>ERZ1694966.221-NODE-221-length-44044-cov-30.778263_pt1 | contig 44044 bp, 34 predicted proteins | sample MGYA00581611_ERZ1694966 | MGnify/ENA primary metagenome ERZ1694966 (study PRJEB42213, sample SAMN07424282) | human gut metagenome | biome: ENVO:00009003; feature: ENVO:2100002; material: ENVO:00002003 | host: Homo sapiens | place: USA | collected 2014 ...
CTCGTGGGCTCGGAGATGTGTATAAGAGACAGACTGTGCCGCAGGAGGAAAAGCCCGCCGCTGCCCCCGCCCCGGAAGCACAGGTGACCTTGACCCCCGAGGAGCAGGCCATGGTGGATCAGTTTGCCCAGAAGATCGATATCACCAACAGCCAGCAGGTGCTGCAGTACGGCTCGGCCTGCCAGAAGAAGATCGGCGATTTCTCCGAAGCAGCCCTCTCCAAGGTGTCCACCAAGGATCTGGGCGAGGTGGGCGATATGATCACCGACCTCATTGGCGAACTGAAGAGTTTTGACGCCAACGAGGAGCAGCAGAAGGGCATTATGGGCTTTTTCAAGAAAAAGACCAGCCAGCTGGATGCCCTCAAGACCAAGTACGACAAGACCGAGACCAACGTGGAAAAGATCCAGTCCATGCTGGAAGCCCATCAGGTGCAGCTGCTCAAGGACATCGCCATGCTGGACAAGATGTATGAGCTGAACATGGCCTACTTCAAGGAGCTGAGCATGTATATCCTTGCCGGCAAGAAAAAGCTGGCCGATGTGCGTGCCAACGAACTGCAGCAGGCTATGGATAAGGCCAAGGTCTCCGGTCTGCCGGAGGACGCACAGGCCGCCCGCGACCTTGCCGACCAGTGCGAGCGCTTTGAGAAAAAGCTGTACGATCTGGAACTGACCCGCAACATCAGTTTGCAGATGGGCCCCCAGATCCGTCTGCTGCAAAACAACAATACCATGATGGCAGAAAAGATCCAGTCCACCATCGTGAACACCATCCCGCTGTGGAAGAACCAGATGGTGCTGGCACTGGGTCTGGCACACAGCCAGCAGGCCATGCAGGCAGAGCGCGCCGTGACCAACATGACCAACGACCTGCTGAAGAAGAACGCCGAGGCGCTGAAGCTGGGCACCATCGAGACCGCCAAGGAGAGCCAGCGCGGCATCGTGGATATCGAGACCCTGCAGCAGACCAACAAGAGCCTGATCGAGACGCTGGACGAACTGAACAAGATCCAGAGCGAGGGCCGCGCAAAGCGCGCCGCCGCCGAGCAGGAGCTGACCCGCATCGAGGACGAACTGAAAACCAAAATGATGGAGATCCGGAGCTGAAATGGCAAACGCTGATTTTTCTCAGAACAAACAAACCGCTCCCGGCGGCTTTGACGCGGGCAGCTACCGCGAAAAAGCAAAGCCGGAGCAGGCCGTAAGGCTGACGCCCCGCCAGCAGAAGCTGGCCGCACTGGAAGCAAAGCTGCCCGCAGCGCTTTCCATCCGGGCAGCGGCGCTGGTCTTGAGCGTAGTGGTGATGCTGGCCGCCTTTTTCGGCTTTGGCAGCGCCAAGCTGCGGGGCAAGTACAACACTGCCCGTCAGTGGTTCACCGCAGGGGTCGCCGCCGACAACGGTTATAACCTGAGCGAGGAGCTGACCACCCGGGAGAACACGGCGGCGAACATTCTGACCACTGCATCCAACACCCTTGGCGCAGACAGCGCCGAGGTGCTGGCTGCACAGACTGCACTGAACGATTTCTCCGCTTGTCTGCAGGCGGTGCAGAACGGCGGCAAAAGCCAGTCGCTGACCTCGCTGCCCTATTATCAGGGCAGCACGATGCACGCGCTGTATCAGGCCGATCAGGCACTGGGCGCTGCCATCGACCAGCTGTATGCAAAATTGCAGGAGCAGGCCGCAGACCCCATGAAGATGGGTGCGGTGCAGGGGCAGTACGGCCAGTTCAACAGCGCAGCCACCATCATTGGTACTTTGCAGTACAATACGGCGGTGTATGAATATCAAAAGGATGTCGGCGGCTTCCCGGCCAGTGTACTGGGAACTTTGTCCGGCGTGAAGGAGGTTGAGCCCTTCGCATGAAAAACTTTGCAAAACGCATCAGCGCACTGGTGCTGGCCGTGGTGGTCAGTGCGGCGGTGCTGTGCCCGGCGGCCTTTGCCGCTCAGCTGCCCAGCCTGCCCAAGGACGAGTGTGTGGTGGACGATGCCGGTGTGCTGAGCAGCAGCACCGTGCAGACCATCACCGAACTGAACGCCCAGCTGGAATCCAGCTGCAGCGGCGCACAGATCGGTGTACTGACAGTAGAATACACAGGCAATGATTCCACAGAGGATTACGCTGTGCAGGCGGCCAATGCCTGGGGCATTGGTTCTTCTACCGGCAAAAATGGTGTGCTGATCCTGTTGGTAATGGAGACCCAGCAGTACGCCGACGGCGACTACTATATTGCCACAGGTGACGGCTTCCGCAACACTACCTTGGAAAAGCAGGCCAGCGCCATTGCCCAGACCATGGAAGATCAGTTTGCCGCAAAGGATTATGACGGCGCAGTGACCACCTGTGCCCGGAATGTGGCAAACACCATCGCAGATATTTACGGGGTCAGCCTTTCCGGCAGCGCCGGCAACGGCAGCACCGTGCAGCCCGGGCATCAGGGCAGCCAGAGCAGCGGCGGCAGCGCCCTGACCGACATCCTGACCCTTGTGGTCAGCGTTGTGCTGCTCATCGTCATCATCCGGTCGGTGGCCTATGTTTTTGCCAGCCCCTGCGGCTGGCTGTGGTGCTTCGGCGGGCCCCGGCCTCCGCGCGGCGGCGGCTTTGGCGGCATGGGCGGCGGCTCCTTCGGGGGCGGTGCCGGGCGCGGTGGTTTCGGCGGCGGCAGCTTTGGCGGCGGCGGCTCCTTCGGGGGCATGGGCGGCGGCAGCTTCCACGGCGGCGGCGGTGGCCGTGGGCGGTAATGAAAATAAAAAGAGAAAGGCAGTGGCTTTACCACTGCCTTTCTCTTTTTTACGCCTTTTATCGTGAATGGAATTCATTTGACAAAACAATTTTTGTAACTTATACTGGATGACATCACGAAAAATAAAGGAAGTATCTGTCATGCTGACTCTGGATAAGATCTACCACGCCGCCTTTGTGCTGAAGGACGTAGCGCGCAAGACCGACCTCATTGAAGCCCCCAAGCTGTCCAAGGACTGCCAGCTGTACCTCAAGACCGAGAACCTGCAGGCCACCGGCAGCTTTAAGGTGCGGGGCGCTTACTATAAAATCAGCCAGCTTTCTGAGGAGGAGAGCGCCAAGGGCGTCATTGCCTGCTCTGCGGGCAACCATGCGCAGGGCGTGGCGCTGGCGGCTACCCGGCGCGGCATCCGCAGCATCGTCTGTATGCCGGACGGCGCACCCCTGATGAAGGTGGAAAACACCAAAAATCTGGGCGCGGAGGTCTGCCTTGTGCCCGGCACCTACGACGAAGCCCACGACAAGGCCGTGCAGCTGCAAAAGGAGTACGACATGACCTTTATCCACCCCTACGATGACGAGCAGGTCATCGCCGGGCAGGGCACCATCGGCTTGGAGATCCTTGACCAGCTGCCGGATGTGGATGCTGTGGTGGTGCCGGTGGGCGGCGGCGGACTGATTTCCGGTATTGCCTTTGCCATCAAGACCCTGCGCCCGGAGGTCAAGGTGTACGGCGTACAGGCCGAGGGTGCCCCCAGTATGTACCGCAGCCTGCACGAGCACAAGTACCAGACCCTGAAATCTGCTTCCACCTTTGCGGACGGTATTCAGGTCAAGACCCCGGGCGAGCTGACCTATCAGCTATGCGAGCAGTATGTGGACGATATCGTTACCGTGACCGAGGACGAGACGGCGGCGGCCATTCTCTCCCTGATGGAGAACCAGAAGCTGGTGGCTGAGGGTGCAGGCGCTGTGCCGGTGGCAGCAGTACTGTTCCACAAGCTGCCGGTGGAGGGCAAAAAGGTGGCCTGCGTCATCTCCGGCGGCAACATTGATGTGAACATCCTGAACCGCGTCATCACCCGCGGTCTTGTGATGAGCGGCCGCAAGGCAAACCTGACCATCGCGCTGGAGGACAAGCCCGGCCAGCTGAAAAAGGTGGCCGAGGTGGTGTCCCGCTGCGGCAGCAACGTGGTGTCGGTGCAGCATGACGGCTCCGACCCCAATATGCCCATCTCCAGCTGCTTCCTCAAGCTGACGCTGGAGACCCGCGATGCCGACCAGATCGAGCAGATCCGCACCGAGCTGACCAAGGCCGGTTTCCAGCTGGTCAGCGAGCGGGTGTAAACTTCATCGTTTGCCTGAGTGAAAAGAGAATTTGCATCAAACTTAAAGTAATATAAAGGAGAAAATATACCATGAAAGTCGTATCTACTACCAACGCACCTGCCGCCATCGGCCCTTACAGTCAGGCACTGGATCTGGGCAACATGGTGTTTGTTTCCGGGCAGATCCCGGTAGACCCCGCCACCGGCACCATGGCCGATACCGTGGAGCAGCAGGCCGCACAGAGCCTTGCAAACCTGAAAGCAATTCTGGCCGAGGCAGGGCTTTCCATGAACAACGTGGTCAAGACGGTGATCTTTCTGGCCGACATCAACGATTTTGCCGCAGTGAACGTAGAGTACGCCAAGGCCTTTGCCGAGCCGTTCCCCGCCCGCAGCTGCGTGCAGGTGGCAGCCATCCCCAAGGGCGCAAAACTGGAGATCGAGTGCATCGCCGTGCGGGACTGAGCGAAAAATAAGACAAGAAAAGCGGGACACCGGAGCATCTGCGGATGCTTTGGTGTCCCGCTTTTTGATAACATTTAAAACTGGTGCGTTTACTTCTGCACACCGGCCTCGCATTGCTCGATGAATTGCTTGGCCACCCGGGGGCTGCGGCCGCCGGCACGCAGGGCAAAGGCCTCGGCCTTGAGCAGTAGCTGCTCGGTGGGCATCTGGATGTTGTGTTGCTTGGCAAGCTGCTCCAGAATGGTCTCGAACCGGGCCTTCTCCGGCCGCTGGAAGGTGACCGTCAGGCCAAACCGGGCGGAAAGGCTCATCAGCTCCTGCCGGGTGTCGGCTTCGTGGATGTCATCACCGGTTCGGTCCGAGAGGGTCTCCTTGATGAGGTGACGGCGGTTGGAGGTGGCATACACCGCAATGTTCTGGGCACGGCCGCCTACGCTGCCCTCCAAGATGGCCTTCAAGGCGGCAAAGTTGTCGTCGTTGGCGGTAAAGCTCAGATCGTCGATGAACAGGATGAACTTGAGCGGGTTTGCCGCCAGCTTGTCCATCAGGTCGGGGATCTGATACAGCTGGTTCTTTTTTACCTCTACCAGCCGCAGTCCCTCGGGCGCAAACTCGTTGGCAATGGCCTTTACCGCGCTGGATTTGCCGGTACCGGCGTCACCGTACAGCAGCACATTGTTGGCGGGCATCCCGGCCAGCAAAGCCTTTGTGTTGGCAATCACCTTTTCCCGCTCCTTCTCGTAGCCGGGCAGTTCGGAAAGGCGCTGCGGGTCGGGGTATTTTACCGGCACAAGCTGGCCGTTCTCCACCGTGAATACATGGTGCTTTGCAAACATACCGTAGCCCTTTTTGCCCACTTCGCTCATGCGCTGGGCGTAGGCGGCGGCAAGGTCAAGCTCACAGGTCTGCCACCGGGGCAGGAAAGCCAGTTCCGGCCGCTGCGCCTGCTCTGAGTAGGCGGTCTGGAACAGCTCGTCCAACGTCAGCCCGCACAGCTGCTGCAAAAACTGCAGCTCGCTGTCCAAAGCGCTTTGCAGCAGCGCGTCCAGCTGCCCGGCAGCGGCCTGCCGCACGCAGATGGTCTCGGCCTCCAGCACAGCATTGCTCAGGTAGCTGCCCCAGTTGGTGGTGTACTCGAACAAAGCGGCCTCAAAGGCGGCTACGGCATCGCACACCGGGCCGTAGGAGGAGCTGCCGGCCTCCATGCGGTCGGTCAGGTCTAAAAGCTTTGCCACAACAGGGTCGTTCAGCAGGGCGCGGAACACAACAAGCCCATGCAGATGGGCATTCCATTCTCTTAATTTCATAGGTCGATCCCTTTTCCTCTCCATTGGCACATACCCTACAAAACGCAGGTACGCGGATATCAAAAGTATACAGCGGTTCGGGCGGGGATGCAAGGGGTGTTAAAAATGCTTCATCTTTCGGGTGATTCAGGTTACAAATTGTCGATTGACAAAAGCCCGGTTTATAGTATAATTTACATCAACAAATGCGCAGATGGGAAAAAGTACCACACGATCCCCACTGTTCAGAGAGCTGCCGTCTGGTGCAAGGCAGTCAGTGCTTCGTGCGGAAAATCATCCCGGAGCAGCCTGCCCAACGGGTGCAAAACCCTTGTAAGCAGCGCCGGTTGCAGCCGTTACCGTGCAGGGCTTTGTTGGAAGCCCGTGAGAGGGTGTGCACAGCACGCCAACGAGAGTGGTACCGCAGAGAGCTTGATGTTACAAGGTCTTTGTCTCTTGAAGAAAGCAGGGGACAAGGGCTTTTTCTTTTTCAAAAGCTCTCCCTGAGGGAATGGATAAGAAGTGGAACAGAAATAGGAGCAACACCATGCAGTTGAATGGTTCTCAGATCTTTGTAGAGGTCCTGTGCGAGCAGGGAGTGGACACTCTTTTTGGCTACCCCGGCGGCGCTGTGCTGAACCTTTACGACGAGCTGTATAAGAATGCCGACCGCATCACCCATGTGCTTACCGCCCACGAGCAGGGCGCAGCCCATGCAGCGGACGGCTACGCCCGCGCCACCGGCCGCACCGGTGTGGTGCTGGCCACCAGCGGCCCGGGTGCCACCAATCTGGTCACCGGCATTGCCACCGCCTATATGGACTCGGTGCCCATGGTGGCCTTTACCGGCAACGTGCCCACCAGCAGTATCGGCAAGGACGGCTTTCAGGAAGCGTACATCGAGGGCATTACGGTGCCCATCACAAAGCATAACTTCACGGTGCGCCGGGTAGAGGACTTGGCTGATACCATGCGGGCAGCTTTCCGCATTGCACAGAGCGGCCGCAAAGGTCCGGTGCTGGTGGATATCCCCAAGGACGTGACTGCAGCGGTGTGCGAGTTCACCCCCAAGCAGCCGGAGCCCATCCGCACCGTAACTACCTATAATGAGGAGCAGGTGCACTGGGCGGCAGACCTCATCAACGCCGCACAGCGTCCGCTGGTGTACTTTGGCGGCGGCGTGCGCAGCGCAGCCAGCTGCCAGCCGTTGCGGGATCTGCTGCACAAGGCGGAGATTCCCGCCACCTACACCCTGATGGCCGCAGGCGTTGTGCCCTACGGCGACCCGATGAATCTGGGGATGCTGGGGATGCACGGCTGCTACACCTCCAACCGGGCGGTGGCAGAGTGCGATGTGCTCATCGCGGTGGGTACCCGCTTTTCCGACCGTGTGGCGCTGAACCCCAAGACCTTTGCCAAAAACGCCACCATCATCCAGATCGATATTGACGCCAGCGAGCTGGGCAAGAACGTGGATGTGGATCTTTCCATCGTGGGCGATGCAGCCTATGTACTGAATGCCATGCTGCCCCAGATCAAGCCCGCCAAGCACCCGGAATGGATGAAGATGATCCAGAGCTGGCAGGCACAGGATTACCACCCCGTGTCCGACCCCACCCGGCTGATGCCCCATCAGGTCATCGGCGAGGTGTGCAACCAGTGCGGCCCCGACGCCGTGTATGTTACCGACGTGGGTCAGCACCAGATGTGGGCGGCGCAGTACCTGCGCCACACCAAGAGCCGCGGCTTTATCACCAGCGGCGGCCTGGGCACCATGGGCTTTGGCTATGGCGCTGCCATTGGTGCCCAGATGGCACTGGGACGCCAGCAGCGTGTGGTGATGTTTACCGGTGACGCCTCCTTCCACATGAACCTGAACGAAGCCTGCACCGCCGTCAGCTACGAGCTGCCCATCATCACGGTCATCTTCAACAACTCGGTGCTGGGCATGGTGCGCCAGTGGCAGACCAGCTTTTACGGCAAGCGTTACAGCCAGACCGACCCCCACCGCAAGACCGATTTTGTCAAGCTGGCAGACGGCTTTGGCCTGAAGGGCTACCGCTGCACCAATCTGCCGGAGTTTCAGGAAGCCTTTGCGGATGCCCTGCAGCAGAAGGGCCCCACCTGGATCGAGTGCATCATTGACAAGGACGAAAAGGTGCTGCCCATGATCCCCGGCGGCGGCGATATCAACGACATCATCATGGAATAAGGAGGACACAGCATCATGGAATCTGATCAGCGTAGGGTCATCAGCCTGCTGGTGGACAACCAGAGCGGCGTTCTGGCCCGGGTGTCCAGCCTGTTCTGCCGCCGCGGCTTCAATATCGACAGCCTTACGGTGTCCGCCACCAACGACCCGGCAGTTAGCCGCATCACAGTGACCATTACCAGCGATGAAAAGGCCTTGCAGCAGCTGGTATTGCAGACCGAGCGGCTGGAAGTCACCCGGCAGGTGTTCGTGCTGGACAGCGAAAAAGCGCTGGAGCGGGAGCTGCTGCTGCTCAAGGTGGAATCGGACGTGCACAACCGCACAGAGCTGCGGGAGATCGCCTGCATCTACAAGGCAAAGATCATCGATCTTTCCCCGGACAGCATGGTGTTTGAACTCATCGGCCGGCCGGACAAGCTGGACGCTTTCCTGAAAATGTTCGAGGGCTACAACATCCTTGAGCAGTGCCGCACCGGCGTTACCGCACTGGAGCGCGGCGGGATGCACCAGCATATCCAGAAGCCGCCGCAGGAGGTGCGCTCCGTCCAGCTGCCCCCGCCGGGCGCAAGACGGGCATAAATCACATTGCTTTTCCGCTCAGGGTGAGCGAAAGATAGAACAGAGCATACAAGACCGGAAGATAAACCAACCAGTTAATGTAAAAGGAGACTAACGATTATGGCTATCAAGAAATACTACGATTCCGACTGCAACCTCGGCGTGCTGGACGGCAAGACCGTCGCTGTCATCGGCTTCGGCAGCCAGGGCCACGCCCATTCTGAGAACCTGGCCGAGAGCGGCGTGAACGTCGTCGTCGGCCTGCGCAAGGGTTCTGCTCACTGGGAGAAGGCTTCTGAGTTCGCAGCAACTCACGAGAACTTCAAGGTCATGGAAGTGGAAGAAGCTGCCAAGGCCGGCGACGTTGTCATGATGCTGGTTCCCGATGAGCTGTGCGCTGACATCTACAACAAGCAGGTGGCTCCCTACATGACCGAGGGCAAGGCACTGGCCTTTGCACACGGCTTCAACATCCACTTCAAGACCATCACCGCTCCCAAGAACGTTGACGTTATCATGATCGCTCCCAAGGGCCCCGGCCACATCGTCCGCCGCCTGTACACCGAGGGCGAGGGCTGCCCCTCTCTGATCTGTGTGGAGCAGGATTACACCGGCAAGGCAAAGGACATCGCTCTGGCTTACGCTTCCGGCATCGGCGCTGGCCGTGCAGGCATCCTGCAGACCACCTTCAAGGAGGAGACCGAGACCGACCTGTTCGGCGAGCAGGCAGTGCTGTGCGGCGGCGTTTCCGAGCTGATCCACGCCGGTTTCGATACGCTGGTGGAAGCTGGCTACGAGCCCGAGATGGCATACTTTGAGACCTGCCACGAGATGAAGCTGATCGTTGACCTGATCAACGAGGGCGGCTTCTCCAAGATGCGCTACTCCATCTCCAACACTGCCGAGTACGGCGACTACCGCACCGGCAAGCGCCTGATTACCGAGGAGACCCGCAAGGAGATGAAGAAGGTTCTGACCGAGATCCAGGACGGCACCTTTGCTTCCGAGTTCCTGACCGAGATGAGCCCCAAGGGCGGTCGCAAGGTGCACTTCCTTGCCAAGCGCCGCATGGAGGCTGAGCTGCCCATCGAGAAGGTGGGTGCTGAGCTGCGCAGCATGATGAGCTGGCTGAAGAAGTAAGAGGAGAACCCTCTCAGACCGCTTTTCGGCGGTCAGCTCCCCCGAAAGGGGGAGTTTTTGTTGAAAAGGGAACCTTATAGCTCCTCCGCGAAAACCTCTCCCTCTCGGGAGAGGTGGCACGATACAGCCGTGACGGAGAGGGCTTTATCAGAAAAGAGGATTTGCAATGAGAAGTGACAACGTGACCAAGGGCTCGGAGCGCGCGCCCAACCGCAGCCTGTTTTATGCGCTGGGCTACACCCCGGAGGAGCTGGAGCGCCCCCTCATCGGCGTGGTGAGCGCCCACAGCGAGATCGTGCCCGGACACATGAATCTGGATAAGATCGCCGATGCCGTCAAGGCCGGTGTGCAGATGGCCGGTGGTACCCCCATCCTGATCCCCGCCATCGGTGTATGCGATGGCATCGCCATGGGTCATGTGGGCATGAAGTACTCTCTGGCCTCCCGCGAGTTGATCTGCGACAGTGTGGAGACCATGCTGATGGCACACCAGCTGGACGGCCTTGTGCTGGTGCCTAACTGTGATAAGATCGTGCCCGGCATGGTGATGGCAGCGGTGCGCATGGATGTGCCCGCTGTGGTCTGCTCCGGCGGTCCCATGCTGGCCGGTACTTACGGCGGCGAGGAAGTGAGCCTTTCCAAGATGTTCGAGGCCGTGGGCGCCTATAAGGCCGGTATGATCACCGACGAGCAGCTGGAGGACTGCACCTGCAACTGCTGTCCCAGCTGCGGCAGCTGCTCCGGTATGTACACCGCCAACAGCATGAACTGCCTGTGCGAGGCCATCGGCATTGCCCTGCCCGGCAACGGCACCATCCCGGCTGTGTACTCCAAGCGTCTGCAGCTGGCAAAGCACGCCGGTATGGCTGTGATGGAGATGGTGCGCAAGGGCATCACCGCACGCCAGATCATCAACGAGCGCTCCATCCGCAACGCACTGACCTGCGATATGGCACTGGGCTGCTCCACCAACACGGTGCTGCACCTGCTGGCTATCGCCTACGAAGCCGGTGTGCCCATCGACCTGAAGCTGTTCAACGAGATCAGCGCCAAGACCCCCAACCTGTGCCATCTGGCACCGGCAGGTCCCACCCACATGCCGGATCTGTACGCAGCGGGCGGTATCCCGGCGGTGCAGGCAGAACTGGCCAAGAAGGGCTTGCTGGACTTGGATGTGCCCACCGTCACCGGCAAGACCCTTGGCGAGAACATCAAGGGTGCCCATATCCTGAACGAAAAGGCCATCCGTCCCATCGAGAACCCCTACTCTGAGACCGGCGGTCTGCAGATCCTGTGGGGCAACATTGCCCCGGACGGCTGTGTGGTCAAGCGCAGCGCCGTGGCCCCGGAGATGCAGCAGCATTCCGGCCCGGCGCGGGTGTTCAACAGCGAGGAGGAAGCTATTGCCGCCATCTACGCAGGCAAGATCGTCCCGGGCGATGTGGTGGTCATCCGCTACGAAGGCCCCAAGGGCGGCCCGGGTATGCGAGAGATGCTCAACCCCACCTCTGCGCTGGCAGGTATGAAGCTGGATAAGACGGTGGCCCTCATCACCGACGGCCGCTTCTCCGGCGCATCCCGTGGCGCCGCTATCGGTCACGTCAGCCCGGAGGCGGCCTCCGGTGGCCCCATCGGCCTGATCGAAGAAGGGGATACCATTACCATTGATATCCCCAACGCCTCCATCACGCTGGAGGTCAGCGATGCAGTGCTGGCCGAGCGCAAGGCAAAGTACGTTGCGCCCGAGCCCAACATCAAGACCGGCTGGCTGAGCCGTTACGCCCGCATGGTCACCAGTGCAAATCTGGGTGCGGTGCTGAAATAAACGTAACGAAAGCGCCTGTTGTGCGGATGCACAACAGGCGCTTTTGTCACTCTCCATATTTCATGAGCATGGCGCGGACGGTGAGGAAGATGATCTTCCAGTCCACCCAGAAGCTGCGCTCCTGGATGTATTTCAGATCCAGCGCCACCCACTCGTCAAAGCTCATCTCGTTACGGTGGGGTGCAATCTGCCAGTAGCAGCTCAGTCCGGGGGTGACGTACAGCCGCTGGCGCTGGTAGTCGCTGTACAGCTCTACCTCCCGGGGCAGTGCGGGGCGCGGCCCCACGATGCTCATATCGCCCTGCAGCACGTTGAGCAGCTGTGGCAGCTCGTCCAGACTGGTCTTGCGCAGAAAACGTCCCACCCGGGTAATGCGGGGGTCGCCCTTGATCTTGAACACCGGGCCGTCCATCTGGTTCTGGCTCAGCAGCTCATTCAGCTGCTCCTCGGCGTCCGGGCACATGGTGCGAAACTTATATAGCCAGAACAGCTTGCCGTCCCGTCCCACCCGCCGCTGCCGGAAAATAGCTCCGTCTCCGGGGCTGTCCAGCACGATGGCAAGGCTGATCAGCAGTGCCAGCGGCGCAAGCAGGATCAGCGCCAGCAGGGAGAACACGATGTCCTGTGCACGCCGCAGCACCCAGTAACGCCGGTGGCTGCGCAGCGTCTTTTCCCGGTCGATAGAAATTTGCGGGGCGGCGCTGATTGTTGACTCCATGCAATGACCCACTCCTGCCTGTAAAATGTGTAGAATCTTTACATTATTTTAACATAAAACAGGACGCAATTCAACCGGATGAAGCGCGGCGGGCGGGGGACAGTAAGCCTGCTGAAAAAAAGTGAAAAAAGGTGGTTGACAAAACCCTTTTCTCATGCTAAAATAAACAAGTCGTCCGGTGCACGGATGCACAACAACTGAATATGGGCGTGTTCCCGAGTGGCCAATGGGGACAGACTGTAAATCTGCTGCTTTCAGCTTCGGTGGTTCGAATCCACCCGCGCCCACCAAACAAGAAAAATCCGAACCTGTTTCCGATTGGAGAAGGGTTCGGATTTTTCGTTTTCTTCGGGTACGACAATGAAGGCTCCCGTGGAAGATACAAAACTCCGATACCTTGTCATAGACCTTAAACCAATAACAAGCTTTGGAGGGTATGATTATGAAGTACGATGAAAGAGCCTGCAAGTTTAACATGGACACCGGATGTGTGGAACTGTTGCTCAAAGATGGATACAAAATTTCCATCGACTGCACTGGGGTCGAGGATGCGCTGGATGTTACCATGGCGCAGAGGTCTGAACTGGACTACCTCATCTATAACGACCCGCTGGCGTATGCCGAACTGATCCTGAACGGTGAGCCGGAGGAGTATCTGAGAAATGCGGCTGCAAGTCACGGATTAGAGGATTGAACACAAAAACAGGGTGCGCCCTGCCGGACGCACCCTGCCAAAATCCACACACGATAAGTAAGGCAGGGAGTTCCCCCACGGGAACTTCCTGTTTCTCTTTGCCGGAGAGATGAGCCTGCTCCGCCTGCCACGCAGCAAACTCCCGTTGACCTTCCTCGCTGTTCCAGCAGGCAAGGATGGCCGGGTAGAATGCCCGTGCCAGACGGTCAATGACTTCATCGGGGTAGGGGGAAGTGTTTGTGGACTTTTTCTTTTTGTTCAAACGCACGCTCCTTTGATCGTCCCACCGTGGCAAAGTCGGGCGAGAAAATCAAAGTTCCAATTTTTATCAGGCGCAAGGGCGCGGATGCTTTCCGCCCTGCACTTGCGGCTGGGGGCTCGTTGATGGCTTACAGGTGTCTGCTGTTATGCGGTCTTTTCTTCTTCAAGGGCTTCTGCAAGAGCCTTTTCCAGATAGGTTTCGATTTCAGTCAGGTAGTTAGCAGGCCTCTGCATTGCGAAGCGGAGAACCTTCTGCTTTTCCGGGTCAGTGAAATAGCTGGGATTGTTTTTGAGCGTTTTCTTCCATGAGTTTTTCATCATTTCGGTCGCACGGCTCAAGGATTTGTAAACCTTCATAAACTCGTCCGGTACATGATAGCACCGGAATTCTTCTGTTTGTGGTGTGGGCATGGAAACAGGTTCCGCTTTTTCAGGTTCAAACTCTGCGCTGGCAGATTCCAGTACTTCCAATGCCTCTGGATGCAGGATTTGAGCAAGAACATCTAAACGATGCTCGGCACTTGCCTGCACGAGCTTGGACATTTCTTCGTTCGTGAACTTTACTTCGCCGGAAAAGACTTTCTGCTTGATGCCGGGAGAAAGCGTATCTGCGATGTCGATGCCCCGTGTATAGTGGCTGGCACGGAGAACAGAGGCACGGCTGACACCGTTTTCCTCTGCGATCCGGTCGCAGGTTTTCTTCCCGGAGTGGTGGTTATCATCGTGAGCACCACCACTTTTCTTTGCTAAAGTGTACTGGTTGCCCCGAAAGATTTTTGCGGCTTTCTTCTCGGCTTCATACTGTTTGCCAATCAGATAACGCTTCTGTTCGGGGCTCAGGTTGCGCCGCCCCAACTGGTTTCTGCAAATCCACGCAAGGGCTTCTTCGCGATTCTCGAATCGGAGCGGCATGGTGGAGAAATAAATCTCCGGGTGTTTCTGGAGAATGGCATAACGATTGTGGCCGTCAACAAGGATGTTATTCCAAACGATCAAAGGAGAAAGCAGTTTGCCTTCTTTGAGGATGTTTTCTTCAAGCTGCTTATACTCATCGTCCGTCAGCGGCGGAATCTGATTCTGGAACTCCGGGTCGATTTTCAAGTTGATCATACGCACACTCCTTTATCTCTCCTGCTGCGCCGGTTCTTCCTCCCGGAAAAAGGACGCAACATTCTGCTTTGCGGTTTTCAGTTTGAGCAGTTCTTCCTTGGTTTCCTTGTACTGCTCGTAGAACTTTGCCTTTTCGGATGCCAGCTGCGCATACTCGGCTTCCAACTTGTTCGGGCTGGGCAGCTTGGTGATGTTGTTTGCCTTGAGATAGGCTGCTGCCGTCCGGTACGCTGTCAGTTCTGCACGGTGCTGTTCTTCAAAGGCTGCGGGGGATTTGACAGTTTTCAGTTTCTGCGCAAGCGGTCGGTACTGCTTGTAGGCAGCAGCGTGGCTGCGCAGCTTCTTGTTTTCTGCCATGCGGGTTTCGAGGTCTTTCACTACGGCCAGCGATTCATGGAACTTGGTGTCAAGCTCTGCGATTCTCTGGTCGAGTGCATCCTCGTTGAGCAGACCTTTTTCCTGCAAGAGGATCAAGGTCTGTGCCATGGCTTTGAGGTTGTGCTTTTTCGCCCAACGCTCGTAGCCGATGCCCTTGCCCTGCTTCAGCTTTGCCTGAATGTCCACCAGTTTCTGAATCTTATCGGGCTTGTCTGCTGCGATGGGCTGGACGGTCGGAGCAAGCCGGATGTTCTGAGCGAGTGCGGCAAGCACCTGCTCTTTCTCAAACTTCTTGCTCAGCTTCCGGGCGGTGATGAATTTTACCCGATTGGACGGGCAGTAGCTCAATCGCCCTCGGCTCTCTTTCACGGCAATGCCATGTTCCTGCAAGAGCAATGCAGAAAATTCATCGAAGGTGGTGGCTTTCTTCAGCACGGAGTCGATTTGCCTGCGCAGAGTTTCCAGTTCCGTCTGGTAAACAGTCTGCTTGGGAGCCTTCCCTTCTGCAAGCAATCTGGCGTTGGCATGGTCGAGACATTGCTGCCAGCGCCGCCGTGCCCAGTATTCCCGTTCAGAAATACGGTCGCCTTGTGCTTCCAGTAGATTGATCTGATGCAGGTCAGCGTGTTCGCACATTTCCATGACTGCGACACGCAGGTGCCGCATGGTCTGGGCTGTGCTGGAGTGCTTCATGCCCTCACGCCAGTCACGAGGCTTCTGCATATAGGGCTTGCGTTCCACTTCTCGTGTGCGGATGCTGCCGATCACGATGTGGACATGGATATTTCCCGAATGGTTATGCCCATCCGGGTGGGTGCAGACGATGGCAGGATGACCGGGAAAGTTTGCTTTACAGAAGTTCAGGCCGAGAGCCTGTGCTTTTTCCATGGTCAAGCCGTTGTCGGCTGCATCTCTGGGGTCAAAGCTGATGATATACTGGTGGCTCTTAATATCATCGGGGTGGTTGTTCTTGTTGTACTTTCGGTTTGCCAGCAGGCAGGCCGTTGCAAACGAGAAATCGCCGCATTCAAGCGTATCCAGAATGTACGAATCCCGCAGCATGGGCCTGCCTTGTTGATCAAGAAGCTGCTTCCCGGTGAACTCATCGTGCTGGTAAATCAGGTACGCTTCGATGGCGGAGTAGTCCGAATTCTTAGAGGCGATATGCTTGAGCGTTGCCATACAGTTCACCAAGAATTTTCTCGGCGTTGAGCCGGAAGGCAGTCAGGTCTGTAAGTTCGTCAAGAAGTTTCGCCCGGAGTTGTTCGGTATCTGCTCCACCGGAGTTGAAGTGTCGTGCGAGTTGGTTCAGGTTTCCGCCCACCTTGCCGCACTGGGCAAGCAGAGTGGAAACGGCGTTCAGGGTTTCTTCTCCGCCGCCGGCAACGACAACCGTGCGCTCGATCTTCGCACTGTGCAGCGCACGGCGGATGAGGGTGGACAGGGAGAGATGAAGGAGTTTTGCTGTGCATTGGAGTTCCATCTTTTCAGTTTCCGTCACACGGAACTTGATGATGTGCGTTTTGTTGTTCGGCGTGTCGTGGCGGTGGGTCGTGCTGGGATTCGCTTTGACATTCGTTTTGTTCATTGAACCTCCTGTCGTTTCGCTAGCTCCTCGGTGGAGCTATGTAAGCACGACACGCCGTTCTTTCGCACCGCAAGGTGCGAATATGAGCAGGGTTTGGGGCAGGTACGCCCCAACAAGATCACATCAAAACTCGCAAGAGTTGCAGATGTGAAGTCCCGGTGGAACACAAGATTTTCAAGAATTGAAAATTTGTGGCCACGGGACGGTTCTTGCCCTCTACCGCTGCGCTCAAAACGCATTTTCAACAAATGTTTCCGAATTGTTAAGGCGCAAAAATAAGTAGAGATTTCCACTGCTCGTGTATGTTGATCGCCGTTTGACCCGAACGAAGTTCCTGCCCCTGTTTTGCAGCGGCGTTTTCCGGCTCGCCCACAGAAAGTGTGAGGTCATGGCACGATATCACGTTCAGACGGCTTATGAAGGATTCAAGGTTCGGTATGAAGAAAGCCGGGCGCAGTGTGGACACTACAACCTGCTTCTTTCAAACACAAGAATAACACTTTGAGGTTGTGTAGTCAACAACCGAAAATGAATTTTGGAAATTTGTACAACCACATAAGATTTTATTTGTGAAAAAGAAAAATACCGCCCACGCAGTACAGGCGAAGGATTTTGTCGGGTGAAACAGACGGCAAAATGATCGGGTGTGTTGCGGGGCGGCATGTTCTTTCTGGATAATCACTCGCTGAAAGTGGTGGTTATCACGGTGAGAACCACCACTTTTGTCAGCAGGATTTGGAATAAAGGGTATCATGGAAGTGCAGGTGCGTCAATATGGTTTTGCAAAATTTATCGTGGTAAAGTGGCAGAAGTAAGACTTTCTACGAATTCAGAAAATCAAATGAGCTTCTCCCACAGCGCATCTCCTGTGGTGAGGGATTCTTCCTCCACGCCTTCACTCAGACGCCTTGCCACATACCATTCTGCGCCGCTTTTGCTTTGCACTCCGGCAAGGGCGGTGTCGTCCAGCAGCACGGCAAAATCGGAAACGCTCAGGCTGTCGCCCTCCTGCGGGTCAGTACCGTCCAGCAGACGGAAACAGCCGTACCGCTGCTCCATTGCCGCCGGGTCGTCCACGATGAAGATCATGCTCTCGCAGAGATAAAAATCAGAATTGAGCTTGTCCTCACTGGATTCCATCAGCTTGCGCAGGGAGGAATCCTGTCCATCGTAATCCAGCGCAAGCCAGATGCTCTTCACGTTGACTTTTACTTTCCCGTCCCCGTTCACATCATCGGCCGCAGCTTCCAATTTGGTTTCCACCTCGGACAGGAACGCCGCGTCCGGGTCAATACGCCCCACGACCGCTACCGTATAGTCCGGCTTCACCTCGGTGACACGGCTCCACACAAAATACCCGACCGCCAGCACCGCCGCGGCAATGAGCACCACATAATACCAGTGATAATGCCACCAGTTGGCGCGGGCTTCGGCAGGCGTCAGCTCCCGGGTTTTTTCCGGCACAAGATCCTCGGGGGAAATGTTGCGTTCGTAGCGGTAGGATGCCATGGCAGTGTCCTCTTTTCGTTTCAGTCTTGATAGCTATATCATAGCATAAACTCCCGGACTGTGTATACGATCCGGGAGTTTTGTTTACACGCGGGTGCGCAGGCACTTGAGATCCGTGCCGCTCACCGTATATTCCCCGGTGCCTGCCGGGATAAAGAAGCTCTCGCCCTTTTGGATGGGCAGGCTCTCGCCGGTGGCGGTCTCGGTCAGGGTCCCCTCTCCTTCCAGGATCAGCAGAGAAGTAAAGGAAACATCATCGCAGATATCCTTGAAGCTGCCCTCCACGGCATCCACCGTAAAGTAATCGCACTGTGCCAGATGGCCGTGGAAGTCGTGAGCAACAGGCGGCTTGCGTTCGGTCACATCCAGAGCCTGCGGGATGTGGAGCTGGCGGGGCTTGCCGTCTGCACCCTTGCGGCCATAATCGTAAATGCGGTAGGTGACGTTGGAATTCTGCTGAATCTCAGCCACCACGATGCCCTTGCGGATGGCGTGGAGCGTGCCGGAGGGGATGAATAAGCAGTCGCCTTTTTTCACCGGGACGGCGTTCAGCACCTCGGTCAGGGTGTTGTCCTTGATGCGGTGCTCAAACTCCTCTTTGCTGATCTCATGGGTAAAGCCATAGTAGAGGGTCGCACCCGGTTCTGCCTCCAGCACATACCACATTTCGGTCTTGCCGTACTGGTGTTCGTGCTCCAGGGCGTAGGCGTTAGAGGGGTGCACCTGAATGGACAGGTCCTTCTTGGCGTCGATGAGCTTTGCCAGAATGGGGAACTCCTCGAACTTTACGCAGTCGGTGCCAAGGCAGCCGGGGTGCGCGTCAATGTACTGCTGCAAAGTCGTGCCGTCCGGCAGGTAGCTGGGGCCGTCCGGGTGGCAGGAGAGCATCCACGCCTCACTCAAGGGGTGCATCTCGCTCTGGATGCCGTACTCGGTACGCAGTTTTTCGCCGCCCCAGAGGTAGTCCTTGCAGCTTGGTTTCAGTTGAATCGTTTTCATCTTGCATACCTCCAATATGCCTAAAATTGCACATAAAATGACACTTTTTCCGAAAAAAGGGTGCAAAAAAGCTGCCCCGTCCATTTTTATGGCAGGAACGAGGCAGCCGTTTGTAGAAATATTTGAGAATTTATGCCTTCAGCAGCTCGGCAGCGGCGTCACCCAGCTTCGCATTGATGGCATCTGCTTCGGCTTCCGTAGGAGCAACGGCGGACAGATACACCTTGATCTTCGGCTCAGTGCCGGAAGGACGAACCATCAGCTTTGCCTTTCCACCCAGACGGAACTCCAAGACATTTGCCTTCGGCAGGCCGGTGCCCTCGGCGTTGTAGTCCAGCACGCTTTCCACGGCGATTCCGGCAATGCTCTGCGGCGGGGTCTCGCGCAGCTGTTTCATGATGGCCTGCATGGTGTGCATTCCGCTTTCGCCCTCAAAGGCGAAGCTGTGCAGGGCGTTGCGGTAGCAGCCGAACTCCGCGTACAGCTTGTTGATGGCATCCAGCAGGGTCATGCCTTGCTTTGCGTACCATGCAGCGGCTTCGCACACCAGCAGGGTAGCGTTGACGGCATCTTTGTCCCGGACGTGTGCGCCGGACAGGTAGCCGTAGCTCTCCTCAAAGCCGAAGATGTAGCGGTCGGCTTCTCCGGCGGCTTCCAGCAGGCCGATCTGCTCACCGATGAACTTGAAGCCGGTCAGGGTACGGCGCAGCTCCACGCCGTACTTCTCGGCCACCGGAGTTGCCATATCGGTGGACACGATGGTGGTCACAGCCACCGGATGCTCCGGCATAGTGCCCAGAGCCTTGCGGGTGCGGCAGATGTAGTCCAGCAGAATGATGCCCATCTCATTGCCGGTGATGAGCCGGTAGCCGCCCTTGCCGTCCGGCACGGCAGTGCCGCAGCGGTCACAGTCCGGGTCGGTGCCCAGCAAAAGGTCCGGGTGGACTTTGTCGCACAGCTCCAGACCCTTCTGCATGGCTTCCCGGATCTCCGGGTTCGGGTAGGGGCAGGTGGGGAAGTTGCCGTCCGGCTTTTCCTGCTCCTGTACCACCGTCACATGGGTGACGCCCAGCTTTGCCAGCAGCTTTTTCACGCATTCCAAGCCGGAGCCGTTCAGCGGGGTGTACACCAGCTTCAGGTCGGCGGTGCCAGCCCCATCGCCCACCCGCTGGGCGTAGACGGCATCCACAAAGTCGTCCAGACATTTCTCGCTGCTGTACTCGATCTTGCCCTCGGCAAGGGCGACATCAAAGTCCGCAGGCTGTACGGCAAAGCAGTCCACCGCTTCAATGGCGGCAAGAATTTTTGCTGCCACCTCAAGGGTGATCTGGTAGCCGTCTGCACCGTAGACCTTGTAGCCGTTGTATTTGGCGGGGTTGTGGCTGGCGGTGACGCAGACGCCCGCGCCGCAGCCGTAGTACCGCACCGCCCAGCTCAGCGCCGGAGTAGGTTCCAGACGGGGATAAATATAGGCCTTGATGCCGTTTGCCGCAAGGACAGCTGCGGTTTCGCGGGCAAACACATCGCTCTTGATACGGCTGTCGTAGCCGATGGCAACTTTCTTCGGCAAGTCGGAGGCATTCAGGTAGTTGGCAAGGCCTTGCGTAGCTTTGCGGATGTTGTAGACATTCATCCGGTTGGTGCCAGCACCGATGACGCCCCGCAGACCGCCGGTGCCGAATTCCAGCTCCCGGTAGAACCGGTCGGTGATGGCATCCTCGTCGCCTGCGATTGCTTTCAGCTCTTCGGCAAGGTCGGCGGGCATTTCCGGCTGTGCCAGCCATTTTTCATAAGCCGATTTAATTTCTTCTGTCATGAAGGTTTTCTCCTCTCGTCAGCATCCTCGCCCATCTCCTGCTCCCTGCTATGCCAGAGAGGGCGAAGCAGTTAAACTTTCTTCAGATACCAGATTTTTGCGGGCGTCTGGCCCCAGCCGCCGGGCAGTTCCAGACCGGTGGTCAGCAGCTGGACGCCGCTGTAGGTGTTTGCGTCTTCGTCGGTGTACTGTGCTGCCGGGTCCAGCCCTTCCAGCACAAGGCGGGGGCGGCTGTTGGCGCTTGCCACGCCGTGGCTGCCGGTCAGGGCATCGCCCACGGCGAAGACGGCGGCTTCGCTGCCGTCCTTTGCGGTTATCATCCACGCAGCCCCCAGGCCGTTGGGTTCCGGGTCCACCAGACGGTGCAGGTCGCCGCCGCGCAGCAATGCACCGTGCTGGCGATACCACGCCACATAGGGGCGGAGCTCGGCCAGTTCTTCCTCGCTGTATTTCGTCAGATCCAGCTCAAAGCCGAAGGTGCCAGTAAGTGCTGCCGCCATCCGTGCTTCCACCGTGGAGATGTGGCCGGTGCAGTGGTTGGGCACGGTGGAAAAGTGCGCCCCCATCACGCAGCCGGGGTAGAACAGGCTGGTGCCGTACTGGACGACCAGACGGGAACGGGCATCGGTGTTGTCGCTGCACCAGATCTGCGGGCTGTAATAGAGCATTCCGCAGTCGAAGCGGGCACCGCCGCCTGCACAGTTTTCCAGCAGCAGGCCGGGGTACTTTTCGGTCAGGCGGCGCTGCAATTCGTACACACCCATCACATAGCGGTGGTACACTTCACCCTGCTGTTTTGCAGGCAGTTTGGCGTTGTAGACGTGTGCCAGCGAGCGGTTCATATCCCACTTGAGGTATTTCAGCGGGCAGCTCCTTAAAATTTCATCCAGTTGCTGCCAGATACCGTCCACCACTTCGGGGCGGCTGAAATCCAGCGTATACTGCTGGCGGATCTCCAGCGGCTCGCGTCCGGGGATGGTAAATGCCCAGTCGGGGTGTGTGCGATAGAGGTCTGAGTCCGGACTGATGGCTTCTGGCTCGACCCACAGTCCCATCTCCAGTCCCAGTAGATTGATTTTCTTGCACAGGCCGGGCAGATCGTCCGGCAGCTTGGCTTTGTCCGCTGCCCAGTCGCCCAAGCTGGACGAGGTATCGTTGCGTCCTTTGAACCAGCCATCGTCCAGCACGAACAGGTCGATGTCCGCCTTTTTGGAGGCAGCAGCCAGTTCCAGCAGCTTTTTCTCGTCGAAGTCAAAGTAGCAGGCTTCCCAGCTATTGATGAGCACCGGGCGGGGCGCGGTCATATCCTGCCAGCGGGGCGGCAGCAGCCGGGTGCGGATGGCGCCATGGAAACGGCGGCTCATCTCGCCTAGCCCCTTATCCGAATAGACCATCGCGGCTTCCGGTGCGGTAAAGCTCTCGCCGGGAGCCAGCGTCCAGTGGAAGTGGTAGGGATGGATGCCCATCACCAGCCGTTCCCCTGCGTCGGCACGCTCGGCTTCGATGAGGTAGTTGCCGCTGTACACAAAGGCAAATCCCCATGCGTCGCCGGTCGTTTCGGTGGTATCGGCATGGCAGAGGGCGACTGCCGGGTTGTGGGCGTGGCCGGGGATGCCCCGCATACTGCCAACGCTCTGGATGCCGCAGCGCAGCGCCGCACGTTCCGGGGTGCGCTCCGCTGCCCATGTACCGTTCAAGGTGATCAGTTCGAGAGCATCCGGCGCAAAGTCGAGAGTCAGAGAAGCCGCCTTGTTCAGGGTCAGCTCCTCGGACGAGGTGTTGGTATAAACTGCCGTGCGGGTGATGAAGTCCTCGGCTTCGTAGACGCTGTACCGCAGTTCCACGGCCAGACCGCACGCATCTTTCAGGAAAACGGAAAGCGTCTCCACACCCTTTCCATCCCGGAACATCGGCAGGTCGGGCAATTGGGGTTTGCCGATATGCACTTCAGCACGGTCGAACACGAACGCCGCCGCTTCCGTGCCGTCGGCGTATTCCGGGATGACGGCGGGAGTGCGGTTATCAGCGGTGCCGCAGCCGGAAAGCTCCTGCGGCAAAAGATCCGGCCAGCAGCCGGGGTCGCTGTGGGGCATCCGGGCATCCGCAAGGCTGGGCACATCCTCCGGCAGACGGGTGCCGTAATAAGTGTGCAGCACCATGCCATTAGGGGCAACTGCCAGCTGGTAGCTGGTGTGGGTGGTATGCAGGGTAAAGACGTTTTCGGTGCAGACGATCATTGGGTACTGTCCTCCGTGTCGGTTTCTTCTTCCGGTTCCTCTTCTTTGCGCCCGGCCTTTTCCAGTTGGGCAAAGGCGGGGCGCATCAGGCTTGCCATGCCAAGGGCAGAACCTGCGCCGCCGATGAGCAGCCACAGGGGCAGCAGATAGACGAACCACGCCGGGGCGGCCTTTGCCAGCAGGGGAAACCACGCCAGAAAGGCAAGATTTCCCACGGTGGGCAGCAGATTGGCAAGGGTCATGCGGCCGCTGTCTGCCAGTACCGGCAGAACGCCGGGATAGGTGAACCGTGCCAGCAGGGCAAAGCCCCAGCTGCCACAGCAGCCTGCCAGCACCAGCAGCAGAAAGGACGCTGCCGCCAGAATGCCATTGCCGGCGGTGTCCTGTGCGGTGGCGGTGCGCAGCCCGGTGAGGGCGGCAAAGCCTGCCAGCAAAAGCACCAGCCACAGGGCGGTGGATTGCTTAAAATCCCGCTTGAACGCCTTGAAAAAGTCCGTCCGCACGGTATAGTCCTCTTTGGCTGCCATCTTGTTCACCACCGTGAACAGCCCCAGCGTAGAGGCCCCGGCGGTGAGGATGGGCAGACAGCACACGAGCCACAGGACGTTGGCAAGCACGAGATCTCCGATCCTTCCCATGGTGCGGTAGAATGGACTGTCGATGTTGGCCTTTTTCATAACGTTTCCTTTCGGGGGAGCGGGGCGGGAATTACTCCCCGATGCTCCGGAGATATTCGAGATTTTTGTCGATCAGGTCGCAGCGCTGCTTCACGCAATCCACACTGCGCAGGGGGTCGGCAGGCGTGTTGAACGCAAAGTCCAGCAGCTTGTCGATGGTGGTAGAAGCCACATGCAGGCGGGTGTCACTGGCTGCATAATAAATATATACGCTACCGTCATCGTCCGCAATAGCACCGTTGGTGAACACGACGTTGGAAACGTCGCCCACCCGCTCCCAGTCACGGGGTGCGATGAGGAAGCCGGACGGCTCTGCGATCACCTTGCTGGGGTCATCCAGTGCGGTAACGAACACATAGATAACATATCGCAGCCCGGCAGCGGTGTTCCGCACGCCGTGGGCGATGTGCAGCCAACCCTTTTCCGTCTTGATGGGCGTTGCGCCCTCGCCGTTCTTTGCCTCGGTGATGGTGTGGTAGCGGCGGGGGCTGGTGATGATCTCCTCGTCGATAACGGCATGGGTGATGTCCTCGCACAGACCAAAGCCTACGCCGCCGCCGGAACCGGTGTCGATGAAATCATCCATGGGGCGGGTGTAGAAGGCGTACTTGCCGTTGACGAACTCTGGCAGCAGGTCTACATTCCGCTGCTGGGGGCTGCGCTTGGTGACAAGGTTCGGCAGACGCTCCCAAGTCTTGAGGTCTTTGGTGCGGACGATGCCTGCCGCAGCCACGGCAGCGGACAGGTCGTTGACGGAAGTATCCTTGCTCTCAGAGCAGAACACACCGTAGATCCAGCCATCCTCGTGCTGGGTCAGGCGCATATCGTAGACGTTGGTCTCCTCCGGGCAGGTATCCGGCAGCAGAATGGGCTTTTCCCAGAAGTGGAAGCCCTCCACCGGGCTGTCGCTCTCCGCTACGCCGAAAAAGCTCTTGCGGTCGTTGCCCTCGATGCGTGCCACAAGGTAATACTTGCCGTTCAGCTTGATGGCACCGGAGTTGAACACGGCGTTCACACCCAGACGCTCCATGAAGTGGGGGTTGGTTTCCGGGTTCAAATCGAACCGCCAGCTCAGCGGGATGCTCTCCCGGGTCAGCACCGGGTTTTCCCAGCGGTCATAGATGCCGTTGTAGAAATCGGTCTTTTTGTTCTTGCGTACCAGATAAGCGTCCTGCAGCGCCTTCTGGCGCAGGTATTCGGGATGCAGTTTAGACTGTGACATCGGGGTTCCTCCTTATCAGTTCCATGCACATTCTGCCGTTGTGGTAGGGGCACTTCCACGGCTCAAGGATGGGCTTGCGGCTGGACGGTTTTCCGTCTGCGTCCACCTCCCAGAACCATTCACTGCCGGGGCGTTTGTCCACCATCACGTTGCAGATGTAGTGGTAAATATCGGCGGCGGCATCCCGGTATTTTGCATCGCCGCTCTTGTTGTATTCGTTCACGAAGCCCAGTACGGACTCAGCCTGCACCCACCACACACGGGTGGTGTTCACCTTGCCGCGCTCGCACTCGTTGACCACCGAGTGGTCAATGTAGGCTTCCTTGTAGATGTGGGCAGCAAGGTCGGAGTTGATGGCGTGGATGCGCTTGGAAAGCGCTGCATCGCCCAGTAAATCGCAGCCCCAGTCGATGAGCCAGCTGGACTCGATATCGTGGCCGTAGCTGTACAGGTCGATGATGGAGTTATAGTGCGCATCAAAGAACACCAGCTGCCGGTGCAGCTCCGGGGAGTAAATTTTGTGCTCGTAGATATCCAGAATGCGGCGCAGGGCCTTTTCCACCTCCGGGTCGCGGCTGGCCTGATAAAGCCCGGCGTAACCCTCGAACACATGGAGCAGGGTGTTCATGGTCTTTGCCGCCATGACGCCGTTTTCGGAAAGCTTTTCGTTGCTCTCCGGCTTCCAGTCGATGGTAAAGGCTTCCAGATAGCCCTCGCTGTCGGTGCAGTGCTGCTCGATGATATGGAAGATCTCTTTTGCACGGTCCAGCGCAGCCTGTTTGCCGGTCAGCCGGTAGTAGGCGGAAAGGGCATAGATAGCAAAGCCCTGATTGTAGGTGTGCTTGGTGGTGTCCAGCGGCTTGCCGGTGTAGTCGCAACTCCAGTACACACCGCCGTTTTCCACGTCATAGCAATGCTCGGTGAAAAACTGGTAGGCGTGGCGGGCATCCTCGGCAAGGTCGGTGCGACCGGTCAGCATGGCCGCCTCGGAGAAGAACCACAAAATGCGGCTGTTGAGGATGCAGCCCTTTTCGGCCTGTTTGTCCAGCTTCAGGTCAAAATCCATGTAGCCGTAAAAGCCGCCGTTTTCCTCGTCCCGCATCCCTTTCCAGAAGGGAATGATGTTGTGCAGCAGCATTTCTTCTGCTGCCTGTTTGATCTTTGGCATGGGAAAATCCCCCTCCCTGTTTTACCAAAACGAGCCCGCCCCGGATGACCGGGACAGGCTCCATTGTATCAGCGGATGCCGACCTCGTGGTCGGTGGGGCCTGCGTTATCGTGGGCCTTGATGTAATCCACCACCTCGTCCACGGTGGTGAAGGCAAGACCGACATAGCTGTCAGCGCAGCCATAATAGAGGGCGATGCGGCCGGTGTCGGCATCCTGCAGGGTGGCGCAGGGGAAGCAGACGTTGGGCACGAAGCCGCGCTCCTCATACCACTTTTCCGGGGTCAGCAGGAAGTTGCCGCACCGGTAGAGCACCTTGCTGGGCTCGTCCCTGTCCAGAATGGCACCGCCGATGGAGTAGACGAAGCCATTGCAGGTGCCGGTAACGCCGTGGTAGAACAGCAGCCAGCCCTCGCTGGTCTCAATGGGGGCAGCACCGCCGCCGATCTTCACGCTCTCCCACCAGTTGGAGCCCTTGCTCATCACATGGCGGTGACGGCCCCAGAACTCCATATCCGGGCTCTGGCTCAGGAAGATGTCACCAAAGGGGGTATGGCCGCTGTCAGACGGGCGGCTCAGCAGGGTGTACATGCCGTTGATCTTGCGGGGGAACAGCACGGCGTTGCGGTTGAAGGGGATAAAGGGGTTCTCGATGCGGACAAAGGTCTTGAAGTCGGTGGTCTTGGCGATGCCGATGGACGCACCGTAGAAGTCCTGACACCAGATGATGTAGTAGGTGTCCTCCACCTTCACAAGACGGGGATCGTAGGCGTACACCGGCATAAACGGCTCGCCCTTTTCGTTGACGAAGGGGATCTTGTCCTTGTCAAAGTTCCAGTGGATGCCGTCCTCGCTGCGTCCCAGATAGATGTAGGGGATGCCATCGACCTGCTCGCCACGGAACACGCCGATGAACTTGCCCTCGTAGGGCACCACGGCACTGTTGAAGATGCGTGCCACCCCTTCCACAGGGTTGCGGTCGATGATGGGGTTCTCGCTGTACCGCCACACCGGGGCGGTAACGTCAGCGGGCTTTTCCTGCCAAGGGATGTTGGGCAGTGCGTCGCAGAACATTTTTACGTTGCTCATAAGATAAACTCCTGTAATAGAAGATTGTTTGTTTTCCTTCTGCTGTATTCTCCCGGCTCCTGCACAGAAACCGGGAGAAGCAGCAGATGATGAAGGAAAAATGTGGATGTCTTGAAAAGACTGTACTGGCCGAAAACGGCTTTCCTCTTGCGGTGCCCAGCGTCCACTTCGGCCCTTGGGCGGGCCTCGTGTCCTGCTGACCGCGGCGCCAAAAATTGCTCCCTGTTTCCGCCGCAGGCGGCGGTCGCAATTTTAGCCCTTCACAGCACCGGCAGCCATGCCGCTGTAGATCTGATCCTGACACAGCAGGAACACGATAAGGGCGGGGATGATGGTGATGATGACACCGGCGCAAATGTAGTTGTACTGGTTGCCCATGGGGCCGGAGAACACATACAGGGAGGTAGCAACCACCTGATACTTGGTCTTATCCTGCAGATACAGGTTTGCCATGTAGTATTCGTTGTAGGTGGACACACCCTTCAGGATGGCGCTGGTGACGATGGCGGGCTTCAGCAGGGGCAGCAGGATCTTGAAGAACACACCAAAGTAGGTGCAGCCATCCAGAATGGCGCTTTCGTCCAGCGTGGGGGAAAGGTTCTCGAAGAACTGCAAAAAGATATAGATGGTGATAACGTCCGTGCCCATCATCAGGATGATGTAGCCGGGCATGGAGTTTACCAGATGCAGAGCGGTCATGATCTGGTACACCGTGACCTGGGAGGCGATGCCGGGGATCAGGGTGGCAATGGTGAACAGGTTGCGGATCAGCTTGTTGCCGGGGAACTTGAACCGGTTCAGCACATAAGCCAGCATGGCGCTGATCATAATGCTGCCTACCAGCACGCAGATCAGGATAATAAAGCTGTTGAGGAACGCCTTACCCATGTTGGCCTTGTTCCATGCGATGATGAAGTTATCGAAGTTCAAAAAGTTCTTGGGCAGGGTGATGACGTTGGTGCTGGCATACTCTTCCTCCGTCTTAAAGGCGGTGAAGATACAGGACACGATGGGCACCAGTGCCACGAAAGCGGCAAAGATCAGCAGCACATACTTGCAGATATTGATGAGGATGCGCTTCATTTTGATTGCGTTCATACGTTCTGCCTCACTTTCACTTGGTTACGCCGCTGCTGCGGTTTTCCAGCCATTTTTCCACAGCCTTCTGGGCGTAGGTGACGATCACGATGAGCAGCAGCAGAACCACAGCCATGGCGGATGCAAGACCCACCTTCTGGTCGGTATGGGCGATCTTGTCCATGACCACGAAGTAGGTGGAGGTGTTGAAGCCGCCGCCGGTGACAACATAGGGCATCTCGAAGGCGGACAGTGCGCCGGACACCGAGATGATGAGGTTCAGCACCACGATGGTGCTGATGGAGGGCAGGATGATGTCCTTGAAGCGGTGCCATGCGTTGGCACCGTCGATCTCAGCAGCCTCGTACAGCACGGGGTCCACAGAAGCGATAGCACCGATGAACATGACGATGTTCTGGCCGATGTATTTCCAGATAGAGCAGGCCACCAGCACGACGTTGTTGATGGACTCATCCCGGAGCCAGAAGGGCAGCTTATCCACGTTGAAGCCCACCCAGCTCAGCAGGGTATCCAGCACAAAGCCGTGGGTGAAGAAGAACTTGAAGATGAAGCCCACCGAGATGCCGCAGATGAGGCAGGGAAAGTACAGTGCACCACGGAAGAACTTGCTGCCCTTGCACTTGAAGCTCAGGATGGTGGCAAACAGCAGCGCCAGCGCCATCTGCACCACCGAACCTACCATGTAGTAAAGGCTCAGGCTCAAAGCATGGAAGCAGTCTTTGCGGGTAAAGACCGAGATGTAGTTCTGCAGACCCACAAAGGTACGTCTGCCGATGTACTTCATTTTGAAGAAGCTGAACTCTACCATTTTGAAGAAGGGCAGATAGGTGAACATGAACAGCAGCACCAGCGGAACGAACAGGAACACCAGCGTGACGATGAGCTGCTGCCCGCGCATACTGTGAAAGTATTCGCTGAAGCTCTTGCGCTTTTTAGGCGCGGATACGGTTGCGGAAGATGCCATGTAAAAGACCTCCTTTCACCAAAAGCAGGGCGGACACGGGCCCGCCCTGCTGATTTATAACGATAGATCGCTTACTGCGGTGCGCAGGCATCCACAGCCGCGTCCCATGCAGCGTTCCAGTCGGCCACGATGTCGTCCAGAGTCTCGTCGCCGTTGATGCCAGCCTCCACCACACGCATGACGTGGGTCTGGTCGGCATTCAGCATCAGCTCAGCCTCCTGCTGCACCTCGGTGGCAAGGTCTGCCAGCTCTGCGGGGGCGGGGGCATCCTCGACCAGGTCGATGCCGTCGAATGCCTTCAGGGTATCGGGGTATTCCTGGCTCTTCAGCACCGGCACACCGCCCTGATCATAAGCAAAGTTGGAGCTTTCGGTCAGCCACTTGATGTAGAGCATGGCAGCCAGCTTTTTGTCATCGGTGGTGTTCTTGTTCACACCGTAGCAGTAGTCTGCACCTGCGCTGGCGTACTGGGTACCCTTGACGGTGATGGGGAACGGCATATAGCCAATGTCGTCGGCGTGGTCACCGGCGGCCTGCATCTGCACGATGGCCCAGCTGCCCAGAACCATGGCACCGATCTGGCCGTTATTGATGCGGGGCTTGGAGCCCTCCCAGTCGGTGGTGGTGGGGTCGGCCTCGGTCAGACCGCGCTTCACTGCTTCGTACAGGATGTAGTACACAGCGTAGGGACCCATATCGTCCGCACCCAGAATGCCCTTCTGGAACGGATCCTTGGTCTGGGGCATGGTAATGTTCATCCAGTTCGGGTCGCCGGTTGCGCCGCCGCTGGTGTAAGCATCCCATGCGGTCATGGTCCAGCCGGCGGCGTAGTTGGTGTACAGGGGATCAATGGAAGGATCGTAGTCCTTGATCTTCTGCAGGTCATCCAGGAACTCGTCCGGGGTCTTGGGCAGGGTGGTGATGCCGGCAGCCTCAAAAACCTTCTTGTTGTAGATGATGCCCTGTGCATTGCCGGTGGAGGGGATGCCGTACACGCTGCCGTTATAAGCGCGGTTGGAAGCGAAGTTGTACTCGTTCTCAATGTCGCTCAGTGCGCACAGAGGCTCAAAGTAGTCGCCCAACTCGGTCAGGGGGATGTTGGTGGGGATCATGCACAAATCACCCCAGTCGTTGGAAGTCAGACGGGTGGTCATGTCGTTGGCATAGTCGGTGATGCCCTCGTACTTGATGGTGATGTTGGGATACAGCTTCTGGAATGCGGCAACGTAGCCGTCAAAGGTGCCGTCCTCGATGAGGTCGGTGCGGTGGCTGACGAACTTCAGATCGGCCTTCAGGTCGGTGTTGTCGGTGCCAACGGTCAGCTCATTGTAAGCCTTTGCACCGTCTGCGCTGGCAGCGGAACCGGCGGTGCTGCCGGTGGAGCCGGCGGTAGAAGTGCTGCTGCCGCCGCAGGCGGCAAGAGCGGAGGCTGCGGCCAACACACCAGTGACCTTCAGGAAATTGCGGCGATTGATCTTACGCATAGGGATGTCCTCCTTCTTTAATGTGGAACCTTTTTCCGGGTTGCGAAAGCTTTTGTTAACTTGATTTAGCTAACTGCTTCCTTTCGCTTTTTGTGATTTAAGTATAGTCTTTTCACGATGCACTGTCAATATCACCAAAAAGATTCGGTGTTTTGGTGGCAATTCGGCGATTTTCTTGTGAAAACTGACCCGCAAATCCGGGATACAACACGAAAATTGAACTTAAAATGTTTTGTTAGCTAACAAAAATAGAGAAAATTAGCCTAAACAATGGTTAGCTTGAAGGCTTTCAAAGGTTTTTGTTGACGAAACTACCGAAAACTGTTATGCTAGTTATAAAGTTAATCAGAATTTTATTTACCTCATAACCAAATCAAGAAGAAAGCTGGTCAGGAACATGGCAAAAGCAGTACGCATGGCGGACATTGCACAGCGGCTGGGCATCAGCACCGTTTCCGTTTCCAAGGGTCTGGCAGGGAAGGAGGGCGTAAGCGCCGAGATGCGTGCCAAGATCCTTGCCACCGCCGAGGAGATGGGCTACCAGCCCCCCGCCCGGACCAACGCCCACCCCGGCGGCGAGAGCATCGGCATTCTGGTGGCAGACCGCTTTTTCAACGAGAATGCCTTTTATTCCAATCTGTACCGTGCCGTGTTGAAAGCTGCCACCGAGCAGGACATCTCGGTTCTGATGGAGATCGTTCTGCCGCAGGCAGAAAAAAGCTGCAATATGCCCACCTTCCTTGTAAACCGGAAAGTGGACGGCCTGATTTTTATGGGCGGGATCAGCCGCCGCTACCTTGCTACGGCGGTGCAGACCGGGGTGCCCTTTATGCTGCTGGACTTCTACGACGATGCCATTGCCGCCGACTGCGTGCTCAGCGACAACACCAGCGGCAGCTACACGATGACCGAGCACCTTATCTCCACCGGGCGGCGGAACATCGGCTTTGTTGGCAGCGTGCTGTCCACCAGTTCCATCATGGACCGGTATCTGGGCTACGTCAAGGCGATGCTCCGTGCCGGTCTGCCCATCCGGGACGACTGGCGGCTGGAGGACCGGGACGATCAGGGTAAGTTCGTGCCGTTCTCTCTGCCTCATGAAATGCCGGACGCCTTTGTCTGCAACTGCGATGCGGTGGCCTATAATCTGGTGGAGATCCTCAAGCGCAACGGCTACCGGGTGCCGCAGGATGTGGCAGTGACCGGCTACGACGACTACCGCTACTCTACCATTTGCAGCCCCCAGCTCACCAGCTACCGGGTGGATTTGGACGGCATGGCAAAAACGGTGGTGGCGCAACTGCGCCGCAAAATGGCGCATAAGCCTGCCATTGCTCCCACCGTCATCGTGCCCGGCGGCTTTGTAAGAAGAGAATCTACCTGATAAAAAGGGGCTGATGCACGAAGGTTTGTGCATCAGCCCCTTTAGCGGAAAATATAGTTTATATTGGGGATGCCGGAGCGTCTGCGGACGCTCCGACATCCCGTTTTCATTTTTTACAGGATCGTTCTCAGAAAGGCGGTCAGAACCTTTGCCGCCTGCCGGTGGTTCTCTGCGCCGGGGTGCTGCCGGGCACCCACGGTTTCCGGCGTGGTGTTGGGCAGTTCCAGCAGATAGACAGAGCTGTCTCCGGTAATGGCCTTGTACTGCTCCATGCCCTGCCGCAATACCGGCAGCAGCTCGCTGCCCAGCATCCCGATGCACCACACCAGCTTTGCCCCGGGGTTCTTTGCCCGGAGCAGCGTCAGAAAATGCTGCACACCGTTTGCCACCTTTTGGGCGTCCGCAGGATGGAAGTCTCCGTTGGAGAGCCGCCGCAGCTGGTGGGGCTTGCCGGTGGCAGGGTCTGTCCATGGCGGGTTATCGAATGCGCCGGTGTCGTTGGTGCCTAGATTGACGATGACGGCATCCGGCTGCCATGCGGCAAAATCGTTTTCCTGCTGTGCACCAAGGGCGGCGTTACGCTGTCCCATGGCTACGCCGCACACCCGGGTGTAGTAGGGCGGCAGGATGTGGCGCACGTCGTTGTCCCATCCAGACACGATGCCCCAGCCGCTTTGCGAGATGCAGCGGTATTCGGCACCCAGCGCATCGGCAGTCAGGCGACCGTAGTGGTTTTCTGCCGAGAAAAAGGCTCCCACCCAGTCCTCCTCCGGTTTGGCTCCGATGGCACCCTCTCCGCTGGTGATGCTGTCCCCCACAAATTCCAGCCGATAAACCGGCTCCGGCAGGGGCAGAAATTCGCCGTCTGCATATTCCAGCCCGGTGATCTGCAGCAGGTGCGCCGGGTCATCGTGCATGGCCTGCACATCCTTCAGCAGCCGGACGTGCTTCGCCTTGCCCGGCGTCATGCCCCGGAACAGGCACACCCGGCTTTTGCCGGGGTTCACGGCAAACCGTGCCACCCATGCGCCATTCAGTTCCACGCTGACCCACGGCTCTACCACTTCATAATCGGCGAAAAGATCCACCCACAGCTCACTGCCGGTAAATTCCAGTTCTATGCCGCTGGCTGTCCAGAACAGGGTCAGCGGGTCACGCCCGGTGTGCCGCCCCAGTGCCCGCACCTGCGGCAGTTGGGTCAGCGCTGCGGTTGTAAGTTGCTCCATTTTCCGTTCCCTCCCGTTGGTTTTGCCCGAAGCATAGCAGATTCCACCCAAAATCGCAAGCTAAATCTGTAAGCTAAATAAAACCTAAAATTTAGTTTAGCCTTTGCACCTCCCGGTGTAGGGGCTTTTTTCGGGTCAGGTTGACCAGTGCTTTGCCCCTCTCCTTGTGCCATACGCTGAAAATGAAGCAGCATATTGACCGAATTGCCAAAACTGCACTATACTTATTGTGCAATCTGACGTTGATTTTTGAAAAAAGACGAGGAAAATGTCATGGAGCACGAACACAACTTTTACGGGGTGAACTTTGCACCCTTTCCCCACAGAGGCGTGTTGAGCAGCGAGAACGCCCACCGCAGTATGGCAACTATGGTGGAAGCTACCGCCGCCAACTGGGTCATTCTGTCGCCCTCTGGAATACAATCTGACCCTTATAGTGAGGAAATCAACTGGAACACTAATGCCACCCCCACAGACGAGGAGCTATGCGGTGCCATCCGCTTTGCCAAGCAGTTGGGCTTGCAGGTGGCGTTGAAGCCTACCGTCAACTGCGCCAACGGCGTGTGGCGGGCGCGCATCAGCTTTTTTGACCACGATGTGCCCTGCGAGACCCAGTGGGGCAGATGGTTTGCCAGCTACACCGCCTTCCAGACCCACTACGCTGCTCTTGCCGAAGCCGAAGGCTGCGGGCTGTTCCTGACCGGGTGCGAAATGACCATGACCGAGCACCGGGAAGCAGAGTGGCGTGCTCTCATTGCCGCTGTGCGGCAGCAATATCACGGACCGGTGAGCTATAACTGCGATAAATACGGCGAGGACCATGTGAACTGGTGGGATGCGGTAGACTGCATCGCTTCCAGCGGCTACTACCCCCTGAAGGACTGGGAAAACCAGCTGGACCGCATCGAGGCAGTGAGCAAAAAATACAAAAAGCCCGTCCTCTTCAGCGAGGCAGGCTGCATGAACATCACCGGTTCTTCTGCCGTGCCCAACAACTGGGAGCTGAAGGGAACACGGAACGATCTGGAACAGGCCGATTGGTATAGTGCCATGTTTTCCGCCTGCGCCAAGCGTCCGTGGGTCATGGGCTTTGGCGTGTGGGACTGGCCTGCTGACTCCGGAACCGCCAGCGCCTATGCCGTGTCCGGACGTCCAGCAGCAAAAATTATCCATAGTGCATATCAGGGAGAAGTTTTAGAATGAACACGTCCAATTTTGCTCGCTTGAAAGAACTGCTTCGCCGTGCAGCAGCAGGGCAGGAACTGACCCTCGGTTTTCTGGGCGGTTCCATCACGCAGGGCAGCCTTTCCACCCAGCCCGGCAACGCCTATGCGTTCCGGGTGTACCAGTGGTTCGTGGATACCTTTCCGCAGTCGAAGTTCCACTACGTCAACGGCGGCATCGGCGGCACAGATTCTCTGTACGGCGTTGCCCGTGCCGTGACCGATGTGCTGATGTACCAGCCAGATTTCGTAGTGGTGGATTTCAGCGTCAACGATCTGGAAGTTCCCTTCCGGCAGGAGACTTACGAGGGTGTTGTCCGCAAGTTGCTTGCATGGCCCTCCCACCCGGCGGTGGTACTGTTGAATAACGTATACTACGATACCGGAGCCACCGCACAGGACGAGCACAACGCCGTGGGCGACCACTACGGCGTGCCACATGTCAGCATCCGGGACAGCATTTACAAGGATCTGCGTGCCGGTAAGTATGCCAGCCGCACCCTGCTCAGCCCTGATGGACTGCACCCAAACGATTACGGTCACGGTCTGGTGGCGGGGGAGATCATCAAGCTGCTGGAGGCGGTCAACGCCCACCGGGAAGAACCGGAGCAGGAGCCTGCCTTCCCGGCACCGCTCACCGCCAACGCCTACGAAAACGCCCGGCGGCTGACCATCCGGGAACTCTCCCCCAAGTTGGAGGGCTTCCGGGCAGACCCGGAGGAAAAGCTGGGGCATCTGGACCACTGGAAAAACGGCTGGGTGGGCCAGAAGCCCGGCGACAAAATCACCTTTGAAGTGGATGCCTCCTGCATTGCAGTGCAGTACCGCAAGACCATCCGCCGCCCGGCGCTGCGGGCGCAGCTGGTTCTGGACGGCGACGCCGCCTACCCTGTTCTGCTGGACGGTAACTTTGACGAGGACTGGGGCGACTGCCTGTATTTGCAGCCTATCCTGCACCACGGGGAACATAGAACACACACCGTGGAGTTGACGATTCTGCCGACCGACACGCCCGATGCGACTGAGTTTTATCTGATGGCACTGATCGTTACGGGGTGATGGTGGTGGTTATCACCGTGATAACCACCACTATTCATATGTATCGACCTAAAAGCCTCTCTGGATATAGTGTCTCACTTTTTCATCTAAAATGTATTGCAAATTCTTATAGAATATGGTATATACATTATACGAAACAATGTTTTGAATGAACGCACTGCCGTTCTATGATGTGTAAAGTGAGGTGCCTGCCATGACCGCCGTAATTTACGCCCGCTATTCCAGCGACAACCAGCGTGAAGAATCCATCGAAGGCCAGATTCGTGAGTGCACGGCCTATGCAGAGAAGAACGGCATCACAGTCATCAAGCACTATATTGACCGTGCACTCTCTGCCAAAACGGACAATCGTCCGGAGTTCCAGCAGATGATTAAAGACAGCGAGAAACGGCTGTTTGACATTGTGCTGGTCTGGAAACTTGACCGCTTTGCCCGAAACCGTTATGATTCGGCACACTATGAGTACCAGTTGGAGCGAAACCATGTCAAGCTGGTGTCGGCTACTGAACCAATTTCGGAAGGCCCAGCAGGTATTATGGTCAAGAGTATGCTCACCGGCATGGCTGAATACTATTCCGCAGAGCTTTCTGAAAAAGTCGTGCGCGGCATGACCGAGAATGTTCTGAAGGGCAAGTACAACGGCGGCACGATTCCCATTGGCTTCAAGGTGGACGAGGAAAAGTTCTTTCAAATCGACCCACTGAAAGCCCCCTTTGTGGTGGAAGCCTTTCAGCGGTACAACGATGGCGCGACCATGAAGGAGCTGATGAACTGGCTGAACGACAGCGGTGTGACTACCAACCGCAACCAGAAGTTCACCTACAACAGTGTTCAGACGCTGCTGACGAACAAACGGTACATCGGAGAAAACCACTTCAAGGACATTGTGATGCCCGACAGTATCCCGGCCATCGTGGACAAGGACTTGTTTGAAGAAGTGCAGCAAAAAATCAAAAAGAACAGCCGCGCTCCTGCCCGTCACAAGGCCGAGGACGATTACTTGCTCACCACCAAGCTGTTCTGCGGAATGTGCGGCGCGATGATGTTCGGCGAGTGCGGTACGGGTAGAAACAAGGTCGTTCATCATTATTATAAGTGCGCCACCGCGAAGCGTTTCAAGACCTGCAAGAAAAAGACCGTCCGTAAAGAGTGGCTGGAAGATTTGGTCATAGCTGAAACCATGAAGCTGATTCAGGACGATGCCGTGATTGATGCCATCGTTGCGGAAGTGATGGAGTTGCAGGATCAGGAAAACACCACGCTCCCATTGCTGGAAAAGCAGATGCGTGAGGTAGAGAATGGCATTGAAAATATGCTGAACGCCATCCAAGCGGGTGTGCTGACCAATTCCACCAAGTCGCGTTTGGAAAAGCTGGAAGCCCAGCAGAAAGAACTTGAGGTTCGGATCGCCGAAGAAAAAATCGCTCGGCCTCGGTTGAGTGAAAATCAGGTTCGGTTCTGGCTGACCCGGTTCCGCAAGCTCGACCCGAACGTGAAAAGCCACCGGGAAACGCTTATCAATACATTCGTGAACGCTGTTTATCTCTATGATGAAAAAGTTTTGATTACATTCAACTACAAAGACGGCACAAAAACCATCACTTTCGATGAAATCGCCGCCAAAGATGCCCCAGAGGGCAATGGTTCGGATTTGGGTTGCTTCGCTCCACCAAGAACTCCGGTATCCAATGGGTACCGGAGTTTCTGTTTTACCTGCCTTGAAAAAGGGGCTGCAAGGGTGGATTCGAACAGCATCGACCCGCCGAATAGTCCGGCGGGTAAAAAAGCCCCTGTGCAACAGCGACGACCGCTGCCAGCGGCAGAAACAGGGAGGAGCTGTTGGGGCTGCGGCCAGCAGGATGCGCGTGCCGCCCAAGGCACGATGCAGCCGCTGGGAGCCGCGATCCGGGTTCCTTTAATCCACCCGCGCCCACCAAAAAACCGCAACGTATCAAAATACGCTGCGGTTTTGTTTTACGATACTTTTTTCTGCTGTTTCTGCTTCGTCCTCCCATCAGAGCAGCTGTGCTAGAATACTGTTTTGCACAATAAGCCCGGCGGGGGTCAGGGCGAGGATGCGGCCATCGAAGGTGGCGTACCCGGCGCGGACACAGTTTTGCACAAAGGCCAGTTGCGCGGTGGAAAACTGCTTGCCGTACAGGGCTTTGTAGGCATCAAGGTCAAGCCCCTTGCGCAGCCGCAGCTGCAAGATCAGGTAGTCCTCTGCACCGCAGCTGCCGTCCATGATGGGCGCGGCGGCGTCCTGCAGAAAGGCGGCGGTGTCCGGCGCGTAGCAGAACCGCTTGCCGCCCATGCAGGAGTGTGCCGCAGGGCCAAGGCCCAGATAATCGCCGCAGTCCCAGTAGATGAGGTTATGCTTCCCCTCGTAGCCCGGCTTTGCAAAGTTGGAGATCTCGTACTGGCGGTAGCCGTGGTGCTCCAGCTGCTCTACGGCGTAAAGGTAGAAATCGGCGGCCTCATCGCCGGTGGGCAGACCCTCCGGCGGGTGCTTGCCAAAGGCGGAGTCCGGCTCGATCTTTAAAAGGTAAGCCGAGATGTGGGTGGCACCGCCTTTTTCGATCAGCTCCAGTGTCTCGTCAAACTCGGCCTGCGTATAGTGGGGCAGCGCCAGCATGATGTCGCCGCTGATATTCTCGAACCCGGCACGCCGGGCGGCGGCAAAGGCTGCCCGCGCCTGCTTGGCGCTGTGGGGACGGCCAAGGGTGCGCAGCTGGGTGTCCCGGGCGGACTGCACCCCGAAGGAGATGCGGTTCACCCCTGCTGCTCGGAAGCCCCGCAGGCTCTCCTCGGTGACGGTCTCGGGGTTTGCCTCCAAGGTGATCTCAGCACCGGGCACGGGGTCTGCTGCCCGGATGAGCTGTTCTGCCTGCGCCGGGGTGAGCAGGCTGGGCGTGCCGCCGCCGAAATAGAGGGTGTCCGGCCGCAGGGGCGCGTCCGGCGCAAAGCGGTGCAGCTCCCGCAGCAGCGCATCCACATAGGCGTCCGGTACGCCCCGCTCTCCGGGGCGGGAATAAAAATCGCAGTACCGACATTTGGAAAAACAGTAGGGAATATGCAGATAAAGTCCAAGGGACATACAATATCACAGCCTTTTTCATGAAACGTTCATTTCTATGCAGTATACTATATTCCGTAGACCGGAGCAAGAGAGAAATGCTCCGCAGAATAGACTGGAGGAACCCAGATGAGTTATAACAATTACAACCGTGGCTATGCAGAGCCTACAATGACCTCGGCTGATTATATGACCCGCACCTACCGCTGGATGGCGCTGGGACTGCTGATCACCTTTGCAGCGGCCTTTGTCACCGCCACCACCCCGCTGTTTTATGTGGTCAATTCGCTGTACCTGCTGTTCACCATTGCCGAGCTGGCGCTGGTGTTCGTGCTGAGCGCTCAGGTGCAGAATATGTCCGTGGGCGCGGCAAGAGGGGTGTTTTTGGGCTACGCCCTGCTCAACGGCATGGTGCTGAGCTACTATTTCCTTGCCTTTGATTTGGGCACACTGGTGCTGGCTTTCCTTGCCACCTCGCTGTACTTCGGTCTGATGGCAGTCTACGGCACCACCACCCACAAAGATCTGTCCGGCTGGGGCCCCAAACTGATGATGGCACTGTTTGCGCTGATTATCACCGGCTTTGTCGGTGTGCTGTTCGGCATGGGCTTTATGGGCACGGTGCTGTACTCCGGCATCGGTCTGGTGGTGTTCATGCTGCTGACCGCCTACGACACCCAGAAGCTGAGCCAGATGTACTCCTACTACGCAGGGGACAGCGAGCTGGCGGAAAAGGCTTCCATCTACGGCGCACTGACGCTGTATCTGGACTTCATCAACATCTTCCTGTATGTGGTGCGTCTGCTGGGTCTTAACAGCCGCCGCCGCGACTAAGCGTACAGCGCTGCAACATCATTGATAAGCAAAAAATCGGTCAGGCCTGCTGGTCTGACCGATTTTTTTGCGTAAAAAAGGGATAACGGAGCATCCCCGGATGCTCCGTTATCCCTAAAATTTTAGTTCGATGCTCAAAGCATCTTTACAGCCAGCGCCTCGGTGGTGTGCTCCTGCGCTTCGGTGCTGCCGGGCTTATCGTCCAGAATGTACCGCAGCACCAGCACTTCGGCTACATACAGCACCGCCACCTTGATGGGGATGCTGCCGGAATCCAGCGGGCTTTCCTGTGCGCCGCACAGCAGCACGATGTCTGCCAGCTTTGCGCCGGGGGAGTCCTCGTAGTGGGTGATCAGGATGATCTTTGCGCCGTTGGCCTTGGCGGTGCGCAGGGTCTCCATCAGGTCGCGGGTAGCACCGGAGTAAGAGACGAACAGCACCACGTCCTGCTCGGTCATCAGGCTGGCCGCCATGACCTGCATGTGGCTGTCGGCGGTGGCACGGAACTTGTTGGTGATGCAGGCGAACCGGGCGCAGATCTCGTTGGCGGCGGCCATGCTGCCGCCCTGTCCCATGCAGAACACCTGCCGGGCGCTGTGCAGCAGCGCCACAGCCTGATCCACCGCCTGCGGTGAAAGGGCATTCTGGGTGCCGTTGATGGCGGTCATGAACAGCGCCGAGGCGTGCTCGCACAAAGTAGCGGTGTCGGCGTCCGGGGCGGGCTCCTGCTGGTTTACCAGCACACCGGTGGCGTTGGCCTGCGCCAGCGCAATACGCATTTCGTGGTAGCCCTCAAAGCCCAGCGCCCGGCAGAACCGGAACACCGTGGCCTCGGCCACCTGACACTCTCTGGCCAGCGATGATATGGACAGATACTGTGCCTCCGCAGCGTGCTGCACCAGATATTCGGCCACCGTGCGGCCGGATTTTGTCAGGTCGCCCTGATGCTGCTGCAGCAGCTCCCAAAAATTTGTAGACATTCTTCCCTCTCCTGACTTAGGCCGCCGGCGGGTGCCGGTGCCGTGTTCGTGCTTACCTTCTTATATAAAAGTATAAGAGAAACCGCGCCGCTGTGCAAGAGGCGTAATGAACACATTTTACCCGCCAGTTCTGTGCAGAGGGCACAGTTTTGAAGGAAAAAACGGCCCAAATGGTGAAAAAGCTTTTCATTTTTACAATTTCAAAGCTGAAAGTGATTTTCAGAACAGCCGGGGAAAGTGTACCATTTTGTAACTATTTTGACAAGTAAAGTGGATGAAAATATTGTGTTTTTTCTGATATCCCACAATTTTGTGCAGACTGCCGGGTTTGAAAATGAAAATTTATGAAAAGAACGAATAGACAAAATGAAAATAATTTTCTATAATTAGGCTACAAACAACGGCTGCGGACACGAGCAGCCGCTACGAGCAAAACGGAGTACGATCCCCCGATGGGTCGAAGAAGATGAACAAGGAGAATCTACCATGAAAAACTGCATTTCCCGCCGTTCCTTCCTGAAGGCTGCCGGTATTCTGGGCGCTGCCGGTGCATTGGCCGCCTGCGGCGGTTCCTCCTCCACCAGCACTGCTGCTTCCTCCACCGCTTCCTCTGCTGCTGCAAGTGCAGCCAGCACCGGCGCAAGCATCAAGCTGTGGACATACCCCATCGGCGGCTGGGGCAATGACGATACCGTCCAGAACCTGATCTCCAGCTTCAACGCAAAGTACCCCGACATCAAGGTGACCGTGGAGTATCTGGACTACACCAACGGCGACGATCAGGTGAACACCGCCATCGAGGGCGGCAGCGCACCTGATCTGATCATGGAAGGTCCCGAGCGTCTGGTTGCAAACTGGGGCGCAAAGGGCGTTATGGCTCCGCTGAACGACCTGTGGACCGATGATGCCAAGAAGGACATTTACGAGTCCGTTGAGTCCGCCTGCAAGGACACTGCCGGCAATTACTACGAGTATCCCCTGTGCATGACCGCACACTGCATGGCCGTGAACATGACCAAGGTCAAGGAAGTGGGCGCGGACAAGTACATTGATACCGACAAGCACACTTGGAGCACCGAGGGCTTCCTGAACACTGTGGACGCACTGTACAAGGGCGGCTACGAGAACGTGGCAGCCATCTACTGCAGCGGTCAGGGCGGCGACCAGGGCACCCGCGCCATCATCAACAATATGTACGGCGGCACCTTTACCGATGCAGCCCACACCAAGTACACCGCCGACTCTGCCGAGAACATCAAGGCCATTCAGACTCTGTACGATGCAAAGGGCGTCAACTTCGATCCCTCCATCAACGGCGGCGAGGAGATCACCCTGTTCCGCAACGGCACCCTGCAGATGGCTTTCTGCTGGAACATTGCACAGCAGCTGAACGCTGACACCGCTGCCGCAGGCCAGACCATCAGCGGCGACGAGATCTTCCCCATGGCATTCCCCACCGAAAGCGGCGACCCGAAGCTGTGCGGCGGCATCTGGGGCTTCGGCATCTTTGATAACGGCGACGAGGCCAAGATCAAGGCTGCAAAGACCTTTATCGAGTTCATCGCTGCCGACCCCTCTCAGGTCAAGGACAGCGTGCTGGCTTCCACCTACTTCCCCGTCCGCACCAGCGTGGGCGACATCTACGCCGGTAACGAGGTCATGAGCGAGTACAGCAAGTTCATGGGCTATCTGGGCGACTACTACCAGATCACCCCGGGCTGGACCACTGCCCGTACCGAGTGGTGGAATATGCTGCAGCGCGTGGGCTCCGGCGAGGCCGTCGAGACTGCCGTCAAGACCTTTGTGGACAACGCAAACGCAGCCGCTGCTGCCGAGGCATAAGCGCTACTTTTTCTGAACTGCATCACAGCTGAACCGCAAGGCCCCTTCCTCCGGGTGAGGGAGGGGCCCTTTTACGGAAAAAACACTCTCAAACGAAAGGTCTGGTGATCCTCTTGGCTGCAAAGACGGCAATGAAAGAGCCCAAACGCAGCAGTGCGCTGGTACGGCGCGAAACCTTCGCCTCCTACTGCTTCCTGCTGCCCAGCCTGATCTTCTTTCTGGGCTTCGTCATCTACCCCATGATCCTCTGCGTGGTGACCAGCTTCTTTGACTCCACCATGAACCGCGCGGATATCTTTGTGGGGATGGCAAACTACAAGACCCTGTTTGCCGACCCCATTTTCCTTGGTGCATTAAAGAATACCTTCGTCATCGTTATCGTGTCGGTGCCCATCACCTGCATCTTCTCGCTGTGGGTGTCCTCCGCCATCGTAGACCTGCCGGAGTGGGCCACCAGCCTTTTCCGCTGCGTGTTCTACCTGCCCGTGGTCACCGGCTCTGTCGCCGTTACCGTGGTGTGGAAGTGGATGTACAACAACTACTACGGCATCTTCAACTATCTGGGCAAGAGCCTTGGTATTCTGGACAAAAACATCAACTGGCTGGGTGACGAGCGGTTCGCACTGGGCTGTATCATCCTGATCCTGCTCACTACCTCTGTGGGTCAGCCCATCGTGCTGTACGTTTCGGCACTGGGCAACGTGGATCAGTCCATCGTGGAGGCTGCCGAGGTGGACGGCGCTACTGACTTCCAGTGCTTCTGGAAGATCAAGTGGCCGGCTATTATGCCCACCACCCTGTACATTCTGGTCATCACCACCATCAACTCCTTCCAGTGCTTTGCACTGATCCAGCTGCTGACCTCCGGCGGCCCCAACCACAAGACCGATACCATTATGTACTACATCTACTACACCGCCTTCAAGCAGTACAAGTACGGCTACGGCAACGCCATGGGCGTGGTGCTGGCGGTGATCATCGCCATTCTGTCTGCTGTCCAGTTCAAGCTGGGCAACAAGGATAATTAAGGAGGTGCGGAACAATGCGTGCAACTGCTGCAAAAAAGCAAAAACCGTTGGAGCGCCATCCCAGTAAACTGAAAAAGATGAGCGCCTACGCCATTCTGGCGATTATCCTTATCAGCATTATGGCGGTGCTGTTCGCCTTCCCGCTGTACTGGATCATCACCGGCTCTTTCAAGACCGGTGCCGCCATCAACGCGACCACCCCGGAGTGGTGGCCCAGCCAGTGGGTGCTGACCAACTACCAGAAACTGTTTGCGGGCAAGCGTGCCCCGCTGTGGCAGCTGGCTGTGCCCTTCGGCTCCAAGTTCAGCGCCAACGGCGAGCCCGTCTACTTCTCAGTAGGCCCCATGGCTCCCGCCGCCATCCGCTGGATGATCAACACTGTGTTCATGGCCGTTATGTCCATGATCCTTACCTGCCTGACCGCCGCCATGGCCGGTTATGCGCTGGCCAAAAAGCGCTTTGTGGGCCGCAAGCTGCTGTTCACCCTGATCGTCTGCGCCATGGCACTGCCCAAGCAGGTCATCCTGATCCCCCTGCTGCGCGAGATGAGCGCACTGAACCTGTACAACACCATCTGGGCGGTCATCTTCCCCATCGTGGGCTGGCCGTTCGGCGTGTTCCTGATGAAGCAGTTCAGTGAGGGCATCCCCACCGAAATGCTGGAGGCTGCCCGCATCGATGGCGCCAGCGAGGCACGCACCTTTGTCAAGATCGTGCTGCCCATGGTCAAGCCCGGTATCGGCGCGCTGGCCATCTTTACCTTCATCAACAGCTGGAACGATTACTTCATGCAGTTGATCATGCTGTCCAGCACCAGCA
>ERZ1694966.268-NODE-268-length-38941-cov-12.258345_pt1 | contig 38941 bp, 29 predicted proteins | sample MGYA00581611_ERZ1694966 | MGnify/ENA primary metagenome ERZ1694966 (study PRJEB42213, sample SAMN07424282) | human gut metagenome | biome: ENVO:00009003; feature: ENVO:2100002; material: ENVO:00002003 | host: Homo sapiens | place: USA | collected 2014 ...
CCTTGAACGCAAAAAGCTGATGGAACATCTGATTTCTGAAATTCAGATCTACCCGAAGCGTCAGCCCAACGGTCAGTGGCTCAAATCCATCAAATTCCGACTGCCCATCGTTGAAAAAGATGTTGATCTGTGTTTGGACAACGAAAGTCATATCGAATGTATCACGGCATTTGTCCGCATGAAACCTTGATTTCTAGCACTTTCAAGGTTTGAAGAGCAGTAATTTTCCACCTTTGAACCGGCTCCAGATCCATCGGAACAGTCCTCACTGTTTCATAGAACTGCAAACAAGAAAACCGCCCTGCCGTATAGCTACGACAGAGCGGTTTTCTGCTGTATGGACTCGAAGGGAGTCGAACCCTCGACCTTTCGGATGCGAACCGAACGCTCATCCCAACTGAGCTACGAGCCCTCAACTGTCCTCTGACCACTAGAGCCAGAGGACATCGTTCATTTTGACCTTATTATTTTACTGCTTCTGGAATCATTTGTCAAGAGTTTCTACCTTCCGGCGAAGCAGACTCATGGGGGGCAGCTCCGGGGTGGGGATGGTGTACTTTTCCATGGCGTGGGGGGTGGATTCCACGCTCTCCCCTGCCTCGTTTTTGATCCACTCCGGGTGCAGCGGGATGCTGCGGCCATCCGGGCAGAGCACCTCCAGCGTATCCCCAAGGCTCCATTTGCCACGCTGCTGGCAGGAGGCAACACCACTCTCCCAGCTTTCCACAGTGCCCACAAACTCCCACTCACGGATATAAGTAGCGCTGTCGGTTGCCTGACGGGCCTGCTCGCGGCCAAAGTAGAAGCCCGGGGAGTAGTGCCGGTGGCTGGTACGGGTCAGCTCGGCCAGAACGTCATCGCTCAGCTCAAAGTTATCGTTGAGCGGGTCGGCCAGATACTGATCCAGAGCCTTGCGGTAGGCGGCGGTGACGCTGGCAACATAGTAGAACGTCTTGGCGCGGCCCTCGATCTTCAGGCTGTCCACACCTGCCTTGCAGATGAGGTCGATGAAGGGAGCGGTGCACAGATCGTTTGCATTGAGGATATAGCTGCCGTTCTCATTTTCGCCGATCTCATACAGCTGGCCCGGGCGGGTCTCCTCGCTCAGGTAATACTTCCAGCGGCAGGGCTGAGCGCACTGGCCCCGGTTGGCATCCCGGCCTGCCATGTAATTGGAGAGCAGGCACCGGCCCGAGATGCTCATGCACATGGCTCCGTGGACAAACGCCTCGATCTCCAGCTCCGGCGGGGTCTTATCGCGCAGGGTGGCGATATCCTGCAGGCTCATCTCACGGGCAAGCACCACACGCTTTGCACCCATGTTGTAAGCGGCACGCGCAGCGGCCCAGTTGGTGATGCCGGTCTGGGTGGACATGTGGACATCGATCTCCGGGGCGAATTGCTTACAGGCTTCCAGCACACCCAGATCGGCCACGATAAAGGCATCCACACCGGCGGCAGCAGCAGCCTTGATGGCTTCGGGCAGGCGGTCAGCTTCCTCATTGGTGGGCAGCGTGTTCATGGTCAGATAGACCTTGCGGCCGCGGGCATGGGCGTAGATCACACCCTCGGCCAGCTGCTCCGGTGTAAAATTGGCAGGTGCCGACCGCATACCGAACTCCGGCAGGCTGCAATAAACAGCGTCTGCTCCATAGTTGATGGCATAACGCAGGCGCTCCAAGTCGCCTGCCGGGGCCAGCAGTTCCGGGATCTGTAACATAAAATCGTCCTCTCTTTTTAACACCCTCTCTGTCATCGCTGATGCGATGCCGCCTCACCGGATCAGTTTCTGCAAACCTGACTCCGGAGCCGAAATTGGCACTCCCCTTGGGAGAGCTTTCAGCATAGCGGACTGAGAGGGACTTACTTCTTCAAACTCTGATTGACTTCAGCCGCTTTCCGGCAGTTGGCCTGATGTTCAGCATAGGTCTTGGCGTAATAGTAGTGACCGGAAAGGTCCGTAACAAAGAAATAGCAGTCCCTGACTTCCTCATCACACTGAGGTGCCAGAGCAGCCTGGATCGCGGCAAGGCCCGGGTTCGAGATGGGCCCGGCGGGCAGGCCGGTGCAGGTGTAGGTATCGTAGGCATTCCGGATGTTCTCGGGGATATCCTCCCAGCCGCCATAATACGGAGCCACCCAGTTCCAGAGGTAGTTGTTGTCCTCATCGCTCTGGACATAGCTGGAGGTGTTGCTCTGGAGCTTGGGGTAGGGCGATCCCTCATCCAGCCGGTTGCGGAACACCTGCGCCACATTGGAATCCTGATCGTTGCCCGCTTCCTCCTGCACAAAAGAGGCCAGTGTGATAACCTCGGGCAGGGTCAGCTCCTGCTTTTCCAGTTCCCTGTACATCTCGTCCGTAAACTGCTTATCGAAGTGTGCATAGAACGTTGCAACATAATGATGCACGGTATCGTCCGTCAAAAACTCATAGGTATCCGGAAAGAGGTAGCCCTCACACTTCATAAAGCGATTGGGAGCATCGGCATCGTCCGGGACATACTGCCAGAAGGTGTACTCACTGAAATCTCCGGTGTTGGCTTCTTCCAGAAACTCCTCGGCAGTACACAGACCGGCTTCCTCCATTTTCCGGGCAATGGCAATGGCAGTGGTTCCCTCCGGGAAGGTCAGACGCACCGAATCCGCCTTGGCATACGTGGACAGCTCTGCGATCAGGCCATCGTAGGAATATCCGCCGGTTTGCAGCGTAAAATCACCGTACTGCAGTTTTCCGGCGGCACCCTTGTGCCCCACATACCAGCGGAACAGATAGGCCGAACGGATCACTCCAGCCTCCTTCAGCTCCTTTGCGATGGCAGCAACGCCGCTGCCCTGGGGGATGCTGACGGTCACCTCTGCACCGGGCTTTCCTCCATTGCCGTTGATCTCGTTATACGCAAACACACCTGCCGCACCGACTGTCAGTACCAGCAGCAACAGCACGACCAACAGGATCTTCAGCGCACTGCCTTTTTTCTTTTTCTGGTGTTTCTCTGCCATATCCACGTTCCTTTCAGTCCATCATCAGGCGCATGTAGCTCTCCGAAACATCAAAAGGTTCTCCTTCAAAGCGGATGAGGCCATACTCCTGCCGGGTTCCCTCGCCCAGGAACAGATTCTGGGCAGCCCCCACCGTGATGACAGCCTTTTCCACAATGACCTCTTTCTCCCGGGCGGCTTCCATCAGCACCTCGGCAGCACGGTCATTTTCCGCCATCATCTCCACAAAGTAAAGGGTATCCTCCCTGCGGAAATAGATGCCGTAGCCCTGCTCACTGGAAACGATGGTCGCGCCACGGGAATACAGGTCCCGCAGAACTTCCCCCATCTGCTCCGGCGGCAGCTGAACGGTGTCGGGCCAGTATTTTGCCCGCAGCTCGCAGAGTTTTTTCGCCGTCACGGAATCGAATTCCGCCTGGCTCCACAGGTTGCGCTCCACCTCCCGGGGCAGGCAGCGCAGGGCAAAGGCTTTCTGGAAGCCTTTATCCTGCAGCAGCGTTGATTGTTCCGGGCTGGCGGGCACTGCCACCACAAAGCCTGCGCCCCGCAGTTTCTGCTGGGCGCACAGGGTATCCACCAGGCCCGCAAGGAGCAGGCTGCCCTGCCCGCACAGACCGAACAGATAGCTGCCCGGGCGGCCCTGCAGGGTCACCGGCACAGCCAGTGCCGCAGCCTCAATGTGGTCGTTTTCCTCCGCGACGTAGACATTCTGCACCCCGGCAAAGCGCTCCACAGCGCCACGGACAAACTCCTCCGTGTCGCCGCGCTGGGCCTGCCACAGGGCCAGCACCTCCGCCCAATCGGACGGCTGCATCAAACGGTACATGATATAGGATGCCTCCTTTTGTTTCAAATAACAGCGAGAGCAAGAGTTCTGACCTCTCCCTGAATATCCTCAATGCTCCGCATCTTCTCCCCTGCCGTGCAGTGGACGGTATCCCAGCCGAGGTGTACGGCACAGTATTCTGCCGCCCGGCGGCTGCGGGCCAGGTATTCGGTGTCCTTTTCATGGACATCCTTCCTGGTCTCGTCGCCATGGTAGCGGGCAGTCATCAGCCGCTGACTCACCGCCGGGTCAACCTGCAGATAGATCACCTTATCCGGTGCAGGCAGGCCCAGCAGGTGGTATTCATAGTCAAAGAGCCACTGCAGGAATGTGTCCCACTGCTCCGGCGGGAGCTTCGAGCACTGATGCACGGCATTGGAGGTGGTGTAGCGGTCAGCGATCAGGATGCCGCCTTCCTCGTAGAACCTGCCCCAGTCCGACTTATACCCCGCATAGCGGTCCACAGCATAAAAGCTGGATGCCGCGTAGGCGTTGACATCGTCAGGCTTGTCGCCAAACTGCCCGGCCAGATACATCTTGACCAGCGCACTGGAATCACTGTCATAATCCGGGAAGGTGATCTCTCTTACCAGATGATCCGTCACCGTCAGGTGATTTGCCAGCAGCTTGGCCTGCGTGCCCTTACCGCTGCCGTCCAGCCCTTCCAGAACGATCAGCTTGCCTTTGCTCATACACCAGCCTCCTGCTTGATGGCCTCATACTTTGCGCGGACTTCGGCAGTTCTGCCGCAGCACATCTTGCCCTCGGGGCAGGGGCCGCTGACACAGGCCGGGCCGGCCTTGGCAAAGATATGGGGTGCCACCGGGTAGACCAGCCGGAACATTTCCTCAGCCAGCTGACGGATCTCCCACTGAGCGCGGGAGCAGCAGCGCAGATGGAAGAAATTCTGCAGGCTGCGGGCGTTCATGGTCACGACCATCTTCGTCTCGCAGGCGTTGGGCAGCACAAAACGGGCATCCTCATTGGCCTGTTTGGAGGCCTTGGCGCGGGCCTGCTTTTCGGGCATTCCCTCCGCCATCAGGCGGGCAGTGTGGCCGTCCTCCAGCTTTTTTGCAAGGTCCAGGTAGCGCTTCGCATCCTCATCCATGCTCTCAAGAAAGGCTGCCTTTGCCTCAGGGATGGCCTCGATCTCCGGCGGGATGACATAGTGGAAGTCGTCCAGCCGGACATACCGCTGGCTCTGGACACTGAAGGATGCGATGCGGTGCCGGGTGATCTGGGCCAGCAGGGTGCGGCTCACACCCTCAATGCCAAAGGTGAAGCTGGCATGTTCAATGGGGCTGGCATGGCCCAGGTCGCTGAGCATGGTCAGGAACTTGGCCGTTTTCTCCTCGGTCAGGCCGTCCAGCAGGTCGGTGATATGGGCATCGGAGTAGCAGAGCTTGGCCGCTGCCGCCACCACCTTTTCCGGTTCCGGGGTATGTGCGATCAATCGAACGGTCATCATAGTTTTCTCATTCCTCCGTAATTTTCGTCAGCGGCGCAAAATTTGCCATGGTTTTCTTCACGCCGACCTTTTCAAAGTTGATCTCCACGATCTGGTCTCCGGCAGCGGCCTTGACCGCCAGCACCCTGCCCCGGCCAAAGACCTTGTGCTCCACAATGTCGCCCACCTCGTAATGCTTTGGGCCGGTGGATGCCGGGCGGGAAGCTGCCGGGCTCCCCGGAAAGCTCACGGGTTTGGACGCTGCCTTGGGGGCCGCGGGACGGCCATAGCCCGCGCCAAAACCGGAGGTGCCGGACGCGCGTGGGGCGCTGTTTCCGCTGCCAAACCCGGAAGCACTGCTGCCGCGGCCTGCATAACCGGAGCCGAAGCCGCCGCGCTCAGAGGCATTGTATTCACGGTTGAGGTAGCTGCCGCCAGTGCGGCCGCCGAAGCTGCTGGAATTGCGGCCCCAGCCGGACGCGCCAGAGTAGCCCGAAGCCCCGCCGGGGACGGTATCACTGTAACCGGAGCCCCATCCCATGGAAGAACGGCGTTCCAGTGCCGGGCTGCGGGTCTCTTCTATATACTCCGGCTCGATCTCGCGCAGGAAGCGGCTGGGTTCGTTGCGCTGGGTGCGGCCGTAGAGCATCCGGGAGACGCTGTTGGAGATATACAGCTCCTTCTTGGCGCGGGTGATGCCGACATAGGCCAGACGGCGCTCTTCCTCCAGATCTGCCTCGGAGTATTTGCTCATCTCGCTGGGGAACACCCCTTCCTCCATGCCAATGAGGAACACATAGGGGAATTCCAGACCCTTTGCAGAGTGGATGGTCATCAGGACCACCTGGTCAGCGCTCTCGTTGTAGCTGTCAATGTCGCTGATGAGGGCGATATCCTCCAGGTAGCCTTCCAATGAGGCATCCTCGCCGTGCTGGTCGCAGTAGTTTTTGACGTTGTTGACCAGCTGGCTCAGGTTCTGCAGGCGGTCTGCCGCATCCTCGTGGCCCTTGGCCGCATCGGCTTCCAGCATGGCCTTGTAGCCGGTCACCTCAATGACATCCTGGGCAAATTCGTCCAGTGTCCTGGTTTCCAGCGATTCCTGCAGTTTTTCGTAGATCTGCCAGAATTTCAGCAGCGGCATCATGGCGCGGCTGAGTTTGGCGTATGCATCCGCGTGGGAGATGACTTCCAGCATACTGATTCCCTGCTGGGCGGCAAGGTCAGCGATCACATCGACGGTGGTGTTGCCGATCTTCCGGGCAGGCTCGTTGATGATGCGGCGCAGGCGCACATCATCCCGGGCGTTCGCCACGATGGACATATAGGAGTGAATGTCCTTGACCTCTTTGCGGTCGTTGAAGCGCTGGCCGCCCACGATCTTATGGGGAATGCCCGCGCGGGTAAAGTAGCTTTCGATGGGGGCCGACTGGGCATTCATGCGGTAGAGCACCGCATGGTCCGCCAGATGCCCGCCCTCTTTCAGGTGCTCACCGATGACATCTGCAATGTGCATGGCTTCGTCCTGCTCATTCTCTGCAGTGTAGACCTGCACCTTGTCGCCCTCGTCGTTCCGGGTCCACAGGGTCTTGCCCTTGCGCTCGGTGTTGTGCTGGATGACGCAGTTGGCAGCATTCAGGATATTTGAGGTGGAGCGGTAATTCTGCTCCAGACGGATGGTCTTGGTGCCGGGGAAGATGCGCTCAAAGTTCAGAATGTTCTCAATGGTGGCACCGCGGAAACGGTAGATGCTCTGGTCATCGTCACCGACAACGCAGATGTTCTTTTCCGGGCCGGTGAGCAGGCTGACCAGCCGGAACTGGGCCACGCTGGTATCCTGATACTCGTCCACCAGCAGGTAGCGGTACTTGTTCTGGTAGAACTCCCGCACATCCTCGTGCTCCGCCAGCAGCTGCACGGTCTGGTAGATCAGGTCGTCGAAGTCGAAGGCTCCTGCCTCCCTGAGCTTTTTCTCGTAGGCGGCGTAGACTTTGGCGGCAATGGCTCCCTTGGTGTCCCGGGCCGGGGTGCGCAGCGCCTCCTCCGGGCTGACCAGCTGGTCCTTCCAGCGGCTCATCTGGTTGATGGCGCTCTTGATCGGGAAGAACTTATCGTCGATGCTCAGTTCCTTATAGACCGCCTTCATCACACGCTGGGAATCATCGGTATCATAGATGGTAAAGCTGCGGGGATAGCCGATGGATTCTGCCCAGCGGCGCAGGATGCGCACACAGGCCGAGTGGAAGGTGGAGGCAAACACCTCGTCCCCCTCTTCGCCGCCCAGCATATTGCGCAGGCGCTCTTTCAGCTCCCCTGCCGCCTTGTTGGTAAAGGTGATGGCCATCACGTTCCAACTGCGGACAGCGTTCTGCCGCAGCATCCCGTCCAGCCAGGCGGGCGCATCAGTGCCGGTCATAATTGCCGTTTTCAGGGCCTTGACATCATCCTCGGTCACCTCACGGGGGGTCCAGCTGGAACCGTGGGCCGAGCCAAACCGGATCAGGTTTGCGATGCGGTTGACCAGAACAGTGGTCTTGCCGCTGCCTGCACCGGCCAGAATGAGCAGCGGGCCGTCGGTGGTAAACACTGCCTGCCGTTGCATATCGTTCAGGCGGCCAAACTGCTTTTCAATATAGGTATCGCGCAGAGCGCAGAATTCCTGTTGGAGACTTGCTGCCATTGTTTCACCTGTTCTTCTATAAAATCACTTACTTTATAAGTATATCACAATTCAAGAGGGTTGTACATAAAAAACCGCCCTTCCTGTACAGCACAGGAGGGGCGGCAGTGTTCAGATAAAGCTTAGCCGAAGATGTTGATCAGGATACCGGCAGCAACTGCGGAACCGATAACGCCAGCGACGTTGGGGCCCATGGCGTGCATCAGCAGGAAGTTGGAGGGGTTCTCGCTCTGGCCGACCTTCTGAGAAACACGGGCGGCCATGGGAACAGCGGAAACACCAGCGGAGCCGATCAGGGGGTTGACCTGACCGCCGGTCAGGGCGTACATCACCTTGCCGCACAGAACGCCTGCAGCGGTACCAAAGGAGAAGGCGATCAGACCCAGCACGATGATGAACAGGGTGCGGCTGTTCAGGAAGGTGTTTGCAGAGGTGGTGCAGCCAACAGACAGAGCCAGGAAAATGGTGATGATGTTCATCAGCTCATTGCCGGCAGTCTTCTGGATACGATCCACAACACCGGACTCCTTCATCAGGTTGCCCAGCATCAGCATACCGACCAGAACGGCAGCATCGGGAACGATCAGAGAAACAATGATGGTGACCATGATGGGGAAGATGATCCTCTCGGTCTTGGACACGGTGCGCAGCTGCTTCATCACGACTGTGCGCTCTTTCTTGGTGGTGAGCGCCTTCATAATGGGCGGCTGGATCACGGGCACCAGAGCCATGTAGCTGTACGCCGCAACGGCAATGCTGCCCAGCAGCTCAGGTGCCAGACGGGAGGTAACAAAGATGGCAGTAGGGCCGTCTGCACCGCCGATGATGGAGATTGCAGCGGACTGCTTCTGGGTGAAGTCCACAATGCCGGTAGCAGCCAGCAGACGAGCGCCCATGTAAGTACCAAAGATACCGAACTGAGCGGCAGCGCCCAGCAGCAGGCTCTTGGGGTTGGAGATCAGGGGGGCGAAGTCGGTCATGGTGCCGATGCCCAGGAAGATCAGCGGGGGGTAAATGCCCAGCTTGACACCCATGTAAAGCATATCGGCCAGACCGCCGTTGTTCAGGATCTCGACCCACATCGGGTGCTCAAGACCATCACCAACGAAGTACTGCATATGGATAATGCCGCTGCCGGGCAGGTTGGCAAGGATCATGCCGAATGCCATGGGCAGCAGGATCAGGGGCTCAAATTCCTTCACGATGGCCAGGTACAGCAGGAAGCAGCCCACGCAGATCATGATCGCGTAGAGGTAGCCGCCCGGCTCACCGAACCGTGCAAAGCCGGAACTCTGGAAAATACCGACCAGAGTATCGATAAACTGTGTCATGTTTTTCCTCCTGTGTTAAAAAGGTGCGGTGGTGTCGTTGACACCAGCCTTGCTCCAGCCATTTGCAGCACGGCGCACGGCCTTCAGGGTGTACTTGCCATTGCCCATGGCATGGATGGCAGCCATAATTGCGGCAACCACATCGCCGGGGATGCCTTCCTCCACCACAGGGGCGGGAGCAGCCTGCTGTACGGGGGCAGCAGGCTTTGCGGCAGCCTTGGGAGCAGCAGGCTCCTTGGCTGCCTTCTTCTTGGCGGCCATACCGTCGAAGATCTTGCCTTCCAGCATGATGATGAGCATCAGCAGGACGAGGATGGCAAACACCAGCACGATACCGGTAATGGTGATAACCACATCAGAACCCAGATTCATGGTCTTCCTCCTAATAATAATTTACTCCGCACTCCGGAGCAGGCCCCGGCGCGCAAAAAGCGATTTGAAAATATTATACAATATTTCCCGACCTGATTCAACAAGTATGAACAAAATTTTGTTGCAACTTTTCCAATTTCTTAACAAGCCGGGTCAGGGCCCCGGTTAACGGCGGCCCATGCGGGGGGTCGCATCCAGGAAGCCGGTCTCCAGCTTATCGTTCAGGCCCAGGCTCATGGCAGTGCCCAATGCCACGCAGTTCACGGGATCGGGCGAGACGGTCACATCCACCTTGAGCTCCTGGCTCAGGTATTCGGGCAGGCCGTGCAGCTGTGCGCCGCCGCCGGTCAGCACCACACCATTGCGGAAGATATCGCCTGCCAGCTCGGGCGGGGTCTTTTCCAGCACCTGATGGGCGGCAGTGCCGATCTGCTCACTCAGCATCATCACAGGCTCGTAGAGGTCGCTGGTGGAAACATTCACCTTGATGGGCAGGCCGGTCAGCAGGCTGCGGCCCTTCACCTCCATCGTCTCATCAAAATCAGCCTTCTGGGGGCAGCAGGCGACGTTCTTTTTCAGCTGCTCTGCGGTACGCTGGCCGATGGCAATGCTGAACTTGTTGCGGACATGCTTCAGGATCTCGTCATCATAGTGGTTGCCCGCCACACGGACACTGGTGGCCTTGACCTTGCCGCCCAGAGACAGGACAGCGATATCGGTGGTGCCGCCGCCGATATCAATGATCATCCGGCCATCGGGCTGGGTGATGTCGATGCCGGAACCCAGTGCAGCGGCAATGGGCTCATCGATCAGGTAGACCTGACGGGCACCGGCGGCCATCACGGCCTCCACCACGGCATCGCTCTCAATGCCGGTGATGGCAGCGGGCACGCAGACAGCCACCCGGGGCTTGACCATGTGGGAGCTGTACACCTGATTCACAAACCGGCAGATCAGCTCCCGGGTCATGGTGTGGTCGCTGATGACGCCGTCCTTCAGCGGGAAAATGGCGGAAATATAGTTGGGGGTGCGGCCTACCATGGCCAGGGCCTTGTCGCCCACCTCCAGCACGGAGTTCTTGCGGGTATCCATTGCCACCACGCTGGGCTGGTTGAGCACGACCCCCTGCCCTGCCTGTGCAATGATAATGGTCGTTGTGCCCAGATCGATGCCGATGTCATTCTGTGCCATAATGAAACGTTCCTTTCTCTGCTCCCCTGTTTTCTATCGTAAATGCCCGTTCGGGCGGGAAATCAAATCACTTTATATTGTAGCATAAGCCAGTAAAAAAGTATAGACCAAACCTCTCCTAGTAGGAGAGCTGGCGCAAAGCGCCTGAGAGGTTATTCCGCCGCCATCTGTTCCGGTGGCAGATTCTCTTTCAGCAATTCGCACAGGCCGCTGTACCGCAGGTTCTGCCGGACATTGGACATCATCCGGTTCACCACGTCCCGCCGCCCGGCCACGATGCACAATTTACGGGCGCGGGTCACGCCGGTGTAGAAGAGGTTGCGATAGCAGAGTCTTGGCGGCACCTGCGCCACCGGCAGCACCACCGCCGGGAACTCGCTGCCCTGGCTCTTGTGCACTGTGATGGCGTAGGCGATCTCCAGTTCGTTCAGGTTTTCCGCTGGGTAAAGCAGGCGGCGGTCATCCATCCGCACCACCATGGAGCGGTCACGCATGTTGATGGATTCCACAATGCCGATATCGCCGTTATAGGCTCCCACGCCCTGTTCCCCGCCAATGCGGTTCCAGACGATCTCGTAGTTATTCCGCACCTGCATCACCTTGTCGCCCACCCGGAACACCCGGGAGGCGCTTTGGAGCTGGGGCTTGCCCTTCTGCTCCGGGTTGAGCAGGTTCTGCAGCTCCACATTCAGCGCCTGGGTGCCGGTGGGTCCCAGCTTGGTGGGGCAGAGCACCTGAATATCCCGGACAGGGTCAAAACCATAGCTCCGGGGCAGACGGGTGGTAACAAGATCGCACACCAGTTTCTGTGCCGCATCGCCGTCCGATTCCAGAAAGAAGAAATCGTCTGTCTTGCCGCCCTTCTGCAGCGGCTCACTGCTGATGATGTGGTGGGCGTTCTCCACAATGAGGCTGCGTCTGGCCTGCCGGAAGATCTCGTTCAGGCAGACGGTGGGCACCAGCCCGGAGCGGATGACCTCGCCCAGAATGTTGCCGGGCCCCACGCTGGGCAGCTGGTCGGCATCGCCCACCATAATAATGCGGCAGCTGTACCGCAGGGCTGCAATGAGCGCCTGAAACAGCTTCACATCCACCATACTCATCTCATCCAGAATGACCACATCGCATTTGAGCAGGTTCTTGTCATTGTGGATAAAGCTGACCACGCCGCCGGAGTAGTCCACCTCCAGCAGGCGGTGGATGGTAGAGGCCTTGCGGCCGGTCAGTTCACTCAGCCGTTTGGCCGCACGGCCCGTGGGAGCACAAAGCGCCACCCGGTCGGCCTGATGCTCCAGCAGCTGCAGGATGGCGTTGACCGTAGTGGTCTTACCGGTGCCGGGGCCGCCGGTCAGCACAAGGCAGTTTTCGGTCATGGCCTTGCGGATGGCTTCCCGCTGCAGGGGCGCATAGGCAAAGCCCTGGGTCAGCTCCAGCACCTGGATGTTTTTATCAAGGTCCCGCACCGTCTGCTTCTCCCGCTTCGCCAGCAGGGCCAGCCGGTCGGCAATGGCCTGTTCTGCTTCCAGCAGGTCAGGCAGATAGATATACGGCACCGCCTCCAGCATCTTTACGCCAAGCTGCCCGGTCTCAATGCAGTGGTCCAGCGCACGGGCCAGCTTTTCGGGCGGCTGCTGGATGAAATGGGATGCCGTGTCCAGCAGCTGCGCACGGGGCAGGCAGGTGTGGCCGTTGCCCGCGTTGTGGCGCAGGGTGCGGAGAAGCGCTGCTTCCAGCCGCTGGGTGCAGTCTCCTTCCATGTGGTAATACTGTGCAATGCTGTCCGCATGGCGGAAATCCAGCTGCAGGGGTTCCCCACAGAGCAGATAAGGGTTCTGGGAGATGGCCTGCATGGCACTGGGACCAAAGACGCGGAACACCTCCATGGCGCGGCGGGGACTGATCTCGAACTGCGCCAGATAGGCGATCAGTTCCCGCATTCCGAACATCCGCTTGAACTCCTGCTGGATGCGGTCAGCTTTGTCCGCCGAGATGCCGGGGATCAGGGTGAGCTGGGCGGGGGCGTTGGCGATCACCTCCAGCGCCGCCGCGCCGAATTTGTCGATGATCTTATTGGCCGTGCGCGCCCCGATATAAGGCAGGGAGCCGCTGGCAAGAAAGGCGTACACCGCTTCCAGATCCTTCGGCATATCGGTCTCGCACTCCTGGGCGTGGAACTGGCGGCCATAGGTGGCGTGGTTCTCATATTTACCGCGGCAGACCACGCTCTCGCCCGCATGGAGCTCGCCCACGGTCCCGCACACCACGGTGACCGTGCCGCCGCCGGAAATTTCAAACACCGTATAGCCGTTGTCCGGGTTCTCGTAGATAATGTCCTCCACCGTTCCCTCGATCTGTTCCAGCTCCATGCTCCTCACCCCCTTGTGACATAATTATTTATAGTATAATCATTTTGGTGTTATTTGTAAAGGAATTGGGCAGGCCCTGCTCTATACAGCCTCTCAGCTTTGGCGTTGCGTGAGGCTTTCCCTCTTTGCCAAAGCCTCCCCTACTAGGCAACAAAAGAGCCGCCCTTCTGCGGTTTCGCAAAAGAGCGGCTCAATTTTTACAAGTTTGCGTGCGGTCTTGTTTTTTCCTGTTTCAGCTTCCGGAACACAACGATATACGCCGGAATCAGGAAGAAGCAGGCAAAGAACCAGGCCACCGGGTTTGCAATACAGGCGGCAAAATAGCCCCACAGCGGCACGAACAGGAAACCCACCATAGCACGGGCGATCATCTCTGCCACACCGGCAAACATGGCCAGGCTGGAATAACCCAGCCCCTGAATGGTGTAGCGGTAAATGATAAGGACCGCCAGCGGGATATAGAACACGCTGTTCCAGAAGATGAAGCTCTGGGCGTTGGCCATGATCTCGGTCTGGCTGCTCTCAAGGAACAGGCCGATCAAAGCCTTATCCAGCACGCGCAGGATCAGGAAGGATGCCACACTGTACACACAGCCGATGCCCAGGGCAGTGTTCACGCCCTTGTTCACACGGTTCAGGTCGTGGGCACCCATGTTCTGGCTGGCGTAGGTGGTCATGGCCGTGCCAATGCTCTCCAGCGGGACGGACAGGAACTGTGCCGCCTTGCCGCCTGCAGTCTGTGCTGCCACGATGTCACTGCCCAGACCATTGACTGCACCCTGCAGCACAACGGAACCGATGGCCGTGATGCTGCACTGCAGACCCATGGGGATGCCCATGCCGCACAGCTTGACACAGTGCTGTCTGCTCAGGCGGCTTTCTTCTTTGTTCCAACGCAGCTCATTATAATGCTTGAGGATATACCACAGGCTGCCCAGACCGGCTACTGCCTGGCTGAACACGGTGGCGAATGCTGCACCGAACACACCCATCTTAAAGGTGATGATACAGAGCAGATCCAGCCCAATGTTCAGAAAACTTGCCACCAGCAGGAAGTACAGAGGCCGCTTGCTGTCGCCCAGAGCGCGCATCAGGGCGCTGGTCATGTTGTACAGCAGGGTGAAGGGGATGCCGATAAAGATGGTGCGGATGTAGATGTCCGCCAGATCAATGATGTTGTCCGGGGTATTGGTCCAGACCAGAATGGAACGGGTCATGGCCACCGTGACCACGGTAAGCACTGCGGCAAAAAAGACACTCAGCCAGACGGCATTGGCGGTGTAGCGGCGCATCTCCACATAGTCTTTCGCACCGAATGTCCACGAGATGGGGATGGAAAAACCGCAGGCAATGCCATTGACAAAGCCCAGCACCAGATAGTTCAGACCACCCACACTGCCGACTGCCGCCAGGGCTTCCACGCCCACAAAGCGGCCCACGATGATGGTATCTGCCAGATTATAGAACTGCTGGAACAGGCTGCCCAGCATCAGCGGCACCGCAAAGGCAAGGATCAGCTTGAGCGGGCTGCCCTGCGTCATATCTTTCGTCATACGCATGTTCCTCCTTGGAAAAGCATCACAGACCTTATCACACGAATTTTTTCCGACAAAAACGCCCTGCCGCGCAATGGGCAGGACGTTTTTGTTCATGTGGGTATTATATCAGGTTGTGATGAATTTTCAAGAGGTTTTTTCAAATTTTTCAGTGCTTCCCGGCCAGATGCTTCAGCAGCTGGAACAGAATGCTCCAGAACCCCGTTCCGGCATTGCCCGAAGGCGGGGTCTCCTCATCCGGAATGCTCAGCGGCGTATCATCCTCCGTGATGCACATAGCGACCGACACACCAGATTCGTCCTGAGCAGCCCAAACCTGCTCTGTACAGCAAAACCGCCCCGGCGTGCATCTCTGCATTCCGGGGCGGTTCGGGTCATTCTGAATAGTGTGCGAGGAACTGTCTGGTACGCTCCTCCCGGGGGTGGTCGATGAGCTGTTTGGCCGGGCCTTCTTCCACGACCACGCCGCCATCCATGAACAGGATGCGGTCGGCCACATCGCGGGCAAAGTGCATCTCATGGGTGACAATGATCATCGTGGTCTTGCGGTCAGCAAGATCACGCAGGACCTTCAGCACCTCGCCGGTCAGCTCCGGGTCAAGGGCGCTGGTGGGCTCATCAAAGCAGAGAATATCCGGGTGAAGCGCCAGCGCGCGGGCAATGGCCACGCGCTGCTGCTGGCCGCCGGAGAGCTGATGCGGATAGTGGCCGGCCCGCTCCGAAAGGCCCATCTGCGCCAGCAGTTCTCTCGCCTGCTGTTCCAGCTCCGCGTGGATGGCCTTTTTGTTTGCCTGATATTCCGGACGTTCCTTTGCCAGCAGTTCCCCTGCCAGCATCACGTTCTGTAAGGCTGTGTACTGCGGGAACAGGTTGAAGTTCTGGAACACCAGACCGAAATGGAGCCGCTTTTTACGGATCTCGCTTTCCTTCTGGGTGGCAGGGTCGGCGGCATCCCACATGGTCTCGCCGTTCACCTTGATCACACCCGTGTCAGGCCGTTCCAGAAAGTTCAGGCAGCGCAGCAGAGTTGTTTTGCCGGAACCGGACGAGCCGATGATCGCCAGCGCTTCACCCTGCTCCAGATCCAGGGAGATGTCCTTCAACACATGGGTCTCGCCAAAATTTTTCCCGATACCGGAAGCTTCGAGCAACGCCATAATCTATCTGCCTCCTTAGCAGCGGAAATAATCGAGCTTTTTTTCAGCCCAGTTGAACAGGATGGTCAGTGCGCCCACAAACACCAGGAAGAAGAGCGCGGTGGAGAACAGCGGCCAGATCAGACCCTTTGCACTATACTCCTTGGCCATCATAATGATTTCCTTGTTGGCAATGGTGTTTGCCAGCGAGGTATCCTTGACCAGCGTGATGATCTCGTTGCCCATGGGGGGCAGGATGCGCTTGACGACCTGAAGCAGGGTCACCTTGAAAAAGATCTGTGTTTTGGTCATGCCAAGCACCTGCCCGGCCTCAGTCTGCCCCTTGGGCACTGCTTCAATGCCGCCGCGGTAGATCTCAGAAAAATAGCAGGCATAGTTGATGGCAAAAGCCACCACCGCCGCCACCATCCGTCCGCCGGAGCCGGAGGGCCAAGGGTTGTTCATACCCAGCAGGCCGGGGCCCAGATAGATCACAATGATCTGCAGCATCAGCGGGGTGCCGCGGATGATCCAGACAAAGGTCTTGACCAGCCCGGCCAGCGGCTTGCAGCGGCTCATGGAGCCAAACGAGACCACCAGCCCCAGCGGCAGTGCAAACAGCAGTGTCAGGGCAAAGAGTTCACAGTTGAGCAGGAACGCGCCGGACAGGCGCATAAGAATCACAGACACAAAAACACACCTTTTTTATTCAGAATCCATATTCCCCTTCCATCACAGCCGATGAAAGTTCCCTCTGCTCGGGAGCCTTTCACGCATCGGCAACAAAAAGCCTCCCTCACCGAGGGAGGTTGCATCGCATAGCGATGACGGAAGGAGTTTTTCAACAAATTCAGTCAGCCAGTGCCAAATCGTACTTATCGGCCAGTGCCTGCATGGTGCCATCGGCCTTCAGTGCATCAAAGGCCTCATCCACAGCGGCGGCAGCATCACTGCCCTTGCGGAATGCCACGCCGTACTCCTCGGCGTTCAGCTCGTCCACGATCTTCAGGTCGGCATAGTCAGTGCCCTCACCGATCATGGCGTTGGCCAGGGTCAGGTCAAGTACAGCGGCATCGGCAGTGCCTGCGGCAACTTCCATCAGGCAGTCGGTCTGAACGCTCTTGGAAACGTAATCAGCCTGTGCCAGGTTCTCGTCTCCCTCAATGGCGGCCTCACCGGCGGAACCAGCCTCGGCAACCACGGTCTTACCCACCAGGTCAGCGGTAGAGGTATAATCGGTGCCATCTTTCACAACGACCACCTGTGCATTCTTTGCATAAGCCTTGGTGGTAGCGGTGTTCTGCATGATATCATCGGTCAGGGTCATACCGTTCCAGATGCAGTCGATGCTCTTGGCATCCAGCTCCACGACCTTGGTATCCCAGTTGATCTCCACAAACTCCGGCTCCACGCCCAGCTTTTCGCAGACAGCAGTGGCCAGCTCGGTATCAAAACCGGTGAAGTTGCCATCGGCATCGGTGTAGTTCATGGGCTCGTAAACAGTGTAGCCAATGACCAGCTTGCCCTTGCCCTTGATATAATCCAGGTCGCTGCCTGCAGCCTGGGATGCGGCGGCACTGCCGGAAGCAGAGGCCGAAGCAGATGCGGCAGTGGAAGTGGAAGCGGCACCGCCGCAGGCGGCAAGGCTCAGTGCCATGGCACCGGCCAGGAATGCGGATACAAGACGTTTCATATACGGTTCCTCCCTCAGTGGCAAGCAGCTTTGTTTTATTGCTTTACCATGCTAAATTGCTAAACTGTGGTTATAGAATAGCGCGTTTTCTGCCATTTGGCAAGGGGGAAAACTGATTTTTCGCAGTTTGCTCAAATCTTTACCGCTTTATCACGGCAAAGCGGTCATTTTGACAAAACAAAATCGCCGCGTCGGCAGCTGCCAGACGCGGCGAGAGGGTTTCTCTCTGAAAACGCAGCGGAATGCCACCGCCCTCCTATCCGGGAGAGCCGGTGCGCGATTGCGAGACCGAAAAGGGTTTCCTCCTCAGCTCAGGGCATCCAGCGCCGCCTTTTGCAGATCGGTGATGTCGATGGTACACAGAGCCTTCAGGTCGGCATCGCCGCCGGAAAGCCCGGCGATCTCGGTGCGGGTCTTGCCCTTGAGGGCATCACAGAAGCCTTCGCTGTGCTCATACCACTCCTTGCCCAGCGCCGATGCGCCGCGCATCCCGTAGTCCTCACCCAGCTCCAGTTTGGTCTTGACGAGGTCCGGGGCTGTCACACCGCCGTCCGACACCACTGTCAGGGCCGGCTCGGCCATATCCGCAATGGCGCTGGTCACACGGCGGTCCGCATCGGTGGTCAGTGCCACGATGCTCACATCCACCTGCGCATTCACATCCTTGTCATCGGTGGCGGTGATGTCCGAAGTCCCGTTCACCGCTTCGATGCCCAGCGCGGCCCTGTCGCCCTTGGCGGCACCCAGTGCCCTGGCATTGGCGCAGGCCCGGGTCACGGCATCCCGGTAACGGTCCACTGCAATGGTGCACCCGCTCAGCAGGTCGGCATCCGTGGGCTTGCCATCCTCATCCACTTTGAGCATGGAGACCTGTTCCGGGGTCATGCCGATCAGGTAACTGGCAAAGGCATCCGCCTGTTCCGCCCATCCCTTTTTCAGGGAAGAGACCTCGGCCAGCGGGTAATCGTCCCCCTTCTGCCGCTTGGTGCGCCAGTCGGTGGGCAGGGTCACATGGCCGGTGCTGTCCGCCGAAACAGACACCTCCAGCTCGTCCAGCAGAACACTCTCCAGTTTCCCCTCGCCATCCAGCAGGACAGCGGCCGCTGCCAGTTCAATTTTCCCTGCCCTGTCCTGATCGGTGGCCTCTGTCACCACACCCAGACCGGTTTTCCATGCCGCTGTCTGGGTCTGTGCGGAGGATGTGCCGCTGCTTCCGCTCATGCTGCCTGAGCTGCCCGACCCGGCGTTCGTTTTGCCACAGGCGGTCAGCAGCAGCGCCGCCGCCATGGCACAGCTCCAAAGAGCCCGATGGTTCTGATTCATAGATACGCTCCCTTTCCACACGGCCCGTTGGGCCTTTGCCCCATAGTATGTCCAGAAGAGCGTAAGATTACGCAGCCGACGGGAGTTTTCCAAAGCAAGTGTCCGCTGGGGTGGGACCCTGTTGCCGCAGGCAATAGGGCGGGCAATGGAATGGCCCCTTTCACTTGCGCGGAAAAGCTCCCCGCGTGCTGCGCGCAGCCGCTTACATCAACGGACTCAGCAGCCGCAGCACGCTGTCCAGTGCTGTGCCCGGCAGATTGGTGCGGCAGTCGGACCGCATGATTTCCCGGCACTGCGGCAGGGTGCGCTCCACATCCTTCCGCAGTGCGGCGATCTGGCTGTTATGGAAGAGCAGTGTTCCGCACTCAAAGTGGAGAAACAGGCTCCGGTAATCCATATTGATGCTGCCCACCACGGCCACGCGGTCATCGCTGACATAGCACTTGGCGTGGAGGAAACCGGGCGTGAATTCATAAATGCGCACACCCGCCCTGAGCAGGGGCAGATAGTAGGAGCGGCTGAGCCGGAACACCAGCTTCTTATCCGGGATCCCGGGCAGGATGAGCCGCACGTCCACCCCGCGCTTGGCCGCACTTTTCAGAGCATCCAGCATCTCCTCGCCCACGGCCAGGTAGGGCGTGTAGATATAAACATATCTCTGGGCCTGAGAGAGGATGTCCAGATAGACCGTCTCGGCCAGCGGTTCCTCATCCAGCGGGCTGTCCGCGTAGGGCTGCACCACGCCATCCTGCACTGCGGGCAGGCGGGTGGGCGCAAAGGCGGTGTAATCGGTCTCCTGCGGGCGGAAGGCGTTCCATACATTGAGGAACATCACGGTAAAGTTCCAGACAGCGGCACCCTCCAGCCGGATGGCCGCATCCTTCCAGTAGCCAAAGCGCTGCTCTGCATTGATATACTCATCCGCCAGATTCACGCCGCCGGTGTAGGCCACATTGCCGTCAACCACCACAATCTTGCGGTGGTCGCGGTGGTTCATCACCAGCGAGACCAATGGCACCACCGGGTTGAAAGGGATGCAGCGGATATGCGCCTTCTCCATGCGGATGACAAAATCACTGGGCAGGCCCAGCAGGCTGCCAAAATCATCGTAGATCAGCCGCACATCCACGCCCTGAGCGGCCTTGCGGCGGAGGATCTGCTCCACACCGTCCCACATTTTGCCGGAACGGAGGATAAAAAATTCCAGAAAGATGAACTTTTCCGCCTTTTCCAGATCTGCCAGCAGCTGGGGATACATCTCCTCCCCACAGGAAAAGTAGTGAGCAGCGGTATCCCTCCAGGCCGGATACGGCCCGAACTTTGCCACATAGCGGCTCAGGTTCCGGCTGGAGATATCCAGCGCATCGGTCTGGCCCTCAGGTTGGGCAAGCTCAGTCTGATGGGCCTGTTCCACCTTCTGCATCCGCTCCCGCAGATACTTGGCGGGGGCCTTGTTGCCAAAAGCCAGATAAAGCGCGCCGCCCAGCAGGGGCAGAAGACCGATCAGAACGATCCAGCCGATCTTGTAGGCGCTGTTTTCATCCTTGCGCACCAGATACAGCACGATCATGATGCTCAGCGCCTTCAGGGCACCGTTCAGCCAGACCCGCCCCGCCGTGAACGACCAGAACGCCCAGAGCAGCCAGAGCACCTGTAAAGCCACCAGCACCACTGTGATCGTGACACGGTTGAAGATGCGGTTGAAAAACTTGACGATAGGCAATCTGAACATGCGGTATCCCTCCCCTGCCGCCAACGGCGATTTTGATGCTGTTAGTATAGCGCAGAGCGGAAGATTTTGCAAACAAAAAAGCGCCCACAACGGCTTTCCCCGCTATGAGCGCCTATTCAATCGTGGGCAGAATTTTTCCGAGGGCCGTTCGCTTATGCTTCCGCGTCCTCATAACCAACCAGCAGGCCACCCAGCTCTGCATAATAGCTGCACAGACCGCCGCATTCGCTGATGTCCACCTTTGCTCCATCAAACACAGCCTTTACCATGTGCTTCAGGCGCTCGGCGGCGGCGGGATTGCCGCAGTGAGAGATATGGAGCCTGCCGTTGGTGTAGCCGTGCTCCTTGAGTTCCAGCACGATGCGCTCCAGCGCACCATGCTCGCCACGGGTCTTGCAGAGAACATCCAGCTCCCCGGCCTCACTTGCCTGTCCGATGACCCGGATGCCCAGCATCCGCGCCACAGCAGCAACGGCAGGCTTCACGCGGCCATTGCGGGCCAGATTGGCCAGCGATTCCAGCGAAAAGAGCAGATGGGTGTGCTTGTGGTAGCGGAGCATCTCTTCACAGACCTCGTCAAACTCCTTGCCCTCAGCCAGCAGATCCCGCAGATGCTCGGCCAGCAGGCGCTGCTCCGGGCCGGTGGAAAGGCTGTCCAGCACGAACACCCGCTTGCCGGGATTCTCCTGCTGGTATTCCTCGGCGGCCAGCTGGGCGGCATTGTAGCTGCCGGACAGAGTGCCCGTGATGGTGATGGCATACACCTCGTCGGCTCCCTCGTAGGCGGCCAGCCAGTCGCTGACGTTGGGGCAGGAGGTCGAGGTCTTGCCCTTATAGGTACGCAGGGTCTGGGCCATGCCCACGGCATCCATCGTGCCGTTGTCCAGATATTCGGCATCGTCGGTGATGATCTTCAGGGGAACGCATTCAAAATCCACGCCCTGCAAGGTGTACAGGCTGGCGGAGGAATCCACAACAATCTTGGTGTTCATAAGCATTTATCTCCATTCCGGCGGCAGCGGATGCCGCAGTTTTTCCTGTTGTCTGAATCACTATATCAGCTTTTCAAAACCCTGTCAACTGTTTTATTGAATTATTTCAAAAGTTTTCAATTTCCTGTTGACCACATTTCCAAAACATGGTATACTGTCCGCATGAAATTAGAATCAAACCGCCGCGTTGCGGCCTGCGCCGCAGGGTTTGCCCTGCCCCGGTATGCAGAACTCCCCACCGTAGGGCTTTATCTGGATCAAAGTGTACAGTTTGTCAACGGGTGTTTCCGCACATTTCAGGGGGTGGAGCTCACCGCTTCCATGGTGAGCAACTACGTTAAGAAAGGGATCATCAGCCACCCCATCAAAAAGAAGTATACCCGGGATCAGCTGGCCTGCCTGATCTACATCGTAGTTTCTAAAAATGTCCTGTCCATGGAAAACATCGACAGTCTGTTCAAGATGCAGCGGGCGCATTATACCTCCGCGCAGGCCTATGATACCTTTTGCGATGAGCTGGAGAATTACCTGCCCTATGTGTTCGGCCTGACCAAAAGCTTTTCCGAGCTGGAGCCGGATGTTGATGATGCACGCACGCTCCTGCGCAGCACCATCATCTCGGCTGTAAACAAGATCTATCTGGACTGCGTTTTCACCGACCTGCGGCAGGAGCAGGCCCTCTGGCCCGATATCCTGCCGGATCTAGCATGATAACAATAAAAATAGCCCTCTCCGTCATGCTTTGTAAAGCAATGATGGAGAGGGCCATTTTTTCTTAAAATGTAAGCGTGGGGCTGATCTCATTGCGGCGTTGGGCCTGCACGATGCAGTCCTTTTCCGGCACGACACCCGCCGCACCCAGGGTGTTGAACATGGTCTGCAAAGCAAGCGCCGGGGTGTTGTTCTCCTGCGAGAGATGGCAGAGGGCAAACTTCTTGCACCCCTCCTGGATCAGTTCCAGCAGCTTTGCCGAGCACTCATCGTTGGAGAGGTGGCCCCGGTTGGACTCGATGCGGGAGCGCAGGTAGTAGGGATACCGCCCGCTGCGGAGCATGTGGAGGTCGTAGTTGCTTTCCAGCGCCACCAGGTCACAGCCGCTCAGGGCCTGATGCACCGGCGGAGTCAGGACTCCCAGGTCGGTGGCAATGGTCATGGTCTTGTTGTCCGGGGTGTGGATGCGGTAGCCCACGCAGGGCACGTCGTGGCTGGTGGGGAACATCGTCACGCCGAAATCTCCCACATCCTCTTCCCCGCCGGACAGGGTGCGCAGCTCACAGCTGGCGGGCACAATGCCGTTTGCATCCAGAAAATCCAGCGTATCGTCTGCACCGTATACCGGCAGCGGATTCTTTTTGAGGAAGGTGGCCAGCCCCTTGACGTGGTCAGAGTGCTCATGGGTGACTAGAATGCCTGCACAATCGCTGATGTTCAGGCCCAGCTCCTTGAGCGCCGCCGAGGTGGTGCGCACGCCCTTTCCCATATCGATGATGATGTACTTCTCCCCCGTGCGCACCACGCTGCAGTTGCCAGAGGAACCAGAGTATAACGAGATGAATTCAGACATTTCAAACCTCAAGAAACGAACCTCTCCGTCATGGCTTCACAAAAGCTCCCTGTCAGGGGAACTTCTGCAAAACAGACTGAGAGGTTCTGAATGATCACATTGCCGATTCCAGTGCAGCGGGCATCCGCTCCACCTTGCTGATCTCAGCGCCCAGGCCGCGCAGCTTTTCCACGATGTTCTCGTAGCCGCGCTCAATGTGGCCGATCTCCTCGATCTCGCTGGTGCCGTCTGCCATCAGGGCAGCAACGACCATGGCCGCACCGGCACGCAGGTCAGAAGCGCGCAGGGGAGCGGGGTTCAGCTTGTCCACACCCTCAAACACGGCCACCTGACCGTCCACCTGCACCACTGCACCCATCTTGCGCAGCTCGTCCACATAGCGGAAGCGGTTATCCCACACGCTCTCAGTGATGGTGGAGGTACCCTTTGCCACGCTGAGCAGCACACCCATCAGGGGCTGCATATCGGTGGGGAAGCCCGGGTGGGGCATGGTGTTGATCTTCAGCGGCAGGATATCGCCCTTGCGGGAGACGCGGACGGAATCATCGAATTCCTCCACATCCACACCGGCACGGCGGAGCTTTGCCGTGATGGGTTCCAGATGCTTGGGGGTGACATTTTTGATCAGAACGTCGCCGCCGGTGGCAGCAGCGGCAACCATGTAGCTGCCCGCCTCGATCTGGTCAGGGATGATGCTGTAAGTGCAGCCGTGCATCTTTTCCACGCCGCGCACCTTGATCACATCGGTGCCGGCACCACGCACATCCGCGCCGCACATATTCAGGAAGTTTGCCAGATCAACGACATGGGGCTCCTTGGCGCAGTTTTCCAGAATGGTCTGGCCCTGTGCCATCACAGCGGAGAGCATACCGTTCATGGTAGCGCCCACGCTGACCTTATCAAAGAAGATATGGGCACCGGTCAGCTCCTGCTTGGTGCGCACGGTGATCATGCCGTAATCCACGCTGTCCTCTGCGCCCAGTGCACTGAACACCTTCAGGTGCTGGTCGATGGGGCGGGGGCCCAGATTGCAGCCGCCGGGCATGGCCACCTGTGCCTTGCCAAAGCGGGAGAGCAGTGCACCCAGGAAGTAGTAGCTGGCACGCATCTGGCGGGACAGATCGTCCGGGACGTTGGTGCTGTTCAGGTGGGTGGTGTCGATCTCGTAGGTATTGCGGTTCAGCATCTTGATGCTGGCACCCAGGGTGCTCAGGATCTTCAGGCTGACTGCCACATCACTGATGTCCGGCAGGTTTTCGATCACACAGACATCTGCCGCCAGAATGGTGGCAGGCAGAATGCCCACAGCCGCATTTTTTGCACCGGAAATGGTAACTTCGCCATGCAGGGGCTTGCCGCCCGTAATAACAAACTTTTCCAATTTTATAATCTCCTTGTCGCAGGCCCGCCAGCGGCAGGGCCACTCAGGGTTCTTGCTTGATCTCTCCGCGCACCGCTGGGCACACACCCTCACGATACAACTATCTTATTATACACAACTTCGGGCAAAAAGCAAAGCCCCCTTTTTCCCTGCCCGATTATTTTCTGTTTTGCCCAGAATCTGCGGAGATATTCGATATTTTTGTTTCTTATTTCAAAAATTTTACAATCAGCGCCCCTTACCAGACGCAATCCTCACTGCAGGTCTCCTTGATCCAGCCCAGTTGATAGGCCTTGACCAGCTGCTTCAGGTCGTGTACCCGCTCCCGCAGGGTCTCTCCCTCGTCCGTCTCTTCCACCAGAATGCGGTGGTTCTCCGTTTCCAGAATGTTCTTCTGCGACACGATGTCGATGTTTTCGTTCACGGCCTTTTCAGCACTGACAAAGGGCTGATGGGTCCGCAGGGACATGGTGCGGCTGGAGTACACCAGCGTGTACCCTGCAATGCCGGTCTTTTCATGGTAGGCGCGGCAGAACCCGCCGTCAATGACGACCAGACGGCCCCCGCCCTTGATGGGGCTCTCGCCGCTCTTCTCCCGCACCGGCACATGGCCGTTGACGATGTGGCTGGTGCCGGGCAGGCCGAATTCCGCCAGGATGCGGCGGCAGGCGGCCTCTTCATTGTACCATGTATAATAGGGGTCCTTGACTTCCTCGTGGGTGGCGGGGTCGGCAATATACAGCCGCTCAAAGGTGGTCATGGCGCTGCGGCCGAACAACGGTGACAGCTTGCCGCACCACAGATACCACAAAAAGTCCTGACCGCTCCGCCGGGCCGCGCTGCCCTCAGGGGCAAAGTAACCGCGGCGTGCCCGCTCGTCACAGTAGTCCATCAAGCCGCGGCCCGAGTAGTTGTGTCCCTCGAACCGCTCCACGGCAAAGCTGCCGTTTTTGGTCATGGGCACCACACCGTGGTAGAGCAGGTTGCCGTTCTCGATGTGGTAAACGCTGCCCTTGGCATACAAAAATTCCACATGCTGCTGCAAACGCTCGCTCTGCCGGAAGGATTCCACCAGCTTGCGGAGCACCAGCCGCTCATCATCATTCAGGGCGGCGGGGTCTGCCGGGTCCACGGTGGGGAAGCTGGTGTCCCGCAGGGGGTATGTCTGCCCGTTCAGGGTCACTGTTCCCTTTTTCCAATCGATGTGCCGCAGGAAATCCCGACCCTGCATCTTGAAATCCGGGTTGCGGTCGATGACCTTGCACTCCATCTTGAGCATCAGAATGGTCACGGCCTTGTGCATCACGGCACAGCGGTGGAGCATTCCCTCGGTGTAAGGGCCGCGCGCCGCGTCGGTGTGGGGCATCCAGAGGGTCAGGTCGTCATTTCCGTAGAACTGCTCGGCCATCCGCTGCAGATGCCGCAGGTTGATGCCGTAGCAGTCCTCGAGCATGGCATGGTTGTGGTAGGCCAGTGTTGTTTTGAGCACAGTGCAGACGCAGATGGGACTTCCGGCGGCGGCACCCATCCAGACCACGTCATGGTTGCCCCACTGGATATCCACATGGTGGTGGCGCATGAGCCGGTCCAATATGATATCAGGCCGGGGGCCGCGGTCAAACAGGTCACCCACGATGTGCAGCTTGTCCACAGCCAGCCGCTTGATGAGCTCACACAGCCGAACAATGAACCGGTCGGCGCGGCCATTTTCGATGATGCTGCCCACGATCTGCCCGTAATAAAGGTCCTTGTCGTGGTCCTCAAAGTGGGCATGGAGCAGCTCATCCAGAATATACCCGCAGCTGGACGGCAGGCAGGAGCGCACATGCTCCCGGGTATGCTTGGAGGACACCAACCGGCAGATATCAATGAGCTGAAGCAGGGTCTCTGTGTACCAATGGTCAAGCGCTTCCTCATCCGCGCACTCGGCTTTGAGCTGGGGCAGCTTCTCGTTGGGGTAATAGATGAGCGTTGCCAGCTCGGCACGGGTCTGTTCCGGCACACTCTCCCCCAGCACGATGTCCACCTTTTCCCGGATGACACCCGAAGCCGAGTTCAGGATGTGGACAAAGGCCTCGTTTTCACCGTGCAGGTCGCTCATAAAATGTTCGGTGCCCTTGGGCAGCTTGAGCAGGGCCTGGGTGCTGATGATCTCACTGGCAGCGGCCGCCTGCGAGGGGTAATCCCGTGCCAGCAGGGAGAGATATTTCAAATGATCCCGGATCTCCTCGTTTTCGGTGCGCATGACATCCTCCGTCTGATATGTAGTATTTTTGCATGATATATAATATTCTATCATAGTATACCACATTCCATGTCATAAATGGTATAATAAACAAGAGTAATTCTGTCAAATCTTTTGCAAAGGACTTGGATATTATGCCCAAAACCATTTCTGTTGCCGTGCCGGAAGCCTGTACTCTCTGCCCCAGGCAGTGCAAAGCCGACCGGGCCGCCGGGCAGACAGGCTTCTGCGGGGCGGGCCGCACCCTGAAAGCGGCCCGCGCTGCCCTGCACTTCTGGGAGGAGCCCTGCATCAGCGGCACCCGGGGCAGCGGCACGGTGTTTTTCTCCGGCTGCACCCTCAAGTGCTGCTTCTGCCAGAACTACCCCATCAGCGCCGAGGGGCTGGGCAAGGAGATCACCGTAGAGCGCCTGGCCGAGATTTTTCTGGACCTGCAGGCGCAGGGAGCCCACAACATCAACCTTGTCACGCCTGGGCAGTGGCGGCCCTGGATCATCGCAGCCCTCGACCTAGCCCGGGCGCAGGGGCTGCATCTGCCCATCGTCTGCAACACCGGCGGCTACGAGACCGTGGAGAGCGTGCACGCCTGGCGCGGCTTCATCGACATCTGGCTGGCCGATCTGAAATATGTTTCCCCTGCCCTTTCGGCAGAGCTTTCCGCCGCGCCGGACTATTTTGCACAGGCCAGGCCCGCCATTGAAGCCATGATGGCTCAGGCCGGGCACCCTGTTTTTGACAGCGAGGGCATCCTGCAGCGGGGCGTGATCCTGCGCCACCTTGCCCTGCCCGGCCATGTGGACGACAGCTTTGCCGTGCTCGATCAGATGGCGGCTTGGAACAAGGCCGACCCCGGGTGCTTCCTGCCCAGCGTGATGAGCCAGTACACCCCCTTCTATCAGGCGGCAGACCACGGCATCGGGCGGCGCATCACCACCTACGAGTACCGCCGGGTGGTCAACTACGCCATGGATCTGGGCCTCAGCTCTGGCTATATGCAGCAGAAGAGCAGTGCAAAGGAAGAGTATACGCCCAGCTTTGACCTAACGGGGGTGTAAACCCCACCGTCATCCCTGCGGGATGCCACCGCCCCTAGTAGGGGCGGCCTTGGCAAAACCATAAGGCTTTACGCAATGCCAAGGGCCCCACTATTAGGGGGGCTGTCACCGCAGGTGACTGAGGGGTTCTTTCGTCAAAACAACCAAAATTTCTTTTTCTTTTTCTCTCGGCCGAAACAGCATTTGCTTGCTATCCGGTGCGCTGTGCGGTATAATGGATACAACAATGTGTTCTCACATGAAATGGATCCCAGAAACGACTTTTTAGGAGGAGCGTTATGGAACACTACAATCCCATCCTCGGCAGCGAGCCCAACGGCCAGAAATTTATCACCTGCGGCGAGATCATGCTCCGTCTGACCCCGCCGAACTACGAAAAGATCCGCATGGCATCCAGCTTTGAAGCCAGCTACGGCGGCAGCGAGGCCAACATTGCACTGGCCCTGGCCAACCTGGGTGTGGACAGCACCTTCTTCAGCGTAGTGCCCAACAACAGCCTGGGCAAGAGCGCGGTGCGCTGGCTGCGCTCCAACGATGTGCATTGCACCCCCATGATCCTGACCGAGCCCAACGAGACCCCCTCCAACCGGCTGGGTACTTATTATCTGGAGACCGGCTACGGCATCCGCGCTTCCAAGGTCATCTACGACCGCAAGCACAGTGCCATTACCGAGTATGACTTCTCCCAGGTCGATCTGGACGCTCTGCTGGACGGCTACGACTGGCTGCACCTGAGCGGCATTACCCCGGCACTGGGCCCCAACTGCCGCGGCCTCATCATCGATATGCTCAAGGTGGCCAAAAAGAAGGGCCTGACTGTCAGCTTTGACGGCAACTTCCGCTCTACCCTGTGGAGCTGGGAGGAAGCCCGCGATTTCTGCACCGAGTGCCTGCCTTATGTTGACGTTCTGCTGGGCATTGAGCCCTACCACCTGTGGAAGGACGACAACGATCACAGCAAGGGCGACTGGAAGGACGGCGTGCCCCTGCAGCCCAGCTATGAGCAGCAGGACGAGATCTTCCAGCATTTCATTGCCCGCTACCCCAACCTCAAGTGCATTGCCCGCCATGTGCGCTATGCCCACAGCGGCAGCGAGAACAGCCTCAAGGCCTTTATGTGGTACGACGGCCACACCTTTGAGAGCAAGCTCTACACCTTTAACATTCTGGACCGCGTGGGCGGCGGCGATGCCTTTGCCAGCGGCCTGATCTACGCCATGCTCCACGACTACCGCGCCATGGACATGATCAACTTTGCCGTGGCAAGCAGCGCCATCAAGCACACCATCCACGGCGATGCCAACATCACCGATGATGTCAGCTCTATCCGCAACCTGATGAACATGAACTACGACATCAAGCGGTAACATTCCTTTATACGCAAAGATCCCCTCCGGTACGCGCACACCGGAGGGGATCTTCTTATTATGCTTCAATCTTACAGAAACACATCCAGCATCTTTTCCAGCGGGGTGCGGGTGTCAAGCTCCAACCCGGCTTTCTGTTTCAGCATCAGGATGCGGCGGACGCTCTCGTTGAGGCGTTCCTCGCTGATGGTTCCATTCTGCACAGCCTCCAGTACACCGTCAAAGGCTTCCGGCAGGTCGGGCGGCATCAGCAGAAGATCTGCCCCGGCGTTCAACGCCGCTACAGCCGCTTCTGCTGCAGAATAGTGGTCACGAATGGCTTGCATGGACAGCGAATCGGTGCAGATGACCCCAGTAAAGCCCAGCTCCCCCCGCAGACGCTCGGTCAGCATAGTGTAGGAGAGCGACGCAGGTAGGCCATCCTGCGTTGCATTGGGGGTAGTGATGTGGGCGGTCATTACTACGTCGGCCCCAGCTGCGATTCCAGCCGCAAAAGGCTTCAGCTCCGTCTCCCGCATCTCTGCCCAAGTCTTGGTGCTGCTGGCCGTGCCGTAGTGGCTGTCCTCTGCGGTATCTCCGTGGCCCGGGAAATGCTTGAGTGTGCAGAGTATGCCCGCATCGTGAAACCCTTGTACAGCGGAGACCACCATCTGTGCAGCCACTGCCGGATCCGACGAAAATGCTCGGTTCCCGATCACGGTATTGGCCGGATTGGTGTTCACATCTGCCACTGGAGCAAAGTCAAGATTCAGGCCGTAGGTTTTGAGGTAGCCTCCGATGATCTGCCCCATGGCACGGGCATTGGCCGGGTCCCCTGTTGTACCTACTGCCTGGGCACTCTGGTATTGGGGCAGATCAAAGCCGGAAGCATTGGCCAACCGGGCCACGCTGCCGCCCTCCTCGTCCACGGCGGTCAACAGACTGGTCCCGGATGCTGCCTGAAAATCTGCCAGAAGCTTTTTCAACTGCTCCGGGCTTTTCACATTCTGCCGAAACACCACAATGCCGCCCACCGGATACTTTTTCAGCCCCTGCCGTTCTGCCCAGGTCAGCCTTGTGCTATCAGACTGTCCACTGGGGTCCAGTGCCTCGACCCGCACCACGAACAGCTGCCCCACCTTTTCCCGCAGAGACATGGCAGCAAGCCGTTCCTCTACCGGGTCAATCCGGGCTGCTGCCGAGGCCGTTCCCGTCAGCAGCAGAGCCGCAGACAACAGCACAGCAGCTGCCCGCCGGATGATTTTTCGCACGAGAGACACCTCCTCTTTCTCTCAGTGTAGCACACCCTGCAAAGGTGCACAAGATGCAAAGATCCCCTCCGATACTCACACACCGGAGGGGATTTTCCATATCAGAAATGCATCAGGAAAGGATCATGCGGTCGTTGGCGAACTCGCCGCCGGACGCGATCTGGAACTTGGCCAGCAGGTCGGAGACGTGCAGGTTCTTCTTCTCTTCCCCGGAGACATCATAGATGATGTGGCCCTCGTGCATCATGATCAGGCGGTTGCCGTACTTGATGGCATCCTTCATGTTGTGGGTGATCATCATGGTGGTCAGGTGGTTCTCCTCCACGATCTTGGCCGAGAGGGTCAGCACCTTCAGCGCCGTCTTGGGGTCCAGAGCGGCGGTGTGCTCATCCAGCAGCAGGAGCTTGGGCTTGTTCATGGTAGCCATAAGCAGGGTCAGTGCCTGACGCTGACCGCCGGACAGCAGGCCCACGCGGGCGGTCAGGCGATCCTCCAAACCCAGGTCCAGGCTCTTGAGCAGTTCACGGTAGCGCTCCCGTTCGGCCTTGGTGATACCGATCCTCAGGCCGCGGCGCTTACCGCGCCGGGCGGCCAGGGCAAGGTTCTCCTCGATCTGCATGGTGGCGGCGGTGCCGGTCATAGGGTCCTGGAACACGCGGCCGATGTAGGCGGCGCGCTGGTGCTCCCCCAGTTTGGTCACGTCGGTGCCGTCAATGATGATCTTGCCGCTGTCCACAGGCCACACACCGGCCACAGCGTTCAGCATGGTGGATTTGCCCGCGCCGTTGCCGCCGATGACGGTGACAAAATCACCTTCGTTCAATTTCAGGTTCAGACCATTCAGGGCCGTTTTCTCGTTGACGGTACCGGCGTTGAAGGTCTTGGAAACATTCTGGATCTCAAGCATTTTTTGCATCCTCCTTCTGTGCCTTCTTTGCCGCGGGCTTTGCGAAGTACTTGCTCTTCCAATAGGGCACGGCCAGGAACACGGCCACCACGGAGGCGCTCAGCAGCTTGAGCAGGTTTGCGTCAAAGCCGAGGGTCAGCACCAGCTGGATGACGATGTAGTAGATGATGGCACCCAGCGAAACGGACACCAGCTTGAGGGCAAAGTTGTGGAAGATGCGGCTGAACAGGGCCTCGCCGATGATGACAGCGGCCAGACCGATGACGATGGCACCACGGCCCATGCTGACATCGGCAAAACCCTGATACTGGCTCAGCAGTGCGCCGGACAGGGCCACCAGACCGTTGGAGACCGCCAGACCCAGCACCACATTGAAGCTGGTGTTGATGCCCTGGGCGCGGCTCATGGCGGGGTTGGAACCGGTGGCGCGGATGCCGCAGCCCAGCTCGGTGCCAAAGAACCAGTACAGCACGCCGATGACCACGGCGCTGACCAGAATGACCATGATGATGGGGTTGTGCAGGGCAAGCTCCTTGACCCAGCGCAGGGAGATCAGCAGGTCGTACTTGTCCACGTTGATGGACTGGTTGGCCTTGCCCATGATCTTCAGGTTGATGGAGTAGAGGGCCAGCTGGGTCAGAATACCAGCCAGAATGGCCGGGATGCCCATAAAGGTGTGGAGCAGGCCAGTGACAAGGCCGGTGGCCAGACCGGCCAGCAGGGCGATAAAAAGCGCTGCCCAGACGTTCATGCCGGAGAGCAGGCACATAACGCAGACCGCGCCGCCGGTGCCAAAGGAACCGTCTACGGTCAGGTCAGCCACATCCAGGATGCGGTAGGTCAGGTACACACCAATGGCCATGATGCCCCAGATGAGGCCCTGCGCACAGGCACCGGGCAAGGCACCGGGCAGGTTGGCAAGTCTTGCAAGAATATCCAAAACGTTTTCCTCCTGTAACTACACTTTTTTCTGATACGGGAAAGCGGAGAAGAGCCAAAAAACTCGCTCTTCTCCGCTATTTTCTATTGTAACTCCCTCAGTCTCGCATTCACGAGACAGCTCCCTCTGGGAGGGAGCCTTTTATTACTCCTCGATGGCCTCATAACCCTCGGGAACGGTCATGCCCAGGTCATCGCAGATGGTCTTGTTGTACTTCTTGGTCACGTTGGTGTACTCAACGGGCATGGTGGAGATATCGGCCTCACCGGTCAGGACCTTGGCAGCCATCTCACCGGTGGTGTAGCCCAGATCGTAGTAGCTGATGGACAGGGTCGCCACGCCGCAACCGGAGCAGATGCCCTCCTCACCGGCGAACACGGGCTTCTTGGCCGGGCGGCAGATGCCGTCAATGATGCCGGTGTTGGCAGCGCAGGTGTTGTCGGTGGGGACATACACTGCGTCGTTCTCGTCGGCAGCCTTCTGGCAGACAGAAGCCAGATCGTTGGAATCAGAGAAAGCGTACTGGGTGGCGGTAACGCCCTTGGCCTCCAGGTACTTCTGGACCTCGTCCACCTGATACTGGCTGTTTGCCTCGGCAGAGCAGTAGAGCAGGCCCACCTTGGTGGCCTCGGGCAGCCACTCGGTGATCATATCCGCCTGCTGATCCAGCGGAGCCAGATCAGAGGTGCCGGAGACATTGCCGCCCACGGTGCCATCGAAATCGGTCAGGCCCAGAGCAACACCATATTCGGTGACGGAGGTGCCCAGAATGGGGATGCTGTTGGTGGCAGCCTGTGCGGCCTGCAGGGCGGGGGTAGCATTTGCCATGATCAGGTCAACACCTGCGGAAACAAAGCCGTTGGCGATGGTGGCACAGGTTGCGGAATCGTTCTGGGCGTTCTGGAAGTCAAAGGTGACATTCTCGCCGAACTGTGCGGTCAGGGCATCCTCAAAGCCCTGGGTGGCAGCGTCCAGAGCGGCGTGCTCCACCAGCTGGCAGATGCCAACAGTATACTTCTGGCCGTCAGCCGCTGCGGAAGAAGCCGCAGCAGAGGAAGCGGTGGAAGAAGCAGCCGTGGAGCTGGAGGAACCGCCGCAGGCAGTCAGGGCAGCAGCTGCGCCGCAGACAGCGGCGGCAGACAGGAACGAACGACGAGAAATTTTACGCATGATATTACTCCCTCAATTCTACTTTCGCGGCAACAGGACACCGCATGAAAGTCAGTATTCAAGCGGCCTGTCGCATCGCGCCGCCGCTTTACACTCGTGAAGTATATCACACTTTCCGCTCTAAAACAACCGGAGAACAGCCCGAATTATCAATCAAAGTAATTTTATCTATCACTTTTTTCGATCGTTCTGTGCCGCATCTGCATTCCTTCGAGCTTTTTCAGCTCACCGTCCAGCCAGAGCAGATTTTCTTCCAGCTGGGGGCGGTACTCTTTTGCAAAGTCGTACCGGTAATACAGCGCCTGCCACAGCTTTTCCTGCATCCGCCGGGCAAACACCGGCTCAAACAGAGCGTCCAGCCGCTCCACGATATCCTCCAACTCCATGCACACCTGCACCCAGCGCACATCGGTGGCCTCCCGGGCGGGCACATCGTAACGGGCCAGATAATCCCCCACCCTTGCCGCAATGACCTGCCCGCCGCACTGGGTGGGCTGCAAAAAGTAGGATACCTGCCCGTCCTTCGTGATCTCCTGCGCCAGCGGGTAAAGGGCGCAGACCAGCGGCTCGGCATCGTGGATGGCGCAGTGGTTCCCGGTGAGGAAGGGGCAGTTGCCGCGTTCCTCCTTCAGCGGGGCCAGCCGCAGCACCGGCAGGCGGCTGACCCGCCCGATGCTTCCCCGACAGAACGCCCGGGCCACGGTGCGGGGCGGCAGGCGCAGGCGGGCCGCAATGCGCCACAGGTCAAAGCCCGACAGCACGATATCCTCCCGCTCCCGGCAGCAGCCGCCGCAGCCCGCGCAGGCAAACGAAAACGCCTCGTCCCGAGCAAGCAGGGGCGCGGTGCGGGTAAAATCGGTGCGGCCGCAGAGATCGACCTGTGAATCCTTGAGCATAATGGTTCTCCTGTTCTGTGAATGGTTTTGTTCCATTGTACCACAAAGCCGGGCACAGAAAAAGAGAGCGCATCCGCTCCCCTGTTCAGGACCCCCGGCTCACACGGCGGTAGACCGTTACGGCATCCTCGATGTGGTAGGGCGCGGTGCTGTGGTTTCCCCCTGCCCCGGCCGTGACAAGAATGTATTCCCTGCCCTTCACCTCGGCCAGACTGGCAAGGCAGAGCCCTGCCTCCCCGGTGTAACCGGTCTTACCGCCCAGGATCCGGCCACTGTGCAGCTCTGTGCCGTCCAGCTGGCTCAGCAGGGTGCTGTGCATCGTGAACCCCTGCGGGTGGCAGTTGGTGGCCGGAACGGTATACCGCTCCGTGGTAAACAGCTTGCGGAAGGTCTCGTTCTGCAGGGCCGCTTCTGTCAGCCGGGCCATATCCCGCACGGTGGAAACATGTTCCGGGGCGTGCAGGCCCGTGGGGTTGCAGAAATGCGTGCCGGTCATCCCCAGCTCTGCCGCTTTCTGGTTCATCCGGGCCGCAAAGGCTTCCTCGCTGCCGCTCACCTCCCGGGCCAGCGCTTCGCAGCACTCTGCCCCCGAGGGCAGCATGGCACCGTACAGCAGATCCCGCACCGTGGCCGTTTCCCCGGCCTGAAACCCTGCCAGCGAGGCATTCTGGGCCTGCAGAGCCGGAAAGATCTCCTCGGGCAGGGTCACGGGCGTGTCGAGGTCCGGGTTTGCTTCTATGGCCAGCAACACCGTCATCATCTTGGTCATGGAAGCCGGATAGATCGTGCTGTCGGCATCCTTTTCGGCCAGCACCTCTCCGCTGTCGGCCCGCAGTAAAATGGCATGGGGACTGTTCAGCCCATCCAGCGTGATCCGCCGGGGCCACAGCAGCAGAAGCAGGGTCGCCAGCACCAGCAGCCAGAACAGCCGCCGGAAGACTCTGCGCCGGTGCTTCCGGCGGCGCGGTGAAGTTTTCATTCTCGTTCTCATCCTTTTTTGCAAAATCAAAAGCGCTTTCATCCCCTAATACGAGACGAGAGCGCCTTTTTCTGCAAAAAGTGGGGCCGCCCCACAAAAATTTGTGCAGCGGCCCCAAGCAAGTTTAATATTTTACTTTTTTACGTCATTTACAAGAACGTGTTCAGTGCTGTGCCTTATGGAACATGCTCTTGCGCTTACGCTCCAGCAGATAACCGGCAGCCAGCAGGACACCGCCTGCACGCACCAGAACATCTGCCATCCAGTTGGTGGTACCGGTCTGGATCAGCTTGCCGCTCTCAGGGCGGGCATCCTGTACCGGCGGGTTCACGGGGGTCTCCGGGGCGGGCGTGGTCTTAGCAACTGCCTGCTCCACGGCGGGAGTGGTGGGCCGTGCATCCTGCACTGCCGGGGTAGTCGGCGTAGTGGGAGCCGGAGGAGTCGGATCGGAATCCTCAGGCGTTTCCGGTTTCGGGTTCGTGGGGATCACTGGGTCGGTCACTTCTCGCAGAGCGCCGTAAATGGTCACGGTATACTTTGCGGAGTCAGTGCCGTCGATGTTCTCGCCGGTGACCTTCACGTTGGAATCCGGGCCAAAAGCATCCAGCACGCCCGCTGCTGCGGTGGTGTTGGGGTTGTTCTGGCTCTCATAGCCCCAGACGATGGTATAGGTCTTGCCCTCATACTCGTACTCTGTGCCATAGACCATATCATAAGCGCGGGGAGCACCCTCTGCCTGCTTTTCGTAGTTGCCCCAGATGAGCTTGGTGTTGCCCTCTGCATCAGTGGTCTTGGTGAAGTTCAGGCTCTTACCGTTCACCACCATATCCCGCAGAATAACGACCTGATCGCCATTCTCAGCGGTCTGGTAGGCAGTGTCGAAATTGTATCCGGCCTGCTTCAGCTCTTCCAGCGCCTTGCCGATGATCTCCGGGTCATGGGAACCGTCCACATCCAGCATATAGTTCAGTGCGGCGGCGGGCACCCACACGGAGAGATACTGCTTCCCGGTCTCCTTGTTCAGGTCAGAGAGATAGGTATAGGTCTGGCCTTTATAGGAAAGGGCATCAAAGTTTGCGTGGGTATCATCCTTGGTCAGCAGGAAATTGGTCAGCTTGTCGCCCTGATCGTTCACCGGCCACAGGGTGTTGTCGGCGCTGTAATCATAGGTCAGCGTGCCGCCGGTAACGATGAGCTTCTGGCCCTCTCTTTTCGGATAGCGTACGATAGAGCTTACATCCACATGGGAACCGTTCTTAATGGTAGTGGTAGAATTGGAGCCAAAAGAATAGATGCCTTTGCTGAAATTACCTTCAGTGATAAGAGTGCCGTTCTCCATGGTAAGCGTCGTATTATTACCCATGCAGATGGCGCTGGCACCTTCTTTTCCCTCCCCCTCTGAGATGTGCAGAGTGCTGTTGTCGTCCACCAGAATGCTGTGCGAGCCGGGAAGAGCGTTGAGCCACAGAGCGTGAGATTTGCCACTCATGTTCAGGTCATACAAACTATTACCGGTAATATGCAGTTTGGTGGCTCCGCTGGTGCCACCACGGAAAATCATCCCGTTAGCTACCGTGTTAGAGACAACTTTGCTCTGTCCACTGATCTCCACATTATTGAATCCAGCCTGAATACCGTAATTCGCATTGAGCGTAACATCGCTGCCGTTCGTGAAGGTCAGATCACCGTTGCCTTTTTCCTCCGGTCCATAGATGGCAGTGCCATTCTGAGCACTGACGCTTCCGGTGGAGTTGTCAAATGTGATGTTGGTACCGCCACCGGGAGCAACGGAGATACCCATGCCGTTGCCGCTGATATCCACCTCGGAATTATCGAAGGTGATGTCCCCGGCACCGCTCTCATAGTCGATGCCACGGCCATTGCTGTCGATGTTCAGCGTGCTGTCTTCTACGGTCAGGCTGGAACCGGTTCCACCATAGATTGCAGAGCTCTGTGTTCCCTTGATCTCCAGTGTGCTGTCACCTGTTACCGTGATGTCATCGGTACTGTCAATGCCATAACCATTGTTGCCGTAAACTAGACCTTCCTGATCATTATCGATCTTATAAGCACCGCTGCCCACCGTGTCAATGGTCAGGCTGGACTTGTCCTCTACGGTCAAATCGCCCCGCTGTACGATACCGCGTCCACCCTGCGTACTGGAACCTGCTTCTGTGTGCTTGATATCCACATCGGCATTGTCCGTCAAGGTCACATCAGAATCGTTAGAGATCACCATTCCGGTAGAAGTATGATCAATGTTCAGAGAGCCTTGGTCGCTGGTCTCGTCTCCTTTGATGGTCAGGGACGCACCCTTGCCCTTGCTGTCATCACCTGCGTTTTCGCCGCCTACGCGGATGCCTTCCACATTGCGGTTGGGTGTTTTCCCGCTGCCGAGCTCTTTAGCTTCCTGAGCGGCATCTTTCAGGGCGTCCTGGCCATCAATGGTGTTTTCGCCCTTTAATGTAACGTCCACCGTGGAGTTATCCCGTGCAACAATGCCTGCGGTGTTATCTTTTTCGGTCAGATTAATTTCGGTATGATCCAGCGTCAGGTCAACGTTGGTTTCCTTGTTATCATCTTTGTCTTCCAGATTCACACCGATATCAATGCCGTTGCCGCCGGTGGTCAGGTTGGAACCCTTGACTGTCAGGTCAACATCTGCACCCTCGCCCACCTTGATGATGGTTTTATCTTCTTTGGCATCTGCGGGCACTCCAGCCGGGGGGTCAGTCTGGGTGCTGGTATCTACATTCACGCCCTCAACCACGATTTTTACATCGTTGCCTTCGGTGCCATCAGTCTTTTCCGTCTTTTTGACATCTTCCATAACGGTGATGGTGTTTCCAGTTGTGGTCTCAGACGTGGAACTGTTCTCTGTGTTGTTGCCAGAAGCATCGGTGGATTGTGTGGCATTATCCGTAGGTGTGGGTGCCTCTGTGCCATTGTCGGAGTTATCAGTGGATGGCGAGTCTACTTCTGGCGCATTGCCGTCCTTAACGTAGATCGTACCTTTATCCGCTTCATCCTCATTGACGTAGGTGCGGTTCTCATTGCCTTTATCCTCGCCCTGATAACTGTACGCGCCGCGATCCACATCCTTGTCAACAGTTACACTGCCATCGCCCAGATAATACGTCACCGCAGAAGCACTGGGGCCAACCGTGCTCACGGCAACCGCAGTAGCCAGCGACATTGCTGCCAACTTGAATTTCTTGTTTGTCATTTTTCTTCTGCTCCTTTCCAGTTCATGCTCACATGATCGAAAAGTGGTGGTCAAACAGCAGGCCGATCCTTTGTCAACTGTTTTTTGCATGGGAACGCGTTTCTCCCAAAAGCGTTTCCAGCCTTATGATAGCACACCGTACGAAAAAATCAGGCAGAAATAGAAACCTTTGGTAATTTCTTTGCCAGCGAAAGAAAATACCGCACAACAAAAACAAACCCCCAAGGAATTTCTTCCTCAGGGGTTTTGTTTAAATCGGCGACCACCTATTTTCACGCGCCGTTTCCAGCGAACTATCTTGGGCACGAGTGAGCTTAAC
>ERZ1694966.276-NODE-276-length-37873-cov-22.696467_pt1 | contig 37873 bp, 30 predicted proteins | sample MGYA00581611_ERZ1694966 | MGnify/ENA primary metagenome ERZ1694966 (study PRJEB42213, sample SAMN07424282) | human gut metagenome | biome: ENVO:00009003; feature: ENVO:2100002; material: ENVO:00002003 | host: Homo sapiens | place: USA | collected 2014 ...
GCGCCACCTTGCCAAGGTGGAGGTAGCGAGTTCGAGCCTCGTCGGCCGCTCCATTGGAGTGGTATTCATCACTCCCTTATATGGTGACGTGGCCAAGTGGTAAGGCAAGGGTCTGCAAAACCCTCATCCACCAGTTCAAATCTGGTCGTCACCTCCAAAAGATTCCCGGAAGCTTCGGCTTCCGGGATTTTTTGTTTTGCACTGTCCCCTGCCGGGGGCAAGGCCTGTGACTGTTCAAAACACCCTTATAAAACTCTATTACTACTATGGACTTTTGAACAACTAGAACTTTTTAGCTTATCTACGTTTATTCCTAGTTGTTCAAGATGAACAACTAGAGCAAAAAGCACCGTTTTTGTTCGGTTAGCGTTTCTAGTTGTTCAAAACCCCTCTGCTTTTTGAACAACTAGAGATACAACGTATATACGCCATTTATTTTTCTCAAGGCTGAAAAGTCGCCGAAAGCTACGCTTTTCTGCGCATTATTTTTTAGTTGTTCAAAACCCCCTGTGTATCATAGGAGACTTTTGAACAGTCGCCCTTGCCGGGAAGTGGGACGATTTAAAATGTGCTCCGCTATCGGGTTGCGGCACCCAGCATCCGCATCGTGCCTTGGGCGGCACTTGCGTCTTGCTGGCCGCTGCCCCAACAACTCCTCCATGTTTCCGCCACTGGCGGCGGTCGTCGTCGTTGCACTCTAGCCATCTTCAGCGGAATGATTATTTTTATTTCGCGTTTGGAGCGACCGCGTTTGCGCAGCAATGAAAGCCCCAGTGGGGCTTTTAAGCGGCAGAGCGGTCTGCGTTAGCAGATGGAGGGGCTTTGCCCCGACAAGCTCTGCGGAGCGCTCCAAACGCTATTTTCACAGAAGGGCTGCAATGATTAAAGTGCGGTCTGAATTGCAAATGCCGTTTTCCTCCACGACCCCTCCCGTGAAAAGGGGATTCAGAAAAGCCCGCAGGCTTTTCTGAATCCCGAATAAAAAAACTAATTCCGCTATTTATGCGCAGAGCGCACGCGGCGCGCATTCCAAACCGTTCTCTCAGAACCGCAGCCGCATCTGATACCACACCACCCCGCCGTGGGTGGAAGCGGAAACGCCCTCGTTCACAAAGCCGAACTTTGCATAGTAGTGCAAAAGCTTCTCCTTGCAGGTCAGTACCAGCCCCTTGCGCCCCTGTGCGCGGGCATCTGCAATGGCTCTTTGCAGCAGCAGTCCGGCATAGCCCCGGCAGCGGCAGCGCGGGAGGGTGTTCATCCCAAAGATCATCTGCCATGCACCGTTTTCATCATGCAGGGCGGCGTCCGCGTACATCTCATCTGTCAGGTCGGGCATATCGGTGCAAAAGCCATCCACAAAGGCCACCAGCTCCCCCTGCTCAAGCAGCAGCCAGAAATGACCGGCATAGTGTGCCAGCCGTCCGGCAAATTCTTCCGCTGTGGCAGCCTCCGCTGCCGGAAAACAGGCTGCCTCCACGGCGGCAATGGCCTGTAAATCATCCATAGTTGCGTTGCGTATCTCCACAGTATCTCTCCTCCCTTTTTGTAATGTCAGTATACCACAGCTGCCGCGCAAGGGCAAAATATTTGCATCTGTTCCCCGTCCGTGTTACAATGACTATACTACGCTTGGAAGGGAGTTGAAACGCCATGCCCACCGAAAACCGCACTACCTTAACGCCGGACACCCCGGTGCGCTACCTGAAGGGGGTCGGCCCAAAAACCGCAGAGCGGTTCGAGAAGTTGGGCATCGTGACGCTGGCAGACCTGCTGTGCCACTACCCCCGGCGCTACATTGACTTTTCCAAGCCCTACTCCATTGCGGAAGCTCCCGCCGACACCGAATGCGTGGTAAAGGCCGAGGTATTCGCAAAGCCCGGCGGGCGCATTTTGCCGGGTGGGCGGCGGATGGAGCGCATCACCGCCGGGGACGATATAGCCAGTCTGGAGATCACATGGTTCAACAACCCCTACGCCACCCAGAAATTGCAGCTGGGGCAGGAATACTATTTTCAGGGCATCGTGACCGGCGGGATGCTGCGCCGCCAGATGGTCAACCCGCAGGTGCGCACCGCTGAACAGATCCAGGCCGCGCCCTTTGAGGCCGTTTACCCCCAGACCGAGGGGCTTACCAGCAGCGCCATCTCCCGCTGCATCCGGCAGCTTTTGCCCCACGCGGAGCTGCTGCCCGACCCACTGCCCCCGGAGATGCTGCAAAAATACCGTCTGCTGCCCAAGGCCGAGGCGGTGCGCGCCATCCACTGCCCTGCCACCGAGGAACAGGCCGCAGCGGCGCGGCGGCGGCTCATCTACGAGGAGCTTTTGGTGCTGCAATTGGGCATCGGGCGGATGCGCAGCCGAGGCGCTGCGGCCACCGGGGCACCCATGCGCCGCGCCGACCCATCCCCTTTCTGGCAGAGTCTGCCCTTTGCCCCCACCGGGGCGCAGCGCCGTGCAGTGGAGGAGATTTTAAACGATATGGCGGGCGATACCGCCATGAACCGCCTGTTGCAGGGCGATGTGGGCAGCGGCAAAACGCTGGTGGCCGCTGCCGCCATCTGGGCGTGCATCCGGGCGGGATATCAGGCCGCACTGCTGGCGCCTACCGAAATTCTGGCCGCGCAGCACGCCGAGGGGCTCAACCGGCTGCTTGCCCCCTTCGGGATGCGGGTGGCCCTGCTGACCGGCGGCATGAAGGCCGCCGCCCGCCGCACCACGCTGGCTGCCATCCGCAAGGATGAAGCCGACCTTGTGGTGGGCACCCACGCCCTGATGAGCGAAGGGGTGGAGTTTGCCCGGCTGGGTCTGGCGGTCATCGACGAGCAGCACCGCTTTGGGGTGCGTCAGCGCGGCGCACTGGCAGAAAAAGCTGCGAACCCGCACCTGCTGGTCATGAGCGCTACCCCCATCCCCCGCACACTGGGGCTTTTGATCTACGGCGATCTGGATATCTCCGTTCTGGACGAGCTGCCCCCCGGGCGCACCCCGGTCAAGACCCGGTGCATCACCGGCAAGCGGCGGCAGGACCTGTACCGCTTTCTGGACAGCGAAATCGACAAGGGACGGCAGGTGTATCTGGTCTGCCCCGCCATTGAGGATGTGCCGGACGGCGGGCTGAACGCCGTCAAGACCTACTATGAGGACATTGCCAAGACGCTGCTGCCCGACCGCCGGGTGGGGCTGATGCACGGCAAGCTGAAACCCAAGGAGAAAGCTGCCGTCATGGAAGATTTCAAGGCCGGGCGACTGGACGCACTGGTGTCCACCACCGTCATCGAGGTGGGCGTGGACGTGCCCAACGCCAGCGTGATGGTGATTGAAAACGCCGAGCGCTACGGTCTGAGTGCCCTGCACCAGCTGCGCGGGCGGGTGGGACGCGGCGCTGCCGAGAGCTGGTGCTTCCTTGTCAGCGACAACACCAGCGAGGCCGTGCAGAAGCGGCTGAAATTCCTGTGCTCCACCACCGACGGCTTTGCCGTGGCACAGTACGACCTGGAGACCCGCGGCCCCGGCGACTTTTTCGGAAGCCGCCAGCATGGTCTGCCCACCTTACAGATCGCCGACCTGATGAATGACACCCGTACCCTGCACGCCGCCCAGAGCGAGGCCACTGCATTGCTTGCCGCCGACCCGCTGCTGGAAAGCCCGGCACACGCTTTGCTGGCCGCGCAGGTGCAGCAGATGTTCGACAAGGCCGGGCCGATGAACTAAAAAAGCGCTGTCGCACAAAAAACTCGTGCGACAGCGCTTTTCTTTACGTTTCCTTGCTCCCAACAATGTTTTGCAGGATGCGGGCGGTCAGGGCGTCCAGCTTTGTTTCCAGTGCGGGCAGGTGCAGCAGGCGGTAGAGCCGCTGATACACGGCATCCACCGCGTAGCCCGCAGCGGCAACCAGCAGCACCGCACCAGTCAGATACGCCAGCGAGGGCAGCAGCGCCCCGCCGAACCGGGGCAGATCCACCAGCTGCCATAGCAGCGCCCGGGTAAAATCGCTGTCGTGCAGCAGATACACCCCAAAGGACAGCGGTGCCAGCCGAAAGACCCAGCGCCGCCAGTAGTCCGAGCGGATACGGATATTCTGGAACAGCAAAAACATTGCTGCCGAGGCGATGACCGTAGCCAGTGCCTGATAGCCGTTGACGGTATTCGCAAAGCCGTTCAGGTGCAGGGCGTTTTCCACCCGCAGCGCCAGCATCCGGTTGAACAGCCCCGCCGCCGAAGCTGCCAGATATGCCAGCAAACACAGCCCGCTGGGCACGGTCACCCGGTATTTGCGGAAATAAGCGGCCATAAAATACAGAGTGTAGAACCAGATAAAGCTGTACCCGTTATTCACAAAGGTTTCATCCGTTGCCCAGTAGAACAGCGTGCCCCACACGCTTTGCAGCAGCAGCGCCACCAGCAGCAGCGTTTTGTACTGCCGCCGGTCAAGGCTCTGCACCACCGCATTCAGCACCGGCACCGAGAGGTACATCAGAAAATAGGCCGAGGCAAACCAGTAGCCGTTGGAGGTAAGGGGCAGCAGCGCCCGAAGCAGCTTGACCGCCGAAAGCGGGACTGCCCCCGCCCTGACCGCAACGCAGAAAGTGAGCATGGAGTAAAACCACACCTGTGCCCCGATGCGGAACAGCCGCCCGGCGCGGACAGCCCCCTTGCGCTCCGACAGATAATAGCCGGAAAGCATTACAAAGCAGTTGGTGGACACACGCGCCAGAATAAACAGCAGCCAGTAGATCCAGAATGCCGCCGACCCCTGCGGTGCCGCACTGCCCAGCCCGCCGTGCCCAATGCCATGCATCAGAACGATCATCACCATACTGAGAATGCGCATCGCCTCAAAGCCGCTATGCCGTTTCTGCTCTTCCATACCCCATTTTCCCCTTACATTTCCCCTGTTTCCAGCTGCCGCAAAGCCTGCCGCACCTGCTGCTCCGGCCGCAGCCACGCTTGATAGTACGCCGCATTGTGCTGCGCCATGGCTAAGATCGCCGCCGGGTCTGCCAGCAGCTGCCGCAGCTGCGCCTCGCACTCTGCCGGGGACGTATATGTTTTATAGTTTTTGCCTTCTTCAAAGCCGCCCGGCAGGGTGTACCGCAGCGGCTCGGTAACGATGGCGCGCCCCGCCGCCACATACTCGGCCAGTTTCCAGCCGGTAGAGCCGTGCAGTCCGGTAGAAGCCACACAAATTTCCGTGTGCTGCATCCGGTGCAGATAGGCGCGCTTGCCGGTCAGCTTGTCCGGCAAAATCAGTTCCGGGCACTGCCGCCGGGCGCAGGCGTTGTCCGACACGCCGCCGGTGAACTGCGCCGGGAAAGCACTTTGCAGCCGGTGCAGCAGCTCGATGCGGTCTGCGTTCACCTGCCGCCACTCTGCCTGTAAGTCCGGGTATTGCTGCACCGCCGGCTCCTCCGGGTCCCACAGACGGGTCAGGAAGAGGATGCGCGGCTTTTTGCGCACCCGGGTCAGCCGGGCTTCAAAGTCCTGCGGGTAGCAGCGGGTGGAAAGCGCCCACTGCTTCAGGCGGCTCTTTGCGCTGCGCTCCGCTTCCAGCGGCGAGCCCGGACAGGTAACGTAATAGTTCAGTCCCAATGGCCGCAGCTTTGCGGAGATATCGCCCGGGAACTGCCGGTTCTTCTCCTCCGAAAAGGAACGTTTGAACACCACATCTGCCCGTTGGAACAGCGCCAGCACCGCCGCCGGGTCGTTGTAGAAGTAGCCGTCCATCAGGTCAAACACCACCGTGCGGCCGTCGATCTCGGTTTCCAGCAGCGCTTCCCGGGCAAGGGGATTGCCCTGCCGCACGTCCTGCACCCGCAATGTCAGCTCCCCGCGCTTTGCCAGCAGAGTAAAGCCCGCCAAAATGCCGCTGATGTGCGCCGCGCCCTCCCGGGAGGATAGTTTTACCGTGACCTGCATTTTGCCTCCTATCGGTGGAACAGCCCGGTGCGCCGCTCGCCCATGGGGATGACGTCACAGAACACACACCGGCTCTTGGTGGAAAGCTGCACATCCTTGTGGTAGCAGCCGAAAAACCATTTTTCGTAGGTCAGCTTGAGCAAGATCTCGTCCAGAAACAGGTGCAGACGGTTGCTTTCGCCAAGGGCAAGGGCGGTAAAATCCAAAAATCTGCTTGGTGCATCGTGGGTCAGCACATAATCTACCTTGTAGTCTACTGTCTCTAAGTTGCGGCGGCAGGTGTCGTATTCCTCGTCACTGGGCATCTCCTGCTTCCACCAGTTCACGCCCGGCTCCCGGTCGTCCTTATCCTGACTTTCCGCACCACCGAAGCAGAGATAGGTCTTACCCTCCAGCTCCAGCACGCTGCCCCGGCACACATGGTACACATTGCCGCCAAGGCTCTGTACCCTGCCGCCGAAAAGTTCAGTCTCCGGGTACTGTGCCAGCAGGTCGTAATTTTCGTGGCTGCCGTCCAGAAACAGAATCGTGTAGGGGCGCTTGCGCAGCCAGTCCAGCCGCTTGCGCTCTGCGGCGCTGCCGTCCCACACAAAGCCGAAATCCCCCAGCACCACCACGGTGTCCTTCTTGCCCAGCCAGCGCAGCTTGCCCTGCTTGAAGCGCTGGATATCGCCGTGGGTATCCCCTGTAAGATATACCATTCCTGCCCTCCCTGCCGGAGCGAAAGAACGGTGTAAAACACCGCAAGGCTCTTGTAACACCCCGGCAAACCTGTTATTATTATAGAACACAGCACACTTGCTGCAAAATTGATCTTCCGGCGCGCCGCACAGCGCAGCCGTATCCCGTATATTTTATCGCTTTTTAAAGGAATTGTCCACATGAAACGTATTTTTGCATTGGTTCTTTCACTTGTATTTCTGCTCAGCTGCCTTGTGCTGCCCGCCGGGGCCATGTTCGACCCCAGCCCGGTGTATCAGGTGCAGGCTGCAAGCGCCTATATCGTGAACACGGATACTAACATCATCGTCTATGATAAGGACAGCACAAAGCAGGTGTCTGCCGGCGGTCTGACCAAATATATGACCCTTGCCGTGCTGCTGACCAACTACGCCGACCAGCTGGACAGCACCTTCCAGATGCCCTTTGCCATCTCGGACTACGTTTACAACACCAACAACGCGGATATGCGCTCCAACGAGACTTTCACCTACCGGGAAGCCATGTACGCCATGCTTACCCGCAATGCCAACGAGGCAGCCATGGGTGTGGCGTACACCCTTTCCGGCGGCGATCTGGACGGCTGGGTGGCGCAGATGAACACCCTGTCCCAGCGCATCGGCACCACCGCCAGCAGCTGGACAGACGCCTGCGGCATCGACAGCGGCAACACCACCTGTGCGGTGGATATGTACCTGATTCTGCGTTACCTGATGAGCTTTGACGCCTTTGTGGAGGTGTCCGGCGCGCCCAGCTTTACCATGCCCGCCAAGGAGAAGCACCGCTCCTCCTCGGTGCTGGTCAGCCAGAACGCCGCGCTGAGCAAAGCCAGCGGCGGCAGCTACTACCGCAGCGCCATGCAGGGCGGCATGTGCAATGTGACCGCCTTTAAAAACGATACCGGCACCCAAAGTTATGTTTCGTGGGGCAACAAGGACGGTGCCACCTATATCTTCTGCGTGATGGACAGCCCCGACAGCTGCGATACCTTCGGCTACGCCAACCGCCGCCCTGCCCTGTTCGAGACGGTCAAACTGATGGACTGGGTATTCGACAGCTTTTCCATTCAGGCTGCGCTGGACACCGACCTGACCATTGCGGAGATCCCGGTCCGATATTCCTCCGACACCGACACCTTGCAGCTGTACCCCAACGACAGCATGATGACCCTGCTGCCCTCCACCAGCGACGGCACCGTCACCCAGAAATACTTCCATCTGCCGGACTACGTCTGTGCCCCCATCCAGCAGGGCGATGTAGTGGGCACGGTGGAGCTGAAGCTGGCGGGCGAGACCATCGGCGTGGTGGAGCTGATCGCCGGGCAGGACGTAGCCCGCAACCCGCTGCTATTCGGGGTGGACAAGGTGAAGGAGTTCCTGACCAGCCTGTACCTGAAGGTGGTGCTGGTGCTCAGCCTGATCGCCGCCCTGATCTATGGGCTGTGGCTGCTGTGCTCCAACTGGAACCGCCGCAAGCCTACCAAAAAGATCCACCGCCGCTATTAAGTAAAGCAAAAGCCCTGCACCGGATGCAGGGCTTTTTTCTGTATTGCAGCGCCTCAGGCGCGGTTTTTCAGAAGTTCTGTCAGGCTGTGGAAGGTTTGGCCATGGTTGCCGGTAACCGTCTCGGCGTGGAGCAGGCTGCTGAGAACGCTTTCCTCCACGCACTCTGCCACCGCCCGGAACAAAGGGTTGATTGCATCATCGTGGAGCAGGGTCATGGGCAGCAGGGCTTTCTCCGAATAGTGCGGCACCCGGTTGGCGGTGGTGAAGGCGATGACGATCTCGCCGCTGCCGTTGCCGCAGTAGGAACCTGTGCGGGAAAGCCCCACCAGCGCCCGGCGGCACAGCCGCCGCAGCTGCCGCTCGCTCAGGGGGATATCCGTGGCCAGCACCGTGATGATGGAGCCTTTATCCTCATGGGGCGGGATGCTGTTATTCAGCAGGGTGTGGATGGGCGTGCCCGCCACGATGAGGTCATCGAACAGCGCGTGATTGGAGAGCACCAGCGCACCCATGGTGTAGGGTTTTCCGTCCAGTTCCACCACCCGTGAGGCGGAGCCGATGCCGCCTTTCAGCCCGTGGCAGCGCATCCCCCGCCCGGCACCTACGGCACCCTCGGCAAAATCTGCCTTGCAATCTGCCAGCGCGGCAAAAACGTGCTGCTCGGTCACATGAAGCCCCCGGATGTCGTTCAGGCCGCAGTCGTTGCACTCGCAGACCACCGGGTTCACGCTGCCGGTGGTCTCGCAGATGTCGGGGTTTTTCTCCAGCATATACTTTACCAGCGCGGTCTGTGCCGTGCCCACGCTGAGGGTGTTGGTAAACAGGATGGGCGTTTCCAGCGTGCCCAGCTCGTCGATCTGCACAAGGCCGGTGGTCTTGCCAAAGCCGTTGATGACATAGCTGGCCGCCAGCACCTTTTCGTGGAACACGTCCCCTTGGTGGGGCAGCAGCGCCGTTACGCCCGTCTGCACCACGCCGTCTGCCAAGGTGCAGTGCCCTACCGTCACCCCCGGCACATCGCTGATCTTATCCCGCGCACCTTTGGGCAACGTGCCCACCTGAAAACCCCATTCGTTCCCTGCAATGCCCATCGTAGCTCCTCCTTGCTTTTTTCTAAGGTGTATCATAACATTTCTCCTGCCAAAAGTAAACCGCTGTAACAGACCGGGGCGCATATAGAAAAAGAGGCTGCCGCACAGCTATCTCACTGTGCAGCAGCCCTTTGCTATTTTTTACGCCGCAGTGCGGTGTCCATCAGGAATGCTCCACCAGACGGAAAAGCCCCTTGAACTTTTCCCAGCAGGCCACCACCCGTTCGCGCTGCACAAAATCATTGAGGTGCCGCTGCATTTTCCGTCGGCCACGATCTTCTGAGCGCCGCATAGGAGACCAGAAAGTTTGCCAGCCACCCTGCCGGGACGGCAAGCCAGACAAAGGCAATACCAAAGCGCGGTGCACAGATCAGGGCAACGGACAGGCGGATGGCAAGGTTTACCATGTTGGCAATGAGGAACGGGCGCATGATACCAAGCCCGCGCAGCACGCCATCGGTCGCCATCTTGATGCCCATGAAGATGAAGAAGTAACCCAGCCACCGCATATAATCACCGGACACCTGATAGGCCAGCGCCGTTCCGTCCTTGCCCAGAAACAGCGAGGAGATCTGGGTGTGCAGGGTTTCAATGACCGCAAAGGCAATGACCGCAAAGCACAGGTCCAGCACCAGTGCAGCGTGGTAGCCTTTTTTGAGGCGGTCGATCTTCTTTGCACCAAGATTCTGGGAAATAAACGGCGAGACCGCATTGCCGATGGAGACAAAGATCAACGAGAAAACATTTTCTACCCGCATCGTTGCTGCATATCCGGCAAGCGCCTGTGTGCCGAAGGGGTTTACCACCGCCTGCACGATCATCATGCCGATGGACACGGTGGACTGCTGCAAGACCGACGGCACCGCAATGCGGAGCATGGAAGCCAGCTCCTGCCGGTCGAACCTTTTAAAGGGGCTTTTATACTGCCGCATCCGGTGCAGGAAGATCAAAAACGAAAACACCGCAGAAATGCCCTGTGCGATCAACGTGGCAAGGGCTGCGCCAAACACGCCCAAGCCAAGCCCCGCCACCATCCAGAGATCCATAAAAATATTCAGGATGGAGGAAAAGATCAGCAGACCCAGCGGGATCCTGGACTCCCCAATGGAGGTAAACATGGTGGAAAGAATGTTGTACATGAACAAAAACGGGAAGCCCACAAAATAGACCCGCAGATACAGCACCGCATCCTCCAGAATGTCGGCGGGGGTCTGCAAGCCGCTCATCATAGCACGGGAAAAGCTAAAGCCAAAAACGCCAAGGACAACGCTCAAAACCAGAAAGCTGAGCAGGGACGTTGACACGATGGTTTTCATTTTGCCATAGTTTTTAGCGCCAAAATAGCGGCTTACCAGCACACCGGCACCCACACCGGCACCCAGCGCCACGCAAATAAAAACATTGGTCAGCGCAGCACAGGCACCGACAGCCGCCAGTGCCGAGGAGCCGACAAACTGACCGACTATGATGGAATCTGCCATGTTATAGACCTGCTGAAAAAAGCTGCCAAGGATCATTGGCATTGCAAAAACCGTCAGCGCTTTCAGCGGCGCATCTGTAATCAGATATTCATCTTTCGACATGATCTATTTCCTTTCAAGCTGTGTTTCTCTCAATTTTTTTAAATTTGCTCTGGCCAAGTATACCACGCTTTTTCCCTACTGAAAAGCTCCCGCTTGCATTCTCGCAATCTGCTTTTATAACGTCCCGTTTCCCTTTCTCTCGTCTTGACAAGCCCTTTTCTTCCGATTACAATACCAAAAAGAGTCGGCGGGCGGTCTTTTTGCTGCCTGCTGCCACAATCTTCCGGGAAAGGAACTTTTTCATGGAACCAAAAACAAAACAATCTCTGCTCGTTACCGTGGTAGGGGTAACGCTTTTTGTAGCGCTGCTGCGGCTTTCTGACGTTCTGGCCTTTGCCGCAAAGCTGATAGATCTGATACTGCCCATTCTGGCGGGCGGCATTCTGGCGCTTTTTATCAACGTGCCCATGACCGGTCTGGAAAAGCGGCTGAACCGCCTGTTCGGCAAGGCCAAAAAGCAGCCCTCGGCGAAAGCCATCCACCTTCTCAGCTTTTTCATCACCCTGCTGGGCGTTGTGCTGGTGCTGGTATTGGCGCTGACTTTGCTGATTCCGGAGCTGGTGCAGTCCTTCCACAGCCTGTATGTGCAGATCGAGGCCAATATTCCCCGCTGGACTGCCTATCTCAACGCACAGGATGCTGACATGGGCTGGCTGATGAACTGGCTGGAGGGCATCAACTGGGAGCAGCTGCTGCACAAGGTCACCGCAAGCATCGACACGGTGCTGGTCAATGCGGTAGGGGCTGTCTCTGCCACGGTGAATATCGCGATCACCGCCTCGTTTGCGCTGATCATCTCCGTCTATATGTCCCTTAGTACGGAGAGCCTCGGCCACCAAGCCCGCACGCTGGTGTGCGCCTACCTGAAGCCCGCCCACGCCGCCGGGGTGCTGAAGTTCTGCCGGCTGTTCCGGCAGTCCTTTGCAAACTTTTTAACGGGACAATGCAGCGAGGCAGTGATTCTTGGCGTTCTGATGGCTCTTGCATTTTCCGTTTTCAAGATCCCCTACGGCAGTCTGGTGGGCGTGCTCACCGCCATCTGCGCCATCATCCCCTATGTGGGTGCACTGATCTCCTGCGTGGTCAGTGTGTTCCTTGTGCTGTTGGTAGACCCTGTGCTGGCGGTGCGCTGCCTGATCGTGTACCTTGCCGTGCAGTTTGTTGAAAACCAGTTCATTTATCCCCGTGTGGTGGGAAAATCCGTGGGGCTTTCGCCGCTGTACACCCTTATTGCCGCCATGATCGGCGGAAAGCTTTTTGGCATCATCGGCATTATCTTCTTTATCCCCCTGACAGCGGTGGTCATCGAGCTTGTAAAAGAGGACACCTTTCGGCGTCTGCGCGCAAAAGAGCCCCTGCAATAAAACAGCGTGCCCGGAATACCATACCCCCTGATATCCTTCCCTGGTGTCAGGGGTATTTTTATGCCGTGCAGCTGCAAAGCACGCGGTTGTTCGCCCTTTTCCATGCAAAATCCTTCAAAAAACAGCTTGAAACACTTTTGTTACAATGATACAATATGATTGTTATTTTATGGGAAAATCGGCGTATGCCCCGTGCGGACAGGCCGCGAGCGTAGGGGTTCCTGTGGGGTGTGTAAGAATCGCTAAGGTAGCACTGCGCTCCTGCACTTGCGCAGTACTGCCTTCCGAAAATGTGAGGAAAGTATATTTATATGATAAAAAAGATCTCCCGCCGCTCCTTTTTGCAGGCTTGCAGCGTTGCAGCTGCCACGGCAGCGCTGACCGCCTGCGGCGGTGGCAAGGCTGAAAGCAAAACAGCAGATGCGCACGAAGCCGTCACCTTTATGGCACCTTATAAGGAGATAGAAGCCTTTATTGAGCAGGTGCACAGCGTTTACCCGGAAGTGAATATCGAGGTCGTGCCATACAGCGGCGATAACACCACCACCTGTTTGCAGAATATGTTTGCGGCAGGCGACCTGCCGGACGTCTGCACCTTGACCTACTACGACCCCCAGATCGATCTGGTCTCCGACAAACTGCTGGACCTTTCCGGCTACGATTTTACGGATAACTATGTGGAGTCCCGTCTGCAGGACGTGTTCGACAACGGTGCCATCTATCTGCTGCCCTCGGTTTACAACTGCTACGGCATCACCTACAACAAGACCCTGCTGCGGGAACACGGCTGGGAACTGCCCAATTCTTTCGCTGAGCTGGAAGTGCTGGCTGCAAAAGCCAAGGAAGCCGGGGTCGATTTCTGCCTGCCGCAGATCCAGTATCCGGCCTATGGTTTCCAGTATCTGTGCAATATTGCAGATGCCGATTTCCTCGGCACGCTGGACGGCAGACTGTGGCAGAAGGATTATCTTTCCGGCAAGGCAAACGTCAGCAACACCCCCGGCATGATGCAGGCAATGGCGTATGTCAAAAAGTGGAAGGACATCGGAATGCTGAACGACTCCGGCGATGCTCTTGACGACAATGTGACCCTGCAGAGGATGGCCGAGGGGAATACCCTGTTTTTGATCGGAAACACCAACGGCATTGTGGAGGCAGACGGCAACGCCGATAAATTCGGCCTGATGCCCTATCTTTCCGAGGACGGCACCCAGAACGTTTTTGTGCTGAATGTGAACCGCTTCTACGGTCTGAATAAAAAGCTGGAGCAGGACCCCCAGAAGCTGGAAGATGCGCTCAAGGTGATGCGTGTGCTTTCCACCGTTGCAGGCACCAGCGCTCTGCAGCCCGCAACGGCGCTGAAAAGCAGCCTGTTGTCCTTCAAGGGTGCAAAGGCAGACGGCACCTACTATGCCGACATCGCCGATACCCTGAACGCAGGCAACACCGCGCCCTTTATCTATTCCGGCTGGGAAAACACCTTCGTGACCACCGGCCTTAAAATGCTGGACTTCATGAAGGGCAACGCCACCATGGAGGATGTCATCCGTCAGCTGGACGAGGATCAGGACAGTGTGGTGAACAACACCCCGGATGTCATCACTACCGTTACGGAGGAGCTTTCGCAGCAGGACTGCGCCATGCTGGTAGGCCGCTGCTTTGCACAGGCTACCGGCAGCGACCTTGCGCTGGTCTCGCTGAGCACATGGATCCCCGGCAACCCCACCGATCAGAACCACCACGGCGTAGCCGCCAAGCTGTACGCCAAGGGCATTACGGATTACGACCTTTCGGTCATCCTGCCCACCGGCTGGAACCGCACCATCCAGACCGTCACCCTGACCGGCCAGCAGATCAGCGACCTGCTGGCTTCTGGTTACGATGCCTACGGCAACGGCAAGGGCTACCCCTATGTGCTGGTAAGCCCGGTGCAGCCGGAGGCGGGCAAGACTTATCAGGTTGCCATCTGCGGTGTGAGCGACCAGCTGGCTGCCGAAGCAACGGTGACAGACAGCGGCGTGGTGGGCATGGATGCCGCAAAGGCTTTCTTTGGCGGATACACCACCATCAGCCGGGCAGACACCGCATGGAGTTGAATAAAACGGACAGGAGATACTGGATGTGAACAACAAAATCTATAAAAAGCTGTTTGTGGGCTTCGGCTTTGTCATCATCGTGTTGATCCTGACCCTTTTTGTCATGAGCCAGACCTACATCCAAAACCTTGTCTACCACGAGCGGCTGAGCCAGATGGAAGAGGTCACTCACCAGATGTTCCACAGTCTGGAGGATGTGATCGACAACCACTGGGACGAGGTGAATGTGCAGTGTAATTATTTATACAACACCCCGCTGGAGACTGATACCGATCTCTACCGCTATCTGAAAAAGCTGTCGGAGCTTTCCAATTACCATGAAAAACAGATCGAACTGATCGCCGTGGATGCTGCCGGGCGTTATTATACCGAGTATGGCCGCACGGGTCTGCTGCGGGAAATGAACTATCTGGAAAACGCGCCGCAGCGGGTCAGCTATGTTTCCAATTCGCTGACCGTGGACGACTCCCGGATGGTGTTTCTGGAACAGCTCTCCACCCCCATCACACTGCAAAGCGGAGAGAAAGAGATCACCCTGCGCTACTTTGGTATTTCGCAGAGCATGACCCAGCTGAACGATTATTTCCGCTGCGACGCCTACGAAAATAACAACAGTGTCTATGTGCTGGATAATAACGGCTTCAAGCTGTTCAACGCCAATGATACCGAGCTGCTGAAGGGGCACAACGTATACACCGTGCTCTCCCAGATGTCCTATCTGCACGGTTCTTCCTTTGCAGCAGCAAAGGAGCGGCTTGCCCGCACAGGCTCCTGTTATTCCAACGCCGTGCTGGACGGAACTGAGTATTACTACGCCCTGAAGCAGATGGAAAACGCCCAGTGGACGCTGGCGTTCCTTGTTCCGGCAAAATATGTGGCCGTGAATACGCAGAAGCTGGTCAATATCGTCATGGTCGTTATTGTAGGCTTTGCAACGGTGTTTTCGATTACGGCAGTCATTGCTGGCTGGTTCCTTTTGCGGGAAAAGCAGCAGCGGGAGCTGCAGGCTGAAAAAAAGACGAACCTCCGTCTGGAGCAGTATAACGTCCAGCTGACGCAGGCCAACGACGAAATGCGGCGGGCGCAGGATGCTGCCGCCGAGGCGCTGCAGTCTGCCGAGCGTGCCAGCAAAGCCAAGACGGACTTCCTTTCCAACATGAGCCACGATATCCGCACCCCCATGAACGCCATCATCGGCATCACCACCCTGATGAAAAACGAGCTGCACGAGCCGGAAAAGCTTGCCGAGCATCTGGGCAAGCTGGAAAGCTCCGGTCAGCTGCTGCTGGGCATCATCAACAATATTCTGGATATGAGCCGCATCGAGAGCGGCAAGACCACCCTGCATGTGGAAAAAATGAACCTGCCCCAGCAGATCAGCCAGCTGGACAGCATCATCCGGCAGCAGGCAGGCCAGCGCAGTCAGACCTTTACGGTAAGCACCAATCTGCAGCACGAAAACGTGCTGGCCGACCCCAACCGTTTGAATCAGGTGCTGATGAACATCCTCTCCAATGCGGTCAAGTATACGCCCACCGGTGGGCACATCCGTTTGGAGGTGGAAGAGCTGCCCCGGAACGAGCACTACGCCCGGTACCGCTTTGTGGTGCAGGATGACGGCATCGGCATGAGCGCGGACTACCAAAAGACCCTTTTCGACCCCTTTACCCGGGAGGAGCGCTCCGGCACCAACAAGGTGCAGGGCACGGGTCTGGGTATGGCGATTACCAAAAGCGTCATAGACCTGATGGGCGGCTCCATCAGCGTAGAGAGTGCCACCGGTAAGGGCACCCGCTTTGAGGTGGTGCTGGAATTCCCCATTGACACCGAAGCGGACACGGTGCAAAAGGCGCAGGCGCTCCCGGAGGAAGAAGAGACCACTTCTCCCCTGTCCGGCATGAAGTTCCTCTGTGCCGAGGATAACGCCATCAACGCCGAGATTCTGCAAATGCTGCTGGAAACAAAAGGCGCAAGCTGCACCATCTGCCCCAACGGTCAGGAGATCGTGGATGCCTTTGCCAGCGTGAAGCCCGGCGACTATGATATGATTTTGATGGACGTGCAGATGCCGGTGATGGACGGCTTGGAAGCCACCCGCCGCATCCGCAGCGGCGAAAACCCGCTGGGACGCACCATCCCCATCCTTGCCATGACCGCCAACGCCTTCCTTGAGGATATGCAAAAGAGTAAGGAAGCCGGCATGGACGAACACCTGTCCAAGCCTGTGGACATCAGCGCACTGGAACAGGTGGTAAAGCGCTTCCGCGTTACCCCCCCCCGAAAATAAATAGCGGTATACAGCGCTTTTGTCGCAAAGCGCCGCATAACCTTGCATAAAAAAACTGCTGCCCCTTTGCCCGGACGCTTTGGCATCCGGTACGGGGCAGCAGTTTTTTGCGTTATAGAAGGAGCTTTCCCCTCAGATGGGCATGGTCTGGTAGAACCAGTCCGAAATGGCCTTGCGGGTGTCGGCGAAGAACTTCTTCACCGGGCAGGCGGCATCCCGGGCTTCCTGCTCCAGATCCGTGCCTGCGGGGAAGTTGCGGATGACGGTATACGCTACCGACTGCGGCGGCAGTGACATCATCACAGCCGGGTCGTGCACCACGCAGATCTGCTCGCCTACCGCAAGGGTAGCGGGGTCGGAGGTGGTCTTTTCGTCATGGTCCTGCCAGACGGTGCTGTCGGTAACGATCATCTGATAGGTCTCCTGCTCTTCCGCAGTCACCAGAATAGACTCCACCTTGCCCTCCACGGTGCGGCTGACGCCCTCTACTACACCATAATAGTAGAGCTTCTTGGAAAACAGCGCCGAAGCAGAGGGCAGCACGCTGACGCTGAGCAGCAGCACCGCAAGCAGACAAAAGAGCGAGCGATAGGTCTTTTTCATAGAAAACCTCCATTTTTCATGTTGCAGCGGAGCGCCCGGCGCTCCCGGATGCCTTATTTTACCATAACTACCGTCGGATTTCTATATCCGGGCTTAACCGGCCACGGAAAATCAGCTTTTATGCAAAAAGGACTGCCGTGCATAGCAACGCACAGCAGTCCTTTTTATGCTTTTATCCGTTTACTTGCTGATGGAAAGGGTGCCGAAAGCAGTCTCTTCAAAGTGGCTGCTGTACAGCTCCTGCATCAGTTTGATGAGCGAGAGGGTATCCTCTGCGCCGGCGGTCTCGTAGCAGGAGTGCATCGCCAGCTGGGGCAGGCCGATGTCCACGCAGTTCATGGACACCTGTGCCATAGCCAGATTGCCCAGCGTGCTGCCGCCCACCTTATCGGAGCGGTTTGCAAAGTATTGCAGCGGCACACCGGCGCGGGCAGCCAGCTCCCGGGCGGCGGCAACGCTCATGCCGTCGCTGGTGTACTTCTGACCTGCGTGGGTCTTGATGACCACGCCCTTGTTCATGTAGGTGCAGTTGTTCACATCGGTGTGCTCCGGGTGGTTGGGGTGCACGGCGTGGGCGTTGTCGGCACTGACCATAAAGCTGGAAGCCACCGCGCGGTGGAAGTCCTCGTCGTTGCCGCCAAGGCTCTGGGCAATGCGGTGCAGCACATCGTACAGGAAGGTGGAAGCTGCGCCCTGCTTGGTGCCGGAGCCGACTTCCTCGTTATCAAAGAAGGCTGCCACGCCGATGGAGCGGGCGTTCTTGGCGGTCAGCAGACCTTTCAGGATGCCGTAAACGCACTGCTGGTCGTCCAGACGGCCGCAGGAGATGAACTCCTCGTTGCAGCCCCAGACGGTGGCCTTTTCCCGCACATAGAGGAACAGGTCGCTGCCAAGGATCTGCTCCTCGGACACCTTCAGCTCCTCTGCGATCAGCTTTTTCAGCGCGCCCTCCTCGCAGGCACCGCCCAGCACGGGCAGCATATCCACCTGCTTGTTGAAGGAAGCCTTATCGTTGACCTCGCGGTTCATGTGGATGGCCACGCTGGGGATCATCAGCAGGTCGCGGTCCAGTGCCACCAGACGGGATACGATAGCGCCGTTCTCCTGCACCAGCACACGACCCGCCACAGACAGCGGACGATCCATCCATGTGGCGCAGATCATGCCGCCGTAGCCCTCGGTGTTCAGCTTGGTGTAGTTCTGCCCCATGTGGATCTCGGCGTTCTCCTTGATGCGGAAGCAGGGAGAATCGGTATGGGCGGCGGCAACGTTGAAGCTGTAATTTTCCAGCTGGTCGCCCATGCGGAAGGCAATGATGCTGGAACCGTTGCGGCAGACAAAATAGTCCTTGCCGGGTTCCAGCGCCCACTTGCGACTTTCCAGCAGCTCGGCAAAGCCTGCCTTCAGCAGGATATCCCGCACAGCGGCGGTGGTGTGGTATGCGGTGGGGTTGCCGTCGATGAAGGACAGCATTTCACGGACTTCGGATGCAATCATAAAAATAAACCTCCTTGGGTGTATCTGAAAAGAGCCGGTCAATGCTGACCGGCCCTTTTTAAGCATATTCAGGTTACTTTTTGGCAGCGGTCTGCTCGCGCTTTGCAAGGGCGGGCAGAATGAATCCCAGCACGGTCAGCACCACGGGGGTGATGACGTTCAGTGCAAAGGTGAAGGGGTCCTTATCATACATACCCAGCACGCAGCACACGGCGGTAACGGCAAAGCACCAGCCGCCGAAGAACTTGGCCACGGCCTGATTCTTGACAAAGCGGTACTCGGCAGGGATGGTATCGTAGGCGTTGCGCAGGGCGATGTAGGCGGCAAACACCCACAGATAGCGCATGGGCATGCACACAGAGTTCAGCTTGGTCAGCTGGCGCAGAACAGCAGCCGCACCGGGCACGAAGGACTGTGCCAGAATGATGGAGCCGGACAGCACAGCCACCATCTTGATGCCGTTGCTGTGCACGCCGTGGGCGTTGACCTTGTGCAAAGCCTGCGGGATGAACTGCTTGGTGTGCTCGTTATCCAGCAGCATACGCAGCGGTGCGTCGATGCTCAAAATCAGCACGGCGAGCTGGCTGATGACGTTGCACAGGGCGTAGATGATCATGAACAGATCGCCCACATGGTAGTACTGACCCAGCTTCTGGAAAGCCCAGTAGGAGCTGTTGGCAGCGTAGGCGTTGAAGCTTTCGGCGCTGGCGTTGATGACGGCGGGGTCGAACATGCGGCTCATGGCCAGCGTGCCCAGAATGGCGCAGGTGACCACCATGACGGCCAGCGTGATCATGCCGCGGGGGAAGCCCTTGCTGGGGTTCTCGACCTTATTGACGTAGGGAGAGATCTTCTCGCAGCCACCCACAGCGAACACCAGAATGGACAGAGACGTGAAGTAGGTGACGTTGAAGTTGGGAATGAGGCTGCTGAAGCTCAGGTTGGCGTGGACGTACTCTGCCGTGGGGTTGATGGCCGGGGCAGCAAACATCATCACGATGTACAGCAGGGACATGACGAAGGTGCAGGTGCCTGCGGCAGTTAGCAGCTTTTTCAGGGGGTTCAGACCCAGACTTGCAATGTAGCAGCCCAGCAGCAGGATGCAGAAGGTAGCCAGCTGGATGTAGCGGGTGGGGAAGGAATCGTAGGTCTCCGCGTTGCGGAAAATGGCCCAGCTCAGTGCCTTCAAAAAGCCGCTGCCCTTGCTGGCAATGTAGGTGATGTGGCAGGCCCAGTAGGTCCAACCGGCGTAGTAGGCCAGCTTGGCGTTGGTGGTCTGGTGCAGCCAGGAGCTGACGCCGCCGCCCTCGTTTTTAAAGGCAGAGCCCAGCTCACCCACCATCAGCGCATAGGGGATGAAGTACAGGACAAACATAAAGATCCAGCTGAAGATGACCTGCGGACCGTTAAAGTACACAAAGCCGTTGGTAATGTTGCCGAAGCCCCAGACCGTAGAAAAGGCCATGAAGGCAAGGGTAAGCCACGAGATCTTTGTGGCTTTTTCTTTGTTAGACATGCGGACAATTCCTCTCTTTCTTTTCCACACAGGGCGGAAGTTCCTGTAAGAAGGCCGATGTTCCGCATACGTTTCGCAATTTTTACCAAAAATACAGCAGTACTCGACCGATCACTTTGATAGTATAGCATAATTGCAGATTGTAGACAATCTGCAATTTCCATAAAATGATTGGTCAAAATTTAGACGGTCAGCCAAATTCCCCTTATTTTGCTGCTTCGTCCGCTGCCTGTCCAGCGCTGTTTGCGCTGCGCATCCGCTCCATGGGCTCCATGTAGTGGGCGTAGACGGCGCGGCAGGCAACCTCGGTGTCGCCGCTTGCCAGCGCCTCGTACAGCTTGGTGTGGATGCCGTTCTGCCGCTGTGCCAGCGTCTCGTGGTTGGAGCCGCTGTTCGCCCCAACAAGCAGGTTGCCGTAGTTCAGGTCGTCCCAGAATTTCAGCAGTCTGGGCAGCCCTGCCCGCTGCACGATGACCGCATGAAAGCGGTTGTCGTTCTCCACGATTTGCGAAAGATCCCCCGGCCGGACATTGCGCATCTCCTCTAAGATGCCGCGCAGGGTGCGCAGATCCTCCTCCGGGAATTTGCAGTCAAAATAGCGCAGCGCCGTCATTTCCAGATTTGCCCGCAGCAGATAGATCTCGTAGGCGTCCTCCGGCTTTACCCGGCGCACCGAGCAGCCCACATTGCGCGAATACTCGACCATGCCCTCCTGTTCCAGCTGCCGCAGCGCCTCCCGGATGGGCGCCCGGCTGGAGCCAAACTCCTCGGCCAGCCGCTGCTCAGCCAGCTTTGCACCCGGCTGCAGCTCCCCGGTAAGGATCTTGCTCCTGATGGCAGAGGTGATACTTTCCCGTAAAGTCTGAAAGGCAAATTCGCCCATGACTTTTATCCCCCTTTTCTCTTCTATACGTTCTTTTTTTGCCGCACGCAGTCCGCAGCCGCTGCCAGTGCAGCCGCAGGCCTGTATTGCGTGTGCCTTATAAGGATACCACGAAACGGTGGAAAAATAAAGTTTTCTGGCAAAAACAGGTACTTTCTCCCCTCTCCGTCATCGAAAGCCTGTACACAAAAAATGCCCCCGGAAGGCTTGTTGCAGCTCTCCGGGGGCATCCCTATATACGTTATGCCTTGGCGCACACGGTCGGCATTTACTCGATCTCGATCAGATTCGGATTCTCAGGCAGAGCCTTTGTCTGCTGAGGAGCGGGCAGCTGGATGTGCAGGACACCATCCTCAAACTTTGCATGGATGTCCTCCTTCTTCACATCGCCCACGTAGAAACTGCGTGCGCAACTGCCGGAGAAGGTCTCGCGCCGCACGTAGCGGCCCTTGTTGTCCTTTTCGTCATTGCTGTGGCTGCGCACTGCCTGAATGGTCAGATAGCCGTCGCTCAGATCCATCTGAACGTCTTCCTTCTTGCAGCCCGGCAGGTCAACGTCCACTTCGTAGCCGTTGTCCGTCTGCTTGACATCGGTCTTCATCATGTTTGCACCGCGCTTACCAAAGGTGTCGCGGGCTTCGCGGTTCATCGCACGCTCCAGTGCACCCTCGTTCCAGAACGGATCAAAGAGATCATCGAACAGGTTCTCATGAAAAACAGTCGGCATAAACATAAAACATACCTCCAATCCCGGCGTTCGGGTCGGGGCAAAAACTTTGAAGCGTCCATTCGGAAAGGCTTTCCGGGGAACCTTGCGGCTCTCCTTTTGCCCTTCCTCCTGAGCACGCCACTGTTATAGCATAATTATTTAGCATTGTCAAGCGTAGAGTGCTAAAATTCATAAAAGTATAATACTTTTGTCACAGCTTCTGCGATTTCTTCAAAAATGCTGCGCAGAAGCGTGTTTAATTCCGTTCAAACCCCAGATAGCGCGTACCCTGAAAGCTCAGCTTTCCGGTGTCGCCTTCTGCCAGCTGGCCGTATTCCGTGCCGCTCAGCCGCAGCTCCATGCGGTCGCCGCTTTCCACCTGAAAGGTCACATAATAGGTGGTAGCGCTCGTGCTGGTGTAGCCGTGGGCGCCGGTCATGTCCCCTGCATTGGCGGTATGATGGCGGGAAACGTTCGTCCGCTTGGCCACCACAGTGGCCGGGACGGTAAGGCGCGGGGACGCATTATTCTTGCTCCATGTGCGCAGGTTGCCCACCACGGTAAATAAGATCATGCCCAGCACAAACAGAAACACCAACGGAAACAGGATGCTGAACAGCGCGTCAAACCCACTATAAAACATTTTAGCCCTCCAAAATTTCTTCCAGCAGCTGCTTTACATCCTCCAGAAACGCGTCCTCGCCAAGGGTGTTCATTTTAAAGAACACCGCCTGACTGCCGCCCGCTGTAATGGCCGACAGCCGGATGGGCTCGTCCCCGTTCTGGAACAGGGTCAGCGTCAGGCTAAGGCGGTTGCCGCCCACCATGCTGTACCGCTCAAACACCCGCACACTGCACCGGGCGCTGCCCTCCTTGAAGTCGCTGCCGGCTTCCAGCTCTGCCGACCAGCTGCTGTCCGGGATGGCGTGTTCCAGCTTGCGGAGCAGGGTATCGAAGTTCTGGTTGCGGATGGTCTTTTCAAAAATAGCCATAGCTTCCTCCTTTTGCAAAATACAGTCCCTTTACTCTGAATACGAATGAGAGCGGGCAGCAATTGCAGCGCCCGCCTTTATTTTGCTGCGGTCAAGCTTTCTTTTTGCGCAGCTTGGGTGCGGTGGCGGTGTAGCTCATATCCAGCACCAGCCGGAGTTTATCCTCCGGGGCGCTGCCGTCCAGCGCGGCGGTGATCCAGTTTTCCTTGTTCATGTGGTAGGCAGGGTAAAAGCCCGGTTCTGCCCGCAGAGAACCGATAAGGATGGGGTCACATTTCAGGTTCACGATATCCACCGGCTGCTGTCCTGACAGCCCCAGCTTGCTTTTGGGCACGGTGGTGACCAGTGCAAACCACTTGCGGTTTGCTGCATGGCGGAACACCGCCGACTCCGGGGTGTCCATCCACGGATAGTCCGGCTCTACGCTGTAAGTATCAAAAATGAGCTGTTCCAAGCCCTTGCGGTCCATGGGCTCGCCCCCTTTACGGCTGCTGTGCCAGCAGCTGCGCCAGCACATCCTCCGGGCGGGGGGTGTGGTTTTGGTATTTTGCCCGCAGCGGAGCGGCGGCGTTGTCCATGATGTAGGGCACGCCCACCACGTCCAGCATGGTCTCGTCGTTGTAGTTATCGCCAAAAGCCATGACCTGTGCAGGGTCGATGCCAAGGGTGCGGCACACGCACTGTACCCCAATGCCCTTGTTGGCAAAGGTGGTATCGATCCAGAACGGGCCCGCCACGGCGCAGTTGGCCTGTTTCCAGCGGGGCACAAAGCGCTCTACATAGTTTTCCACGCCCTCGTGCAGGTACACCGACACCTTGGTGATGTCCTCCGGCACCTCGGCGGGGCTGTGGATGATCTGGTAGTGGTTGCCCACGAACTGCACCCGCTGCAGCATGCCAAGACCGCGCTCCATCAGGTAGGCGGTGTTCTGGCCGGAGAGCATCACCTCGCCCTGCCCCTCGCTGCGGGTCCACATATCGTTGGCAATTTCCTCTGCCAGTGCCCGCGGCATGGGATTTTTGGCGATGCACTGTTCTTCTTTAAAGATGGTGCCGCCGTTTTCGCAGATAAATACGCAGCAGTCCGCCACCGGTGCAAAAAGCTTGCGCAGGCTGGTATACTGCCGCCCGGAGGCCGGGCAGAACCAGATCCCCCGCTGATGCAGCGCCCGGATCTGTTCGAATATTTCGCCCTCCAGCTCCTTTTTGCCGTATTGCAGCAGCGTACCGTCAATATCGCTGCAAACCAGTCTGATGTCCATGGCTGTTATTTCCTTTCCGTTTTTTCTTATTTTACCACGGTTTTCCGCTGCGGAAAAGCCCCGGCACGGCTTTTGTGTCCTTCCCCTGTACCGCGCTCAGCGCTTGGGCTGGTAGTGCATACTGGACACATTATAAATCGTAACAAAGGCCTTTGGGTCCTCGCGGTTGATAAAGTTCATCAACTTCTGATACTCGTTTTTGTCCACGATGGTAATGATCTCGTTGTGCTTTTCAAAGTTATATGCACCGATGGCCTCGTACATGGTGGCACCGCTGTGCAGGTCGTTGATGATGAACTGCCGCAGCGCCTCCTCCTTCTCGGTAATGATGCACACCCGGCGCTTGATGCTGTTATCGAAGATGAAATGATCCAGCACGATGCCGTTGAAGTAGGTACCGAGGATACTCAGTACTACGGTCTTTTTATCGTAGACAAGGGCAGCAGAAAGCGCCACACACATGCCCGAAAGGGACATGGCCTTGCCCAGCTCCATGTGCAGGTACTTGTTCATGATCTTTGCCACGATATCCAGCCCGCCGGAGGATGCGTTGCGGTTGAACAGAATGCTCAGACCCACGCTGACCACCAGAATATAGCACAGCACATCCAGTTCCTGACTATCGGTCATGGAGCCAAAATCCGGGAACAGCCGCTCGAAAAGCCCCAGAAACACCGGCAGCATCACGCTGGTATACACGGTTTTTGCGCCAAACTCCCTGCCGCAGGTAAAAAACCCGATGATGAGCAGCACGATGTTCAGCACCATAGTAATAGCCGAAAGCGGCAGCGGCACAAAATTAGAAAGCACGATGCCAAGGCCGGAAATACTGCTGACGGATGTATGGCTGGGCACCAGAAAAAAATAGACCGCCGCCGCAATAATGGCAACGGCCCCGGTCAGGATGGCCATCTCCTTGGCAATTGCAGGGTAGTTCAGCTTCTTGTTTGTCATTGTTGCTCCTCCAAGCTTTTGTTTTCAGCATTCAGTATACCATGCTTTGCGCTTGCAGGAAAGCACCGGGCGCAAAATAACAAGGCCGCCGCACAAAACGCTGTGCAGCGGCCTTGCCACCTTATCAAAATTCGTCTTCCGGGTCGCCGCGCTCCGGCATGGTGCGCATCTCCCGCACCAGCATGGCACGCAGATGATACTTGCGCTGCTCCTGCTCGGTCTCCGAGCTGGTGCGCAGCTCCACCGTACCGTCAGGGCGGCTTTCGCCCGTGTACAGCGGAATGCTCACCACAGCCTGTGTGCCCTTTTCGGGCGCAGGCTCCAGCTGTAAGCTCCAGTCCATCCGGCGGCAGCATTCCCGGCAGAGCAGCAGTCCCAGCTGCGCCCCGCCCAGAAAACTGCGGCGGTTTTCCAGCGCTGCCTGTACATCCTCACCGGGCAGCCCGCAGCCATCGTCGGTGACGGTCAGCTGCCAGTCGCTCTCTGTGCGGCGCAGCGCGATACAGACGCTGCCGCCCTCCCGGCTGGCGTGCAATGCATTGGAGAGCAGATGCAGACACAGCAGCTCCGCATCTCTGCGGTCTGCCATTACGCAGCAGGTAGTACACCCGCCGTAATCCAGCCGGATATCCACCCCAAGCTGCGCCCGGATCATATCAGACTGCGCCGCCACCTGCTGCAAAAGCTCACACAGGTCAATGGGGTACAGCTGCGGCTTTGTGTCCTCGTGCAGAAACTCCAGCAGGGTGATTGCCTCGCTGAGGGTGCGGTCCAGCTGTATGGCAGCAGTGTCGATATCTGCCACCGCCTGCCGGGTAGACGCGTCTGCACCGGTGCGGTCAAAATGCTGCTCCAGATATTCACAGTTGCGTCCGATCAGCGCCAGCGAACGGAAGCAGACCTCCTCGACCCGCTTGCGCTGCTCTGCGGTGATAGACCGCGTTTCTGTCTTTTGCTGCTCCATTGCTCTGCCTCCCCGGGCGATGCCATTTTTCTAAAGGAACGCCGCCGTATTCCAAAGCCGTGTGCAAGCCTTACAGGCGGGTGGATGGCACTTTTTGCCGCAACACAACGTCCCTGACCGCGTAGATCAGCTTGCCAGTGGTAGGTTTGCCGCTGCCCAGCCTTGTATCGGCCTTAAACGCCAGCCACGCAAGAGGCGGCTTTTCCTCCAGCTGATCCACCATCCGGCGGATGCCGCTTTCCACAGCAGCGACCGATGTATCAAACTGCTCGCTCACCGCCTGCAAGATCTCCTTGCGGATCGCCAGCTTCTGGCTGGTGCTGCATGCGATGCCGACCGCGCAGGATAGATATCCGGCGTTGACATCCCCCTGCGGGATGCCCCACGCCGCATACAGCTGGCTGCACCGCTGCTCCAGCTGCCGGTTCTGCCGCCCGGGCATCCGGTAAAGCTGCCACAGCAGCCTTTTCAGCTCGGTGCCCTCTACGCAGTAGCACCCCTCGCGGAGCTTTTGCAACGCCGTGCCGCTGCTGCGGCCATGGCTCTGTATCAGAAGCATCGGCCGCTCCTTCAGCTGATAAAACTGCCGGACAAATTGCTCCGCAGGCAGATCCGTCAGCTCGCTGCAAAGCACCACGGCATCATAACGGACACCCTGCCGCAGCTGTGCCAGCAGCTTTTCGCCGCTGCAAAAGCAGGTGCAGTCAATGGCGGTTCCCTGCTCCTGCAAATAACGCTTCTGGACACGCAGTTCTTTCAGATCATAGCTTGCAAGGGCGACTTGCAGTTGGGCTGTTCGCTCACTGTTCACGCCATGCGCCGCCTTTCTCGCCTACCAGCCCGGCAGCTGTCAGGTCTGTGACCACATCCCGCCAGAGCTCCGGCTGAACTCCATTTTCACACAAGTAGCGCAGGAGCCGGTAACAGAACTCCGGCGCTGCCGCAACATGCTGACTGACGATCTGCTGTCGGCTGCCGATCTGGCACAGGGTCAGCCGGCAGCCTTGTGTGCCCTCTACCTCCATGGCATACACCAGCGTATACGCCTGCTGCAAACCATCAATGGCAGAATACTGCCGGATCATAGGTGAAAATGTACGTTCCATTTCAGTTCCTCCTTACTACAAGGGCCAAATTTTTTCTGCCTTGTTTATCCTTTTGCTATTTTATGAAGTATATTTTATAAGGTAGGAGAAACCGTTACAATCCTAAAGAAGTGTTGTTCCGACAGCCTTTCAGGTAATATAACGCCGTTTTTTCCGGCGCAGCCTGTCTGTCAGCTTTAGAATATCACGTTCAGCTTGTAAATTCAACTGGTATCTTTTTCCGCTTTTCTTTTTTGCCCCGTCCTTCCGGCAAAACCGCTGCCCGGGCGCAAAAGTGCCGCAGCTTCAGCATTCCCACGGAATAATTTCACGGTTTTTTCACATTTTTTTGCTAAACTTAATAGAATATTGTCTGCAAACATTTCCGAATTTCAAACCACAGGCAGCAGCGCCCGGCGGCGCAGTACCGGAAAGGCACATCTATGCTCAAACTTAAACAGATCAACAAAGAATACAAGACCGGCGAGCTGGTGCAGCACGCACTGAACAACGTCAGTCTGAACCTGCGGGACAACGAATTTGTGGCCATTCTTGGCCCCAGCGGCTCCGGCAAGACCACCCTGCTGAACATCATCGGCGGTCTGGATCGCTACGACAGCGGCGATCTGGTCATCAACGGCATCTCCACAAAAAAATACACCGACCGCGACTGGGACTCCTACCGGAACCACACCATCGGCTTTGTGTTCCAGAGCTATAACCTGATCCCCCACCAGACCGTGCTGGGCAACGTAGAGCTGGCACTGACCATCTCAGGCGTTTCCAAGGCCGAGCGCCGCCGCCGTGCCGCCGCTGCGCTGGAGCAGGTGGGGCTGGGCAACCAGCTGCACAAGCACCCCGGCGAGATGTCCGGCGGGCAGATGCAGCGCGTAGCCATTGCCCGTGCGCTGGTGAACAACCCCGACATCCTGCTGGCCGATGAGCCCACCGGCGCACTGGACAGCGAGACCAGCATTCAGGTGATGGAACTGCTCAAGGAAGTGGCGCGGGACCGTCTGGTGGTCATGGTCACCCATAACCCGGAGCTGGCCGAGCGCTACGCCACCCGCATCGTAAAGCTGAAGGACGGCGTGATCCGCTCCGATACCATGCCCTACGAACCCGAGGACGAGGCTGCTGCCGCAGCCCCCGTGCACCGGAACATGGGGCACTCCTCCATGTCCCTGCTCACCTCCCTTTCCCTCAGCTTCAACAATCTGCTCACCAAAAAGGCACGCACCCTGCTCACCGCCTTTGCCGGTTCCATCGGTATCATCGGCATTGCGTTGATCCTTTCCCTTTCCAACGGTGTGAGCCGCTATATCAGCAACATGGAAAAATCCACGCTGGCCGCCTACCCGCTGCAGATCAGCAGCACCGGCGTAGATCTGGCCAGCATGATGGACCCGGACACCTACACCAGCGTCTCGTCCGGCTCCTCCTCCGCGCCGGAGGGCATGGTCACGGTGAGACAGCTGCTGTCTCAACTGAACATCGGCGCTGCCAGCAACGATCTGCGCTCACTGAAGGCATATCTGGACAGTGACGCCTGTACCATCCGGGACAACGCCACGGTGGAATACACCTACACCCCTGATCCGCTGATCTACCGCCAGAACCCGGACGGCACCGTGCAGAAGCTGAACCCGGACACCACCTTTTCCGATATCGCCAGTGAGAACACCTCGGTGACCAGCCTTATGACCTCCATGGCCAGCCCCTATGTGTTCTGCGAAATGGCCGAGACCCCCGCCCTGTACGAGGATCAGTACGATGTCAAGGCCGGCCGCTGGCCGGAAAAGTACAACGAGCTGGTGCTGACCCTGAACGCGGACGGTAGCGTTTCGGACTATGCGCTGTACGCCATGGGTCTGCGGGATCAGGCCGAGCTGGACAAGATCTTACAGCAGTATGCGCAGAACCAGAAGATCGATCTGCCTACGGACTACGGCACCTATACCTATGACGATTTTCTGGGCATGACCTTCAAGCTTGTCAACAAGGCCGACTGCTATGTCTACGACACCGAGCACAAGGTCTGGCTGAGCAAGCTGAATGATGAAGCCTACATGCAGCAGCTGGTGGCCGACAGCGAGGAGCTGACCATTGTCGGCATCGTGCAGCCCAAGGCAGACGCCACCTCCACTATCCTGCACAGCGGTCTGGACTACCTGCACGATCTGACCTATTACGTCATTGATCAGGCGGCCAACAGCGAGATCGTGCGCCAGCAGCTGGCAGACCCGGACATCAACGTGCTGACCGGCGAACCCTTCGATGCTGCCAGCAACAGCATGCTGGACATCGCGTCCCTGTTCTCGGTGGACACGGACGCCCTCAAGGACGCTTTCCAGTTCGACACCAGCGCCCTGCACTTTGATCTGGACGGCGCATTCGACCTGACCGACGATTCCTTCGATCTTGCCACCCTCATCGACCCTTCCAGCTTCAAGCTGGACCTCAGCGGGCTGCCGCTGCCGGACATGGAGATGGACATGAGCGAGCTGTTCGACGGCGTAGAGCTGAATATCTCTCAGGACGGCTTACAGACGCTGATGAAAAAGATCATGAACGGCTACAAGCGCTATCTCATCAGCAACGGCCTGCTGAATCTGGATAAGATCGGTTTTTCCTCCTATATGCAGACCGAAGCCTTCCAGACGCTGCTTGCCGAATCCATGGGTGACCTGCTGGACACCTCCGGGCTGGAGGAGCAGTTTGCCGGTACCCTTCAGCAAAATCTACAGACCGTGATGGAGACCTACTCCGTCCAGCTGGGCGAGGCGCTGCAGACCCAGCTCACCGCCGCTTTGCAGGAGCAGATGGGTCCCGCCATCCAGAAGCTGGCCGGGCAGCTGGAGCAGAAGATCGCGCAGGCCATCCAGAGCAATATTGCGCAGCTGAGCACGCAGGTGGAAAGCGCACTCAAGATCGACCCCACTGTGTTCCAGCAGGCTATTCAGATCAACATGACCGGCTCCGACCTGACCGAGATGATCAAAAGCACCCTGCTCTCCTCCGCTTCCAGCTACGAAAAGATTTTGGACGACCTCGGCTATGTGGACTACGCAAAGCCCGATGCCATCTATATCTACCCCAACAGCTTTGACACCAAGGCGCAGGTGGTGAACGAGCTGGACGCCTACAACGCCTCCATGCGGCAGCAGGGCGAAGAGGATAAGGTGATCCACTATACCGATATGGTGGGCACTCTGATGAACTCGGTCACCGAAATCGTGGGCATGGTCAGCAATGTGCTGGTGGCCTTTGTGGCGATCTCGCTGGTGGTGTCCTCCATCATGATCGGCGTCATCACCTATATCAGCGTGCTGGAGCGCCGCAAGGAGATCGGCATTCTGCGCGCCATCGGCGCCTCCAAGCACAACGTCTCGCAGGTGTTCAACGCCGAGACCTTTATCATCGGCCTGTGTTCCGGCGTGATGGGCGTGGTGCTCTGCCTGCTGCTGCTCATCCCCGGCAATATGCTGATTCACCACATCGCGGGCGATGTGAACGTGGTAGCCTCGCTGCCGCCGCAGGCCGCGCTGATCCTGATCGTTCTGGCCACCCTGCTTACCATGCTGGGCGGCGTGATCCCCGCCCGCAGCGCCGCAAAGAGCAACCCTGTCAAAGCGCTGCGCTCTGAGTAAACTATTCCGCATTCAAATCCCTGCTGTGCTCTGTGTGCAGCAGGGATTTTGCATTCCGGCCCGGCTTGTGCTACAATAGAAAAAACTTCATTTCAAAGGAGCCTTTCCATGCCTGTCATTCATGAGATCACCGACCTTACCGCCCCGGAGCTGGACATCTACGCCCGGCTCACGCAGGCGCAGCTGCGTAACCGGCTGGAGCCGGAAAAGGGCATCTTTATCGCCGAAAGCCCCAAGGTGATCGCCCGGGCGCTGGACGCCGGTTACCAGCCTCTTTCCCTACTGATGGAGCGCAAGCAGATCAACGGCCCGGCACAGGAGATTTTGACCCGCTGCGGCGATGTGCCGGTGTATACCGCTGACCGGGAGCTGCTGGCACAGCTTACCGGCTTTGCGCTGACCCGGGGTGTGCTGTGCGCCTTCCGCCGCCCTGCACCCCGCACGGTGGAGCAGGTGTGCGCTCACGCCCGCCGGGTGGCTGTGCTGGAGGGCATCGTGGATTCCACCAACGTAGGCGCTATCTTCCGCAGCGCTGCCGCGCTGAACATGGACGCAGTGCTCGTCACCCCCTCCTGCTGCGACCCGCTGTGCCGCCGTGCGGTGCGGGTAAGCATGGGCACTGTGTTTCAGGTGCCGTGGGCGCAGATCGGCACCTGCCCTGCCGACTGGCCGGAAAACGGCAGTGCCCAGCTCCACGCGCTGGGCTTCAAGACCGCTGCCATGGCACTGAGCGACCGCTCGGTCAGCATCGATGACCCCGCCCTTGCCGCTGAGCCGAAACTTGCCATCGTGCTGGGCACCGAGGGCGATGGGCTGGCCAATAGTACCATCGCCGCCTGCGATTACACCGTAAAGATTCCTATGTCCCATGGGGTAGATTCCCTCAACGTAGCCGCCGCCAGCGCCGTGGCCTTCTGGCAGCTCGGCCGCTTGTAAGTCCCCTGCTCACACTCTCCGAAATTGCTTGACAAACGCCCCAAAACGCGGTACACTATCAGCGTCATCATCATGGGCCTATAGCTCAGCTGGGAGCCCATGCGGTCCTTAAACAATCTGGAGTTATATACCACGCGCCCCCAAGCGGTTTTTGGGGGCTTAAATATGGGCTCGTAGCTCAGTTGGGAGTGCAAGCGTTGCATTCCCGATCTGGTGTTATAGCTCATTTGCCCCCATTAGAAATTGGGTGCTTTTTTGTGGGCTCGTAGCTCAGTTGGGAGAGCGTTCGGTTCGCATCCGAAAGGTCGAGGGTTCGACTCCCTTCGAGTCCATAAAACGCCGTATCGTTTAACACGATACGGCGTTTCTTTTTGCCATTCCTTGCAAAATCGTGCATCATTCGTCTTAACAGCGCAAAATCGCGTGTGCAGCATTTTTAGGCACAATGCTTATGGTTTCACCTGCTGTTTTGTCTAAAACGACGATTCCTGCATTTGATGTACAACGCCCAACTTTTTGAGGATTTTGCGACTTATTTTTCTGATTTTTGCCTCGTCCAGCCGATGCTGCGTGACGCTTGAACTCCTCAAATTCGTCCAGCGGTACATTGAGAACGATCTCGATATTATAGTCGCGTCCGACACGCACTTCTTTGATAAACTGTTTCAAAATAGCCTGACGCCTTTCAAAACTGGCTCCCTTATAGGTGCTTGCCCATGTGAATAAATCACTGCAATTACGTTCAGCCTTCTGGTTCTGCTCCTCAATCTCCTTCAACTTCTTTTCCGAGTCTGCCAGATTGGTCTGTGCGGTAAGCAGTGCTTCCTTGTTTTCATTGACCATCTGCTGGATCATCTCGCGGTCGAGTCCGCTTGTTCCTTGGATGACACGAATCATTTCCTTTTTTAACGCATCCTGTTCGTCAACCTTGGTCTGGACTTCCTCTTTCCAACGAGTTGCTTCCTTTTTGGCAGCATCCAAATCTTTACGCCGCATTTCTTCCAGAAGATTGCTCTTGGAGCACTCCAGAATTTCTTCAAACTTCATGCACACGATGCTTTCTACAACTGCGTCCAGTGTCGTCACACCATAACCGGACTGTCCATCGCACTGCCCCGGATGCCGAACATTAAAGTTGCAGCTATAACGATAACGCTTTTCTTTTACGACAGTACCATCTGCCCGAAGCCGAGTGCGTCCGCTGCTGGTAATATTCAAACGATTGCCACAGTGGGCACAGAACACTTTGCCACAAAGCAAGGCATGAGGACTGTACGAATCTGCGTCCTCGCCCTTCTCCCTGCGGCGGGCATCCCGCAGCTCCTGAGCCTTTTCAAATACTTCCGGCTCGATGATCCGTAACTCAGGGCACTCTTTTTCAACGTTGCCGTTGATAAGATATCCTGTATATCCTTTGTTACGAATCATCCTGCCAATCGTAATATTAGGGATGTTCTTTCCATTGCGCCCCATAATATTGTGTTCAACAAGATAGTTGCAGATCCGTTTTGCGCCGTATCCCTCATAAACATACTTCTGAAAGATCAGGCGCACGATTGCCGCTTCTTCCTCGTTGATTTCCAAATCGCAGACAGCTTGGTTCTTTTTGTTCAAGCGGCCTTTCTGGACACGCTTGTAACCAAAAGCTACAATGCCGCCAGTGTAGTGACCTTCTTCCGTAAGCTGTTCTATACGGGTGCGAGTACGGATAGAGGTCTTGATGCTCTCGCCGGATGCCTGCCAGTAGCGGATATAGTTCATCAGCTTATCGACATGGGAATCAAAACGCTGCTGACCTTCATTTACGCTCCAGACCTCGACCCCTTGCTTCGTGAACCATTCCACGATAAAGGGCGTTTCGTCGTCACGCCGACCCAGACGGTCAAACATGAACACCAGCAGAACATCAAACTCTCCGGCAGCAGCCGCCTGCTGAAGCAGCTGGAGCTGATCGCGGTCTTTTGCAGACTTCTTAAAACCGGAAACGCCTTTTTCGGAAAACTCCTTGACGATTTCCCAGCCCTGCCGTTCTGCAAATTCGTGGCAGGCTTCTTTTTGCATCGGTATGTCATCCTTTTCGACCTGTCCAATGGTCGAAACGCGGTATAAGGTATATACACGTTTTTTCATCGTTGTTACTCCTTATGTAAAACTAAAACAACGATACTGTGCGCACACTCGTTTGTTTGAATTGGTTGCTGCATCAACTGTACCATTATTTTAGTGCTGGACTATCCTTGTTGCAAGGATGTCGATTCAACTATAATTCTTGGCTTCTTCGCAGAGGGTATCATGAATCAGTTTCTGAAGAACCTCCATACTGTCACCATCTTCTGCATAAGTGACTTTCACTTTGCAGCCATTAACGATGTACGAATCCTGCGCCACAGGAATCACATTCATATTAGTCATATCTAGTCCTTCTTTCAAAAGTAGCGATAGTGCGACATAATTATGTAATAAGAGGCACCCGCAGCTTGCAGGTGCCTCTTGGCAGAGAAAATATGTTTTAGAACTTCATCGGCAATGCGTCCTTGCGGCCTTTGCCGTTGTAAGCCATGTAGATGGGAAAAACGTATTTCTTCCATCCGGGCAGCTTTGCAGGGTTATCCCTGCCAACACGGTAAATCTCCATGGGATGGACGCTGCCAAGGGCACGAACCAGCCGTTCCTCGCTGAACTCGCCGTGATACAACTCCACAAAGTGCATCATACCTCGCAGGACAGATGCACGGAACGAATCGGGTTTGCCATCCCAAGCAGCCACGATTATCCGCAGGGATTCGCAGTAGATCTTTTCGCCCATCTCGTTATACAGCTTGAGCGCGGTGCCCACGCAGCTGATGCGGTAGTCGCTCAACTGCAAACTGTCATAGTTGAATACCAGCCCCACCCGGTTGGTAGCAGCGAGAAATGCCTTGGAAGGAGCATCGCCTCCCACGACCTTGGCACGCAGCTTGATGCCTGCCGTCAACGGTGCGGAGTGCCCGTTCTGCTCTGCAAAGAGCAGTGCTTCCTGCTCCATCGTCAGTCCGGTGTAGACCTTGCAAAGAATCGGCAAGTCCTCACCGCCGTTACGGAGGATGCGCCCCTCAATGGTGTGCTGACCGTTCACCACATAATACTTGCCGTCGCGGAAGCTGACCTTCGGCTCGTTGGCAATGTACTCGTTGAAATCGGCAGCAATCATTTCCACACGCTTACGCTCCACACCCCGCTGATAGATCTCGCGGGGGTAGATCAGCACCTTGCTGTGAAGCACCAGCATCTGGTACGGTGGAGTGATATTAAAGGAAGCAGCATAATTGTTCGTGTCGTTTTTCAGGCGCATCTTATTTCCTCCTTAATTCGCCAAATGTATTTTTCAGCTTCAGTCAAAATCTCAGTCACTTGCTTCTTACGCTTCGGGCTGGTGAGCAAGCTGGGATTAAAGGTGAAGCTGTATTCGAGCCGCTGGATCATTGCATGAACAGCGGATTGCAGTTCGGTGTATAACATCATTTCTTCGACTGTTCCTGCATCCTCAAAATCGGATTTGATAGGAGTGTAGGGATAGACAGGCGGCTTACCGTCAACTACTTCTGGCGGTGCGTAAGCCGCCGTAGAGCGGATGATAGGTTTGAGCTTTTGGATACTCCCCATCGGGTTCAGTGCAAGACTAATTTTTACAGCATCATCGACCCGCCCCATCTCTTCTGGGGTGAGGTGTCCGACAAATCTTTTGACACGGCTTTTGTCGATGGTGAAGATTTGCTCAGCCTGAACGATGGACGGCTCCAGCCCTTCCGGTTCCACCAGACAATGCGTCGGTTGCGTAGCTTTCTTTTCTGTCTTACTTGTCAAAGTCGCAACGATCAATGTCGGTGAGCAGGAGTTTCCCACATCGTTTTGCAGGATGACCGCTGGACGGGTTCCGCTTTGTTCGGAACCTGTGCGGTTGTCAAGTCGAACGAAGTAGATGTCTCCGCGTTGGAATTTCAAAGTAGATTCCAAATTGCGAAACCTCCGTTTGGATATGTAAGAAACCCGCTGCACCTCCTAGGCAGCGGGTTTCTGTTGAAGTATGGGAGCAATTCTTTTTATACGATACACATCACCTCCTCCGATGATTGAAACGAAGCACCAGCATCAGCGGTGCATTACAACATAATCGTAACCACGCCGGGTCTGACAGACAGTGCAAGTATCCATGCTGTTGTCTGCACTCGGCACGATAGCGATTTTGAAAGCCTTGGCTTCTACGAAATGTCGCAGACAGGTTGCACAGAGGGTTCGGATGGACTTGATCATTTCCGGGGTCAGTTCCATCTCCTCGTAAATCTCCTGTTCGCGCACCGTAGGATTCAACTCGTCCATTTGAGTAGTCCTCCGTGTTAGTAAAGGTGATTAGCGGATAAATATGTAAAAGAACAGGAGTGACCGGAGACCGAAAACAGCATCCGGTCACTCCTGATAAAATATGTTCAGGTCTCGCATATTCGCCCTCGGCTCCCTGCGAGTGGGGCATAAACATCTGGCAGCGGACTTGTACCGCTTCATTGGCATTTCAGCCACCCCGTCTGCTTTGTGACCGGGCCGCGAATTACGGAAGTATCATTATCGGAGTACCAGATGACGGAACTATTCAGTTTTCAAGGTGCGCGAGGTCGGACGTTATGCCCTGCGGCAGGTGCCGCTTGGGAAATTGTCCCTTCACTTACGAGCCATCGAGAAGGGTCAAATTATAACCAAAAATCAAAACTTCTTCAAAAATATAGTGATTTTCTCGATTCTCTTATGAATTGCAGGCTGTGAAATGCTAAAAACTTTAGAAATCTCGCTCTCCGTGTAACCCTCGTAAACATAAAGGGTCAAAAGCTTGAGGTCATTTTCAGATAAGCTTTCAAGAGCAGCCAGCAACCGCTCATTCTCGATTTCGCCGATCCATGAGAAGCAACTCTTGGTTTCGTGGTAGGTATCCGTTACCGTGATTGCAGCCTCATATTGCTTAAGATCAGCTGCTTTCCTTGCGTCAACGTCATCTTCGCCATCACAGACTGCCACCGTGTTGGCATCATAGGCGCGTTCACTGTTCAGGACGCCTAAATCAAACTCATACATCGCCTGAATTGCCTCTTCGCTCATTCCGGCTTCGCGGTACTGCACACGAAGTTGCTCCCATTTTGCGTTCAGTTTGCGACGTTCATTACCATTATTGAAACTCATGTGTAACCTCCAAATTTTCGATAAAGCGTAAAAAGTCGAAAATTTGGAAGGCTACGGATATTTCGCCGCTTGGGGCATCCACGAAAAACGGACAAACATAAAGCCTGCTCCTTTTTACGGGAGCAGGCTTCCTGAAGGCTAAAAAAATAGCCGGACAACAGCCAACTGAGGGATCTTCAAAGAAAATTCCTCAATCAGCTGTTGCCCGGCTATTTGGAGCGCGTTTCATTCATTGCCTTGCGACAATGGCCCGTTGCTCGGAGCGAACAGTCCATATTCAGGGTGCAATGCACCCGTATTTTTTAAAATGACTGGAAAATCACCGGCGTCTGAACGCCAGATCAAGTCTCAGGGTCTCCTTGCACTTACTGCATTTTACTTGCAGTGTACCGGAACACCCATCAATTTTTTTGTATAGCTTATTACCGCAAACGGGGCAAAACCTCCAGCCGATGCTGAATTGTGCCTGCTGTATATTGCTCAGCGGTTTATTTTTAAAAGGACGATTATTTGACTGAATCATGTTCATTCTCCAAATCGGATGATGTCCAATGGATGGCAGTGGATGGGTTTGCCTTTTATGACCTGCATCTGCTGTAGTCTGATCCTGATAGCAGACCACGATACTCCCATCCGCGCAGCCATCTCCAGAATTTTTTCATAGTTCGGGTCAGATGCGGATTGGTACAGGATTCCATTCGGCAAACGCAGCGCTGCTCGTTCTATTTCGGCGTTGACCAGAAATGTTGGCATCAGCAGCTCTGCCGCAAGGGTGTTCGCCTGCCATTCTTCCCACGAGGGTTGTCCGTTTCGTTCCCGATAGGCAATGTGCCCACGACACTTGACTGCCTTTCCGTAGTCGTTCGGAAACAGGTCGGCTAAGATCTGGTGTGCCGCTTCATGCGCTATCGTGAAATTCCGGCATCCGGTGCAGCTGTCTGCCGCAAGGGCGGAATCGATTATGACGTCCCTCGGCATGAACACCTCTACAAGCTTTGTTCCGTCCCCCAAGGTGACGGTAAAACCGCATTTCTGGAAAACAGTCAGCCCTAGGA
>ERZ1694966.289-NODE-289-length-36413-cov-31.318637_pt1 | contig 36413 bp, 38 predicted proteins | sample MGYA00581611_ERZ1694966 | MGnify/ENA primary metagenome ERZ1694966 (study PRJEB42213, sample SAMN07424282) | human gut metagenome | biome: ENVO:00009003; feature: ENVO:2100002; material: ENVO:00002003 | host: Homo sapiens | place: USA | collected 2014 ...
TCTACAAAATTACCAACTCTATCTCATCTCCTGTTTACTGCGCAAATCTAAGGTATCGATTTATATTTGGTCGTTATGAAACAAATATAGGCAAAATCGGCTGCTGTCGGAATCTTTGCCCGCTTTTTTATGCATGATACAGGATCGTCCCGGTCGGACGCGGAGCAAGTTAGCGGCAGGCTCACAGACCCTTATCGCCTTTTCCGCGCACGATCTTCCCTTCTTCGAACGGTATCGCACGCGGAAAAGTCGCACGGGGCGCCTGCCGCAGTTTCCGCCCCGTCGTCCGACCATGCAGGACATTCGGTCTGGCGACACAATAAGAATATTCACCAAATTGTTTCGAACCATGAACATCTATCGGATTTCGGCGGAAGGCTACGCCATGTATCTCTTCCGCGTTGCGGCGCGTACACAAGCTGCCGCCTGTATGAAGCTCTCAGTGCTGCTCGGCATAGCGGCCGAGAACTGTCGCGTTATGGAAACACTTCCTCTGAACGATCATGTACGGGAAATCGAATCCTGCCGTACGCGGGTGTCTGCGCGATGATATGCTGGATGGACCAGAAGAGCTTTACACGCTTGACGCTTACTCCCGACTATCGAACTACTTCGGAGATACAGAGGACACAAGGCTTGTTGGAGGAAGTTTTGCCCACTATTCCCGATGCGGAACTGTTGTACGGCGTTTTCTATAATGAAAATACGGAATACTGCTCGTTCGAACAGAGCCGTATCTGTTTCCGACGCAACGGAATCCTCTTTCGGATCAATAAGCAGTATTCTCCCAAACCGACCTATGCGATCGACATCGACACCTCGAATTTCAAGCACATAGATCTTCATATGCAGGCTCGTATCCGGGATAAATATCCGGCACCGCACCGCATCGGTGTCCTTTCCGAGCGTAAGGTCAATATTTGGGTGGACTACCTGACTAAGATTTGGCACGACCTGGAACACCTCGATCGAGAACGCAATGCCCATATCTCCGCCCATCGATCGCGGTTGAACAAACTCCCGGATGTTAAGTGGAACAAAGATCGGGACAGAGGATCTATCGAGCGTAACGGTCTCTGCTACGGTTTCCGCTACGAAACGGGCACGATTCAGGAAAAGGTATCGCTCGATTACGGCCCCTGCACGCTCGACGACTTCCTGGCTCTTTCAGATAACCGCTACAGACCGAAATGCTGAACCTTTTTCAAAACGATTCCGAATCGGGAATGATACCCTTTCCGGAATATTTCATACGCAACCTGTATGTCCATCGCTTCCGGCTGTCGAGCCGGAGCGCTGACACGCGCCGCCGGATCGTCCGCTGGCTGTTTCTGCATTTCCACGTCTATGACTACCACCCTGCGGATGCTGAAACTACGGGACGCTACCTTTCGCGGGAACGGTTCCCGCCCCTGCTCTTTATGACGCTGACCGAGGATTTTCGCAAGGACTCCTCGCTGTGTCTGCGGATAATCTCCACCGACTTCTATACGCTCTATCTGGAAGGGAACGTCTATTGTGACGGCCGGTGGCATAACATTCGACTGTAACCTGTTCCCGCCTGAAAGCGGCGGGAACGCAAACCTGTTTTACGATGGCGAATATATGTATCAACCGCTTCTATTGTTCGACGGACAATGAAGCGAACTACGAAAAGATTCTCTACGGCCTCGGCGATCGGTTCGACCTGTACGATCTCGACGGCCGCGACAACTGGATGCGCGGGGAGTTCGACTCGAAATGGTGCTATCCCGAGGAGGCGATCGCAGCGATGATGAAGACGTTGGAAAAGGACCCGACGCTTCATATCGAGATCGTCTCCTGTGAGCCGGGGATGCAATACCTCGAAGCGCATATCTACGACAGCGGCATGTGGAATAGCTTTTAATAGGATGAAACGGAATTTTCGAGTAGGTGTACGCTACACGTTCGAAGGAGCCTACACCGTTCGGGCGGTTTCCGACAAGGAAGCCGCCCGGCTTGTTTTACGACGATGCGGCCTGACGTGCGGCAACATCCATACGACGCTCGACGAGCTCACGTGTCCGGATTGGGACTTTCCTACGCATCCCGACACACGGATAGGAAACGTCGAACCGATCGAGATGCCGGAGCGGAAGGCTTAAAATTATCAATACGAACTAATCTATGACCAAATACAGATTTTATGAGGACAGGAAGGTCTCGGTATAGGAGCGCATCTACTTTTCCATCGAGGCCGCAACGATCGAGACAGCGGAGGCGCAAGCTGCGGCGATCGCTCACAGGTCCCTTTACGCTGCGGCGTGCGACGACGCTGCGATCGAAATCGAGGAGAGCGAAACGCTAAATTGAATTAAGACCTATGAAACGATTTGAAAAAATTACTAAGCGCTATGCGCTTGCGAACAGCTATTTCAAAAACCGGCGGCTTATCTGGCCGGATACGCTTTGCGAAATTCACGATTACCTGCAACAACACGGTGAACTGCCGTTCCGCTACGACGGGGATAACTGGTCCTACGACGCACTGTGCGAGCGGCAGAAGCGACGTGGTGTCCGCCTGTCGCAGTACCTTACGCCCGATGCTACGGCCCGGCGGATCGCCGCCCTTGCCGTGCGGTATTTCGAGAATGACAGCCGTATCATGGACGTCTGCTGCGGTACGGGACAACTCACCCGGGCCTTGATCGCCGAAGGCGTGCATCCCTCGCAGATCGTGGGATTGGAAGTCGACCGGGAGCTGGCGGACTTTTACGCACGCCTGTATCCTGTGACGCAAACGCTGATCGGGCCATATCGGGACATCGATTTCCGCTGCGAGAACGTCGTTGCCAACCCTCCTTTCGAAACGACGGAGGTCGTCGATTTTCTTTCGTGGCTTGCGAAGGTACAACAGCCGGGCGACCGGAGTGTGTTGCTACTTCCGCACGGTTTCATCGACAAACAGCGCCCCAAGGGCATACAGGAAACGTTGCGGCAATTCAAGGTTCTGTACCGTACACCTATGCAGGAGCGGTTCGCGCGGACAAATGTCATAGCCGAAATAGTCGTTCTGGAGCGACGATAGCATCCATTGCGAAACATTCCGGCAGGCCGCTCGCTCCCGGTTCTGCATTTCAGGTCGGGATCGGGAGCGGTTGCGGTATTGCCGTTTCCGCGATTTTTCGTATTTTTACAGAGTATTGGCATTGTTCGATGATGTAAGCAAGACGCCTATGACGACTCTTCGCTGCGTGGTGGAACGCATCACCTATCAGAATCCCGAAAACGGGTATTCGGTATTGAAGGTCAAAGTAAAGGGCTACGATGATCTGGTTACGCTCGTGGGCAACCTGCTGGAAGTTCCCGTGGGGAGTGTCCTGCTGTGCCGGGGCGAGTGGAAAGTGGACAAACGTTACGGCAGCCAGTTCGTTGCCGCAACGTGGGAGGAGACGATGCCCGCCACGGTTTACGGCATCGAGAAATACCTCGGCAGCGGACTGGTGAAAGGCATCGGTCCCCGTTTTGCCCGTGCGATCGTCCAGCGATTCGGTGCGGCGACGATCGAAGTGATCGAAACCGACATCGAACGGCTCTACGAGGTGCCGCAGATCGGCCGCAAGCGCGTGGAGAAGATCCGCGAGAGCTGGGAGCGGCAGAAGGAGATCAAGAACGTGATGCTGTTTCTCCAAAGCTACGGCGTAAGCACGGCCTATGCCGCCAAGATCTACCGAGAGTACGGCTCGGAGAGTATCGACAAGGTTCGGGAGAATCCTTACCGCCTCGCCGACGACATCTGGGGCATCGGCTTCAAGACCGCCGACGGCATCGCCGGCAAGATGGGCTACGGGAAGAACGATGCCCGCCGGTGCCGGAGCGGGATCCTTTACACGCTCGGCCAACTCTCGGACGAGGGACACGTCTATGCCGAACGGGAACAACTCGTGCAAGCGGCCTGCACGCTGCTCGAAGCCGACGCGGCACCCGTCTGCGAAGCGTTGGAGCGGATGATCCTCTCCGAGGAGTTGATAACGGAGCGGGAGGCGATCTACCTGCCGGCGTTCTATCATGCGGAGTGCGGCGCGGCACGGCGGCTGAAAGAGCTCGCGGAGAGTGCGGGCCGCACGTTGTTCACTACGGAGCTTGACCCCGGCGTTCTTACCGCAGAAACGGGCATCGACTACGACGACGTGCAGCTCGCTGCGATCCGGCAGGCCGTGACCTCCAAGGTCATGGTGCTCACGGGCGGCCCCGGCACGGGTAAGACGACCACTACGCAGGGCATCATCGCGGCGTTGAAGAAGGCGGGGCTGCGCGTTCTGCTGGCGGCACCTACGGGACGGGCGGCCAAACGCATGAGCGAAGCGACGGGGATGGATGCCAAGACCATCCACCGGCTGCTGGAATACAATCCACAGGACGGCTATAAGCGTGGCGACGAAAATCCGCTGGACGGCGACGCCCTGATCGTGGACGAATGCTCGATGATCGACATCCTGCTGATGAACAACCTGATGAAAGCCGTTCCGGTGACGATGCGTCTGGTGCTCGTGGGCGACATCGACCAGCTGCCGAGCGTCGGTGCGGGCAATGTCCTCCGCGACATCATCGACTCGCAGAAGATTCCCGTCGTGCGCTTGACGCGAATCTTCCGGCAGGCACAGAAGAGCCGGATCGTGATGAGCGCCCACGCCATCAATCAGGGCCGTTTTCCCGATACGAGCAACGGCCGCGATACGGATTTCTTCTTTATGAAGGAGGAAGACCCCGAACAGGTGGCAGCCACGGTCGTTCGGCTGGTGAAGGAGCGCCTGCCGCGTGCCTATGGACAGCGGCCGGACAAGATTCAGGTTCTCACGCCGATGCAGCGGGGCATCGTGGGTGCCGCCAACCTGAACCTGTCGTTGCAGAAGGCCCTGAACCCTTCGGGGCCGAGCCTGAATCGCGGAGGCTACACCTACCGTCAGGCAGACCGGGTGATGCAGGTGCGCAACAATTATGATAAGGAGGTTTTCAACGGCGACCTGGGGTATGTCGAGAGCGTGAATACGGAAGACCGGACGCTGACGGTGGATTTCGACGGCCGCAGCGTGGAGTACGACGTAACGGAGCTCGACGAGCTGACGCTGGCCTACGCCACGACGATCCACAAGGCGCAGGGATCGGAGTATCCGATCGTGGTCCTGCCGGTGCTGATGACCCATTACGTGATGCTCCAGCGCAACCTGATCTACACGGGTATCACACGGGCCAAGAAGATCTGCGTTCTGATCGGTGCGACGAAAGCCCTTGCCTGCGCCATCCGGAATCAGGCCGTGCTGAAACGCAATACCAAACTCAAGGAGCGGCTGAACCCCGCCTTGAACACGTGATCCGGGCGATCGCCTTTCGACGACGGATCGGATCACTTACCGCAGCAGATGCCGCAGGGCTTCGAGGGGATGATACAGCAGCATCCGGGGCCCGGCATAGCGCATCACGGCCCGAATCTTTTCCCGCTGTGCCGGAGCGTAGCAATGAACCGTGCACTGTTTGCAGGAGCCTTTGAGAGGGCCGTAGCGGCAGGTTTCCAACCGCCGGCAGGCGTAGGACAACAGGCTGCGGCACGCCTCGCACAGCTCCGCGTTGTGCTCCTTGCGACGGCAATAGAGGCGTATCATCCGTTCTACCGTCCGTTTTTCCCGTTCGATGCGATCCATCCTATTTCGCCTTTACGGTCAGCAGCTCCCGCCAGTCGGTCGTATAGCGCGGCGAGAGATGTTCGCGGTTCATACGGAACGGCTCGGTTCCCTGTGCCGCGATGACGATGCTGCCCCGGCCATAGACCTTGTTCACCCGATCCAGAGCCTCCATCAGTCGTGCGTGCTTCCCCTTGTCGGGCGGTGCGAACAGAGTGCCCTGCACGCCCGTTGCCGGTACGATCTGCGCGAGTGTCACACCGGCTTTTTTGTACCCGAACCCTGGACGATAAATTTGCCGCAGCGCTGCACGGGCCTGCCGGACGATCTCCAGCGTGCTGTCGGTAGGTTCGGGTAAGGTTAGCACGGCCGTTTCATAGCGCTGGGGCTGGTCGTCCCGGTGGCGGTTGGTGAAAATGAATCCGTGTATCTGCCCGCAGAGAGCACGCTGGGCGCGGAGCTTCTCGGCGCACATCGAAGCGAACTCCGCGACGATGCGTTCGAGCTCCTCCCGCTCGTAAATCTCCTTGGGGAAACTGCGCGAGACGGTGATCTGCTGCTTCTGCTGCGGCATCTGTTCGAAGCCGATGCACTCGATGCCCTGTAACTCGCGCCACGTCCGCAGACCCGTAATCCCCATGCGCCTGTGTATCCACTCTTCGGGCAGCTCGATGAACTGCCGGGCGGTCGTGATGCGCATTGAATCGAAGAGCTTGCCGTAGCGGCGTCCGATACCCCAAACCTCGTGCAGGGGAAAGGTCGCAAGTACCTTTTCGATGTCCTCGGGCCGATGCATGTAACAGCAGCCGTCGAGCTTCGGGTAGCGCTTGGCCAGCTTCGAGGCGATCTTGGCCAGAGTCTTGGTCGGCGCGATGCCGATGCTCACGGGAATGCCCGTGTTGCGGCGTATCGTGCGGCCGATGCGACGTCCGTAGTCGTCTAACGGCTCGGCGATGCCGTGCAGGTCAAAGAATGCCTCGTCGATGGAGTACACCTCGACGGAGGGGACGAGCGTGCGGAGCGTCGCCATCACACGGCGCGACATATCGCCGTAGAGGGCGAAGTTGGCCGAAAAGACGGCCACGCCGTGCCGGTCGATAAGCCCCTGTACCTGATAGAGCGGCTGCCCCATGCCGATGCCGAGGGCTTTGGCTTCGTTCGAGCGGGCGATGATGCAGCCGTCGTTGTTCGACAGCACGACCACGGGTCGCCCGACAAGATCGGGACGAAAGACCCGCTGGCAGGAGGCGTAGAAGTTGTTGCAGTCGCAAAGGCCGTACATCGAAGGTGTTATTTGAAGGTTTTGACGACGTGACGCACCACGCCCCAGATCGAGAATTCGTTGTCGGCATTGACGCGAATGGGCGGATATGCGGGATTGGACGGCAGGAGCCAGGCCCCCGCAGCTTCCAGCTTGACCCGTTTGACGGTGAACTCCCCATCCACGTAACAGACGGCGATGCATCCGTCGTAAGGCTCGACGGCACGATCGACGATCAGCAGGTCGCCGTCGCCGATACCGTCGCCCGTCATGCTGTCGCCCTCGACACGCACGAAAAATGTCGAGGCAGGATTCGGCACCAGCTCACGGTTCAGGTCGAGCGGCATGTCCAAAAAGTCGTCCGCCGGCGACGGGAACCCCGCCCTGACCGTGCCGCCCGACAGAGGAACTTCGCACGGAGTAGACAGGCCCGGACGAAAGATTCGCAGTGTTTTTTTATCCATTCTTCTACATTTTACGGAACAGGCGTGAGTCTGTACCGGCCTTGAAACAGCACCTCGGGGAGCGGATCGGCGGACATCTCCCCGGCCCAGTAGCGCACGGCTGCGGCGGCTATGTCACGGGCCGTGGCCGTACTCTCGTCTATGGCGTCGAGCCAGCGCATGTCCCCTGTAAAACGGTCATACGTTTCGAGGACTTGCACTTCGCATAGCTGTGCCGAGGACATGCCGCTGTAATTCCTGTAATATTCGCAGGACGCTCTCTCCGTGAAGAAATAGGCGCAGTCGGTGCGACCGATACGCACGTGCGGAGGACGGTACAAATCGAATGCCGCATCCCAGATGCAGCAGACGCACGCCTGATGCTCCGGATTGAAAGGGTCGAGCTGCGGAAAGTGGTCGGCAAGCGAGGGAATCGTTTGCAGGATGCTTTGGCCGCTTAACAGCGACTGGACATAAACAAGACGCATGATCTGCGCGTGCCGGGCATAGTCGGGGTGTCGCAGGTTGTTGTCGCGCGTTTTCGTATCGAGATCGATTCCGATTTGCGTACGGTCGGATTCCAAACGGTAGAGTGCCATTGCGAGATTCTGTTTCGGGTGCCTGCAAATATAGCGATAAGACACCGAAAAGAACACGTAATTTTCGATTTTCCTTCGCCTCCGGTTGCCTGCGGGGAAGCTCGGCACGCGCACGGCCGCTGCCGCGCCCTCGTCGGCTGCGGACGGGAAAATCATCCTCGGCGTCGGCATACCTCCGCCCTGCGGTATTTTCCCGTCGCTGCGCCGCCGTCGCGCACCGGTGTTCTTCCCGAGGCAACCGGTACGTCCGGGATAATACAGATCGTCTGCCCGACAGATTCGGAGGCGGTCGAGGTTGTTCCGCGACGCTCCGGTCTTCGCTTTTCGTTTACGAATCTCTAAACCGATAACGAACCATGACACATGATCCGACGAAGGGCTGTTATACCCTCGACACGTTACGGGCATTGAATCCGCTTTACGACCACGAACACGGCCTGACACAGCAGGACGTCGAAGCGGTCAATGCCATGAAGAAATACATCGAATCGACACGCAGCGCCGACAGGCCGCAGTGCGGCGATCGAGTGCGATACGTTTCCCGCCACGGTGACTATGCCGGCAGTGCATTGATCGCCTACGACAGAAACGATATGCTCACCGTCTGTATCTGTCCTTACGATCCCTTCGCCTCGCGGACGAAAGACGGCGTACAGTGCTGTAGCAGCGGAGGCCCCTTTACCCATGTCGCGGCTGCCGCATTCCGCTATGAGGGCCCCCGACGGGGTTCTTTCAAAATCTGGGGTCACGACGGACCTTGCGGCAACGGGTCGATCCGCTTCGAAGCCGAAGTCGCGGGGTGGAGCTACCGCGAACCCGATCCGCTCTATGGCGACTTTACGACCGAGGCGTGGCGCAGGCTCTATGTCTATCGGATCGAACGGCCGTGCGGCAGCGATCTTTATCGCACGAACGGCCGGGAGATCGGCGACGAAGCAGCGTTCCAGACGTTCCTGCACGACTACAAAGCTACCGTATTTCCGGGACGTTCGCCCCGGCAGCTGGTCGTCTGGTGCTACCGCCCTGCGGAGAGACCTCTGCCGCAGGAGCAGTGGGATGCGCTCGACGCGCCGATCGTCGATTGCCGTATCTACAACGTCCCGCAACCCGTGAAGATTCTCTACGACGATCTTCGGCACGAACGGATCGTCTATTACGTTCCGCCCACACTTCATATCCATTAAATCCCGATACCACTATGAATGATGACACACTGATCGTTACCGAAACCGAGGGCGATACGTTCGACTTGCAGCTCTCGGAGTCTTCGACGCCCGAAACCTTTCGACGCCGGGCCGCTTCGCTGACGGGAAGCGGACTTTCCGAATCCGAAGCCGGGCATGTCGTTGCGACGACGCCCGTTCCGATGGAGATTTTCTGCGACGCCGAGCGCGGAATCTTCGCTGTCGAAGCCGAACCGCTCGCCTACAGCCCGCTGTTCAATCCCTACACGGGAGAGGAAATCCCGAACGAGAACCTCCGAACGGAGGATGCGAAACTTTCCGACAGCCGGATCGCGACGGAAAGAGATAAGATACTGGAACGATACGAGGCGATCGACCGAATACACCGCCGGCGCCTCGTCGATCTGATGACAGGAATCGTTTCCGAAATGACGGGCCAAAGCCTCGATTCGGGCAACGAATATCCGGTATCGGACGAACGCCAGGATAAATGCTATGTCACAGCTTTCCAGATAAAACATGCTGTGTTGTATGCCTGCCTGTCGTACGACTACGGAGGGGATCGCTGCGTGCCGGTGCAGGACCTCGAAGTCGGACAGCTTTTCGAGGTCTTGCGGATGATGCTGCAAGACCTCTGAATATCACTCCAACCCGTTTGCCCCGTAATCGCCGTTGATTACGGGGCACATTTGTTTTACCATGAAATTTACCGATTATGAGCCACGAAATCATCAAAAACATCTTCGTCACCGCCGACCGGCGCGTGATCATCTGCCATGCGCCCGGCAATATCGAACCGCAGGTCTTCCAAGAGGAGGAATACGGACCTTTGACCACACTGCTGCGCAAGGAGGGCTACGAACGCCTGGAGGAGGAAATCCTCTATCTCTTTTTTCTGGGGGTCTGGCAGAACGATCTGCGGCACGGCCGTGCCGTCGCCCGCGCTATCGAGCAGGAGCGGATGGATGTTTACGAACTCTGGAAACGATGCGATCGGGACGTATCGTTCCGACGGGAGTTTATCAGACATTTGGCCACCTATCTCGAACCTTCGACGGTCGAATTGCCGAACCTATAAAACCTCGATACGACTATGCAAGTGAAATTATTGCGTCAGGCCGCAGGTCGGGATGACCGGATCGTCGCGGCCTATGAAGATGTGACCTTCCTGAACGAACACGTCGGATGGTACCCCATTATAAAAGACCGGTTCCGTAAGGCGAACGATATAGTTGTCGTCGTACTGCGTGTCGGCGACGTTTGTTTCGAAGCCGGAAGTATGTTTCGCAGAGGAATGCTCCGCAAGGAATATATCGAAGCGCGGACTGCGGAAGCTCGCAACCTGCGAGCCGCCGTGCAACGCCGTATGGCGAGCTGCCAGTGGATTCCGTCGTCTTACGTGGCAGCCTACGAAGCACTGGGTTGGGATGCCCGGCCGTTGAAGGGGCATCGCACCCGTATGCGCGAACTGTATGCTGCGGAAGACCGAAGACGGGAACAAGTGCGGATCGAACGGGAAAATGACGACAGCGGCAAGAGGAAGCGCGGCTGAGAACGTCATTGAAACGGGCCGAGGCTGCTTTTCGGGAGGGAGGATTCGTCGAAACGGAACTCTTTATTGCCTTGTGCGGCAAATATGGGATCAATATCCACCCCCGGACGCTCGGCATGCTGCAAAGACGGATTGCCGATTTATCCCGAACGCAGATCCATTGCAAAGGCGTGAGCCGAGGTTTCCGTATCTCGTCGTTGCGCGGATGCCGCGAATTGATCGATCGCTTGGCGGAAAAACTAAAATAGATTTTCAAATATTCACCCTGTAATTTAACTCAATATGAAAATTATGTGTCAGGAGCACTACGACGAAGTAGTGTGTTATGCCGAACGAATCGGCGACAAAACATTGGAAGAACGGTTGAACGATCTGAAACGGTGGGAGCGGAATCCGAACTGTCCTTGTGAAATCGAACTGTATAAGGATTCCGCGCCTTATTCCTTTCTTTTCAGGCAGCGCTATGCCGACAGCAGTACAGGCATTGTCGGCGGACTGGTCTATCACGGCACACCCGATCGTTCGGGATGTTACTGCGAACCGAGAATCCGCGGCTGGGAAATTCATACGTGAAATGCGGATTCTGATTTGACAATGAATCTTGATTAATAAATGACGTATAAAAAACGAACCGATGAAACAAAATAAAAGTATTATAGACCGCTATTTCGACTATATGCGGGATAGCTGGTGCGAAGAAGAATGCCGCACGATCTTCGGCACACGGGCTGCGAGCGTGTGGAAAGTGTGGTGCCGAAGTATTGCACCTGACCTGTGCGGTGCAGCCCGACGATTCTATATCGCTCTCGATAGGGGCAATCGGCGGCTGTTGATCGAGCACATTGCGTGTGCTGTTCGAGGACAAGACGAGGAATGCCTTTCTAAGGAGCCGAGTGTCCTTGTTTGTCAGGAATGCGGCTCGCGTGAGATACAGATGATGGCGTGGGTCGATCCTAATACGTTGGAGTATGTATCCTCGATAGACGCGGATGCTGACGATCAATGGTGCGATGCGTGTCAGGAGCACATATGGTTTTGCTCGCTCGAAGAGTTCGGAGATAACCTCGATGCCTGGTGGTTGGCAGTGGACTTCCCGAAAATGGAACGGATTACGGGATTGTCTGCGGCGAATTATCCGGCGGATGACGAGGGACAAGCGTTCCTCGATGCCTGCAACACTTGGTGGAAAGCCCTCGACTATGAACGAAAACGGGCTATCTGGATGGAGAACGACCAGAGTCGGACGGAATGACACAGCAAAGACGCAATAGAACCGTGCCCCGAGATCGGCATAACGGATCAAGGGTACCACGGTCTTCCCCCCCCCGAAGAAGTGTAGCGGTTGGTTCCAAGTTTTGCCGAAGGGATAGTAATCTTATGGTCAAGATCGATTCTATCCGGCATTTCCTTCGCCACTACGCGCTTACAATCCTAATGATCGGTCAGAAAATAACGTACCCTTATTTGTATTGTCATTACATATCTAAGAACTCTCTCTATTATGTGAATTTTCTACATCATAATAAAGACGCAGAGCCGTGAATATATTCACGGCTCTGCGTCTTACGTCAATTTTCTGCTGGAACGAACTTGTATTTAAATCTGGTTTTCGAATTTTTAAATATAAATCTTCCGGTTTCCCATTTATTTCCTTTTTTCCATTTAATCTTTTGTGTTTCTGTTATTAATCTATTCTTCTTAATTATAAGAGTATCCCTTTGAGGTGGTCGTATAAATCCCAATATTACACTATCTATAGCCCGCATCATACTATCTTTAGTTTCTTCTGCATATAATGTATTCCCTATTCGAGACCATTTACCTGTCCAATCAATTGCACCTGCATCAAACTTCGAATAAGACCGGTATGTTGAGTCCGGATTAATAGTAATGTAAGAACATTCATAAGGGCCTCTAAGACCTCTACATTTATAACTATATTTCCCGTATTTTAATATCGGAGAACAGGCATATAGCACACAGCCAATCACCAACAATCCAAAAATCCTTTTCATCATTTCTTTTTAGGTAAATAGGTTTTGTTATTAATTCTAAATGCTATATAGTGTTTATCCGCAGCGGATTGATATGTATATTCGTTGGAAAATGGAGTGAAACCGTTTGCCGAATAGACCGTTATACTTTGACTGGGTAGGCCTTTATAGGAGTCTCTACCTTTCCAATCCGATACATAATGTCCAAACATCTCGCCTCGTTCATAAGCTGTTTCTTCATCCGTAAGATCATATAAAAAATTCGATCCCTTTCCAAGTGGGTTGGCGCCTAATTCTCCTTTCTCAAATTGATATGCATGTTTCAATTCGTGAGCAAACAATCCCAAGGGGCTATCAGCAGGGATCAACACATCCATTGTTCCGGCTTCCTCGTTATACACAAAAGCTCCATTCCCATCGTTGCCGTTTGATATGGTAATCCCATATAGCTGGTCTGAATCACGTAAAGCCGCAATTTCTTTCGTTACCTGATCTAATCTCGCATTTCTTGCTTCTGCTTTTTTAATTTTACGGTCTGTTCTTTTACTGTTTTTGGCTGTCCGTCCGGCTTCATACCTTGCAATTTCCGCATTGTTTCTCCGTCTCATGTCGTCTATTTCCTTTTCCAACTCTTCGATCCATTCTTCGAGAGCGTCGGTTGTCTCCATCCCGTTGGGATCGATCAAGCGAATTGGATTACCCAAGCAATAATTGTATTGGCCAATCGGATAGTATTTCTCGGACATCGGATCCTGCTGCAAGAACATTACCCCTTCGGAATCGTAGAACCGTGCACCGAAATCGGCATAATCGATCTCTTGGAATCGCAGATGTTGTTTTTCCTTACCGGAGAAGGTGTAGCGATTATCCGATGTCGGCATGTCGGGCTGCGCCCACTCCTTGCCGAAGGGATAGTAGTCCTTTCGGTCGAGATCTTCGCGGCCTGTCGGCGTCACCTTCGCCACGACACGTGTACTGCCCAGATGATCCGTCAGGAAATAGTGCACCTCCGAACTTGTTCCGTCATTCGTTCCTACGATCCGTCCGCCGCCGAACGACGCGCTCTCGAATGAATTTACTGTTCCGTAGTCCATCGAATATACCAAAGAACCCGCATACTGATAACCGGAGTTTTCGTAATCGCCGACACTCGTCTTCGTGCCGTCGGCCAAATACGAATAGCGGTGCGAAATCTCACCCGAGCCCCAGTTATCCTGTATATACTCCGGTAAGTTAAGAATATTATACGACATTCCAAAACCTGTCAGGGCGTCTTCGGTCATATTGCCATTGGCGTCGTAACCATAGGAACTATTGCTATTCCGCTCTTTTGTGCGTTGATTGCCAATATATTCGAATCCGTAGGACTGCACGTTTTCGTCCGGAGAACCTTGTCTGTTCAGCGTAAGAATATTACTGTTTTTGTCATAAGACATCCGTTCGGAGAACCCCGATACGGCTCCGTCCAACGTATCGTCGTCGCGGGAGTAGAGATCGGCGCTTTGCAGCCGTCCCAGATCATCGTAGGTGTAAGCGTAGGTGTAGTCATCGCACAGGGTCGCACCATCGACCTGCTTGTGCTGCCATTTCCATTCGGTGATGTTCCCCGTATAGGATGCGGCGACCCAATCGCGACGAGGATCGAAGTACCGTAAATTCATCTCGAAGAGTTCGCTCGACTTCTCTGTAAGCCAACCCTGAATGTTGTAGTCCATCGTCTCGTGGATGGCGTACACGCCTGTACCGTAGGTTTTGCCCGTAAGCTGCCCCAAATCGTCGTAGGTGTGGTTCACCACGGCCTGCTCGCCGTTGTTGAGCCGTGCAGTCTCCTTCACGAGACGGTCGCGCGTATCATATGAGAATGTGCGGTCGAGATCGTCCGTTTTACCTCCATAAGTATAACTCTCGCGCTGGGCGACGATGTTGCCTGCGAAATCGTACTTATTGGATATGCGCAACAGATTGTCGCCGTCTTCGTCGCATTCGACGCGCTGAATTGCACGCCCTTTCGAATCGTAATAGAAAACCCGTTCCCGATAGCCGTCCACGCCGTTCTCGTTCAGTACAGCCAACTTTTCATAGACCGGCAAGCCGACGGTACGTTCGTCTTCGGCCTCCGTCAATGCCGGCAGATTTGCGAAGTCCAGCTCTTTTCGCAAGTCTGCGGGATATTCGTCATACATATGCCTGTAAATGAGTGTTGCGTCTGCCATCGTATAGAGATCGGGTGCCGAACCCGTGTCGAATGCTGCCTGCAACGTATCGCGCCGTGCCGCACCCTGAACTTCGGAGTCTTCGACCAAAGACTGTTCAAGGACACGGCCGAAGGCGTCGTAAGTAAACCTCAGCCATCGTTTGCGTACGCGCAGATTGCCGTCCTGCTGCATCGCAATCCGATCGGCGGAGTCGTAAACCAAATGCTCCTCTTCGCGTCCGGGGGATCGTTTGCCTACGACACGACTGCGGGCATCGTATTCGTAACGATAACAATAGCTCTTCGCAAAGTCGTCATTGACGGAGTATTGACGCCCCTGTATAAGTTGTGCGGCACCTTCGGGCGTCACGACCCATGCCAAGCGTCCGCAATCGTCATAAACATAATGCGTGAACACCGGATCGACCGTGCCGTCGTCGTCTCTGAGTCGTCGTTCTTCGCAAACCGTGCGCTGCTCCTTGTCGGTATAGACGACCGATACGGCCCCGTCCTCATCCGTAGTTTTCACAACGGATAGTTCATTCGCTCCGTAGTATCCATTGATGCATAGTGCCTGTGTGGCGGGATCGACATCGAGACGCAGTACGCTCAGGGCGTCATTACCGGAATAGTCGTTGTGAAGCGCATGTTCGCCGGCACGATATTCCGCTCCCGGTTTGTAGGACCGCAATATCCGATTCAGGGGTGAGGATTCGTACTCGTCGCAAATGTAGGGATAGACATTGCTTCCCTGATGACCGTATCGCATCGAATAGAACGCATTCTGTGCGCTGACGGCCTTATCGACATATCGTCCGCGATTGTTTCCGAAAACAAACGGAAGGTACTTGTATGCCTCGCGGTGCCATTCGTCGTAGGCGATCGGGCGGACCAGATCCGAAACGCCGTTATCGACGGCGTCGATGGCGATCTCCTGCTCGGCATAACCCAGTCCGTCGTAGTAGGTCAGATCGATCATCGGACCGGTATCGTTGAGCCGACATCGGAGAATCCAGTTTTCGGAGTTCGTCGTCTCGATGATTCGATTACCGACAATTCGGACAGAATCCAACGGCAGCGTTTGTCCGGCATAGGATGCCGAGAGGACGTAGAGCCCCGAAGCGATGTCGCAGGACAACTCGCAGTCAGCGTCGTTTCCCAGGCCTGTTGCCACTGTCGCCCGATCACGGGATAACTCGTAACGCACATAGGGTTGCGTCTGATGCACGACTGTCCGCAGACGTTGGGAAGCCTCGTCGGCGATGAAGTCGACGTCGCATTGACGCAGCGAACCGCCGGCAGGCTGTGTGATGACGAGGCATCGGCCGTAGGCATCCTGCAAATAAGAGTTGTTGACGATCTCTCCGCCGCTCAGGTTCGGCGGGCAGGAAATCGCATAATACATCCGTTGTTCCGCTTCATCATAGCCGAATCCGAGCCGCATATGGGAATTCCACGAACGGGAATCGCCGCTGTTATAGGCCTCGCAGCCATCCGGACATACTCGCTCCATATCTTCAAACGACTCGATGATCGCCTCTTCTTTTCCGTGTGCATAGGAAAAATAAACCTTTGCAATACCTCCGTCGGCAGAAATCGTCACGGCGGTATCCGACAGCTCTTCGTACATGGCCTGGAACATCAGGAGGTATTTCACATCGAAGGATTCGAGATCGTTGACGCTATATCGGCCAGGAGTGAGATAGAGGTTTTCGAAGACGCAGCGTCCGCCCGTCCCCGTAATCGACGCCACCGCTTGCGGGACATCGGCATCGTAATTATAGATCGTGTAGATTTCGCCGACATTCGTGTCGTCGATCGTCAAGTCGCATGGACAGCCCGGGGCGATGAGAATCGTTCGGTCGGCAGGGATCTCCGGATCGGGCGTATCGTCCGTTCCTCGCTGTCGGATTTCGAGCATCCGATCGTTCGTGCCGAAGTAGACGGCTCGGGAACCGACGCCCGTATATTCATCGAGACGAAGCGTGACGGTAAACTGTTCGTCGGCATAGGATTCTACGGAGGTGACACGCACCCACGAGAATCCGGCGGTAAGGAGCTGTCGGTTCAAGTCGTTGGCCATACCCTCCAGATCGTATCCGGCGTCCAAACCTCCGTAGGTCTCGAACGAATAGGTCTGAGCGTCGGCGCTCAGCGGAATGCTGCCAGCATTTACATACCCCAGATCGGGATGCCAGAAAGGTTGTGCAGCCGAAGTCCATATACCGGTAAGAAGAAGAACGAAAAGAATATAGAACTTTTTCATAGTAACGGATTTTAACGGTTCACGATGTGATACAGATATTCGTTCGTCGGCTTTCCCGCGTCGTCGCGGATGCGGATAAGTCTGCCGTCAGCGTCGTATTCGTAGCTGGTGTCCCTTCCCGAAGGATCCGTAATACGAGTGATGCCTACCAACGGTTCGTAGGCGTAGGTCGTGACATGCACGTCGGGCAACGCCCGTAACGATGCCTCGACATTTCCGCTCAGGGCGTCCAGATTCGTCGCCAGCGGCTGCTGCTCAATCGTCGGCGGCAACAGCGGGGCAATCTGTGCGAACGTCGCGTTCTCAATGCGTGCCACAATGTATAAACCGTTATAACCCCAGATGTAGCAGGTGCTCGTTCCAGATTTGTCGGTCGTTTGCAGCGGATGACCCTGATAGTCGTAGCGGTCGTATGTCTGCTGATCCAGATAAACGATGTTATCCGGACGTGTCGCCGGCTCGATCATCGCCGTTTGCATACGATGGACCTTCGCGACATCCCGGTCGGGATGCGGATGGAAATAGATTGCTTTTTCCGCAGCGAGCACACGAGAAGAATCGGCGTGCGCTTCTCCGCGGAGCTTCCCCAAACGATCTACGGCGCGATGAAAGGCGAATACGACCTGCCGATCTACGAGCATAAGGACGGTCTTAGCGTCGTTCCCTCCTGCCTGGATCTCTCGGCCGTTGAAACGGAGTTAATCAACGAGGCCGGGCGGGAACTTATCTTAGCCCACCTTATCAAGGGCCAAAAGGAAAAATTCGATTATATCCTGATCGACTGCCCCCCCCCTCGCTGTCGCTGCTCACGCTTAACGCACTGACGGCCTCGGATCGGTTGATTATCCCGGTTCAGGCTCAATTCCTGGCAATGCGTGGAATGGCCAAACTTATGCAGGTCGTCCACAAGGTGCAGCAACGTTTGAACTCGGATCTTTCGATCGCCGGGGTCCTGATAACCCAGTACGACGGAAGAAAGAACCTGAACAAGAGCGTTTCGGAACTGGTACAGGAAACATTCCAGGGCAAAGTGTTCAGCACCCATATACGCAACGCCATTACGCTGGCCGAAGCCCCGACACAAGGGCAGGATATTTTTCACTATGCCCCAAAATCTGCCGGGGCAGAGGACTACGAGAAGGTATGTAACGAACTGCTAACAGAAATAAAGTAACCATATGGCAAAGAAGAACGATTTAAAAAACAGTATGTCGGCCGGGCTGACCGGGGGATTAGACAGCCTGACCCAATCCACGGCCGGGCAAAAAGAGGCTCAAAAGCCGAAGAAAGCGAAAACCGTGCATTGTAATTTTGTCATGGACGAAACCTATCACCAGAACTTAAAGCTGATCGCGATCCGCAAAGGCGATTCGCTAAAATCGGTATTGCAAGAGGCTATATCTGACTACTTGGATAAAAACAGTTCCCTGCTATAACAGCGTATCGGGAATATACAGGGCAAACACTCCACAAAAGAAATTCTCCAGGAAAAAGGTACGCAGAAAAGCAACCCTACACATAAATTACAGATGATAAAAGCAATAAAAAACCCGTTGGCAGGATTAATCTTGCGTATGTTTAACCTGCCAACGGGTACGATATTAATAAACGTTTGGATTAAGGTTAGACGTTTACGTCTTTATCTGCTTTATCTGCATTACCCCAGTCTGTTGTCTCTGCATCAAACTGGATCGGATTCAACACAGCCTCTCCCTGATCATTATAACCACCACCGAAAATCAACGTGTAGATATGACGCTTGCCCGCTACCCATGTATCTCCGAACGGAACATAAATTGTTTTGTATTCGCTTGCTGAACCCAACAGATAAGCTCCGGACTGCCGGATTTTGCAGGCGATCTCCAGATAACATTGCTTCGCATTATCGGCCTCCAACTTGCTTTTGGTGGCTGTTTCGGAAACTTTCCAAGCAGTCAGCTCCTGTGGTCTATTCAGCATAGGAGTAGTTGTGGAAATATCGGTAGCTATAGTATTACTTTTGACCGTGATGTTTACGTCTTTCACTACGGTAAATTTGCCCAGACCTGATACTTCACTTGGTAAATCAGCAGGATCACTCCAACTTCCCGTTCCATCGGCTGTCGCAGGCAATGTGAAGAAGCCGCCCATTTTGACATTATGAATCTTGATCATGTTGATGTCCACCTGCATGTTATCGTATTGGGTCTTTGCTTTGAATACGACCTGTGACAGAATATGTTTGAAATTAAATTTCACTATTCCGTTGTTCATGTCTTTTGTCTGGCCTTTGGCCATGGCATACATCACGTCGTAGTTTGCATGACCCGTGTTGGCTCCATACTCATCGATGCAGGTATAACTTATCTTTTGGACAGTCCCGGAGGCTTCCCACATATAATTCATCATCATGTCTTCACTAACCGTTCCGGGATTGAACGCGTAAAAGTCCAAAGCCCCGGTAGGCCAATAACGAAGGTCGCTCGCATTTTTATAATCCCACTTACCATTATTGTACACGATATTCACTCCGTCATGTCCAAATTCCGTGTCTACCTTTCCCATGAAGGCAGTACCATCCCCCGTAAAAGCGAACACGTCGAAATCGGTGTTCTTCAAGTTGTCGGGGGTAGTAGGGGTAGCCCTCGTTTCCGCCGCATTACTTAACACGTTAAAACCAATCGCATTCCGTGAGGAGGTTTCCACATTCGCAATCTCCTCGTCTGAGCAACCCATCAACAATGTTCCAAAGATTGCCCCAAGCATTACTGTACTTTTTTTCATAAAATGAATAAAATTGTTAATAAATATAATTAATAAAACTCGATTACAACACTATATCCACATTCACATCATCCCAATCATCAACGTCCACATCAAATCCCGGACCGCCACTTCCCGGCTCGGATGGTACCTCATAATCAAAATTCAACACCAGATGCACATCACCGACATGCCCCGCTACCGGGACATCATGCACTTGGTCGCTCACGTCCTGTTCCAATACAGACATGCTGCCTGAACGGTTCTTGATATACAGCCGGAAAACATTGGGCTCTCCTTCAAGTGCGGAATGTCCAAACGTATAGAATCCGCCTATAATCTGATTCCGTGAAACCATTCCATCAAAGAGCAGGCTCTCCGAAAGATCGGCGGGCAAACTGTCGCCGGACATGTTAAGCGAGCCGGACATGCCGGAAAGAGCGGCCCGCAAATCCGCCACCCTATCCAGTCCCCGAAGACCGTTCACCTCATACGTGTAGTGACATACCATGTTTACGGGAGTTAGCCGTACTATCTCCGCGCTTCCTCCCGGAATGTCCTTGAGGATAACTCTGTCTATATGGTCGCCACACAGCCAGGGTGGGGTGACAGCCATTGTCCGGTTATCCGGCGACTGAACATCACGCGTATCGGCAGTAAAAAGCGTGTAACTGCCGTTTTCTTTCCAAACCATCCCGTCGGTATCGTAGTTGAAGCAAATTACCCGGTAATCATTCTCGGGGAGCTCCACTTCCCCATCCTCTCCTCCGGGGAAATCAAATATCCACGTGTTGCTTTCATCATCGGTCGGATAAAATACGACCCTCATGCCTTCAGGCTTGTCATGATTGGAAATCTTGGTCCAGTCGAATATTACCCGCACCGTGGCAAAGTGCGGATGATCGTAACATAAATCCTTATGCTCACAAGCCGTCAGTCCTATCCATAAAAATATGAACACCAGACAAAAGCGTATCCGTATCACTGCCTGCCTCCTTTCTTCTCGTTGTAGTTGCCACGGCCGATCAACCACACCAAAGAGATACCCGCCTTGGTCGGGCCGAACCAGCGGCGTTTTTTAGTGGTCTGCCATACATAGTGACCGTCCAAAGGGATGTACTCCTTGTACGATCCTCCAAGGTAGCCGATTCCCAACGTGAAATCCACATTGAACCGATGTCCCACAGGTAACGAGTAGCCGTAAGCCACGCCTCCCCCGTAACTCCATTTATCCCCCAAGTAACCTTTCCCACCCAATTCGAAATCATAGGTGACGATCTGCCCGTACAATCCGACATGATGCCCGGAAAACGGTTTTTCCACCGCTCTCCGACCGAACCAGCGGCGCAACTCCACATCTCCCCCATAGATACGCCAATAATTATGCTTCCGATCACTTTTCCACCAGGCATACATCCAATTCCCGGCCACAGACCAGTTCTTCCCCAAACAGAACTCAACCCCGATGTCAGGTATCAAAACAGCGTCATAAAGCAAGTTTGTTTTCACCGCCATGCAAAACGGCCATTTCTTTACCGGAGCTATGACGGTAACGGTATCACGGATGCACAACGTATCACGTGTATGTATATATACCGTATCTCTGACGGGATTTATCGGATCACTATCATAGCATATTTTCACCATCGACGAACGAAGTTTCGGAAAATGGAATTTATACAAATATGAGTATGGCCTCCCCCCTTTCAGTCTTTTCAGTTCTCCCCCCAAATAAGGGCTGTCCTGGTTTTCCAAACGGACGATCTTCTCCAACAAACGAAGGACATCCTCCCTCTCCGGAACATTCACATCCGCTCTCACCATCGTTATAAGTCCGTTCCAGTCACTTCCCGAAAAATGAAAATCCATCTCCAATACCGGAATCTTTATATAAGGTGATATATACCGCCACAAAACCTCTGCTCGTTTTTCAGACAGCCTTCCATTCAACAGCCCCCCTCCTTCCGGGGAAGCTCCTCCTATTATTTGAATTTTCCTGATAAGACGGACGGAGTCGTTCAATGCGGAACAGATTTTAGCAAACCGCTCCATCTCGTTCCCATTGTCAAGTAAACATGTATCTATATTTACCTTTCCTTGATGAAAATAGATCCTTACCGAATCACGCTTCTCCTGAGCGGATATTTCTCCGCTTATACTCAACACGAGCACGAACAATACACATTTAATATAAAAAAACATCTTTTCGTCATTTAATCATTTGTTAATATGACAATCCAAACCCAGGCTTTTACACCCCTTGAATTTCGACCGCAAAATACACATCTATAAACCAACCTCCAAAGCAAAAAACAAGTATTTTAAACTTATAAATACTTAAAAAGACAACCACACAACAGCTACAACACTTACCACAGCAGCCAATCACGCTTACACAACAATTAAAAACACTTAACATCATAAAGAAAAGTACTTAAACATACAAAAACAGTTATTTTTGCAGGAAACATTATACTTAATAACACTTAAAACAATAAAACACATGAAAATCAGCACAAAAGCCGCCACTTTTCTAAGTTCAATAAAAACTCAAACTTACGACAAAAAAGAAAGAGAAATGATAATAACGTATCAACAAAAACGTGTCTTTCATCTATCCCTGCTCATGCTGGCCTTATGCGCACCCATATACATATATTCAGTTCCATTTCCCAATGAACAGTTTTATTATATTAACAGCGTATTATTCCTGTTTATCATTATGTGCACTCTCGCTTATTTAAAAAAGAGAGTAAATCTGACCACGACCTTTTCCATTATACTGATAGCCATACATATCGAGATTTTTATCGAGATAATTTATTGCTCAATATGTAGCGGATATGAATATAGTTATCAAAGAGCATTGATAATGAGTAACATTACTATCTCTCTCTTATTTACCATGCTTTCCATCTGTGCCTATATGAGTAATATCTCCATCCTATTGTCCTCCCTTACCATAGCTTCCTATACAATCTGCACACTTATCACCGACGAACCGTTCCTATACAGTTATCTGCCTTTGATCATCATCATATACACCATGATCCCCTTATTAGGAAGATCCTTACACAGTAATATCAGCAGCTTGCTAAAAAGTAGCAACTTGCTAAAAGAGGAAGAGGAAATGCTTTTGAAACGTCTCCAAATGAAAAAGGAAGAACTATTCGCGTTCGCCGAGTTGTTAAGCGAGAATAACCCGGAAGAAAAGACAAGCTCCCTGTTAAACATAATAGGGGAACAATCCAAAGAAAATCTTTTTACAGCCCTTGCCGCATACCAGAAAAAGGAAAAAAGTAAACTTGATACAATCAGGAGAATATATCCCAATTTATCCCCGTCCGAATTAAACATCTGCCGTTTAATACTGCAAGACAAGACCGTCAGCCAAATATGCGAATTATTACATCGGAGTAGCGGAAACATAACCAGCCAACGAGCGAACATACGTGCCAAACTCGGACTGAAAAAAAGCGACAATTTAAAAGAAGCATTACAAGAACGCATGAGGCTGTATGAAGAAGAACACCACCGGCAAGAGGAGTTTTCAGCCATGCGTTAGGGATTGCAGAGTAAAGCCCACAGCCTTTAGGCGAGGACTTGAAACGTAAAGCCCGACCGTCCCACGGGAACGCCCAAAAGAAAAAGAATCCCCCGAACATTCATCCGGGGGACATTCAGGCCGTCACGTCAATTATAATACAGATTAAGATCATCCATACCGATCTCCTTCCCGTCCCGGAAAGAAAGGCTCTTTTTCTCGATCTCCTTTCCGTTCTTGTAAACGGTCACAACCCACTGCATCGGCTCGTTCACGACACCGTCCTCCCCGTCCACGACACTACCGGAAACGGCGAACTCGATCGCCTTTCCCGTCGTGGTTAACGTCACCTTTTCGACGGCCAGTTCTTCATCGCTTAGAATCAACGGGCTTGCGAGGCTTTCCCCCGTCGCCCCGTCTTTCAACCGCGTACCGTTGGCGACTACCACGACCGACTTAATGAAGCTGCGGAAATCTCCCGACTGCTCGATCGTTACCTCATACATCGCCCCTTTTCCTCCCGGTTCGTCGTCGTCCTTGCTGCAACCGACGAAACACAATGCCATGCACACGCATACGGCCGACAAATACAAATACTTTCTCATACCTTCAATTATTTAAGTTTATAAATAGATCACGCACCCCAGGCCGACATGGTTGTTATTCCGGAGAATGGAGTTAAACAACATTTCAAACCTGTATTCGGCAAAAAGAGCCACTTTCGGGCTTAGCAACATTTCCGGCCTTATCCCGACCTCGTATCCATACACGAAAGCCTTGCTTTTCGCCAGGTACACAAGATCGCTTTTCGCCTTGGCTTTCTGGTAGCCGATCGTCCCGGCTGCGATCCCCAGGAGCGAGAATTTCCGTCCTTTCAGGGCGTAATAGGCCAGCTCCGGGCCGACCGTCACGGTGTTTGCCTTTACCAGATCCCGGTTTAGATTCCGGTAATTAAGGTTTGCCCCCACCTTGAAAGCCTTGTACACCTTTCCAAAACCGAACGTCCCCTGCACCTGACTTTCATCCACGATATAGCCCAGCTTCACGTTCATATACTGGCTTCCGATATATTGTGCCCTGCACACGGCCACCAGGCACAAAAAGAGCGATAATACGGCAATTCTTCTCATATCTTCATTGATTTACTTGTATCGTTACATTCTCTTTCACTGGCAGACCGTAACGGCTTGAAACGGTAAACTCGATCACCGCCTGTCCGGTCGCATCCGGCCGGAACGTCACCAGGTTGTTTTTTCCAGTGCCACGCCCTCGCCCCTTGTCGCATCATACCCGGAAATATATACCCGGCCGCTTCCCTTTACGAACCTGGCCGACGCTTTCACCCCGTAAAGTTCCGTATCAAGCTGCAAATAAAAAAACTTATTGATGATGCCTATGAACAAAAGAACGAGCGCTTACTGCGAGCTTTTGACAAAGAAATGATGGCAGGAATCAACGAATATCCGTTGGAATATCGTCGTGTGATCTATAAGCGTATCGAGGCAGCGACCGGAGAAAGTGCCGAAAAAATCAAGAAGGCTTATTTCAAGAAGTTGGAAAAGATTCTCGAACGCGGGGTAATAAAGGACAGAGAAGAATATGAGTTGGTGCATAGTCGCATCGACGAATTGGTCCATAATACACCAGAAGACGACCCAGCCCGAAAAGACCTCCCGGAGTTGGAACGGATCTTTATGAATTATGCCATTGGAGAATAGCCAAATCGAATCGCCCGTAATACTACGGGCGATTTTTTACATCGATATGATTATATTTTGGTTTTTATATTTGTTTCTATATAAAAAATCTCATTAGGAATTTGATTCATTCTATATTTTTAATTTGAACAGGGTGTCTAATAATTTAGACATCCTATTTTGTTTTTTGGATTAGAAAACAGTGGTCATTGTAAAGCTATATCCTTTTAATTATGCTGGGAAGAGTCTAAACGGCTATTCCAATTTCGAAATATTGTCTTAATGATGTTTTTCTCTTGCTGTTTCCCGTCGGAACGATTTTCACTTTGTCAATAGCGCCCTCTTTCGGTTGCCGTCGGAAAAGATAGGTGCCCGTCCGCGCCTGCGGCGCTCGCTCTCTACGCGGCGGAAAAATCATCCTCGCGCGGGCTTCGGTATTTTTCCGTCGCTTCGTTCGCACGGTGCACCAGTATTCTTTCCGAGGCAACCGATCCGTTCGGGATCGCCCCTCGAAGAATTATCGATTATCGTATCCGATGCAAATAGACTTTGCATCGATCAACACGTGAGACACACGGTAAAAACTGTCCAATCATTATGACGAAGACGAAGAAATCCGCCCCACGGAACACCTCTCTCGCTGTCCCGGAGACGCCCTCTGCAGCTCCCGCAGCACCGCTCTCGGAACAAAGTTCGACAACCTCCGCTGCCGCGTCCGAAGCCGTCGCGTCCGCTTCGGAGGGCACTCCTGCCGCTACGCCGATCGTCCTTCTGGAGCTGAATCGGATCGTTTGCAGCACCTATAACCCTCGCCGCAATCTGAATGAGTCGTCGCTGGATGAACTCGCCCTGAGTATGCAGCAGACGGGCCAGCTGCAACCGATCTGCGTACGCGGCAGCGGCGAGCACTACGAAATCGTTTACGGGGAGCGCCGCTACCGGGCCGCGCAGCGTGCGGGCTTCACACACATCAAGGCCCTTGTCTATGAACATCTCACGGACGAGGATGCGGAGGATATGGCCATCACGGAGAACCTCCAGCGTGAGGACGTAGCACCTCTCGAAGAGGCTGCGGCGTTCCTTCGAGCGCTCAAAACGGGCCGTCATACGGTCTCGACGCTCGTCGATAAGTTCGGCAAGAGCGAGCGTTACATCCGTTCACACCTGAAGCTCAACGACCTTATCGAGCCGCTCGCGAACCTGCTCGAACGCGAGGAGATCATCGAAAGCATGGCCATCGAGCTGGCCAAATACCCTTCGGAGGTTCAGCAGTGCGTCTTCGAAGAGCATTTCGCAAACGACGGTCACAACTCGTGGAAGAACACGTCGCCCCGTCAGGTGGGTCAATACCTTCTCGACCGTTACATGACCAAGCTGAACACCTATAAATTCGACAAGACGGAGTGCTCGACCTGTGCCGAGAATACGGCCAACAACATTCTTTTCTCGGAGCTTGCCGAAGGGTGTGCGGGCTGCGAAAACCGGGCCTGCATGATCCGCAAGAACGACGAATTTTTGGTTGAGAAAGCGATCCGCATGCAGCGGAACGACCCTCGCACGCTGCTTGCCGTGGAGGTGGGGCGCTATTCGGATGCCGTTCTCGAACGCCTCACATCCCAAGGTTATACGGTCGAGGTCATCGATACCTACAGCATGTGGGAGCCGGACGTTCCCGTACTTCCCGACGTCGAGGCTCCCCGAGAGTCGGATTACGAGGACCGGGATGAGTATTTAGAGGCTCTGGCGGAGTACGAATCCGAGGTTTCGGAGTACCGTGAGAATATGAAGAAGCTGGATGCGGAGATCGACGCGGGCCGAGTGCATAAATATGCCCTTATCGGTATGCTGGACGTCGATCTGTTCTACGAGGAGGTTCCGGAGCAGATCGAGGAGACGTCCGACGACAAGGGCGTCACGGTCTATACGTCGATCGCTCCGCGTCCCATTGTCGAGGAGCTTGAGAGCCGCATCGTTATGGCACATCGCTCATGCTATACGCAAATGACGACGGACCTGAAACGAGTACTTCGGGAAACGGAGATTTCTTCCTCCGCTCTTGCGGCTTCCGAGAGCCGGCTGTACGGCTATTCGCTGCTACGCCTGCTTCCGTCGAGCTACGCCGAAAAACTGGGTTTGGAGCGCGAAGCCTTGCAGGATGTGCAACAGATCGGCGATTTTCTCGATCATCTGGACGGGGATCGCATGAATATGCTGATGCGCTCGGTGATCTTCAACTGCATGGACCATATCGAAGAGTTCCGGCAGACGGATGAAACGTTCGAGCTGCAACTGCTGCGTCAGTTCGCCCTGCAACAGGACAAGGAGACGAGCGAGCGTGTGATCGCGGAGCATCTGGATCGCCTGGAGAAGACGCAATCCAGACTCGAAGAGCAGCTTCACGCTTTGGAGCAGCGCAAGGCGCAGGAGTTGGCCGCCGAGGTGGAAGCCTTCGATCCGGTGGTTCCCGAGGATCCTGCCGTTCCGGATGCGGTACCTGCGGAGGATGTTCCGGAGCCCGAAGGAGAGCCGTTAGACCCGGATCTGTGGCCGGAGGCGTCAGCATCGCTTGCGGCATAACAGTTATAAATAATGTCGATACCGGGAGGAGCGGATAACCGCTCCTCCCGGCTTTTTATTCCCTAACCAAAACCAACACCATTATGACAAAACCGAGCGAACATTTCCGGGATACGATCCGGGAATATCTGGAGCAGCGTGCAGGCGCGGATGCGCTTTTCGCGGCCTCCTGTACCAAAGAGCATAAAAACCTCGACGACTGCATCACCTTTATTCTGAACTATGTCCAGCAGAGCGGCTGCAACGGCTTCACGGACGCGGAGATCTATTCGCTGGCCGTGCATTACTACGATGAGGACGACATCGACGTAGGCAGGCCGCTCGATTGCCGCGTCGTCGTGAACCATACGATCGTTCTGACCGAGGAGGAGCAGCGCGAGGCGCACGAGCAGGCGCTTCGCAAAGCCACCGACGAAGCCTATGCGAAGATAACGCACAAGAGCAAATCCCAACCTGCGTCGAATGCCGCAAACGCGGCGAATCAACAAAGTCTTTTCTGAGCCATGAAGCCGAGAACGAAACTGCAACGGCGCATCGTGGCGGCAAGCGGCCGCCTGCCGGAGATCACACCCGCGCAGCTGCATTGGGGCTATGCCCATCTTCTGCCACATGAAGCATTCCGCACCAAGAGGGGAAAAATCACCTGCACCGAATGTCGGCATACGTGGCAGGGAGATCAGCAAATCGACCGTGCCGTCTGCCCGCATTGCGGCGTGCGACTTACGGTCGTAACCACCCGTCGGCGCACGTCCTGGAATAAGACTTACCTCTCTGTGGTCACGACAAGAGAGGGCTTGCAGGTCATACGCTACTTCCTTCTCGAACGGCGGGTGCGGGACGGCCACCCCGCACGCTACGAATGCTGCGAGGTCATGCAGCGTTGGATCGCGCCCGACGGAAAATACGCTACCGTAGCACGCCTGCGCAATATGTCCTGGTATTATGATGTGTGGCGCTGCGCTACGCCGCTGGCGCTGCGGAAGGAATATTGGCTTTACAACCGCATGTCCGTCGAACGGAGTTATCCTCGCCGCCGCCTTATCCCCGAATTGCGAAGGACGGGCCTTCGCTACGACCTCTATGCGGAGGATCCTGTCGGTATCTTCCGCTATACTCTCAGTCAGCGCCACGCGGAAACGCTGCTTAAAATCGGGCGCCACGACTTGTTCCGCTACTTCTGCCGAACGGGCGGGCGTCGGATCGAAGATTACTGGCCTTCGCTCCGCATCTGCCTGCGCAACGGCTACCGCATCGACGATGCGGCTTCGTGGTGCGACTATATCGACATGCTGGGCCGGTTGGGCAAGGACATACATAACGCACACTATGTCTGTCCGTCGGATTTCCGGCAGGCGCACGACCGCTGCCATGTGCTTCTGGCCCGCATCGAGGCCGAGGAGCAGGTCGCACGCCGGCGTGCGGAATACCTCGAATACGAGGAACAGTACCGGAAGGCCAAGGGCAGGTACCTCGGCATCGCTTTTTCGGACGGAGAGATCGAAGTTCGGGTGCTGCAAAGCGTTCAGGAATTTATCGAGGAGGGCAAGGCTATGCACCACTGCGTCGAGCGGTATCACGACAAGAGCGATTCGCTCATCCTCTCGGCCCGCATCGCGGACCGGAGGGTGGAAACGGTGGAGGTTTCGCTGTCGCGGTTGCAGGTCGTGCAGTCACGCGGGGCGTGCAATAGGAATACGGAGTATCATGACCGCATCGTCCGCCTCGTGAACGACAACATGTCTCTTGTCCGAGCCGCCCGCCATAAAAGAGATAAAGCTCCCCGTATTGCAACGCTTGGCCGCGCTGCATCGGACAGGCTGAAGGTTTCTGCATAAGATCATTCGGAAGAGACCGGTTATTCTTGAGTCGAATTCGAGATACATCCGGGAAAAAACGGCGAAACAGAGTTGCCGGTGCTGCTGAAAATCGCTATTTTTGCAAATATAACGAACATCAATATGCAGCACTTATGACAAAAGCAGAGATCGTCAAGCAAATTGCCGGACAAACGGGTCTGGAGAGTAAAATGGTCGCAGGTGTCGTCGAGGCATTGTTGGAGCGGATTCGTGCAGCCCAGATAGGCGGAGAGAACGTCTATTTCCGGGGTTTCGGCAGCTTCGTGCGCCGTGAGCGAGCCGCGAAGAAGGCCCGCGACATCTCGCGCAACACGACCGTCCTCGTGCCGGCGCATACCGTCCCGGCGTTCAAGCCTTCGAAGGCGTTCGTCGAGTGTCTTAAAAAATAGTCGCTTCGGTATGAAACAATCGTCGCCGCAGGGGACTCGACTCCTGCGGCGACGATGTTGTGCGGTCGTTACTCTGCGAAACGGTTTCCGAGGTCCATCCGTTCGTGGAGGATTCTGACGATTAGAATGATCCGGTCGGATTCGATGCGGTAAAAGAGGATGTGCCGTCCGACTCTGAATCCATACAACCCCTCGGCGATCTGTTCGTAACGGCGTCCGATCGGGACGGTGCTTGCGGCGATCTTTCGACAGGTCGCCACAAGCAATCCGTAGTAGCGGTCTGCCTGCTCTTCCGACCACCGCTCTACCGTGTAACGCCAGATGTCCGAGAGGTCCTCGACGGCCTTGCGGGTAAAACGAAGTTCAGTCATCTGCACGTCGGGCTTTCAAATGCTGCAAATGCCGCTCGGGATCGAAACCTTCCGCGATGCCGCTGTCGAATCCTTCGGCGACGGCATTTTGCAGGTCGAGCGTGCGGCTCTCGTTTTCTTCGAGCAGCCGCAGCCCGGCGCGTATGACCTCGCTGGCATTGTTATAACGCCCCTGGGCGATCTTGGCTTTGATGAAGCTCTCGAAATAGTCTCCGAGCGCTACGGATGTCGTTCTCATAGTTCCTTCTCTTGTTCAGCTACAAAGTTACCAATATTTAGTAATATAACAACTCTCCGGCCGAAATTATTGTGCCCGACGGAGCGATCCGCTGCGGATCAAAGGGTCCGTGCCAGCCTGATCTGCTTGTTGCGAATCTCGATACGCTGATGGCGTGCTCCGTTTCGTTCGACGATTTCGAGTACGAGGATCTTGTCGTCGGGCATGGTGAACTTGGGCAGTGCGAAGACGGTTCTCTGGCGCTGATGGGCACGTACGATACGCAGGTCGTTGCATACGCGCAATAGTTCGAGGGGTGTCTGCTGCTGTGCCGTTCGCTTTGCGGCCTTGCGGTCCTCGATCCGAAAATGCAGGTCCTCGACTTCGAAGGAGATGTTGGAGTTGTTGTAAAGAGACAGATGGATGTATATCACGTCGTTGCGGACGTAGATACCCTGCACCTCCGTTTCGATGCCGTAATGTTTTTTCCGCAGCCGCATCTCGGTTCGGTTGAGCCTGTAGATGTCGTTGAGCGTCTTCTTGACTACGGCGGGACGTTCGCGTCCGGTGGCTTCGAGCAGCACGCGACCTTCTGCGGGCGGCGTCTGCACGGCCGGGGGTGCGGACGTCGCAGCGCCTATCTCATGCGTTGCGACCTGCGGGTTCTCGGCATAGCGTGCATCGAAGGAGTAGTAGCCTCCGTCCTCGGTGATGACCGTGAGGTTCGTTTCTTTCGGAAAGTCTCGGATGGCGGCCTTCACGCGCACGACATTCTCGGCTCCTGCGGCCTTTCCGGCGATGATGTCCATCGACCCGATGTCGATGTAGGTCACGGGCGACGGAAAGAGGATGTGTACGGTCTTGTTGAACCCCACTTCGATACGGCGGGGTGCTACATCGACGTGCTGCGCATCTGCGGCGAGGGCCGCAAGCAGCGCTGCGATCGTAAGGAAAAGACTGGATAATCGGTTCATGACGGTTTTATTCTTTCGACAGTAAATAGATCCTGTGGTCGGCTTTAAGTGTGATCTTGACCTCTTTGAGCTTCTCGGCCGCATACCTCGTCGTAGCTCGCAGGGCCGTGCGGGAGATGTCTGCAAGCACCTGCTGCCCGGCGTTGCGGCTGATGTCGATGCTCGTGCCGGTCTGCTGCCCGATGTCGGCGAGGGCCTCCTTCACGGCTCGACGCTCGCGCGAGTCGGGGATGTTGAGCCCCGGCTGCCCGTCCAGATCGTAAGCTGCGGCTTCGAGGGGAAAGATCCGCCCCTGGTATCGGATGCTGCGCACGACGATCCGCAGACGCACGCCGTCGAGCGATGCTTCGCCGTAGAGGGAGGTGCCGCGCGGCAGCCGTACGCCGTCGACTGCGGCCTCTTCGAGCAGCCGCAGGCGGACCATCTCTCCCGAGCGCACGGTCTGCGTCTGCGCTATGCACGCGCTGACGGCCGTGTTATGCTCCGGGCCCTTTTCGCCTTCGGCAGTCAGGAACCCCGCGTTGCGCTCCCGTGCGGAATTTGCCGCTGCGCCGAGCGTCGAAGCCGTCAGTGCCCGTTCCGGCACGGGGCGCAGCACGCAGAGCCGTCTCCGTTCGGCCGGTACGGTGTCGATGTGCGGCGTCCCGCCGCCGAGGTACTTCTGAGCCAGTTGATATTGTCGCTCGGCCAGCTCCAGCGGATCTGCGGAAGCTGCCGGCGGCGACGCATCGAGCCGTGCGGAGAGTTCCTCGACCTTACGCCGCAGATGCTCGACTTCCCGCTCGGAGGTGCGGGGCGCATAGGTTTGTGCGAGCTGCCGTTGCAGGGCGCGGTTGGCCTCATCGGCCTCCTGCATGGGGTTCTGCCGGGACGGAGGCTGCTCCGTGCGGTCGTCCAGCAGCGAGAAGGACTCCTCGCCGAGCGTGAGCAGCCGCTGGGCCTGCAACGCCTCGGTCCGGACCTTCGCCACGACCTTTTGCTTGGAGCTTTCGATCTGTTGCTCGCGGCCCTCCGGCACGGAGAAGTTGATCCCCGCAGCCCCTTCCTGCTGCGGAGTCTCCTTCGTGCCGAATATCCGCCACATGAACAGTGTGAAGGGTACGAGCAGCGCGGCAGCCACGAGCAGGACGTTGACCTTCGGCCGCCTGCGGGAGCGGATTTCATCTTTTGGTTCTTTCATCTTCATCGGAATTTGATATTCAGGATAAGACGCCCCGCAGCAGCATCCACATATCGGCAGCGGCGAAAAGCAGCAGCGCCGCAAGAGCGATGCACTGCCGCTGGCGGGGCGCCAGACGGTCGTGTCGGCGGCGCAGCCACCGCCTCGCATAACGTGTTCGTACGCGCAGCCTGTCAACGGTCATAAGTTGCGAGGTCCTTGTTTTCGATGACGTTCAGATTCTCCAGCAGAAACCCCTGGGGGTTGTTGTCCGAGCGCACGGCGTTGATGAGGCGGCAGGTCGTTACGAGCGACCGCTCGGTGATGGTGCTCTCGCGCATGATGCGCTGCCGGGCGTAGGTCGTCACCTGGTAGGGATAGCTGTCGAAGTTGCAGCGTATGCTGTCGATGCGTACGGTCTGCGAGATGCCGCCGGCGATCAGGCGGTTGAAGAATCCCTTTTCGCTCAGGGCCTTATAGTACGACAGGGCCGATCGGTCGGCCATCAGCAGCGCACGATTCAGGTTGGACTCGATGGCCGCCTTGTCGGGCGAGAGGGTGAAGAAGAGCTCGTGGAAGCGCCGCACGTGCTCGCGTGCCTCCACGGGGCGGTTCTGGGAGAGGTCCTGCGAGAGTGCGACCATGAGCGACCGTCCGCCGTCGAGGACGTAGATCTTCTGCCGCTGCCGCTCGGCGAAGGCATAGGAGAAGCCTACAGAGGCTACGGCCACAGCAGTGCACAATCCGGCGAAGAGGGCGCAGCAGATGCGTATGAGCCGGAAGTTGCTTTCGATATTTTTAAGACTTTTGAATTCCATACAGCGAATGTAAAGCGGTTATTGACGTGTTCCCCGGAGTTTTCCGGCAACCCACCTGACGCCGTGCCACGCGGCCTTGCCGCCGGCGTATCCTTTTCCTGCGGCCATGCCCATTAAGCCGGCCGCCAGTGTCGTGGTGCGGGCTACGGTATGGTTGAAGCTCGATATGCCTCCGGTCTGCACGATCCACGTAGAGATCGAGGGGATGCACATGTAGCCGCAGATGCCGATGACCATGAAGATCAGCGTGACGGCCGTGCCGCTCGTCGTCTCCTGCTGGAGCGAGAGTATTTGCAGACGAGCGATGATGGCCGAGAAGAGATCCGAGATCGGCAGCCACAGGTAGATCGAGACGTACTTGGAGAGCCAGTTGGTAAGCGAGCTCTGGAATCCGTCGAAGACTGCGATGGCGAATGCCAAGGGTCCGAGGATGGAGAGCACGACCAGATAGAAGGTCCTCAGTGCGTCGATGACGATCGCTGCGGCGGCGAAGGCCAGCTCCAGTATGTAGGCTAAGCCTTTCATCAGCCAGCCCTTGAACGACCACGAGGAACGCTCTTCGTCCATCTTGTCGAGGGTGCTGCGCGTCTGCTCGTCCAGCCCCAGTGCGTCGAGCTCGCGCTCCATTTCGGGATCCTCCGCGTAGTAGGAGTCCGCAGGCAGCCGCTCGCGCTCCTCGCGTTCGAGCGCTTCGCGCTGCTCCATGTAGCGTTCTATATTGAAGGTCTGGTCGACCATAAGCGAGTGCGTGGCCTGCACCACGGGCGAGAGGATTCCGTTGAGCGAGCCCAGTACGAGTGTGGGGAAGAACATGATGCAGATCCCCAGTGCGAAGGGCCGCAGCAGCGGAAAGAGGTCTATGGCCTCGCCGCGTGCCAGCGATTGCCACACACGGTAGGAGATGTAGAGCAGCGCTCCGAGACCTGCGATGCCCGAGGCTACGGAGGTCATGCCCTCGCAGAGCGTCATCATATCGGTATAGAGCTGACGGAGGATGCCGTGCATGTTGTCCATCGATAGCAGCATGTGAACCATCACCAGTAGCGTTGTTCGTCCGTGCCGTAGAGCGCCACCACGCGCTCCATATCGCGGTGTGTGCGTGCGCGCAGCAGCGAGACGCTGATGCAGCGGCGCGTGAAGTAACCTGCGAGGCGCCGGTGGCGCATGAGCGTGCCATAGACGCGCTCCACCACGTCGATACGATCCTTGTCCGTGAGACTCATATCCGTGGGGTTGATGATCTCGCCGAGGTCCTTCAGCTCTCCGGCCGCCTCCTCGATGATGCGTTTGTACCCTATGGCGATGGCCGCCAGCTCCTCGACCGAGAAGTTCGTGTCGGTGACGATGCGGCGGTAGCCGTCGACGTAGATGTCCGAGATCTCGCCCACGAGCAGCATACAGCGCTGAACCTTGCGGGCGTCGCGCACGAGTTTGTTGACCTTGCGCAGCGCATCGTAGTACTTTTTGTTCTGCTCGTATATTTTCACCGTCTGCTGGAAGTTCTGCAACATGCTTTGCGCCGTCGAGGAGGTGTGTACCATTTCATTGGTGGAGTTGACGATACCCTGTGCGAGGTTCGAGGGGTCGGAAACGACCCACTGGGCGCGGGCTGCCCCTGCGCCGAGGAGCAGCCACACCAGAAGGAGTGCCAGACGTCTTTCCATAGCTATTCGACGGGTGTTTCGAACTCTTCGGCGGCGGGATGCGTAGCGTCGTCGGGCAGAAACAGGCCGTAGTATCCCAGCGTGAGCCGGTCGGCCGCAGGGTCGTACTCCACGCGGTTGGCGCCGCAGTCCTCCTCCTCACCGAAGAGCAGACGGTGGCGTCGCAGCGTGACGACCGCATCCTGCACCAGCCGTCGGTAGCAGAGCGTGTGGTCATAGACGAGCATCCGGTAGGTTGCCGTACCGATGCGGCGCAGGGAGGCCGTGAGCGTTCCTTGTGCTGCGAGCCAGGCCCCGCAGATGCGGTCGCTGTCGAGCTGTTCTTCGAGCGAGGCGATGTGTTGCACCACCTGCTGACGGCGGCGTATGTCGTCGCGCAGAGCCGTGACGACGGGATTCATTTTTTCCATCATGAGTCGTGTTTTTTAAGGTTCGTAATTCTTCGATAGCTGCCGCCCGGCAGGAGCAGCAGCCGATTCGTCGTCGGGGCGTAGAGCTCCACGCGGCGCCCCGCATCGAGGTAGTAGATGCCGCGCCGGTAGCGCAGGTGGAAAGTCCGGCCATGGCGGAAGCCCTCGCCGGGGCGTCGCAGCGTGAGGATGTAGCACTCCGGCCCGCGACGTATGTCGGCCGTGGCGCCGGGGTGCAGCACCGAGGCCCAGCGGCCTGCGAGGGGTGCGATGCGTCGTTCCTCCATATCCACAGTCAGGAGCAGCAGGCATGGCAGGACAACGAGGGCGAGGGCCGTGCCGACAATCCCGAAGGCATATCGCCGCATGGTCCTACGCCTCCCGCTCCCTGCGGCGGCGTTCGGCCAGCTGCCGGATCGCCGCCTCGATGTCGCCGTCCAGCTTCTCGGCCAGAGCGTATACCTCCATCTTCTCCGTCTGTTCCGTCGTAAACGCTAAATATTCCTCGTCCGAGACCTCCGTAGCATAGACGGCGGACTGCACCCCGCCGAGGCTGATAAAGACCTCCTTGTAGCGGCGTGCGGGGTCGTTCGAGAGATTGATCGACAGAACCTGCGCACGCTCCTTGTCCGTCAGTCCCAGCAAGGTCTGTATCTGGTCGAACTTGTTGCGGTACTTGCGCTGGTCGAGTAGAATCTTGCAGTCGGCGTTGTTGATGATCGACTCCTTGACAATGGGCGACGAGATGATGTCCTCGACCTCCTGCGTGACGACGATCGCCTCGCCGAAGTACTTGCGGACGGTCTTATGTAGGCTAAGCACCCGGCGCCTTACCGTATTTCTACGGCAGGTTTCCAAGAACT
>ERZ1694966.293-NODE-293-length-36000-cov-31.146947_pt1 | contig 36000 bp, 28 predicted proteins | sample MGYA00581611_ERZ1694966 | MGnify/ENA primary metagenome ERZ1694966 (study PRJEB42213, sample SAMN07424282) | human gut metagenome | biome: ENVO:00009003; feature: ENVO:2100002; material: ENVO:00002003 | host: Homo sapiens | place: USA | collected 2014 ...
CGCGTAAGATCGTCGGCAGCGGCAGATGTGGATAAGAGACAGCCCAGACCCAGCCCCGCCGCCCGGCGCAGGGGCAGGGAAGCAATACCACCCAGTATCCCTCTGGCAGCCGCCCGGCGGGCAGCAGACCCAAAAACGCGAAGTCTGGCGGCAAGCAGCGCCGCCCGGCAAACAATGCCCGCAGTGGGCAGAACAGCCGGAAAAACCAGAATTACCAGAATGCAAACCGGCAGCACCCGGCGGGCAACGGTCAGCGCCTGCGCCCGGCGCAGGACGCCCCGCAGCAAAGCCCTGCCCGGCGGGAAATGCGCAAAAAGCGCAAGGTGACCCGCGCCACATTGCGGCGCCGCCGGATGCTGCGCCGCCTGACCGCCTTTGCCATGCTGCTGTGCGTCATTGGCGCAGGCATCTACCTGACCATGACCATGCTGTTCCGCATCAATTCCATTCAGGTGCAGACCCCGGACGGCAAACAGGTGACCGAGATCGCGGGCTATACCGCAGACAGCATTTTGCAGCGGATGGGCGTGCAGCTGGAGGAAAACATCTTCAGCTTTGAACCCGGCGAAAAGGCCGCGGTGCTGGAGCAGAATTTCCCGCTGCTGGGCTCCATCAAGGTGATCCGGGACTACCCCAACACCGTGGTGGTGCAGGTGACCGAGGCCGTGCCCGCCTACGCGGTGCAAAACGGCAATAAATGGCTTGTGATCTCGGACAAATGGAAGATCCTGTCCGAGGAAAGCACCCAGCCTGAGGGACTTTGCACCCTGTACGGCGGCAAACTGCAGGACACCACCCCGGGACAGGGCTTCTGGTTCGTGGACGATGCGGACGCGGCAAGCGCCTCCGGGTCGGAAACCGCCGAAAGTGAAAGCACGGTGAGCACAGAGAACGACCGTATGGAAGCGCTGCGCACACTGCGCAGCAAGCTGGAGGAATACGGCCTGTCGCAGGACGTGACACGGCTGGAAGTGGCAGACACCGAGCAGCTCGCATTTTTGTATCAGGACCGCATCAGCGTGCTGCTGGGCACGCTGAACGATCTGGATTATAAGCTGGACCGCGCCCGCTATGTGCTGACCAACGCCGACGGTAAGGGCTGCGGCCCCACCGATACCGGGCGGCTGGATTTCAGCCATACCAGCGCCAGCAGCACCCGCAAGATCTATTTTGCACAGGGCGAGCCCACTCTGCCTTCCGGCTATGTGGTGCCGCCCAAGGCCGAGGAACCCGCCCCGGCCGAGGACACGGCAGACAGCACCGACAGTGCAGAAAGCACGGATACTGCCGACACCACCGAACCGGCGGCTGAAACGGACACCGAGCAGCTGCCCCTGACCCACCCTGACCGCATGACGGCCAACGAAGAAGAAAACCCCATGTAAAGAAGCTCTTTGGAGGAGACTGTATGAAGCTGGAACAACTGATGGAAGGCGTGCCATTTACCCTTGTGCAGGGCAGTCTGGATACTGAGATCGCAGATATCATCTACGACAGCCGCAAGGCTGCCCCGGGGCTTTTGTTCGTGTGTATCGTGGGCACCCAACGGGACAGCCACACGTTTGCCGCCGACTGCGCCGCCAAGGGGGTCAGCGCGCTGGTCATCCAGCACGATATCGACCTTTCTACCCTGCCCGGGGTGACCGTGGTCAAGGTGGAGAGCAGCCGCTATGCCATGGCGCTGATGAGCGCCAACCTCTTCGGCAACCCTGCCCGGCAGATGACCATGATCGGCGTCACCGGCACCAAGGGCAAGACCACTACCACCCACATGATCAAAAGCGTGCTGGAGGCCGCAGGCCGCAAGGTGGGCATGATCGGCACCAACGGCATCTACTATATGGGACGCCACAAGGACACCGCCAACACCACCCCGGAAAGCTACGAGCTGCAAAAGACCTTCCGGGAGTTTCTGGATGCCGGCTGCGATACCGCGCTGATGGAGGTATCCAGTCAGGGCCTGATGATGGACCGCGTGGCGGGCGTGCACTACGATGTGGGCGTGTTCACCAACCTTTCGCCGGATCACATCGGCCCCGGCGAGCACAAGACCTTTGAGGAGTACCGCAGCTGGAAGGGACAGCTGTTCAAGCGCTGCGATGTGGGCGTGGTGAATATCGATGACGAGAACACCGCCGCCCTGCTGGAAGGCCACACCTGCAAGCTGGTCACCTATGGCCGCGATGAAAAGGCCGACTACCGCGAGACCGGCTACAAACTGCTGCGCACCCACGATTTTCTGGGCGTTGCCTTCCACGTTACCGGCAAGGACGAGATGGACGTCAAGGTGAATATGCCCGGCGAGTTCAGCGTGTACAACGCGCTGGCAGCGCTGGCCGTGGGCAAGGTGCTGGGTCTGCCGGATGCCGCCATCCACGATGGTCTGGGCAAGTGCGTGGTGAAGGGCCGTGTGGAGCTGGTGCCCATCAGCAAAAAGTTCACCATCCTGCTGGATTACGCCCACAACGAGGTATCCACCGAGAGCCTGCTTACCACCCTGCGCGCCTACAAGCCCCATCGTCTGGTGGTGGTGTTCGGCTGCGGCGGCAACCGCTCCAAGCTGCGCCGCTACGGCATGGGCGAGATCTGCGCCAAGATGGCTGATTTTTCCATCCTCACCGAGGACAACAACCGCTTTGAAAAGGTGGAGGATATCATCGCGGACATCCGCGAAGGCATGAACAAGGGCAACCCGGACGCAAAGTTCGTGGAGATCCCCGATCGTCTGGACGCGCTGCACTACGCAGTGGATCACGCACAGGAGGGCGATCTGATCGCCGTCATCGGCAAGGGGCACGAGACCTACCGCGACCGCGAGGGCGTCAAGACCCCCTTCCTTGAGCGGGAACTGCTGGAAGAATACGCCCAGCAGATCGGGCTGGAATAAGAAATATTATTATTGTGGGAAAGGCCGCTGCACAAAGTACTGTGCAGCGGCCTTTTTGCGTCTGTGGGAGCCCCTATATAAAGAGGAAGCAAACTGTGTCAAAAATGTAAAAGATAAAAATATTTAACTAAAACCATTGACTTATCCAACGGTTTGATTATAATGGTCGTGTTCGATACCTCATAAATTTTAGGTAAATAATTAAACACAAACAGTGAACATAAAGGAGAATACTACCATGACTTTCGAGGAAATGAAGAAGATCGTTGTCGATACCCTGAGCTGCGATGAGGACAAGGTGACCATGGAGGCCAGCCTGACCGAGGATCTGGAGGCCGACAGCCTGGACGCTGTGGAGCTGAACATGGCACTGGAAGAGGCCTGCGGCGTGTCCATCCCCGATGAGGAGCTGGCAAACCTCAAGACCGTGGGCGATATCTTCAACTACATCAATGCCCATGTCTGAGGCTGACCGAGGCGAAACGAGATGAACAGTATCAAAGACCTGCTGCCGGGCAGCATGCGGGAGCGCACCTTCCAGCTGAAGGCCCGGCGGGATGCGGGTGCCGTGTGGAACGACCCGCAGTTCGTGGAATGCAAAAAGTGCGGACGCCGCGCCACCCGCCAGATCTGGAACAAGGCGCAGTACGTCTGCCCCAACTGCGGGGTGCACCTGCCCATCGGCGGGTACTACCGCCTGAGCCTCATCCTTGATAAGGGCAGCTTCCGGGAACTGGATGCCGACCTTGCCCCGCAGGATGTGCTGCAGTTTCCCGGCTACCCGGAAAAGCTGGAAGCACAGACAGGCAAGACCGGCTTGAAGGAAGCTGTCATCACCGCCACGGGGCGCATCGAGGGCACCCCGGTGGTAGTGGCAGTGCTGGACAGCCGGTTCTTTATGGGCAGCATGAGCACCACTGTGGGCGAAAAGATCACCCGCGCCGTGGAGCACGCCACCGCAAAGCACCTGCCGCTGATCATCTTCTCGGCCAGCGGCGGCGCCCGGATGCAGGAGGGCATTTTCAGCCTGATGCAGATGGCAAAGACCTCTGCCGCCATCGAGCGGTTCTCCGCCCGGGGCGGGCTGTACATCAGCGTGCTGACCCACCCCACCACCGGCGGCGTGACCGCAAGCTTTGCCAGCCTTGGCGATATTATGCTGGCAGAGCCCGGGGCGCTGATCGGTTTTGCGGGCCCCCGAGTCATTGAACAGACCATCGGCGAAAAGCTGCCCGCAGGCTTCCAGCGCAGCGAGTTCCAGTACGAGCACGGCTTTGTGGACAAGGTAGTGCCCCGTACCGAAATGCGCGAAACACTGGCGCAGCTGCTGCGTCTGCACGCCTGAGGAGGGAGCGCCTTATGATCAAGGACATCTTACAACAGCTCGCACCGCTGGATGAAAAGATCGCCGCCCTGCGCGGCGACCCGGCGGACGAGAATATGACCGATATCACCAACCACGCTGCCGAGCTGGCAGAGCTTTCCGCACAGGAGGACGCTTTACTGTCCGGCTGCGGGGCGCTGACTGCAGAGGACAGGGTCTTTCTGGCACGTCACCCGGAGCGCCCCCACATCGATGAGATCGTGGATGCACTGTTCACCGACTTTTTTGAGCAGTGCGGCGACCGCCAGTGCAAGGAAGATGCCGCCATTCTGGGCGGTGTGGCACTGTTCCATGGCCAGCCGGTCACGGTCATCGGCCACCGCAAGGGCAGCACGCTGGAAGAAAACCTGCGCTGCAACTTTGGTATGCCCGGGCCGGAGGGCTACCGCAAGGCCCTGCGCCTGATGAAGCAGGCCGAAAAATTTGACCGTCCCATCATCACCTTTATCGACACCCCGGGTGCGTACCCCGGCAAGGATGCCGAGGAGCGCGGACAGGGCGAAGCCATTGCCCGCAACCTGATGGAGATGAGCGGCCTGACCGTGCCGGTGATCGCAGTGGTCACCGGCGAGGGCTCCTCCGGCGGCGCGCTGGCGCTGGGTGTGGCAAACCGCATCCTGATGCTGGAAAACGCCGTTTACTCGGTGCTGAGCCCCGAAGGCTTTGCCAGCATCCTGTGGAAGGATTCCTCCCGCAGCGGCGAAGCCTGCGAGATCATGAAGCTGACCGCGCAGGATCTGTACAAGGACGGCATCGTGGAGGAGATCATCCCGGAGCCGGTGGGCGGCGCACAGCGTGCCCACGGGGTACTGTTCGGCAATCTGGACGAGGCACTGCGGCGTCAGCTGCGCAGCCTTGACCGCATGAACGGCCGTCAGCTGGCCGAGCAGCGCTACCAGAAATTCCGTCAGATCGGAGAAATGAGGAAAGCATGAAGGGTTTGCGTCTGATCGCCACCGGCGGGGCTTTGCCCGGCCGCACGGTCACCAACGAAGAGCTGAGCCGCACCGTGGATACCAGCGACGAGTGGATCACCACCCGCACCGGCATCCGCACCCGGCACTACTGCACCGAGGGCGAAAACGCCGCCACACTGGCCATTGCCGCCGCAAAGCAGGCGCTGCAGCGCAGCGGTCTTGCCCCGGCAGACATTGCCTGCTGCGTCTGCGCCACCCTTTCCGCGCCGGACGCCACCCCAAGCGTGGCCTGTCAGGTGCAGGCGGCGCTGGCACTGCCGGAAAACCGCCCTGCACTGGACGTGAACGCCGCCTGCTCCGGCTTTTTGTATGGCACGGCGGTGGCGCGCGGCCTGCTGGCTACGCTGGGCGGACAGTACGCGCTGGTCATCGGCACCGAGGCGCTCTCCCGCCTGATGGACCCCGCCGACCGCTCCACCTGTGTGCTGTTCGGCGATGGTGCCGGTGCGGCGGTGTTTGAACTGACCGACACCTCGGTGCCCTTTGCCATCACACTGGGTGCCCGGGGCGATGCCGCCATCCATGCCGGCGGCCCCAGCCGCGCAGGCTCGGCACCCATCAGCATGGACGGCAGGGCAGTGTTCCGCTTTGCAGTGGATGCCCTGCCCAAGTGCCTGCACACCGTGCTGGACGAGACCGGCCTTACGCTGGACGGGCTGGACTGGGTGGTCTGCCATCAGGCCAACAGCCGCATCATCGACCACTGCGTCAAGGCGCTGCACGCCGACGGTGCAAAGTTCTACAAAAACATGGATCGCCACGGCAACACCAGTGCTGCCAGCATCCCGGTGGCACTGAACGAGCTGGCCGAAAGCGGCCAGCTGCACCCCGGCCAGACCCTTGCCTGCATCGGCTTCGGCGGCGGCCTGACATGGGGCGGCATGATCGTGGAATATAAAGGATAAAGACCATGAAACTTTTAAACGAGATCTTGGGGACGAAATACCCCATCATTCAGGGCGGCATGGCAAACATTGCCACCGGCGAGTTTGCCGCCGCCTGCTCCAACGCCGGTGCACTGGGCATCATCGGTGCAGGCGGCATGAATGCCGATACCCTGCGCCAGAACATCCGCCGCTGCCGAGAGCTGACCGACAAGCCCTTTGGTGTAAACATCATGCTCATGCACCCGCAGGCAGATGAGTTTGCCCAGATCGTGGTGGAGGAAAAGGTCGCCGTGGTCACCACCGGCGCAGGCAACCCGGGGAAATACGTTCCCATGTGGAAAGCTGCCGGCATCAAGGTGATCCCGGTGGTAGCGGCTGCCGTGCTGGCACGGCATCTGGAGCCGCTGGGCATCGATGCCGTCATTGCCGAGGGCACCGAGAGCGGCGGTCATGTGGGCGAGATGACCACCATGGCACTGGTGCCGCAGGTGGTGGACGCGGTCAGTGTGCCGGTCATCGCGGCGGGCGGCATTGCCGATGGCCGTCAGCTGGCGGCTGCGCTGGCGCTGGGCGCCTGCGGGGTGCAGGTGGGCACCTGCCTGCTGGCAAGCGAGGAGTGCCCCATCCACGAAAACTACAAGGCCGCGCTGCTCAAGGCCAGGGATAGTGACACCATCGTTACCGGGCGCAGCGTAGGCGCACCCGTGCGGGTGCTGAAAAACCGCATGAGCCGGGAGTATGTCCGTCAGGAAAAGGCGGGCGCGGACAAGATGGAACTGGAAAAATACACGCTGGGCAGCCTGCGCCGCGCCGTCTTTGAGGGCGACACGGTAAGCGGCAGCCTGATGGCCGGTCAGGTGGCCGGAATGCTGCACGAGGTACGCCCCGTGGCGGACATCCTTGCCGACCTGTGGCAGGGCGGGAGGCAGCGCATCGCCGCGCTGAACACCGAATGCTGACCCTTGGCGGCAAGCCCCTGCAAGTACCCATTTTGCAGGGCGGCATGGGCGTGGGCGTCTCGCTGGGTGGGCTGGCCGGTGCGGTAGCGGCCTGCGGCGGCATGGGGTGCATCTCCACCGCCGATGCAGGTTACCGGGAGCCGGATTTTGCCCGTGACCCGGCGGCAGCCAACCACCGCGCCTTGACCGCAGAGATCCAAAAAGCCAAGGCCATTGCCGGGGGTATGGGACTGGTAGCCATCAACGCGATGGTAGCCACCCGGGACTATGCCGACGCCATCCGCACCGCCGTGGCGGCGGGGGTGGATGCCGTGGTCTCCGGTGCGGGCCTGCCGCTGGAGCTGCCGGGCATCGTGGGCACCAAAGAGGTGGCCATTGCGCCTATCGTATCCAGCGCCCGGGCGGCAAAGCTCATCCTGCGCCGCTGGGCAAAGGGCTTTGACCGCACCGCCGATTTTGTGGTCATCGAAGGCTGCAAGGCGGGCGGGCATCTCGGCTTTGCCGAGGAGGACCTGCTGGCCGACCGCTGCCAGACTTTGGACGAAATTCTGCCCGGGGTGCTGGCCGAGGTAAAGCCTTACGAGGAGCAATACGGCCACGCCATCCCGGTATTTGTGGCGGGCGGCGTGTACACCGGTGCCGACATGGCACACTTTACAAAGCTTGGCGCTGCGGGCGTGCAGCTTGCTACCCGCTTTATCCCCACCTACGAGTGCGACGCCTCCCAGACTTATAAGGACGTGCTGCTGGCGGCTAAGCCGGAGGATGTGCGCATCATCCACAGCCCGGTGGGAATGCCCGGCCGCGCCCTGAACACCCCGCTGGTGCAGGCGCTGGCCGAGGGCAAGCGCTTCCCGCCCAAGCACTGCGCCCGGTGTCTCAAGACCTGCGACCCCGCCGCTGTGCCCTACTGCATCACCCACGCCCTCATCGAGGCGGTGAAGGGCAACGTGGAGGAAGGGCTCTTCTTCTGCGGCGAAAACGTGGGCAGGCTGGACCGGATGCGCACCGTGCGCGAGCTGATGGACGAACTTGTGACCGAATGGAGGCAGAACTTATGAAGCTTGCCGTACTTTACGCCGGTCAGGGTGCGCAGCACCCCGGCATGGGCAAGGAATTTTACGAAGCATCTCCCGCCTTCCGGGCGGCCTTTGACAGCGCAGCGCTGGATTTTGACCTGCACCGCGTCTGCTTTGAGGACCCGGACGGCGTTTTGAACCAGACCGAATACACCCAGCCCTGCATGGTGGCCTTTGCCTGCGGTGTGACCGCTGTGCTGGCCGAAAAGGGCGTAAAGCCCGCCTATCTGGCGGGGCTTTCGCTGGGCGAATACTCCGCGCTGCAGGCAGCCGGGGTGTTCACCGCAAAGCAGGCCATTGAGCTGACCGCCTTCCGGGGCAAGGCCATGGCCGAAGCTGCAAAGGGCCTTGCCTGCGGCATGACCGCCGTGCTGGGGCTGGACAGAGAAAAACTGTCTGCCTGCTGCGAACAGGCGGCAGAGACGGGCTGTGTGCAGATCTGCAACTACAACTGCCCGGGGCAGCTGGTCATCGGCGGCGAAAAGGCCGCTGTGGAGCAGGCTGCCGCGCTGGCAAAGGAAGCCGGTGCCCGCCGCTGCATCCCGCTGAAGGTCAGCGGCCCCTTCCACACAAAGCTGATGGCTCCCGCAGGGGATGCGCTGGCACAGCGCTTTGCGGGCGAGAACTTCGGCACCATGGAGACACCGGTGCTGTTCAACTGTCTGGGGCATGAAAAGGCCGAGACCGACAGCATCCCGCAGCTGCTGGTAAAGCAGGTGCAGAGCAGCGTTTACATGGAAGATACCCTGCGCCGTCTGGGCGAGTTGGGCGTGGACCACATTCTGGAGGTCGGCCCCGGCAGCGCCCTGAGCGGTTTTGTGAAAAAGACCCTGCCCGGGGTGGTCTGCACCGCAGTGGAGACCCCGGAACAGCTGGATGCGGTGCTGACCGCATGGAAGGAAGCAGAATGAGCGAAGAAAAGCTGACCCGCGCCGCCATTGTTACCGGCGGCAGCCGGGGCATTGGCCGCGCAGTGTGCGTGGCACTGGCAAAGCAGGGCTGCAATGTGGTGGTGAACTACTGCCACGGCGCAGAGCCTGCGGAGCAGACGGCAGCGCTCTGCCGCGCCGAGGGCGTGCAGGCGGTGACCGTGCAGGCGGATGTATCCACCGCTGAGGGCTGCAAAGCGCTGTTCGATGCCGCCGCCGAGGCCTTTGGCCGGGTGGATGTGCTGGTGAACAACGCGGGCATCACCCGGGACAACCTGATCTTGCGCCTGACCGAGCAGGATTTTGACGCGGTGCTGGACAACAACCTGAAAAGCGCCTTTCTCTGCTGCAAGGAAGCTGCCCGCCGCATGGTGCGCCAGCGCTATGGCCGCATCGTGAACCTTTCCAGCGTGGTGGCGCTGCGCGGCAACGCCGGGCAGACCAACTACGCCGCCAGCAAGGCGGGGCTCATCGGTCTGACCAAGAGCCTTGCCCGGGAGCTGGCCGCGCGGAACGTGACCGTGAACGCGGTAGCGCCCGGCTTTATCGACACCGACATGACTGCCGTGCTGCCGGAGACTGTGCGCACCGGCATGACGCAGGGCATCCCCGCAGGCCGCGCAGGCCAGCCGGAGGATGTGGCGCAGGCAGTGGCGTTTTTTGCCGCAGAACAAAGCAGCTATCTCACCGGGCAGGTGCTCTGTGTGGACGGCGGCATGGCAATGTAAAGGAGAACCCTTATGGAAAAACGCAGAGTTGTGATCACCGGCCTTGGCACGGTGAACCCGCTGGGCAACAATGTGGCGGACAGCTGGGCAGCAGCCCGTGCCGGTAAATGCGGCATCGGTCCCATCACCCAGTTCGACACCACCGACTTCAAGTGCAAGCTGGCCGGTGAGGTAAAGGATTTTGACCCCGAGAGCGTGGTGGACAAAAAGGAAGTCCGCAAAATGGCGCGCTTCACCCTGCTGGCACTGGGCGCTGCCGCCGAAGCCATTGCAGACAGCGGCCTTGATACCGAGGCCGAGGGCAAGGACATCGGCGTCATCCTGTCCAGCGGCATCGGCGGTCTGCCCACGATCGAGGAGCAGCACGCCCGCGGCGAGGAAAAGGGCATGGAGAAGGTAAGCCCCTACTTTGTGCCCATGGCCATTGCCAACATGGCAGCGGCGCAGGTGGCCATCCGCTTCGGTCTGAAGGGCATGTGCACCTGCCCGGTCACGGCCTGCGCCGGCGGCACCAATGCCGTAGGCGACGCCTTCCACCGCATCCGGGACGGCTACGAGCCGGTGATGGTCTGCGGCGGCGCGGAAAGCTGCATCAGCCCCTTGGGCATCGGCGGCTTTACCAGCATGAAGGCACTTTCCACCGCCACCGACCCGGATGCTGCCAGCCTGCCCTTTGACGCCCGCCGCGGCGGCTTTGTCATGGGTGAGGGCAGCGGTGTGCTGGTGCTGGAAGAACTGGAGCACGCAAGAGCGCGCGGCGCACACATCTACGCCGAGGTGGTGGGCTACGGTGCCAACTGCGACGCCTACCACTTTACCGCTCCGGCTCCCGGCGGCGCAGGTGCCATCGACTGCATGAAGCTGACCCTGGTCGATGCCGACATCGCACCGGAGCAGGTGGACCACATCAACGCCCACGGCACCGGCACCCACATGAACGATGCCTGCGAGACTGCCGCCATCCACGCCGTGTTTGGCGCACATGCCAAGGAGATGACCGTGGTCAGCACCAAGAGCATGACCGGCCATCTGCTGGGCGGCGCGGGCGGCATTGAGGCCGTGTTCACCGCGCTGGCACTGCGGGACCAGTTCGCCCCGCCCACCATCCACTACGCCCAGCCCGACCCGGAGTGTGATCTGGACTATGTGCCCAACACCGGGCGGCAGCAGGAGATGCAGTACGCGCTGAGCAACAGCCTGGGCTTTGGCGGCCACAACGCCTGCATCGCCCTGCGCAGATGGGAGGGCTGACCCATGGCAGAGCCCCGTACCGTGCGTGAAAACGCCAACACCCTGAGCAGTGTGCAGATTGCAGAAATTCTGCCCCACCGTTACCCCTTTGCCCTCGTGGATCGTATTCTGGACTACGAGCCGGGGCAGTGGGCCATCGGCCGCAAGTGCGTCACCCGCAACGAGGAATTCTTCAACGGCCACTTCCCGGCGCAGCCGGTCATGCCCGGCGTACTGCTGCTGGAAGCGCTGGCACAGACCGGCGCTGTGGCAGCGCTGAGCCTGCCGGAAAACAAGGGCAAGCTGGCGCTGTTCGGCGGCATCAAGAGTGCCCGCTTCCGCAGGCAGGTCGTCCCCGGGGATGTGCTCACCCTCCACTGCGAGTTGGTGCAGCAGCACGGCGCTGTGGGCGTAGGCAAGGCCTCGGCATGGGTGGACGGCAAGTGCGCCGTCACCGCAGAGCTGACCTTTGTGCTGACCGACGCAGCAGAATAAAATGAATGCAAAAAGAGATAGGCAATTCCTTTTCGGGAAAGCCTATCTCTTTTTTGTGTCTGTTCCGGTCGGTTTACTCTGCGGCAGCTGTCCCGGCGTCTGCCGCAGCAGCGGGGGCAGGCTCTGCCGTGGCGGTTTCTGTCGGGGCGGTCGCCGCCTGTTCCTTTTCCATCCACTCCCGCACACGGTCGGGGCGGTTGGTGATATAGGCATCGGCGCTGGTGCGCAGCAGGCTGCGGACGGAATCTTCCGTGTCCACCGTCCACAAAGACACCTTGATGCCCATCTCGTGCAGTTTGTCAATGAAACCGGCGTTTTTGTAGGCGGTGTGGTACTCACAGCTGACCCACTCCGGCACAAAGTCCAGACTGCGGATATAGCCGGGCAGATCCCGCTGCGCCATCAGGTTTTTGTAGATCTCGTTCAGGCTCTCGCCGGGAAAGTTTGCCCGCAGCATACTTACCTTATCGGTCATCCAGCGGGTCATCCAACTGCAATTTTCCTCGTCTGCTGCGCTCTCCGGCAGGGCGGCATCCATGGCTTCCATGTCGTCCATGCCGTTGGTCAGTCCAAGATCCTTCCAGATGATGGGCGGCGGCAGCAGCATGCTTTCCAGCTCGCCGTATACCAGTGCACCTACCCGCAGTTCGGGCAGCAGCTGCTTTGCCTGCCGCAGCAGCGCGTGGTTGAAGGAAACAAGGATCACCTGTTCTACCATCTCGGTCTGCTGCAGCACTTCCAGCACCCGGGGTACAAAGTCCGGGTCGTTGTCCATGGTGGATTTCAGCTCCAGATGTACGGTGCATTCCGGCATCTGCTTGCACAGCTCCATGGCTTCCTGTAAGGTAGCAATCTTTTCGTCCTGATAGATGGCATCCTTCCAGCTGCCAAAATCCAGCTCTTTCAGATCGCCCATGGTCATATCGTAGATCTTGCCGGAAATATCCGTGTGCAGATCGATCATATAGTCGTGGTGGATCACAAGCCCGGCGTCAATGGTCTGCTGTACGTCCATCTCTACGCCGTCTGCGCCAATCTCCATGGCTTTTTTAAAGGCAGTCAGGGTGTTTTCCGGTGCAAGATAGGAAGCACCGCGGTGTGCAATGATTTGTGGTGTCATAAATTTTCTCCGTTATCGGTTCTTCCTCACACTTTTACGCCCCGGCGCTGCCATACCGCAAACAGTGCCGGGGCGCTTGCTCAGGTCAGGTCCTCGCCGTCTGAAGCAATGACCTTTTTATACCAGTAAAAACTGTCCTTCCGGCTGCGGGCAAGGGTGCCGTTGCCGTCGTTGTCCTTGTCCACATAGATAAAGCCGTACCGCTTTTTCATCTCGCCGGTGGAGGCGCTCACAAGGTCGATGGGACCCCATGTGGTGTAGCCCATCAGCGGCAGACCATCCTCATTGACGGCCTTTTCCATCTCCTCGATGTGCGCCCGCAGGTAGTCGATGCGGTAGCTGTCGTGGATGGAGCCGTCCGGCTCTACGGTATCCACCGCACCCAGACCGTTCTCCACGATGAACATAGGCTTTTCGTACCGGTCGTAGATGGTGTTCAGCGTCACCCGCAGACCCACCGGGTCGATGGCCCAGCCCCACTCGCTGGCTTTCAGGTAGGGGTTCTTCACCGATGCAGACACGGCGTTGCCTTCCGCATTCTCTGCCGCCATCAGCTCCTTATCCACCGTGATGCAGCGACTGGAATAGTAGCTGAAGGATACAAAATCCACTGTGCCCTCCCGCAGCGTGCGGTCGTCCTCGGGCTGTGTGTGCAGCTGCACCCCGGCGCGCTCCATCCGCTTTTTAGCCCACACGGGGTAAGCGCCGCGCACCTGTACATCGGTAAAGAAGTAGTTGTCCCGGTCTGCCTCCTGCGCCGCCCGTACATCCTCCGGGGCGCAGGTGCGGGGGTAGAACTGACCCGCCGCCAGCATACAGCCCACCATGGCATCCGGCATTTTTTCGTGCGCCAGCTTTACCGCCTTTGCGCTGGCCACCAGCTCGTGATGGGCGGCCTGATACTTGACCTGCTCCACATTCTCGCCGGGGTGGAATACCAGCCCGGCGCCGGTAAAGGACAGGTGCAGCAGCATGTTGATTTCATTAAAGGTGAGCCAGTACTTCACCTTGCCCTTGAAGCGGTCGAACAGCACCTCGCAGTAGTGGACATAGGCGTCCACCATGCGGCGGTCTTTCCAGCCGCCGTATTTTTTGATGAGGGCAATGGGGGTGTCAAAGTGGCAGATGGTGACCAGCGGCTCAATGCCGTACTTATGGCACTCGTCAAAAATGCTGTCGTAGAAGGCCAGTCCTGCCTCGTTGGGCTGAGCATCGTCGCCGTTGGGCAGGATGCGGGTCCATGCAATGGACAGCCGGAAGCACTTGAAGCCCATCTCTGCAAACAGGGCGATGTCCTCTTTATAATGGTGATACAGGTCAATGGCCTCGTGGCTGGGGTAGAAATGTGCGTCATCGCAGCCCAGCATTTCCATATAGCCCGTTGCCACCGGAAAACGGTCCGGGCCGAAGGGGGTCACGTCCACCGTAGCCAGACCCTTGCCATCTGCCTGCCATGCACCCTCGCACTGGTTGGCAGCGGTAGCGCCGCCCCACAAAAAGCCCTTGGGAAATTTGCCCATACTCTTTACCTCCTTGTTTACTTTTGCGCCCCTGCGGAGCGCAGATATACGCATACTACTATGATACCGCAACCGGCGGCGCTTGTCCATGACTGCATTTTGCAAAGGTGCGTGCATTTGGGGATAAAGTACGACTTTTATCGTCAAAACGCCGAAATTTCCTACTGTTTTTTGCGCACTTTTCACGATAAAAACACAAAACTTGCCTGTTTTTCTTTTATTCTGTTCCTTTTAAACCGCGCGGCAGTATGGTAGAATAATAGGGTAAGAACTGCGCTGCGCTGCTGCGCTGCTGAGAACATGGAAAAAATGGAGTGTTTGATTATGACTGAGTTCAAACCCATCAAAGAAGGCAAAGTCCGCGAGATCTACGACAATGGCGACAGCCTGATCATGGTTGCCACCGACCGCATTTCTGCGTTTGACGTCATCCTGAAAAACAAGGTCACCAAAAAGGGCACCGTGCTCACCCAGATGAGCAAGTTCTGGTTCGATTACACCCGCGATCTGCTGCCCAACCACATGCTGAGCGTGGATGTGCAGGATATGCCGGAGTTCTTCCGCCAGCCCCAGTTCACTGGCAACAGTATGATGTGCCGCAAGCTGACTATGCTGCCCATCGAGTGCATCGTGCGCGGCTACATTACCGGCAGCGGCTGGGCAAGCTACCAGAAGACCGGCAAGGTGTGCGGCATCCAGCTGCCCGAGGGCCTGCAGGAGTCCGATAAGCTGCCCGAGCCCATCTACACCCCCTCCACCAAGGCAGAGATCGGCGACCACGACGAGAACATCTCCTACGAGCAGAGCATCGACGTGCTGGAGAAGCAGTTCCCCGGCCACGGTCTGGAGTACGCCACCAAGCTGCGCGACTACACCATTGCCCTGTACAAGAAGTGCGCCGAGTATGCACTGTCCCGCGGCATCATCATTGCCGATACCAAGTTCGAGTTTGGTCTGGACGAGGACGGCAACGTGGTGCTGGGTGACGAGATGCTGACCCCGGACTCCTCCCGCTTCTGGCCGCTGGAGGGTTACGAGCCGGGTCACAGCCAGCCCTCCTTCGACAAGCAGTTCGTCCGCGACTGGCTGAAGGCCAACCCCGACAGCAACTACGACCTGCCGCAGGATGTCATTGACAAGACCATTGCCAAGTATCTGGAGGCCTATGAGCTGCTGACCGGCAAAAAGCTGTAAGCGTATCCCGTATCCATAAAAACCAAGGCCGCTGCGGAAAATTTTCCGCAGCGGCCTTTTTTGCGCCCCGCCCTCTTGACAAGGGGCGGGGAGATGGGTAATATATGTATCGTATCAAACAGTTTCACATCGAACAATTTGAACAGAGGAAAAACATTATGTGTACACAGCACCCTATTGAAGAGCCCTGCAAGCTGGACCCGCCGTGGGAAGGGCCGCAGGTCATCCCTGCCCAGCTGCGCCGGGTGGATAACTTGATCTTCCGCAGGCTGAACCAGTTTTCCCGCGCCAACGGGGTAGAGCAGACCACCCCCATGCACGGGTGGATCATTGAGTATCTCTACCGCCACCGGGACGAGCCGGTGTTCCAGCGGGACATCGAGCGGGAGTTTTCCATCACCCGCTCCACGGTGACGAACATTTTGCAGCTGATGGAGCGCAAGGGCTACATCCAGCGGCTGAGCGTGCCGCAGGACGCCCGGCTCAAGCAGCTGGTTTTGACCGAGGAGGGCATCCAACGGCACGAAAAGACCCTGCTGTCCTTCCACCAGACCGACGATTATGTGGCCGGACTGCTGACCGAGGAGGAGAACGCAGAACTGCTGCGGCTGCTGAACAAGCTGCGGGAAGCGTTGAAATAACCACCTTTTCCGTCAAAGCGCCGAAAAAGGACTTGTTAAATTAGCAATTATGAACATTTTTCGAAAGCTATTGACATTTAAATTGTTATGTATAAAATTGTTTTGTACCAAACAAATAAATTCAACAGGAGGGAACTCAGATGATCAAAAAGCTTGTGTCGCATCTGGGCGAGTATAAAGCCGCCTCGATCAAGACACCGCTCTTTGCTGCGCTGGAAGCCATTATGGATGTGCTGCTGCCCACCATCATGGCCTTTATCATCGATCAGGGCATTGAAAAGGGCGATATGAACGCCATCATCCGCTACGGACTGCTTACCTTTCTGGTGGCAGCCATTGCGCTGGTGCTGGGCGTGCTGGCGGGCAAGTATGCCGCCGAGGCATCCACCGGCTTTGCCGGAAATCTGCGCGATGCCATGTATGAAAATATCCAGCATTATTCTTTTTCCAACATCGACAAATTCTCCACAGCGGGTCTTGTCACCCGCATGACCACCGACGTGACCAACGTGCAGAACGCTTTCCAGATGATCCTGCGCATGTGCGTGCGCGCCCCGGTGCATCTGGTGTTTGCAATGTTCATGGCTGTGGTCATCGGCGGCCCGCTGTCGCTGGTGTTCGTGGTGGCAATGGCCTTTCTGGTGGCGGTGCTGGCTGCCATCATGATCCCCACCTTCCGCATCTTTGACCGGGTGTTCAAGAACTACGATAACCTCAATGCCTCGGTGCAGGAGAACGTCTCTGCCATCCGCGTGGTCAAGAGCTTTGTGCGCGAGGGCTTCGAAAACGAAAAATATACCGCCGCCTGCGAGAGCCTGTACAAGCAGTTCGTCAACGCGGAAAGCCGCCTGAGCTTCAATAACCCCGCTATGCTGGTGGCGGTATACGGCTGCAACATCGCGCTGAGCTGGTTCGGCGCAAAGTATGTGCTGCACGGTGCCATTACCACCGGCCAGCTGAACGCCCTGTTCGGCTATATCATGAACATCCTTATGGCACTGATGATGCTGAGCACGGCCTTTGTCATGATCGCTATGTCCGCCGCTTCTGCCAAGCGTATCGTGGAGGTGCTGGACGAGCACACCGACCTGCCCCCGGCAAAGCAGCCGGTGCAGCAGGTGGCAGACGGCAGCATCCAGTTCGACCACGTTACCTTCAAGTATAAGCACGGCAGCGGTCAGCCGGTGCTGAACGATATCAGCTTTACCATCCGGCCCGGCGAGACGCTGGGCATCATCGGCGGCACCGGCAGCGCAAAATCCAGTCTGGTGCAGCTGATCCCCCGCCTGTACGATGCCGAGAGCGGCACCGTGCGCGTGGGCGGCGTGGACGTGCGGGATTATAACCTTGACGTGCTGCGCCGCGAGGTCTCCATGGTGCTGCAGAAGAACGTGCTGTTCAGCGGTACTATTCTGGATAACCTGCGCTGGGGCGATGCCAACGCCACCGAGGAAGAGTGCATCCGCATGGCAAAACTGGCCTGCGCGGATGAGTTCATCCAGCGCTTCCCGGATAAGTACAATACATGGATCGAGCAGGGCGGCTCCAACGTGTCCGGCGGCCAGAAGCAGCGCCTGACTATTGCCCGCGCCCTGCTGCGCAAGCCCAAAGTGCTGATTTTGGACGACTCCACCAGCGCCGTGGATACCGCGACCGATGCCAAGATCCGCAAGGCCTTCCGGGAGGAGATCCCCGGCACGACCAAGATCATCATTGCACAGCGCATTTCCTCGGTGCAGGATGCAGACCGCATTCTGGTGCTGGAGAACGGCCAGATCAACGGTCTGGGCACCCACGCAGAGCTGCTGGCGACCAATGCCATCTATCAGGAGGTCTACAACAGCCAGACGCAGGGCGGCGGCGATTTTGACAAGCAGGGAGGTGCGCAGTAATGGCAGTAAAAGAAGTACATGGCCCCGGCCCGCGGGGCGCACGGGGGCCGCGCCCCAAGGTGGAAAACCCGGGCAAGCTGCTGAAGCGCATTATGGATGAGGTGTTCCGCAACTATCTGCCCCACTGCATCCTTGTGCTTGTCTGCATCGTGGTCAGCGCGCTGGCCAATGTGCAGGCCAGCCTGTTCTTGCAGACCTTGATGGACGATTACATCGTCCCCATGACCCGCCAGCAGAACCCCAGCTTTGCACCGCTGGCCGGTGCATTGGTACGGATGTGCTGTATCTACTTTGTGGGCATTCTGGCTGCATGGGCCAACGCCCGCATCATGGTCAACGTGACGCAGGGCACGCTGCGCAATCTGCGCACCAAGCTGTTCACCCACATGGAAAGCCTGCCCATCCGGTATTTTGATACCCATCCTCACGGCGATATCATGTCCGTGTACACCAACGATGTGGATACCCTGCGCCAGATGCTCAGCCAGAGCATCCCGCAACTGGTATCCAGCGTCATCACCATCGTATCCGTGTTCTTCAGTATGTGCATGCTCAGCTGGCAGCTGACCATCGTTACCATGCTCATGGTGGCGCTGATGCTGTTCTGCTCCAAGCAGATCGCAAAAAGCTCCTCCAAGTACTTCATCCAGCAGCAGCGGGATCTGGGCAAGGTGAACGGCTACATCGAGGAGATGATGGAAGGCCAGAAGGTGGTCAAGGTGTTCACCCACGAGCAGCAGACCCTTGCCGGCTTCCGTGCGCTGAACGACCAGCTGAAGGAAAGCGCCAAGCAGGCCAACGCCTTCTCCAACATTATGATGCCGGTCAACGCCCAGCTGGGCAACATCAGCTACGCCATCTGCGCGCTGGTTGGTGCAGCCATGGCTGTGGGCGGTGTCGGCGGCATGACCCTTGGCACCGTGGTGGCCTTCCTCAGCCTGAACAAGGGCTTCAATATGCCCATCAGTCAGGTGTCCATGCAGGCCAACAGCGTCATCATGGCACTGGCCGGTGCCGAGCGCATCTTCAAGATGATGGACGAGCCCAGCGAGACCGACGAGGGCTATGTGACGCTGGTAAACGCCAAGTACGACCGCAACGACCAGCTGGTGGAAACTGCCGAGCGCACCGGTCTGTGGGCGTGGAAGCACCCCCACCACGACGGCACTACCACCTACCACAAGCTGGCGGGCGATATTACCTTTACGGATGTGGACTTTGGCTATGTGCCGGAAAAAACGGTGCTGCATGACATCAACCTGTACGGCCGTCCGGGGCAGAAGATCGCTTTTGTCGGCTCCACCGGTGCGGGCAAGACCACCATCACCAACCTGATCAACCGTTTCTACGATATTCAGGATGGCAAGATCCGCTATGACGGCATCAACATCCATAAGATCAAAAAGGCCGATCTGCGCCGCTCGCTGGGCATCGTGCTGCAGGACACCCACCTGTTCACCGGCACGGTGATGGAGAACATCCGCTACGGACGGCTGGAGGCCACCGATGAAGAGTGCATCGCCGCCGCCCGCCTAGCCAACGCCGATGGCTTTATCAAGCGCCTGCCGGAGGGCTACAACACCATGCTGACCGGCGATGGCGCCAACCTCTCGCAGGGACAGCGCCAGCTGCTTGCCATTGCCCGCGCAGCCGTGGCAGATCCCCCGGTGCTGATTCTGGACGAGGCGACCTCCTCCATTGATACCCGCACCGAGGCACTGGTGCAGCGCGGCATGGACGGCCTGATGTACGGCCGCACCAGCTTTGTCATCGCCCACCGCCTGTCCACCGTCCGCAATGCAGACTGCATCGTGGTGCTGGAACAGGGCCGCATCATCGAGCGCGGCAGCCACGACGAGCTGATCGCCAAAAAGGGCAAGTATTACCAGCTTTATACCGGTAATCTGGCCGAGAACTAAACAATTTCCCACCTTCTCACAAAGCCGCCGCACAGCCATGCCGCCGTGCGGCGGCTCTTTTTTACTCCCATGAAGAAGCAATTCTGGAAAATCCGCAGATTTTCCAGAATTGCAAATATAAAAATAATTTTCCGCTGAAGATGGCCAAAGCACACGCGGCGGCCATTCAAAATCGTCCGCTCCACGGTATACAAATGCCCCGGGCTGTGCTAGAATGGAGCAAACGAGAAAAAGGCTGGTGAGTGTATGCACCCTCTGACGGAATATCCCCGCCCGGCTATGCGCCGGGACAGCTACGAGAACCTGAACGGCCTGTGGCAGTACGCCATCACTGCCTCGGCGCAGCGCCCGGCGGGCTGGGATGGCGAGATCTTAGTGCCCTACGCGCCGGAGTGCCGCGCCTCCGGGGTGGGGCGCACATTACAGCCCGGGCAGTGGCTGCACTACCACCGATATTTTGCGCCGCCCGCCGGGATGGGCGGACGGGTGCTGCTGCATTTCGGCGCAGTGGACTACGCCTGCGCCGTGCAGGTGAACGGCCATCTGGTGGGCGGCCACCGGGGCGGCTACTGGCCCTTTACGCTGGATATCACCGCGCAGCTCAACGGCACAGGCCGCAACAGCCTGTGGGTGGCGGTGCAGGACCCCACCGGCCACGGTACACAGGCGCGGGGTAAGCAGACTTTGCAGCCCGGCGGGATGTTCTACCCGGCGCAGAGCGGCATCTGGCAGACGGTCTGGCTGGAGCGCGTGCCGGAAAATTACATCCAGTCTCTCACCGTTACGCCGGACTATGATGCCCGCACCGTGACCGTGAAAGCCCATACCTTTGCACCCGGCGGCGCGGCGAACCTGTGGGCGGTGGTGCGCGCCGGGGGCGTGACCATTGCCGAGGACTGGGGCGGTGATGAGGCCGGCCAAGACGGCACGGTGACGCTGCATATTGCGAAGGAGCATTTCTTTCCGTGGAGCCCGGACACGCCCTTTTTGTACGACCTGACCGTGGGCACCACGCAGGGAGAGGAAGAACAGTTCGACACCGTGCACAGCTACTTTGCCCTGCGCAAGTGGAGCTGCGCACCGGACGAAAAGGGCGTGCTGCGCTTCTGCCTGAACGACAAGCCTATCCTGCTCAACGGCCTGCTGGATCAGGGCTACTGGCCGGAGGGACTGTACACCCCGCCCTCGGATGCGGCGGTGGAACGGGAGCTGAGCGAGGTAAAGGCGCTGGGCTACAACCTGCTGCGCAAGCACGCAAAGATCGAGCCGCAGCGCTGGTACTACCACTGCGACAGGCTGGGACTTGTGGTCTGGCAGGATATGGTCAACGGCGGCAGCAAGTATAACCTGTGGTTCGTCACCTACCTGACCAATGTTTTGCAGCCGCTTATGCGTCGCCTGCCGGACAAGGCGGCGCTGTGGGGGCTGCTGAGCCGGGGCAGCGAGGCAAGCCGGGAAGAATACCGCCGGGAGCTGGAAGATACGGTACAGGCGCTGCGCTGCCACCCCTGCGTGGGCTGCTGGGTGCCATTTAACGAGGGCTGGGGACAGTACGATGCCGCCGGGGCGGTGCAAGCCATCCGTGCGCTGGACGACACCCGTCTTGTGGACGAAGCCAGCGGCTGGTACGATCAGGGCGGCGGGGATGTATACTCCCTGCACAACTACTTCTACCCCCTGCGGGTGCGCCCGCAGACCCGCGCCGTGGCGCTGAGCGAGTACGGCGGCATTGCATGGCCCATGCCGGGGCACGAGCCGCCCCGCAAGACCTACGGCTACGGCACAGCCAAAAGCCGGGAGGAGCTGACCGCCCGCTACAAAAAAATGCAGCTGGGCACGGTGCTGCCGCAGCTGCAAAAGGGGCTTTCGGCGCTGGTATACACCCAGCTGACCGACGTGGAGGACGAAGTGAACGGCCTGTTTACCTACGACCGCACCGCCATCAAGCCGGACGCCAACGCCGTCCGTTCGGTGAACGCCGCCCTTGCCGCAGAGTTTGCAAGGGTAATAAAATAAAAACAACGCCCGGGTTTTCCACATTCTTCCTTTCGGAACGTGGAAAACCCGGGCGTGTTGTCTTACAAGGGTATCAGCTGTTGGCGCTGGTGGCGTTTACGATCTTGGAAGCGGGCAGCTTGCTCATGGCAGAGCTGCTCAGGGTGCTGTCCAGCTGGGCACCGTAGGCGGCAAGGGCATCGTTCAGCTCCTCGCCCTTCATGTCGCTCAAAATCTGGCTGCGCAGAGCGTCCAGCGTGGAAACACTCAGCGGATCCAGACGGACGGCCAGCATCATGGCGTAGCCGGTGTACTGGATGGCGGCTGCCTGTCCGTAGGCAAGGCCGCGCAGGGTATCGGCGGCACCCTCCTGCGTAAAGGCATCGGTCAGGTCGCTCTCGCCCAGCAGGTCGGTCTGCAGGGTGCTGGTGGAGGGAACCTCTGCATCCAGCACGGCGCAAATATCGGTCAGTGCGCTGCTTGCGATGCTGTTAAAGGCGGCCATCTGGCTGGAGGCGTCCTCCGGGGCGGCGGCGTTGTAGCTGTCCGCAGCCTTCTGGGCAAGGGAGAGCATCTCGGCCTTCTGGTCATCGCTGGCAAAGGCGAAGGTGCTGGTGTTGTACAGGGGCACGGTGATAAAACCGATCTCGTACATGGTGCTGTCCAGATGCTCGGTCAGCTCGCCGTCCTCCACAGGGGTCTCGCCGTCCTTGCCGTAGACAAGATCCAGCAGCAGGACCTGCTTGTACTGCAGCTGCTGGAACAGCTTCAAAGTCTCCAGCCCGATGCCGTTGGCAGTGTAGGTGTCACCGTAGTTATCCATCAGCTGCTGGGCGTAGCTGTCGGCGGCAGACTTCTGTTCCTCGGTCAGCTCGCCGCCCAGTTCAGTAAAGCGGGCATCCACGGCGGCAAGGGTCTGCAAGGTCTCAAGGGTCTTTTGCGCCACATAGTCCTTTACCACGGCGGTCTCGCCGGTGTCGGCATCGGTGGTGATGGTGGCCTTGAGGAAGGAATTCACCTTGCTGGTGTCCTGCTCAGAGCCCGCAAGCTGTGCAGCCTGCTGGTAGGCATCGTACTGCGCCAGCAGGTACAGGCCGCTGGTCACCTCAAAATCGCCGATCTTGCCCACGGTGTCCGGGGTGGAGAGTGCGCAGCCCACAAGGCTGACGGTCAGTGCAAGTGCGCATACCAGCGCAAGCAGTTTCTTTTTCATGCGTTTTGCTCCTTATTGTTCAAAATGGCATCCATGGCTTTCAGGATGTTTTGCAGCAGTTCCAGCGGCTTTTCGTCCGGCTGTAATACCACCGAGAGATAGGGCTTTGTGCCCGCCCCGGCGGTGACACGGCCATTGAAAGCTTGCAGCAGGCCGCGTATCATGGCAAGGTCCAGCGTTTCCAGATTCAGCACGAGCGTATCCTTCTTCTGGGTCACCTCGTACACGCCCACGGCAGCGGCCTGCACGCGGACAAGGGAAACGTTGACCAGATCGCTCACCGAGGGCGGCGGGTCGCCGTAGCGGTCGATGAGCTCGTCCAGCACATCGGCGGCATCCTCTGCCGTCTGGATGGCGGCAATGCGCTTATAAGCTTCAATGCGGCCCGGGCCGTCTGCGATATATTTCTCCGGGATGAAGGCATCCACCCGCAGATCCACAAGGCATTCGCTCTTGTCCCGCCGGATGGGTTCGCCCTTGGCCCGGGCGATGGCCTGCCCCAGCATCTTCACGTAGAGGTCGTAGCCCACGGCCTCCATGTGGCCGTGCTGACTGTGGCCCAGAAGACTGCCCGCACCCCGGATCTGCAGATCCCGCATGGCGATGCGGAAGCCGGAGCCGAAGGCCGTGAACTCCCGGATAGCGGAGAGCCGCTTCTGGGCGATATCGGTCAGGGTCTTGTCCCGCCGGAAGGTGAAGTAGGCATAGGCCTTGCGGCCGGAGCGGCCCACCCGGCCTCTTATCTGGTACAGCTGGGCAAGGCCCATGCGGTCAGCGTCCTCGATGATGAGGGTGTTGCAGTTGCGCACGTCGATGCCGGTCTCGATGAGGGTGGTGCACACCAGAATATCGATCTCGCCGTTCAGCAGATGCTGCCACACGGGGTTCAGCTCTTCCTCGGTCATCTTGCCGTGGGCAATGCCGATGCGTGCGCCGGGCACCAGCTTGCTCACATGGGCGGCGCAGGCTTCGATGTTGTCCACCCGGTTGTGCAGGTAGTACACCTGCCCGCCCCGGGCAAGCTCCTTCTTCATGGCTTCGGCAAGGATCACGTCGTTGTATTCCAGCACAAAGGTCTCCACGGGCTGCCGCTCGATGGGCGGCTGCTCGATGGTGGAAAGGTCCCGGATTCCGCTCATGGCCATGTTCAGCGTGCGGGGGATGGGGGTAGCCGAAAGGGTGAGCATGTCCACCCCGATGAAGTTCTCCTTGAGCTTTTCCTTGTGCTTCACACCGAAGCGCTGCTCCTCATCGATGATGACAAGGCCGAGGTCGTGGAACTTCACGTCCTTGGACAGCAGCCGGTGGGTGCCCACCACGATGTCCACACTGCCCGACTGCAGGCCCCGGAGGGTCTCCTTCTGCTGTTTTGCGGTGCGGAAGCGGGACATCATCTCCACCTTTACGGGAAAAGCTTCCATGCGGGAGAGGATGGTGTTGTAGTGCTGCCACGCCAGCAGGGTGGTGGGGGCAAGGATGGCGCACTGTTTGCCGCCCATCACGCACTTGAAGGCGGCGCGCAGGGCCACTTCGGTCTTGCCCACGCCCACGTCGCCGCACAGCAGGCGGTCCATGGGCCAGCCCTTTTCCATGTCCTGCTTGATCTCGGCGGTGGCGTTCAGCTGGTCGTCTGTCTCGTCGTAGTCAAAGCGGGTCTCAAAGTCCCGCTGCCAGTCGCCGTCCGGCGGGAAGGCGTAGCCCGTGGCCTGACGGCGGCGGGCGTAGAGCTCGATCAGTTCCTGCGCCATCTCCTCGGTGGCTTTTTTTACCTTGGCGCGGGTGCGTTGCCACTCGGCACCGCCCAGCTTTGCCAGCTTTACCTTTTCCTCGTCGCCGGGGGCGGTGTAGCGGCTCAGCAGGTCCAGCTGGGTCACCGGTACATACAGCACGTCCGAGCCGGAGTACTGCACCTTCAGGTAATCTTTCGTGGCACCCTGCACTTCCAGCCGCTGGATGCCCGCATACATGCCGATGCCGTGGCTCTGGTGCACCACATAGTCCCCGGGCTTGATGTCCGAAAGGCTGGACAGGGCGTTTTTGTTCTTCTTGCGCTTTTTGGCTTCGGCGGCGGCTTCCTCGTCCAGCCCGTGACGGCGGCTGGAAAGCACCGCCGCGTGGGCAAAGGGAAAGGTGCACCCGGCGGTCAGATGTCCGGGCAGTACCTGTAAAATACCCTTGGCGGGGCGCACATCCCGGCTCATGCTCACGGAATAGCCCTTGTCGGCAAGGTCGCGGGTCAGGGCAGCTGCGCCCTTGGGCGTACCGGCAAACAGGGTAACGGCGTAGCCTTGAGCGATGAGCGGGTCGAGATCCTCCCGCAGGGAGGCAAGGTCGCCGTTCCAGTTGGGGGCGGCAAAGGCTTCGGCGTTGATGAGGTCTTTCAGCTTGAACTCGTTCATCCCGCGCAGAAAGTTCTCGCACAGCAGGGTGCTGTGGTTCTGGGCGGCAATGACAAGATCATCCATGGTCTGGTACAGCACATCCAGCCCGGGGCAGAGCACGCCCTCTTCCAGCAGTCCGGTCAGCTCCTCGCTGCGGCGGAACTCAGTGGCCTTTTGGGCATCCCGGATGCCGCCAACTTCATCCAGAATGAACAGCGGCGCGTCCAGATGGTCCAGCAGCGTGGCGGGGGCGGGGTAGCGGATGCCGTAATATTTATCCATGGCCTCCGGCATCAGGCCGGAATCCAGCTGGGAAAGATCGGCTTCGGCGGCCTTTTCCAGCGCAGTGCGGCGCTTGCCGCGCGCCTTTTTGATGGCGCTGCGCAGCGCCTCTGCAGTCTCGGCGGTGCTGCCGAACAGCACCTCGCGGGCAGGGGAGAGGTAGATTTTTTCCAGTGCGCCGTCCCGCCGCTGGGTCAGCAGGTCAAAGGAGGACATGGAGTCGATCTCGTCGTCCCAGTACTCCACGCGGGCGGGCTGACGCATATCCGGCGCGTAGATATCCACGATATCGCCGCGCACGCTGAACTGTCCCGGGCCGTCCACCTGACTGCGCCGCACATACCCGGCGGCAAACAGCCGCGCCACCAGCGCCTCGCGGTTATACACCATGCCGGGCTTTAAGGTGAGGGTATTCTGAATGAACTCAGCCCGGGGCACGGTGTACTGCAAAAGCGCTTCGGCGGGCACGCAGACGGCCTGCAGCCGCCCGCCCGCCAGTGCGCCCAGCACCGAAAGGCGGCGGTACTCGTACTCGCGGCCTGCACCCTCCACCGGGCGCAGCATAAAGTCGCGCGGGGGGAACACCGCTGCGGTAAGCCCCAGCGCCTTGAGGTCGTCCGCAAAGTGGGTGGCCTCGGCCTCGCCGGGGGTCACGATGCAGAGCACACGGTCAAGGTCTTTTTGCAGGGCGGCATACAACAGCGCCCTGCCTGCGGGCGGCAAGCCGAACAGCGCCGCCGGCCCTGCCGAGCCAAAGCTTGCAGCGACCTTCTGATATTCCGGGGTGGCCTTGAGTAAGGCTTCGTACATGGAAAAACCTCCTTTCCTGTCAGGATGCGGGAGAATGATTTTTACCCGTTATACTTGCTCTGTGCCAGACTGAGCTTACCGTCCATGATAAGCTTTGCGGCGGCTTCAAGGTCGGGGTAGCGGTCGGCAATGGCCTTGGCGTCCTCCGGCGGGAACTTGCCCAGCACCCATGCGGCAAGGTCGTAGTCCGGGTGGGGCTTTGCGCCGATGCCGATGCGGATGCGGGGGAAATTCTCCCCGCCCAGCCGGGCAATGATGCTCTTCAGGCCGTTGTGCCCGCCCGCAGAGCCGGAGGGACGGATGCGCAGCTTGCCGGGTGCCTGCGTAATGTCATCGCACAGCACCAGCACATGGTCGGCAGGAATCTTGAAAAAGCCCGCCATAGGGGCGATGGAATCGCCGGAGAGGTTCATGTAGGTCAGGGGTTTCAGCAGCACCACCTTGTGGCCGTCCACCTCGCCCTGTCCCCATAGACCTTGAAACTTGGTCTTGCCCACAGAGATGTTCCACTTATCGGCCAGCGCGTCCAGCGCGGCAAAACCGGCGTTGTGGCGGGTGCCATCGTACTTTGCTTCGGGATTGCCCAGCCCTGCAATGAGCCAGATATCGTTTTCATTCATGATATGATAATACCTTTTCCTGATAATAGTGTGATACAACATCTAAGTATAACATACGCGCGCACAAAAAGATATACATTATAAGCAAAAAATGCCCCCATGCCGCAGGGCACAGGGGCAGAAAAACATTATATTACAGGTTCAGCGTGATGGCAGAGGCCTTCCAGCGGCCGTCCTCCTTCACCATGGTGATGGTGCCGGATACCTGCGCGGCGGCGGTGCTGTCCGTAGCGGTCAGCAGGGCGGCGGAAAAGTCGTAGCAGTTTTCTGCCCCGGCGCGCTTTTTCAGGGTGAGGTCGGCGGGCACCAGCTGATCGCCGGACTGCCCTGCCAGTGCGGTGATGCGGGTGGGCAGGCGGTTTGCCATGACCTTGTCAAGGCAGTCGGCGGTCATAGCATCGCCCAGCTGCGCCTGAAGAAAGGCGTACAGCCCATCGGTGTCCGCTGCGGCAAGCCCCGGTTCACTGCCGGCGGGCGCGGCGGCATCCACGGCCTGCTCCACGGCAGAGGAGCAGGAGAGCAGCTGCTGCACCACGAACTCGGCCTGCTTTTTGGCGGGGTCGCTGCGCAGACGGGTCAGGGCAAACACGGCGGCAACAGCCGCGAAGAAAAGGACAAGGCACAGTGCCTGCTTGCGAAAACTTTCAGACTTCATACGTAGCTCCCTTCCGGCAGAGCGTTACTTGCTCTGCTCGTTTTCCAATTTCTGCTTTTTTGCGATGTAGGCTTCCATCTTGGGCTCTGCCCAGCCGTCCAGATTGGTCTGGCGCTCCCGGGCGATGCCCAGCGCCTGTGCGGGCACATCCTTGGTGATGGTGCTGCCGGCGGCGGTGTAGGCACCATCGCCCACCTTGACCGGGGCCACAAGGTTGGTGTTGCAGCCGATGAAGCAGTAATCGCCGATCTGGGTGCGGAACTTATCCTTGCCGTCGTAGTTGCAGGTGACGGTGCCGCAGCCGAAGTTGCAGTACTTGCCCACATCGCTGTCGCCGATGTAGGTCAGGTGGCTCACGGTGTTGCCGCGGGCAAAGTTGGAGTTCTTGGTCTCCACATAGGCACCCAGATGCACGCCGTAGTCGGTGACGGTGTTCACCCGCACATGGGTGAAGGGGCCGATGTTGTTGTGAGGGCCGATGTGGCTGCTGTATACCTGACTGGCGTTGACGGTGCTGCCCTCGTCTACGATGCTGTCCTCAATGAGGGTGTTGGGACCGATGATGCAGCCCGCACCGATGACCGTTCTGCCGCGCAGGATGGTACCGGCCAGAATGACGGCACCCGGGGCGATGACCACGTCCGGTGCGATCTGCACGGTGCGGCTGTCGATGATCACGCCGTTTGCGATGTGCTGCAGCAGAATGACCTCGCGGGCGGCTTCGGCGGCATCCAGCTGCTCACGCGCTGCATTCAGCGCAGCAGAAGAAACAGAATTTTCCATACGATAGATCTCCCTTCCGGCACGGCGGCTCCCGGCGGGTGGATGATAAGGCCCGACCCGGAAAAATGATGCATCCATATCCAAAGATGGATACAACAGAAGCTTTGCGCCGACAAAAAAGAAAAAGCTGAAATTACAGGGATAGAAAGTTGTATCCAACAGACGGATAATCCGCATCAGAAAACGAAAAACCTCTCGAACTTTCTCCCATTCTATACTACCTTAAAACTTGGCAAATTTCAAGGGATTTGCATAAAAAATAACAGACAAATTCGGGATTTTGCATGGTGGAAAGGAATGGATTTTCTGGTATAATAGTTTAGCATTCACAAACAATGTTCATCGGTCGAGTTTTTAAGACAAGGCAAACGATGAGACTGCGGTGCGGCTGTGCTGCAGTCACGAATGGGAGGTAAACAACGCATGAGCAAAAAGTATCTGTACTACTTCAGCGAAGGCAATGATGCTTTCGGCGGCGACAAAGTCACCATGAAGAATACTCTGGGCGGCAAGGGTGCTGGTCTGGCAGAAATGACCGCAGCCGGTATGCCGGTGCCGCAGGGTTTCACCATCACCACCGACGCCTGCACCCAGTATTATGCAGACGGCCGTCAGATCAATGACGAGATCACTGCTGATATCTTTGAGCACCTCAAGGGTCTGGAAGAGATCACCGGCAAGAAGTTCGGCGATAACCAGAACCCCCTGCTGGTCTCCGTCCGTTCCGGCGCACGTCAGTCCATGCCCGGCATGATGGACACCATCCTGAACCTGGGCCTGAACGACGAGGCTGTTGAAGGTCTGGCAAAGAAGACCGGCAACGCCCGTTTTGCATACGACTGCTACCGCCGCTTTGTGCAGATGTTCGCGGACGTCGTTATGATGGTCCCGAAGAGCCTGTTCGAGGTCGAGATCGACAAGATGAAGGAAGCCAAGGGCGTCAAGAACGACGTTGACCTGACTGCCGATGACCTGAAGGAACTGGTCGGCACCTTCAAGAAGATCTACGAGGAGAACGAAGGCCGTCCCTTCCCGCAGGATCCCCGCGATCAGCTGATCGAGGCTGTCAAGGCCGTCTTCCGCAGCTGGGACAACCCCCGTGCAAATGTCTATCGTAAGATGAACGAGATCCCCTACGAGTGGGGCACCGCAGTCAACGTTCAGCAGATGGCATTCGGCAACTCTGGCGACCGCTCCGGTACCGGCGTTGCATTCACCCGTGACCCCGCCACCGGCGCTAAGAAGCTGATGGGCGAGTACCTGATCAATGCACAGGGCGAGGACGTTGTGGCCGGCGTGCGCACTCCTTCTCCCATCAGCCACCTGAAGGATCAGATGCCTGAGGTGTACGATCAGTTCGTTGAGATCGCGACCCGTCTGGAGAACTACTTCCGCGATATGCAGGATATGGAGTTCACCATTGAGGACGGCCACCTGTACATGCTGCAGACCCGTAACGGCAAGCGTACCGCTCAGGCTGCTCTGCAGATCGCATGCGACCTGGTGGACGAGGGCATGATCACCGAGCAGGAGGCTGTCCTGCGCGTGGAGCCCAAGCAGCTGGATACCCTGCTGCATCCCCAGTTCGATGCCGCTGCCCTGAAGGCCGCCGAGGTCGTCGGCAAGGGTCTGGCAGCTTCTCCCGGTTCTGCCTGCGGCCAGATCGTCTTTACTGCTGAAGAGGCAGAGGAGATGGTCAAGTCCGGCAAGATGAAGAAGGTCGTTCTGGTGCGTCTGGAGACCAGCCCCGAGGATATCGTGGGTATGCAGGTCTCTCAGGGCATCCTGACCGTCCGCGGCGGCATGACCAGCCACGCAGCCGTTGTTGCCCGTGGTATGGGCACCTGCTGTGTTTCCGGCTGCGGCAACGACAACGAGGTCAAGATCGATGAGGAGGCAAAGACCTTCGAGATCAACGGCCACAAGTTCGTCGAGGGCGACTGGATCTCCATCGACGGCTCCACCGGCAACATCTACGGCGAGCAGGTCGCAACCGTGGCCGCTACCGGCAACAAGAACTTCAACCGCTTCATGGGCTGGGCAGACGCAGCTCGTCAGCTGCTGGTCATGACCAACGCTGATAACCCGCGTGACGCACAGCAGGCAGTGGATCTGGGTGCTGAGGGCATCGGCCTGTGCCGCACCGAGCACATGTTCTTCGCTGAGGACCGCATCAAGGCTGTCCGCGAGATGATCTGCGCACGCACCGTGGAAGAGCGCGAGGCTGCTCTGGCCAAGGTCGAGCCGTTCCAGCAGGGTGACTTCGAGGCCATGTACCGCATCATGGGTGAGCGCCCGATGACCATTCGTTATCTGGATCCGCCTCTGCACGAGTTCCTGCCCACCAAGGACGAGGACATCAAGGAGCTGGCTGCCGATATGGGCATGACCTTCGATGACCTGAAGAACGTGGTTGCTTCTCTGCACGAGTTCAACCCCATGATGGGTCACCGTGGCTGCCGTCTGGCTGTTACCTACCCTGAGATCGCTGCGATGCAGACCCGCGCTGTGATCAAGGCTGCTCTGAACGTCTCTGCTGAGACCGGCCATGTGATCACCCCGCACATCATGATCCCGCTGGTTGGCGAGGTCAAGGAGCTGAAGTTCGTCAAGGACGTTGTTGTCAAGGTTGCTGATGAGCTGATCGCTGCTGCTGGCGTTGACATGAAGTATCAGGTCGGTACCATGATCGAGATCCCCCGTGCAGCCCTGACTGCCGGCGAGATCGCCAAGGAGGCTGAGTTCTTCAGCTTCGGCACCAACGACCTGACCCAGATGACCTTCGGCTTCAGCCGTGATGACGCTGCCAAGTTCCTGGGCGCATACTACGAGAACAAGATCTACGAGAGCGATCCGTTCCAGCATCTGGATCAGGTCGGCGTCGGCAAGCTGGTCAAGATGGCTGCTCACGATGGCCGTGAAACCCGCCCCGATCTGGGTCTGGGCATCTGCGGCGAGCACGGCGGCGATCCCACGAGCGTGGAGTTCTGCCACAACGTTGGTCTGGACTACGTCAGCTGCTCTCCCTTCCGTGTGCCTATCGCCCGTCTGGCTGCTGCTCAGGCTGCTATTAAAAAACCGAGAGCATAAGGCTTTTATAACGGCTTATCGTTAAAAATCGAGCATAAAATAAGGCTCACCGTCAATTTTGGCGGTGAGCCTTATTTGTTTGCTCATGTATGAGGTGAATTGCGTTTAACACGGGGCTGCTTTCCAGAAGCATCACAGATACACCTCCACAGTCAGGTCGGTCCACGCTGCACGACGGAACTGGTGGGGCATCTTGTTGGCTTCCCGGTAACGTTTGGCGGTTTCAAAGTCGATGGTGAAGGTAAGGATGGGCTTTTCCGATACAGCCATCAGATCGGCGCGCTCCTCTTTGGACTTCTTGCAGCCGGTGTTCAGCTTCCAGCGGTAGGAGTAATCGGCAATGGGGGTGACCACTTCAACGAACTGGTCAATCAATTCGGGAGCAAGACGGGCACCGTGCACATCGACCTTCTGAGAGAGAAAATCGTAGATCGCTTTCATGTCCGAAGAAACCGTCTGCGGTTCGGGCGCAGGGGAGAGGGCTTTCAACTCCTGCTCCAAGTGGGCAATCTCGTCATCTGCCTGTTTGCAGAGGGCTTGGTATTCTTCTCGTGGCAGTTCGCCGTCTGCACGCATGGCAGCGTAGTTCAGCTTGCGTTTTTTGATTTTTTCGATCTGGCCCTGAATCGGTGCAGCGGACATCTGTGCGGCGGCTTTTCCGTTCTGACAGCTTTCGATCATCTTACAGGCACGAAGGATGGCTTTATTCTGATTGCCCCAGACCTTTTCAAAGATCTTCTTCGCCATCAGCTCCAGTTTCCACTCCGGGATGGAAATGGCATCACAACTGAGCTGCTGGGTCATGTTGTGTTCCAGAACGAAGGAACGGGTCGGGTTGGCGGTTCGCATATTGCACTGGTAGCCAAAGACCGGCGTTCCGTCCTTCAGTTTACGCCAGTTGAAAATGCGGTAGGAAGAACCGCAGCGGCAGCGAAGTTTTGACACCCACAGATTCTTGGTAGTTCTGGCTCCTTTACGCCTTGTTTCTCCATCAGGAAGGCGCAGGCTGGAAATACGGGACTTGCGGATGCGCTCACATTCATGCCAAAGGCTTTCTGATACGATCGGCTCAAAGTTGCCTTTTACATAGACGAAGGAAGTTTCGTCCAGATTGTTGATGCGTTTCTTTTCAAGATAGTTGTTGACCTTGGACTTGTTGTAGCAGACATAGCCCATATACGTTGCGTTACGAAGGATGCGGCTGATTTTTGTACAGGACCAACTGACGTTTCCGTGCCCATCCTTACGACCCAGCCGGGAAAGTTCATTGACGATCGCCTTTTCCCCGTAGCCCTGAGAATAGAGCGTGAAAACCATTCGTATGGTAGCAGCCTGTTCCTCGTTGATAACGTATGTACGGTTGACCTTGTCCCGGTCATAGCCGATAATGTTGCCGCTGCCGTAAAGTACGCCGTTCTGCCGGCTTATCTTCTGCCCGGCAAGAACACGCTCTGAGATCTTGCGGCTTTCCTCCTGTGCCATGGTTGCCATGATGGAAAGCCGGAGTTCGCCATCGCCGTCCATCGTCCAGATGTTGTCGGATACGAAAAAGACCTCTACGCCGAAATTGCGGAGTTCACGGGTGAGCTGAAGGGTATCGACGGTGTTGCGGGCAAAGCGGCAGACCTCACGCGTAACGATCAGATCGAATTTTCCGCATTTGGCATCGGAAAGCATTTTCATAAAGGCCGGGCGCTTTTTGGCGGAGGTTCCGGTGATGCCCTCGTCGATATAGCGGTCAACGACCTGCCAGTTGGGATGATACCGAAGCTGGTCATCGTACCATTGCATCTGGTTGCCAAGCGCATCGACCTGCGCTTCATGCTGGGTGGAAACACGACCGTAAAAGACAATGCGGCGGTCACGGTCCTTGTCCAATGGGAATTGCCCAAAGTACATTCTTTGCGTGATGTTCATATCGCTGTACCTCCTTTGCCCGTAGTATAGAAGATTGAGAAGAGAATATGTAGGATGTCGCCGGTGTCAGCGACATCCTTGACATTACGCAGAATATCTGCTAAGGACCTGATGATAGACCTCAGCAGAGATCAGGTCGTTGTCAAATAAAATAGAAATCAGCTTCAGTGCAGTTGCATCAATGCTGAAAACATCGGGAGGAACAGCGGGGGAAAGGGGAGAGTAGGCGTTCTTGTTGATATTATCGACCTCCGTTCAGGTCCAGACTGTTCATCAAGGCTTCGTTGATCTGGTACATTTCGTCCGGCGTAGTCTGCCCTAGGAACCGCTGTATGCGTTCTTTATCAATGGTGAAGATCTGCTCCAGCAGCACCATAGAGGGCCTTGAAAACGCTGGATTTCGGTCAATGAGAACATGGGTAGGCTGTTTTGGCTTTTTGGTGACTTTTGAGGTCACAGCAGCCACGATCACAGTCGGCGCAAATTTATTTCCTGTATTATTTTGAATTACAATAACGGGACGTTTACCTCCCTGCTCAGAACCATAGTGCGGGTCAAGGTCTGCATAGTAGATCTCGCCTCGGAGAAAACCAAAGTCTTTTGTTACATATACGGTGGCGGTCAACCCCCTTTTCCTTATGTAGGCAAAAGCCGCCCTTGCGGACGGCTTCTGCGATGTGAAAGGAGACGTGCATGAAGAAGTAAGTTCACTGCTTGATGGGAAGATTGAAGCGGCGGCTGGAGCCGTTGTAGGTGCGAAGGATCAGCATCATATACTTGTAGCTGACGGTGCCGCTCAGGGATTTCTCATCCCGCACCATCGTCATAGGGTGAATGGCTTGCAGACGCTTCACCAGACGCTCCGGGTCATATTCGCCCTGATACAGAGCCACAAAGCGAACCATGCCCTGCAGGATGCCGGAGCGGAGGGAATCGGGGTCACCCTCCCAGCCCTTTGCCAGCATGGTCAGGGCTTCTTTGTAAAGGTCTGCGCCGTAGGCTTTGTACTCCTTGAAAGCCGTGCGGATGCAGATGATCTTCCACGGGGCACGGTAGCTGTCCAGACCAAGCTGCAGACCGGTGCTTTCGGTGGCTTTCACGAATGCGAGAGATTCCGGGTCTTTGCCCACCAAAGCGGCGCGCAGCTCTGCGCCAGCGGTCAGCGGCGTGGAAACGCCCGTCTGCCGGGAAAACAGCATGGCTTCTTCTTCCTCTGTCAGTCCCTCGTACACTTTGCAGATGATCGGAAGATCCTGCCCGCCGTTCATCGCCCGACGGGTCACGATGGTATGCTGACCGTCAAAGACGAAGTAGTGACCGTCCCGGTAGCTGACCTTGGGCGGGTTGGCAATCAGCTCGGTGAACTCTGCCGACATCTTTTCGACATTGGGAATGTTCAGCTTGCGCTGATATTCCGCAGGGATTTCGAGAAAGGCACTGTTGATGACCTTTTCCTCGTAAGGCCGCTGAGCGAAAAGGGCTTCGATGATTGCTTCATCTGTGATTTCGGGCATGATCTCAGGCATGGTGCTGACACAGTTCATATTCTTCATAGCAGTTCCTCCATCTTATCTTCCAAATTTTTCAGGTAATCTCTCAATTTCTGAATCGTTCGTCCTACGGATGCACGGTTCTCTGCATCGGATAGAATATCGGGATATTCCCGGAAAACGCTTTCCCAGCGGCGCATCATACTGTTGGCGGCTCCCGATACCTCACAAAGCATCGCCGCACCATTGGCAAGCTGCTTGACATGGTAGCGATTGTTTGCGATTTCAAGAATCTGCTGACGGTCAACTTTCAACGGCTCGTTCTCCTTTTGTGGAAAGATCGGCTCGGATGGAGCAGGAGTGGACATTGGTTCTTCGTCAGGCGCTTCTTCATCGGATGTACTGGCATCAGGCAGCGGTGCAGCTACGGCTGGGGGAGCTTTCTGCTTTTGTGCAGACGGTTTTGGTGGCTTCAGTTTACAGATCTCAGCCACCAGTGCAGGACGTTCTTCGGGAGGGGCACGGGCAACGGATGCAATCTCAGCGGCGGTCGGCTTGACCTCGCCGGAAAGCACTTTCTGCCGTGTGCCGGGAACGGCTTCTTCGGCAGCGTCCAAACCTTTAGCATAATGTTCGGCTTCAATCACATACGTTCTTCCTACACCGCTTTCCGCAGCGACTTTATAACAGGTTTTGGGTGCACCAATCAGGTTACGCTTTCCGTAACCTGATTTTGCAGCAGGACTTTTTCTGTCACCGCCATTGGCGCATTTCTCAGCCTCGTACTGTTTTCCGATAAGGTACTTCTTCTGTTCCGGAGTGAGGTTGCGCCGCCCCAACTGGTTTTTGCAGATCCAGATGATGGCTTCATAGGCGGTAACGGTAGCTGCCATTTGCTTTAGGTTGTGCTTTGCCGCCCAGCG
>ERZ1694966.296-NODE-296-length-35849-cov-85.762949_pt1 | contig 35849 bp, 30 predicted proteins | sample MGYA00581611_ERZ1694966 | MGnify/ENA primary metagenome ERZ1694966 (study PRJEB42213, sample SAMN07424282) | human gut metagenome | biome: ENVO:00009003; feature: ENVO:2100002; material: ENVO:00002003 | host: Homo sapiens | place: USA | collected 2014 ...
TAGTAACACATTTATTAGTTTGTAAATGTGTCTACCTATATCAGGATAAGACAGGAGGTTTTTATCATACTACATTTGCTGTATGGATAAATACTAAAACTTTCTATTATGAAAAAGATGTCAGTTGTTTTAGGCTTGTTACTCGCTGTCTTGGTGACGGGCTGTGGCATTTATGAGAGCTACGGGTTTGATTATAAGCAGTTGAGCAGCATTGAACGTGGTATGAGCTTTAAAGAGGTGTGTACCATTTTAGGAGAGCCTGCATTTAGAGATTTGAATAAGGAGGGAGAGGCTTGGACATTCCGTGCTTATACTCCTGCGGGGTGGTCGGCTGTCAAGGTGTGGTTCAAAGACGGAAAAGTGGACGAAATGAAGAGCTATCTGGAGGATACTTATCCGGTTACCACTTCGCGGGACAAAAGTTTCATGGACGAGAAAAAAGAATCTTCCGACAAGAGTAGCGAAACAAAGGTAATAGTTTCGCCGGAAGGGAAACATTACATCAAAATGGGCTCGGTAGTAGTCACTCCCGAAGGCAAGCATATAATAGTACCTTGATTATACCAGCATAATCGTTTCCGGATATAGTATAATGTGAATATACCTTTCTATAAAGTGCTGATATTTATAAAGTTCTATATTTTTTGCAGATTTTAGGTATATGTAGTTCAAAGAATGTTATCTGAAATGAAAAGAATGGGCAATGTTTGTCATTGCTCTGTCTTTATCTTATATTTGAGTAGATAATATAGGATATCATTTTAAGAAAGGAACTAATAATAAGATAATAATATGAAGAATATTGAGAAGGCGACCAATAATATGAAAATGGTATATTCCATTCTGTGCAATCTTAAGAAGTGTACAATCTTTGAATTACAGAAACTGACGAAGTTCAGGGATGTGGATTTGTGTTTGGCCTTGGGGTATCTGCTGCAGAATAACCAGATTTATCAGAAGCGTATTGATAACATGGTTTACTATGGAGTCGTCGCAAAATGAAAAGATATACAATAGGTTTACCACACATTTTGCTTACATGCTTGCATGGCGCTTTCTAATTGTTTGTTATACCGCGTTTTACGATATGTAAGCAGATGCCATGCAAGTATGTAGGCAAACTTTGCTTGCATGCTGTTTTTTCTTGTGCAAATGGCTGGTCTTCTTTCCGCAAAGAACAGCTCTTTCTTCTACTAAAAGCTTATTAATGACTATTGTGCACGGTTGTGATGCAACTTCTTCACTATTGTGGTACGGCTTCTTCATGCTTGTGGAGAAGCCGTACCACAATAGTGCGCATGTCTAACTATCATTTATTCAGTGTATTGACAGCCTATGTTAGAGCAATGAAAGACTGATAGGCTGTCTTTCATTGGCTGTGTGTCTACCTTCAAAAGAGTGATATGGTAGTGGATAATGTTCATGTTTTGCTGTTTTTTCAGTGAAAGAAATCATGAGTATTTGGATACTTGAAAAATAAGTCCCACCTTTGCACGCGAATTAGAAAACCAAAAGAGTTTTGTAATCCTCATCGGAGGGCTGTAAAAATGCCGGATAAGATGACTGGGTAAAACCAATCATTTTATCCGGCATTTTTTTGCTTTTGGGCAAGACAATAACCTATAAATATAGTTGAACATGAAAAGAGATGCAATTGATTTGAGTACACTGAATGTGTTTACATTGTTTCGGAAATATTTTGTTCCTACGTTGCTGGGTATGCTCAGTATGTCGGCCGTAACAGCGATTGACGGGATATTTGTCGGGCATGGAGTAGGTAGCGACGGGATTGCGGCCGTAAATATCTGTGTCCCTTTACTGATGCTTTTTACGGGAATCGGGCTTATGGTTGGTGCCGGGTGTTCTGTGGTCGCTTCTATCCAATTGTCGAGAGGCAAAAGCAAGTCTGCTCGGTTGAATGTGACACAAGCATTACTGTTTGTAACGATTGTTGCTTTGATACCCTCTGCTTTGATGATGGCTTTTCCGGCAGAAACAGCCCGGATGCTCGGCTCTTCCGAACATCTGTTGCCTATGGTGACGGATTATCTGCTGTGGTTTGTTCCGTCATGGGTCTTTCAGATATGGATAACGGTGCCGCTGTTCGTCATTCGTCTGGACGGTGCTCCAAAGCTGGCTATGTTGTGCAGCCTGATTACGGCTGTAATCAATGTGGTGCTCGACTGGCTGTTTATCTTTCCTTTTGGCTGGGGAGTCATGGGAGCAGCATTTGCCACTTCCATCAGCATCATGGCCGGCGGACTGGTGGCGATGGTCTATCTACTGTTTTATGCTCGGCATTTGCGTTTACAACCACTCAAATGGAGTGTCAAGAGCCTGCGGCTTTCCGTGCGGAATATTGGTTACCAGTGCCGTATCGGTCCTTCTGCCTTATTGGGAGAGGCAACGCTTGCTGTTCTTATGTTCGTCGGGAACCAGGTATTTATGTCCTATCTGGGGGACGATGGCGTAGGGGCATTCGGTATAGCGTGCTATTATATTCCTTTTGTTTTCATGGTAGGTAATGCTATTGCACAATCTGCCCAGCCTATTATCAGCTATAATTTCGGACTGGGCTACAAGGAAAGAGTGATGACGGCGGAACGTATTGCGTTGCTGACGGCTGTGGTCTGCGGTGTGGTTGCAACGGTGGCATTCACTGTTTATCCTTATCTGCTGGTTGGCCTTTTCATCAGTCTTGACAGTGAAGCGGCGAAGATAGCGATACACGGTTTCCCCTATTTTGCAAGCGGCTTTGTCTTTTTCATTGTGAATATTGCTGTGGTAGGTTATTTTCAGAGTGTTGAAAGAATAAAGCCAGCTACGATTTTTGCTTTGTTGCGTGGCTTTGTTTTCCTTATTCCGAGTTTTATTTTGTTGCCGAAGTTCTTGGGTGTGTCGGGAATCTGGTTGGCAATGCCACTCTCGGAGGCTTTGACAATCATTGTGATTCTGCTTTTTGTTCTGAAGCATCGGTATGCTTATAAAGTTTCCAGCCAACTCATTACGTCGTAGATGCCTTTAAAAAAACGAGGTTGTGCCAACGTTTTGACATAACCTCCTAAAACCGTAACCTAAGATTTCTAAAATTGGCGAGATTGGACAATCATACATTTGTATGAACTCTATATATTTGCAAATTATATCGTTATAGATGAAAAGTAGCACTGAAAATATATACAAACAGAAAGTCAATCAAGTAATTGATTACATAAATTTTAATCTGCATCAGCCATTGCAATTGAATGTAATAGCCGACATAGTAAATATGTCTCAACGGCAATTGCTCCGTATGATGAGTTCTGCTTTGGATGAACCATTATACTCTTATGTGGCGAGGCAACGAGTAGAACGAGCTGTACTATATATGCAAACTGAAGACATGAGTTTACAGAATTTGGCTGGGTTAGTCGGCTACGATAATCCGCAATCGTTCTCCAAAGCATTTAAGAAACAATTTGGTATCTCTCCCAAAACATATATCAGCAGATTAAGGATGCGATTAAAAGAGTGCGAACATGATGGAAAGGAGTGCGAATTGCATTCTGAAGTCTACAATTTCGAGGGATTAAATTTAGTATATATCCGTATATGGGGTAAGTACGGAGAGGAAGAACCTTATGAAACAGTATGGAGTAAATTGATACATTTCTTAAAGAGCAATGACTTACTTCTGCCCGATACACGTTTTATTGGGTTAAGTTTTGACGACCCTAATGTGACAAACCCTAATCAATGTCGTTTCTATGCTTGTGCATCGGTACAAAAGGAAATTATGCCTACTTGTGAATTTGGTACAATCCGGCTACCACAAGGTAAATATGCGGTCTATACGTTGCAGGGGTATTATACAGATTTGCAGGACTGGTATAACATCATTAACGTAAGCCAAGAATATTCACTTCGTCATGGGATGTCTTTTGAGGAGTATATCAATTATTCAAAAGAAAATAAAAAAGAGAGTATCACAAAAATCTACATACCGATAAAATAAATAAAAGCATGGAAAATAGTTTACCTAAATATATAACTCTAACAGAGGATAATATAGATAAAGAACATATCTGCTGCGCATTCTCTGACAAAAAATGCTTGGAAGGATATGAGTCCAAAAAGGAATGGCTAAAAAAGGAATTTGCTAATGGCTATGTTTTTAGGCGGCTTGATGCACGAGCCAAAGTTTTTATAGAATATGTTCCTGCTGAATATGCGTGGCTTCCGGTTACTGCCCCTAATTATTTAATGATTAATTGTTTTTGGGTTTCAGGGCAGTATAAAGGTCAAGGGCATGGATATAATTTGCTCCAATTTGTGATTGAAGATGCAAAAAAGCAACAAAAAAATGGATTGGTTACTGTTGTAGGTACAAAAAAGAACCATTTTATGAGTGATACGAAATGGTTGCTGCAACATGGCTTTAAGGAAATAGAAAAACTTCCAAATGGATTTTCATTGTTGGTAATGAGTTTTCATGAGAATAGTGCAGTTCCATATTTTAATGATTGCGTCAAAAGTGGAGAATGCCCCGACAAACTGGGAATAGTGGCTTATTATTCTAATCGTTGCCCATATACGGATTATTATGTAAATGGAGTGTTGCGTGTTCTTGCGCAAGAAATAAATATTCCTTTGAAAGTAATTAAATTGGAAACGAGAGAGCAAGCACAAAACTCTCCTACACCAGCTACTATATTTTCTCTTTTTTACAATGGGAAGTTTGTAACTACGGATTTAAGTATTTGTACTGAGTCTAAATTTACAAAACTATTAAAGTAGTAAAATGAAAGAACTGGTTAATAACATGTTAGCTGAAATAGAGGTCAATATATCTGAAATCGACCTCTACGGTTATGATATTGTTGAAACTTTTCTTTCAATAGTGCGTCGTTTGCAAGCGGTTCTCAATGATTTAAAAACAAAACTGCAAATTCATTCCTTCTATAAGATTTATCGGATAGAAACACAATGCCCCGATGGTAGTAATGATGTAATCAGAAACTATATTAAGTAAAGAACTGGATAACCTGACCTGCTTCTTTAACCGTAATCTGGACTTTTACCAATATTATCGTTTTCATTCGACCTTGTATGATGAATATTATGTTGTTCGTGGAAAGTTTGATTTACGCCTATGTACCGATAGCGCACAATTCGATAAAGACCTGAATTTCTCAACCTTGTTTCTTCGGGTGGCATTAACAATGGCAACGTGGGAATAAAAGAAATGATGAATTTTCTCAGTACGGTGCTCTAAATGGAGTTAGGCGATTATTATGCCGCTTATATTGCCATGAAAGAACGGAAGAAGGATTGGACGGCATATCTTAGCCGTTTGCAAGACAGCTTAGTCAAACGAATGGACGAAGGATAGTAAATGACAAACTTCTGTTTTTCTTTTCGCCAGTATTATATTGCTTCAATATTATAAATCAACCATTTAGTCTTGTTGGGGTACCGTGCTGTGGATGCTTTCCAGCATAGAATTGATATGTACGGCTTCTGCGGTTCTGCCGGAAGCCTTGCCTAACTTCACGCTCCAGTGAGCCGGATTTATTTCCAGTTTGGTGTTGAACTGGGCTACAACTTGGTCGATAGTGATACGTGCGATAATCGGTGCGTTGCCGTTCTTCTTTACTGCATTTCGTTTGACGAAATAGAGTAGCTTGAAAGTACTTCTCATAATCTCTTTTTTAGTTACAAAATTAAATTGATGAACTGAAAATGAGATATTTGCAGTACGGACAAATCAAGACAACAAACCGACAATTTCAGACATTCCGTGACCTAAAATCCGAAAGGTCGGACAGGTCACGAATTGGTCACGAAAGTATGTCTTTTTGTGACCATTTCGTGTCTTAGGTCACGGACTTTATACAAAGAAAAAACTCCTGCAATACCTTGATATTGTAGGAGTTGTCTTTTCTTTGTCTGGTTTTGTCCAGCTTCTTGGTGATCCGCCTGGGGCTCGAACCCAGGACCCCAACATTAAAAGTGTTGTGCTCTACCTGCTGAGCTAGCGAATCAGACCTTATTGCTGTTAAGCGGGTGCAAAGATAGGCACTTTTGTTTAAAAAACAAATGGATTAAGGGAAAAAGTTTTGAGAACGACTTCTGCTTTTACTCTTCTTGTTGATTATCAGTCTGTTCAAACTTGTGAATTTTTTCTCTGTTTATGATGAAACGTTGATAGTAGGAGAGCATAAGGGTGGTAAGCGGAAGTGCTATAATCATACCCAGCATCCCCATCAATGACCCCCAAATCGATAAAGACAGTAAGATGATGGCAGGATTCAGGCCCGTAATCTTCCCCATGACACGCGGTACGATGAATCCGTCTTGAATGGCTTGTACTATGATGAATACCGCAAGGGCCGATGCAATGATAATCCAGAAGTTTCCTCCCGTATCCGCTGCTTTCAGTATGGCCAGCACGATGGTAGGTATAAAGCCGATAATCTGCAAATAAGGTACTAGGTTTAAAGCGCCGATGAATAAGCCGAGTCCAATGGCCAGTGGGAAATCAATAATCAGAAAGCCTATACTGAACAGAATACCGACACACAATGCCACGAATGCTTGTCCGCGGAAGTATCTGTTCATGCCGTCTTTCACATCGTTCATTACATTGATTACGAAGGGCCGGTATTTCTGTGGTACCAGGTGGGTCCACCCTTCGGAAATGCTTTCGTAATCCAGCAATATGAAAACTATATAGAGAAGAATGAGGAAGAAAGTGAAGAAACTGAACAGCAGATTGACGGATTCTGACAACAAGGACCAGAGCCGGGGAACGGTTTCCTTGATGGCGTTCAGCATATTCTCTTCCTTGAACAATTGGGTGACAAACTGGGTGTCTATGTTCTCACGAAGGAATTCAGAGAGTGTTTTGGGCACATTGCCGTCGTGGGTTCCGTTGGAAAAGTAGTCTATTACCAAATCTTTTACCCTGACGAATTCGTCCATCATGGGAGGCACAAGCAGATAGAAGGCGGTTCCTCCTACAATCAGAATACTGAATAAGGCGCAGAAGATGGATATGACCCGGTTCTTGAGCCTTAATCTGTACTGGAAGAAGGTGACCAGGGGGTATATCAGATAGGCAATGAGCCATGCGATGAAGAATGGCAGCAATACGCCGCTTAGACGCTTGAAGAGCATAAGGATGCCGATAATGATGACACCGAGTATGACACCGCGGATAAAACTGTCGAATGTAATCTTTTTGCGTTCCATAATGCTCTGTTTTTTGTATTTGTTAATGACCGATTTCCTTTTGGTCGGCTTGGATGGCTTGCTGATAGCACTCTCGGCATAGCGGTTCATATTCTTCGGTTTCCCCCAGCAGTACTTGTTTGTCGTTCTTGACGGTACGGTGGGAGAACGAGGCAAGTTGACCACATTTCACACAGATGGCATGTACTTTGGAAACTTCGTCTGCAATGGCACACAGTCCCGGCATAGGGCCGAATGGAATACCGCGGAAGTCCATATCCAGTCCGGCTACAATGACGCGTATACCATTGTTGGCAAGCTGGTTGCATACATCAATCAGGCCGCTGTCAAAGAACTGGGCTTCGTCAATGCCCACTACATCTATCTCTGAAGTGAAGAGCAGAATGCTGGCAGACGAGTCGATGGGAGTGGAGGCTATGGAATGACTGTCATGCGATACGACATCGGCTTCGGAATAACGGGTGTCTATGGCAGGCTTGAATATCTCTACGCGTTGTTTGGCAAATTTTGCCCGTTTCAGTCTCCTTATCAGCTCTTCGGTTTTGCCGGAGAACATGGAACCGCAAATGACCTCAATTCTTCCCCTGCGTTTGGTTTCCTGTATATGATCTTCTGAAAATAATACCATGTTTTCGAGTGTTATATTTAAGCGCAAAAGTAACACTTTTGTTCGCTTTCCGATATTTTTTCATTATTTATTTCTACATTTGTAGCGTTAACACGGACTGTGTAAAGGATATGCAAACCCTATTAAACGACATAGAATTAGATATTCAGGAATTGAAATGTTTGATGCAGGCCATTTCAAGTGATGCCAATCCGACATTGAAGATTGTGGCAAAACGGAATATCCAGCAGATGAAGGCACGCTTGGAGGCGTTGCAAGAACTGCTTGAGGAGGCGCCAACGGCTGTTGTGTCGCCCCTGGAGGAACCCCCTGCTGTTACTACTCCTTTGACCGAATCGGTTTCTCCGGTCGAATCGGTTATTCCTGATACAGTGAAGATGGTATGTGAGGAACCGGAAACAGTTCCTATTTTGGCAGAACGCATCAAGCCTGCCAAGGATTTGAAACATGCCATCAGTCTGAACGATTCATTCCGTTTTGTCCGCGAACTGTTCGCAGGCGATGCTGCACGGATGAATGAAGTGGTACGACGTTTGGGTGAGGCTCCTTCTTTGGACAAGGCTATGGATATTTTTGCTTCGGAAGTGCACCCGGATGAAGAAAATGAAGCCGCCGTCGATTTTATGGAACTCCTCAAAAAATATTTCAGCTAAACGACCGATAAGTATGGGAAAACTTTATGTAGTGCCTACCCCGGTAGGAAATTTGGAAGATATGACATTCCGTGCTATCCGGATTCTGAAAGAAGTGGATTTGATACTTGCTGAGGATACACGTACCTCCGGCATATTGCTGAAACACTTCGAAATAAAGAATGCGATGCAATCTCACCATAAATTTAATGAACATAAAACGGTTGAAAGTGTTGTTAATAGAATAAAGGGGGGAGAAACTGTAGCTTTGATTTCGGATGCAGGTACGCCGGGTATATCCGACCCGGGCTTTCTGGTAGTCAGAGAGTGTGTGCGTAACGGCATCGAAGTGCAATGCCTGCCGGGAGCGACAGCTTTTGTACCGGCATTGGTGGCTTCCGGACTGCCGAATGAGAAGTTCTGTTTTGAAGGTTTCCTTCCACAGAAAAAAGGAAGGATGACCCGCCTGAAGGCATTGGCCGAGGAGCGTCGTACCATGGTGTTCTATGAGTCTCCCCACAGATTGGTAAAAGCTTTGACGCAGTTTGCCGAACATTTCGGTGCCGAACGTCAGGCTTCTGTTTCGCGGGAAATCTCAAAGATGCACGAAGAAACGGTGCGTGGAACGCTTACAGAATTGATTGAACATTTCACGGCGAACGAACCGCGCGGTGAAATTGTGATTGTAGTAACAGGAATAGACGATTAAATAACTTCATTAACCAAACGTAAAACGAAAGCGTATGAAAAAGTTAGCAGTTTTAATTGTATGCGCGGCTGTAATGGCTTCGTGTGACAGCTTCTCTGGTGGCAGTAAGAACCAGCTGAAAGCTGAAAATGATTCTTTATTGATGGAACTGACTCAGCGTAATGCTGAATTGGACGAGATGATGGGCACTTTCAATGATATTTCAGAGGGATTTCGCCAGATTAATGCAGCAGAGAGCCGTGTGGATTTGCAGCGTGGTGCTGTGGCAGAAGGCTCTTTGAATGCCAAGCAGCAGATTGCGTCGGATATTGAGTTTATCCGTAAGCAGATGGAAGAGAACAAGGAGCAGATTGCCAAACTGCAGTCCATGCTGAAGAACAGTAAGAATAACTCTGCCCAGTTGAAGAGGGCTGTGGAGTCCCTGACTCAGGAGTTGGTGGCAAAGACCCAGCGTATCGAGGAATTGCAGGCTGAGCTGGCTTCCAAGAATATCCGTATCCAGGAACTGGATGCTGCCGTAACCGGTTTGTCTACTGAGAAAGAAGAATTGACTGCCGAAAATGAGGCGAAGGCTCAAACCGTTGCCGAACAAGATAAGGCACTCAATACGGCTTGGTTTGTATTTGGTACGAAGAAAGAGTTGAAGGACCAGAAGATATTGACAAATACCGGACTTTTCAAAAAAGGCCAGGTGCTGAAAGATTCTGATATCAACAAGGACTACTTTACACAAGTGGATATCCGTACGACAAAAGAGATTAAACTATACTCTAAAGATGCTGATATCTTGACTACTCATCCCGCGGGCTCTTATGCGTTGGAGAAGGATGATAAAGGACAGTTGACTTTGAAGATTACAAATCCGAAAGACTTCTGGAGTGTGTCCAAGTATTTGGTAATCCAGGTAAAATAATACTGTTATAGACTGATACAGAACGGACGCAGGTTATTGGAATTGATAATCTGCGTCTATTTTTATATATCCCTTTCCTTTAAATTATGGCATCCCAATATAAGAACCTGTTTTTTGACCTGGACGATACGCTTTGGGCATTTTCCCTTAATGCACGCGATACATTCGAAGAGATGTATCAGAAGTATGATTATGACCGTTTCTTTCGGTCTTTCCAGCATTTCTATACACTTTATCAGTATCGCAATGTAGAGCTATGGGAAGAATACGGTAGGGGGCAGGTCAGTAAGGAAGAGTTGAACCGCCAGCGTTTCCTATATCCTCTGGAGGCAGTAGGGGCGAGGGATGCAGCTTTGGCCGAGGCTTTTTCTGATGATTTCTTTTCGGTCATTCCCACAAAAAGCAGGCTGATGCCGCATGCGTATGAGGTACTGGAATATTTGGCAGAGAAATACAACCTCTATATCCTTTCCAATGGTTTCCAAGAGCTGCAATGTCATAAGATGCGTTCGGCGGGTATCGACCGCTTTTTTAAGAAGATTGTTCTCTCTGATGACATCGGTGTCTTGAAGCCCTGGCCCGAAATCTTTCATTTTGCACTTTCTGCCACACAATCCGAAGTGCGTGATTCTTTGATGATAGGCGATAGTTGGGAGAATGATGTGGCAGGAGCCAAAGGAGTGGGTATGCACCAAGTGTTTTATAATGTAACGGGGAAGGAAGAACTGCCTTTCCAACCGACTTATCATATCAGTAATCTGAAAGAATTGATGCAGATTCTGTGACATTGAAATTTTTAGTTGTACTTTTGTCTACAGAAACGTATATTATACAGCTATGGACACAATCTTACCTTTCGCTTTACTTTGTTTTACCTCCTTCTTTACGTTGACAAACCCTCTTGGCACCATGCCGGTGTTTTTGACCATGACGCATGGAATGACGGACCGTGAACGGCAGTCGGTAGTATCGCGCGCCACTCTGGTTGCCTTTATTACGATTATGGTTTTTACGTTTGCGGGACAGTTCCTCTTTAAGTTCTTCGGTATCTCTACCAATGGTTTCCGTATTGCCGGTGGAGTTATTATCTTTAAGATTGGCTTCGATATGCTGCAAGCCCGTTATACCCCAATGAAGCTGAAAGACGAGGAAATCAAGACTTATGCCGATGATATTTCCATTACTCCTCTTGGAATTCCGATGCTTTGTGGTCCTGGTGCCATAGCCAATGCCATTGTGCTGATGCAGGATGCCCATACCATTCAGATGAAAGGAGTTCTTATAGGAATGATTGCCTTTATTTATCTGATTACCTTTTTCATATTGCGTGCTTCCACACGGCTGGTCAAAATCTTGGGTGAGACGGGAAACAATGTGATGATGCGTCTGATGGGGCTTATTCTGATGGTTATTGCCGTTGAGTGTTTTGTCAGCGGAGTGAAACCGATATTGGTGGATATATTGAAAGAAGGAGGCATACCATCACTGGCACCCCTCCTCTAAACACTTTATTTATAAAAACACATTGGGAAAATTCCCAAGTTTCTTTAGGCTACTATTGATTAATAGCCTGGATTTTGTTCTATGTTCGGATTGGCATTGATTTCACCTACGGGAATCAATGGGAGCGCTTTCTTGGAATCTCGATTGAATGTACGCGCTTCTTCGCTCAATACGTCGTGCCATCCTCTGGCATTAACGTCCGTGTAGCGTGTAACAGTTTCACCTCGGCGCATAACATCGAAATAGCGCTGTCCCTCACCTACAAGTTCCTTGCGGCGTTCAATGTAGATGCGGTCTAATGTGATATTTCCGCTGGTTACTTGTTTGCTTTCATCCGTTGTACGGTTGGAGATGATATCATTCAGCAAGTTGGCAGCCTTGTTCTTGTCTCCGGCTTGGAAAGCTGCTTCTGCTGCTGACAAGTAAACTTCTGACAAGCGTAGCAATGGGACATTGGAGTAACGCACATCTCCGTTTACAGCAGGCATTTTGTTGATGTAAACTTTGCGCTTGTCAAATCCTCCTGCTGCCGCTGCCAATAATATGTCGTTACGGATGTCTGCCGGGTCGGATGTAAGCATGTCAGAGAAGTCTTTTGTGACAATTACATCTCCATATCCGGGAGAAGCGCCAGCCTTGTCGGCATATAAATAGGCAATACCTTCACGGTCTGTCCAGTCAGTATTGTTGTTGATGGAAATCTCGAACATGATTTCTTTTGAATGATTGGCATCACTTTTGCTCCATGCAGCAACATATTCTGACGGTTCCCAAAGTTTGTAAGACGAGTTTGATATGATGTCTTCTGCTACGGATAAGGCCTTGCTCCATTCGCCTTTTGTCATATATACACGTACCTGCAAGGCTTTGGCAGCCCAAAGGTTGACATAACCCACTTCATTGGTTTTGGGCAGTGCATTTGAGTTGATTGCATCTGTCAAATCTTTTTCAATACTCTCATAACATTGAGCTACCGTGCTGCGGCTTGGCTTTTCTGTCGATTCCAGCGGGGAGGTAGCGATGGGCACACCGAGTGAGTTGCCTTGATCTACCGTATAAGGTTTACCGTAGATACGTGTAAGGTCAAACAGTGCCATGGCGCGCAGAACTTTTGCTTCTGCATCATATTGGTCAATAGTGGCTTTTGCCTCTGCCGCATCGGTCAGGTTGCCACTTTCTGCTGCCTGAATCAGACGGTTGGCGCGTGCAATGACTACATAAGGCATCTGCCATACGGCTGTTGAGGTGGTGAAATTGTCTGCAGTTGTATATTCCATATAGTAGTAGAAGTTTGCTCTTCCGCTTCCCCCGTTATATTCATATTGGATATCTTCCCCTCTCATGTCACCGTATACGAACATGAGGCGTCCATAATAATTAATCAGGCTACTGTTACCTTTAACGGCAGCATAAAGTCCCGTCCGCACATTGGCCAAATCATCGCTGTTCTTGATTGCGGTTTCTGCATCTATTCCGTCTGCGGGTGACTGATCCAGCCAACTGTTGAGGCATGATGAAGTGCTGACTGCCATAGCTGCGCAAAGCGTTGCTGTGTATAATGTCTTTAATATTTTCATTTTCGTATCTTTATTAGTTAGAAATTCAATTCTATTCCGAATGTATATGTTCTCAATGCCGGAGTCTCAAATGTGCATAGTCCGTCTACACGCATTTCCGGATCTACAAATAAGTCTTTAGACTTCCATGTAAGCAGATTGGAACCAGAGAAGTAGATTCTGGCTTTGCTGAGTCCAAGCTTGCTGATATAGTTTTGCGGAATGCTTACACCTAATGTGAGGTTCTTCAGACGTAGATAATCAGTAGGCATCAGCCAGCGTGAAGACAGTGAAGCAGCGCTTCCATATTCAAATTTAGGCAATGTGGCATTCGTGTCGCCCGGGCCTGTCCACATCTTTGAGATGTCATAGTATGTCGGTACGGCACCACCGTATAGATATGAACCGCCATTGGAGTGCTGCCAAGTGGAGTAGTCAAAAGCATCACCACCCAATGAATAAGTGAAAGTGAAGCCCAAGTCGATAAACTTCCATTTGAGGTTGTTGGTAAGACCGCCTTCTATACTAGCCTGATGCTTGCCTACAATAGTTTTGTTGGCTTCAGAGATATTTGTAGTTGTCTTGCGGGCATTCTCTGTTCCGTCATTCAGATAGAACATTTCTTTACCGGTCTCGGCGTCGACTCCGGCGTATTCATAAACATAGTATGAATAGTAAGGTTCGCCTACACGGTGAATCAGCGGTCCTGATACGATTTCATTCTGCTGGCCATCCAATTTGGTCAGTTTGTTGCTGTTGTGTGCCATGTTCAGAGAAGTGGTCCACGTGAAATCCTTGTTTCTGAAATTGGTTGATGTAATGGTCAACTCAAAACCGGAGTTCTTCAGTGAACCGATGTTTTGCGGAGTGGTATATCCATAATTGCCATCATAATATCCGCCAACTTGTGATACGGGGAGGTCGTATATAAGGTCGCTGGTTTTACGCTGATAGTAGTCGAATGTTACAGAGATACGGTCAATGAATGAAAGGTCGAGACCGATATTCCATGTTTTGTTCTTTTCCCATTTCAGGTCTGGGTTTGCAATTCCGACGATTGACATTCCTGACTGTCCATTGTATATGATTCCATATTTATAAAGATTCATATAAGCGTAATAGTCTGAAGGTTGCGTTCCGTTTACGCCGTATGACACACGGAGCTTTCCATCTGTCAATACACTCTTGACGGGATTTAGGAAACTTTCGTCTATGAATCTCCATGCTCCAGAAACCGACCAGAAACTTCCCCAACGGTTTTCTCTTGCCAGACGTGAACTTCCGTCGGTACGATAGCTGAGACCGAGATAATATCTGTCTGCGTAGTTATAATTGGCACGTCCGAGGAACGAAGTCATGCGATAGCTCTGTCTGTTGGTCTCGGCACTTGTTGAACCGGCATTTGTCAATTCGTACAAATCACCCGGATAGTCTTGGCCTGCCATGTAGTTGAAAGCATATTCCGTATCTTGTGTTTCAAAACCAAGCAGGGCATCAATATTGTGCAGACCGAAAGAGTTGATGTAAGAGAGCTGGGTTTGTGTATTCAGCTGGTCATTACGATTGACAATACGCTGCATGACACCACCCGGAGCGCCGTTGTTTGAGTGTCTGTCCCAAAGAACATCATTGGTACCTTGTGCGTAATCATAAGCAATCTTTTCACTTAAATTCAACTTGTCCCAAATATTATAGGTCAACTTGATTGTATTGAATGCCTTCATCAGGGTATAAACGTCGGAGCTGTGTTCTCTTTCATACAAAGGATTGACTCCAAATACGCCGCAACCATTGTTTAATGTGCCGTCTTCATTATAAGGGGTTGATGAGGGGCTCTGGAAGAATGCGTAATTGGCCACAGGCCCATCATAGGAGGTCGCTTCATTGGTTTTGTTTTGTCTTACTTTTGAGAATTGGCTTGTAACTTGAACCTCAAAGTCTCCAAACTTATGAGTGAGGTTTGCATTACCAGTGAAACGTTCCAGACCTTGTTTGTAAATGATACCTTCCTGATTGGTATAAGCTACTGAGGTGTAGAACTTGGTACGGTCATTGCCACCAGATACGCTCAGCTGGTAGTTCTGATGAGAACCGTTACGGAAAAGCAGGTCTTTCCAATCCGTCCATCCGGTCGAGGGTTTTGAAGCAAAGTCCTCGATGTTCTGGTCTGCAAAAGTTACGGCATCTGCATCGGACATGTTTCCGGTGTATAACCCGTAATTCTTGAGACCGGTCCATAAGAGTTCGCGGCGCGAGTCACCGTCGAGCATAGGACGATAATCTATTGCCATGTTTGAGAAACCCCAGTCGGAACGGAAACTTACATTTGTTTTGCCTTGTTTTCCGCTTTTCGTCGTAATGACCACAACACCGTTAGCAGCACGCGAGCCGTAAAGAGAGGCAGCCGCCGCATCTTTGATAACTGTGATAGACTCGATGTCATTGGTATTGAGTGAAGACAAAATATCAGTTCCTGCATCACTATAAGTGAACTCGGATAAGTCTCCACTTGTGACCGGTGTTCCGTCAATAACATAAAGCGGATTGTTTCCGGCATTGATGGAACCCATACCACGTACACGGATACTGCTTACAGAACCGGGATTACTTGAACTTGAGCCAAAAGTAACACCAGCGACATTACCAGAAAGTTTGTCGGCAACAGAAAGAACAGGTACATCTTCCAAGGTGGAAGTGTTTACAGTAGAAGCAGCTCCAGTAAATGATGCTTTTTTAAATGTACCGTAACCGGTAACCACAACCTCTTCAAGCAGCTCAGAATCGGATTTCAAAATTACCTTTACATGAGGTTTAATCGTTACTTCTTGGGTTTGCATACCAACAAACGAAATCACCAGAGTTTTCGCGGAACTACAATAAGTGTATATTGCTAAAAAACAATTGTTTACGTTTGCTATAGAACAGAGTTTATTCTATTGTATATTATCTATAAAGGTATATGGCAAAGGGAGGTAAGTGGCTCGAAGTACCCATTTCATACCGTTTTGAATAATTAAAAGCTGATAATGAGCGCGTTATTGTAACATTTCATTCTACTCTTTTAATTGGTGATGTACTAATTAACCCAATAAATGTTTTTTATTCAAGAATAACGATAGATTATATAGAGGAATTTATCTTGAAAGATAAATTTTATCCATAAAAGTTCCAAAATATTTTTTTGTTGAGAAATATTTGCTTTACATATGTTATTTATAATTGATGAATATATAATATATACGGCAAGATTCAATTATAATTGAAATATTTTATATCTTTGTATATAAACTAAATCATGTTTGAATATGAAAAATTATATCTCCCGCCCTTTATACATAAGGAGAATTGAACCGTTTATTGATAAAAGTATAATAAAAGTAATAACCGGCCAACGTAGGATAGGTAAAAGCTACATTCTTTTGCAGATATCAGATATCATAAAGAAAAACATACCGGAAGCCAATATCATTTTTGTAGATAAAGAGCAACTTGCCTTCACGGAAATTAGGAACTACATGGATCTTTATCAATATGTTTTAAAGAAGGTTACTGGGCATAATCATAACTATCTTTTTGTAGATGAAATCCAAGAGATTGAAGAATTCCAATTGTGTCTGCGGAGTTTATTGAACGAAAATAAATGCGATATCTATTGCACCGGAAGTAATGCTAAAATGCTGTCCAGTGAACTTGCTACTCAATTGGCAGGAAGATATATAGAATTTCCCATTCATTCACTTAGCTACGGGGAATTCTTAACTTTCAATCAATGTCAAGATTCCACCGAAAGTTTAAAACTCTATCTTACATTCGGAGGTATGCCATACATTCATAATCTAACAATGGACAAGAATGTCATATTCGAGTATTTGAGAAATGTTTGCCTTACAAAGTTACTACAAAAAAGTGAAATGCGGAAGAATATGGTAATGGATTTGATTTACAGGGGTTTCATTTACGCTGCCAATTATTCCGAGAGCCATTACAATCCACGCCGAAGCCAAATCAAGACGGAGCTACGTTACTTGTTCGTAACCACGCCCAATAGGTGACGAAATGGACACGAATAACGAAAAAAGGCTTTAAGGATTAGTGAGTTACTGACAACTCACGCAAAAAATCCGGTAACGAAAAAAGATTGCGCCGTTCTTCCGCGATTTGCGTATCAGAGGAGGGCTCTTCACCAACTAATTTTGAAAAAAAATTAAGGACGATGAAGAGTACATTTTCAGTTATTTACTACCTCAAACGTCAGGTAGTGAAAAAAGACGGGACGGTTCCCGTCATGGGACGCATCACGGTGGACGGCAGCCAGACGCAATTCAGTTGCAAACTGACCATCGATCCCAAGTTGTGGGACACCAAAGGGGGACGTGTCACGGGCAGAAGCACGGCGGCACTCGAAACGAACCGCATGCTTGACAAGATGCGGGTGCGTATCAACAAGCACTATCAGGAAATCATGGAGCGTGACAACTTCGTCACGGCAGAGAAGGTGAAGAACGCCTTTCTCGGACTGGAACACCGCTATCACATGCTGATGCAGGTGTTCCAGCAACACAACGAGGACTATGCCAAGCAGGTGGAAGCAGGCATGAAAGCCAAAGGCACGCTCTTGAAGTACAAGACTGTTTACAAGCATCTGCAAGAGTTTCTCAACATCCGTTACCACGTGAAGGACATCGCGTTGAAAGAGCTTACCCCCGCTTTCATTTCCGACTTCGAGATGTTTCTGCGCACGGACAAACACTGCTGCACCAATACCGTGTGGCTGTATGTATGCCCGCTTCGGACGATGGTGTTCATCGCCATCAACAACGAATGGCTCACACGCGACCCGTTTAGAGAGTATGAAATCAAGAAGGAGGAAACGACACGCAGTTTCCTGACCAAAGACGAAATCCGCCTGCTGATGGAAGGTAAACTGAAGAACGCCAAACAGGAACTATACCGCGACCTCTACCTGTTCTGCGCCTTCACGGGCTTGTCATTCGCCGATATGCGCAATTTGACGGAAGAGAACATCCGCACCTACTTCGATGAACACGAGTGGATAAACATCAACCGCCAGAAGACGGGCGTGGTGTCTAACATCCGCCTGCTTGACATTGCGAAACAAATCATCGACAAATACCGCGGGCTGTGCGAAAACGGCAGGATTTTCCCTGTTCCCCACTACAACACGTGCCTCGCCGGAATCCGTGCCGTCGCCAAGCGTTGCGGCATCACCAAGCATATCACGTGGCATCAGAGCCGCCACACGGCAGCCACGACGATATTCCTCTCCAACGGTGTTCCCATCGAAACGGTCAGCTCCATGCTCGGACACAAGAGCATAAAGACGACGCAGATTTACGCAAAGATAACCAAAGAGAAGCTCAATCAGGACATGGAGAACCTTGCCGCAAGATTGAACGGCGTCGAGGAATTTGCAGGTTGCACCATCTAAAAAGAAAAGCCATGAAACGTGACACAATCATCATCGAGGACAAGGCAGTCAGCGTAACCGGTAACGACGTGTGGATGACCGCCACCGAAATAGCCGGATTGTTCCATACGACCGTCCCGGCAGTGAACGCCGCCATCAGAGCCGTCCGCAAGTCGGACGTGCTGAACGACTACGAGGTGTGCCGCTACATGCAGCTTGAAAACGGGCTGCACGCGGACGTGTACGCCCTTGAAATCATCATCCCGGTCGCTTTCAGGGTGAATACCTACAACACCCACCTGTTCCGCACATGGCTGGTGGGAAAGGCACTCTCACAAGAGAAACGGCAGACATACGTGATGTTCATACAGAACGGAAAAGCCGGGTATTGCTGATTGCACATACCCCATAAGACAAGTAAACGGGTAGCACCACAAAAGGTGTCACCCGTTTACTTTTTCATGAAACCGCCTCACTCCAGCGGCTTGCGGTAGTTCGCTTCCAGTACCCCGCGCAGCCCCGTTTCCGGGTAAAGCACCTTCCCTCCCAAAAGTATGAAGGGCAACACGCGGTTGTTGCGGTATTCCTGCAAGGTGCGCCGGCTCACACGGAGCAGTTCCGACACCTCGCCGTCCGTCAGGTAACGTTCCCCGTCCAGCGGAGGACGGTAGCTTTCCAGAAATGCGGACAGCCATTTCGAGCCTTTGCGCATATCCTGCACCACAGAGGCTATCGGCTCGTCTTCCATCGTAAAAACATCGTTGTTCTCGTTCATCATAACTTCGGATTCAGTGGGTGAATAAATCAAATCATCTGCCGTGCGGATAGAGCGTGCCGACAAGCGGTATCAGCCGCTTCACCTCCTCTGGCTTGTAATAGAACCTGCGGTTTATCTGCGAGTAGCCGATAAGCCGCCTGTCACGCAGCGTCTGCAACGTGCGCGGGCTTATTCTCAACTGCCCGCAGACCTCCTCGCCCGTGAGCCATCTTTCCATGCGCCCCGTGTCGCTTTTGCGCCTCAGGGCGGCGACCTTCTCCGAGAGTGCGCCGAATGCCGCCACCATCATCTCGAAAGTCTTTTTCTCGATAGATACTATTTCCATATTCATGTCATTTAGAGTTTGCCGCAAAGGTAACGAAACGGCATACAAGACGTATCGTTTTCCGCTGAAAGGCTGCCTGTTGCGCCGTTTGACCGGGTTACGGAGCCATCTTCCGCAAAAATCTTACGTGAGTCACGTAGTGAGTTGTTAAAGCCCCTTTTGTTTATTGCCGAATTTTGCCGCAGAGAAACAAAAGAAAGGACAAAATATGAAAGTGATAACGATTGAAAGTTCCGCCTTCACCGCCCTGACGGAACAGATAGCCGAGATAGCGGTCTATGTGCGTGCCGTTTCCGGTGAGAGGAAGGGAGAGTCTTCCGACATGCTGCTCACCACCCGCGAGGCGGCGCACCTGCTGAACGTGAGTACCCGTACCCTCCAACGTATGCGCAGCGAACAGCGCATCGGCTATATCGTGCTGCGCGGCAAATGCCGCTACCGCCGGTCGGAAATAGACCGCCTGCTCGCAGACTGCACCGTGGCAGAAGATGCAGCGACACTGACGGAACTGAAACGCAACCACACGCTGCGCACGGGCGGTGGCAAACCCAAAGGAAGGAGGACATAAGATATGGAACTGCTTACACGAAACAATTTTGAGGACTGGATGCAGAAGCTGATGGAACGGCTCGACCGTCAGGACGAGCTGCTGCTCTCCCTGCGACCGTCCGGCAAAGCCCCGAACCCGATGGAAAGTATCAGGATGTTCGACAACCAAGACCTCTGCATGCTGCTCCAGATAAGCAAGCGTACCCTGCAGCGCTACCGCAGCATCGGTGCATTGCCGTACAAGACGCTCGGCAAAAAGACCTATTACAGCGAGGAGGACGTACTGACATTCCTCTCCGAACACGTAAAGGATTTCCGCAAGGAAGATATAGCCTTCTACAAGGCGCGTATCCATAATTTCTTTAATAAATAACCCATTAAAACATTTTTCAAATGGCAAAGAAAACAACAGAAAAAGACGTGCTGATAGTCCGCGACGAGAAGACGGGCGAGATCAGTGTGGTAGCCGGGCTTAACGCCGACGGCTCACCCAAGCGTACCCCCGCAAAGGCGGAGAACGCACAGAGTTTCCTGCAATTCGACCGCCACGGCGACGTGCTGGACAACTTCTTCAAAAACTTCTTCCGGCAGTGCAAGGAACCCAGCCGCTTCGGTTTCTACCGTTTCGCGGCAGACCAAGCCGACAAACTGATGGAGGTGATGAAAGACCTGCTGAAAGACCCCGAAGCCAACAAGGAACTGCTTGCGCCCCACAAGGTGGACACTTCCGGCTACGAAAAGCAGGTAAAGGAAGAACAGACCGCCGGGATGCCGGAACAAAAACAGGAAGGACAACCCAAAGAAACCCAAAAACAGGAAGAAATGGAAAAGAAGCAGGAACAGAATCAGGAAAGCCCGCAACAACAGGCGCAGGGAAGACGTGGCTACCAACCCATTGACGAGAGCAAAATCAACTGGCAGGAGCTGGAAGAGAAATGGGGCGTGAAACGTGACGACCTTGAAAAGTCCGGTGATCTGAACAAGATGCTCAACTACGGCAAGTCCGATTTGGTGAAAGTGTCGCCCAAGTTCGGCGGCGAGGCTTTTGAACTGGACGCCCGCCTCTCCTTCAAGAAAGACGGTGAAGGCAATATCAGCCTCGTGCCGCACTTCATCCGCAAGGAGCAGAAACTCGACGAGTACAAGGAACACAAGTTCTCCGACGAAGACCGTAAGAACCTGCGTGAAACGGGCAATCTCGGCAGGGTCGTGGACATCGTGGACAAGGAAACGGGTGAAATCATCCCCTCGTTCATCAGCATAGACCGCAAGACGAATGAAATCACGGACATTCCTGCAAACAAGGTGCGCATACCGGAGCGCATCGGCAAGACGGAAATCACCAAGCAGGAACAGGATATGCTGCGTGCCGGGCTGCCCGTGCGCGACAAACTTATTGAGCGCAACGACGGCAGGAAATTCGTCACCACTCTTCAAGTGAATGTAGAGCAGCGAGGCGTGGAGTTCGTGCCGGGAACCGGCAAGTCGCCCCGTGCCGCACAGACGCAGGAAGCCAAGAACAATCCCACACAGGGACAGGCGCAGGGCATGGAAAATTCCGCAGCCCCACAGAAAGAGCAACGCCGCAACACGTGGACGAACGCTGATGGTAGCATCCGCCCCATCAGCAAATGGAGCGGTGTGAACTTCACCGACCAGCAGAAAGCCGATTACGCGGCAGGCAAAGCCATCAAACTGGAGAACGTGACCGACAAGCAAGGCTTCCACGCCACGATGTACATCAAGTTCAACCCGGAGAAGGGACGTCCGTACCGCTACGACACCAACCCCGACAACGCGCAGAAGGTCGCCCCGTCCAACGAGAGCCGCACACAGGTGGCGGTGAACAGCGAGGGCAAGACCAACGAGGCGACCAAGAACCTGAAAGAGCCGTTGCAGAAAGGGCAGACCGCTCCGAAAGACGACAAACAGCAAAAGCAGCAGGAGAAGCCTCAGAAGAGAAACAATAAGGGCATGAAGATGTAACATCCCGTGTCCGCCACTAAATCCAAAGTAATAATCCATTAAAAAGTAAAACAGCATGAAGACAATCATTGCAGAAAAGCCATCCGTGGCACGTGAAATCGCCCGCATCGTGGGCGCGACAAAGAGAGAGGAAGGATATTTCGAGGGAGGCGGCTACGCCGTAACATGGGCATTCGGACACCTCGTCCAGCTTGTCATGCCCGATGGCTACGGCATACGCGGTTTCGTCCGTGACAACCTGCCCGTCATCCCCGAAACCTTCACGCTCATTCCCCGTCAGGAAAAAACGGAGAAGGGTTACAAACCCGACAGCGGCGTGGTGTCGCAGATAAAAATCATCGCCCATCTTTTCAAGGAAAGCGAGCAGATTATCGTGGCGACCGATGCAGGACGCGAAGGTGAGCTTATCTTCCGATACCTCTACCATTATATCGGATGTACTACGCCTTTCGTGCGCCTTTGGATAAGTTCGCTTACAGACAAGGCTATCCGCGAGGGACTGCGCAACCTCGAAGCGGGAAGCAAGTATGACAACCTCTATCTTGCCGCCAAAGCACGGAGCGAATCCGACTGGCTTGTGGGCATCAACGGCACGCAGGCACTCTCCATCGCCGCCGGACACGGCACGTATTCCGTCGGACGGGTACAGACACCCACGCTGGCGATGGTGTGCGCACGCTACTGGGAGAACCGCCGCTTCACGGTGGAACCTTTCTGGCAACTCCATATTGCCGCTGACGGAGGCGATGGTGATACCGTGAAATTCTCTTCCACCGGGAAATGGAAGGAGATGGAGCCTGCCACAGTCTTATATAATAAGGTAAAGGAAACAGGCACAGCCACCGTCACGAAAGTGGAACGCAAGGAGAAGATAGAGGAAACTCCGCTCCTGTACGACCTGACCACGCTCCAGAAGGAAGCCAACGCCAAGCATGGCTTCACGGCGGAACAGACGCTTGAAATCGCCCAGAAGCTCTACGAGAAGAAGCTCATCACCTATCCGAGAACCGGAAGCCGCTATATTCCCGAAGACGTGTTCGCGGAAATCCCCAAGCTGCTTGCCTTCATCGGCAGCCTGCCCGAATGGAAGGACAAGTTGCAGCCGAAAGCCGTGCCGACACGCCGCAGCTTGGACGGCGGCAAGGTGACAGACCACCATGCCCTGCTCGTCACGGGCGAGAAGCCGCTGTTCCTCTCCAAAGAGGACAGCACCGTCTATCACATGATAGTCGGGCGCATGCTTGAGGCTTTCTCCGAAAAATGCGTCAAGGACACTGCCACCGTCACGGCAGAGTGTGCCGGAGTGGAGTTCGTGGCAAAAGGCAGCATCATCAGGCAGGCCGGATGGCGTGCCGTCTATGGCAAGGAGAATGGAGAAGAGAACAACAGCCAAGAGGAAACCGCCGCCATTCCCTGTTGGCAGGAAGGCGACACGCTGGCACTGAAAGCCGCCTCCATCACGGAGGGAAAGACCAAACCCAAGCCGCTGCATACCGAAGCCACTCTGCTGTCCGCGATGGAAACGGCTGGCAAGGAGATAGAGGACGACGCATTGCGGCAGGCTATGAAGGATTGCGGCATCGGTACGCCCGCCACCCGTGCGTCCATCATCGAAACGCTTTTCAAGCGCGGCTATATGGAACGCTGCAAGAAGTCGCTTGTCCCCACCGAAAAAGGGCTTGCCCTCTACTCGGTCGTGAAGGCGATGCGTATTGCCGATGTCGCCATGACGGGCGAATGGGAAAAGGAATTGGCACGCATCGAGCGTGGGGAACTGCCCGCCGATGACTTCCGCAGGAAGATTGAGGCATATACACGGGAAATTACCTCCGAACTGCTGTCGTGCGACAAGCTGTTCGCCCGCAGGGATTCCGGCTGCAAGTGTCCCAAGTGCGGAGCGGGGACGATGCAGTTTTACGGCAAGGTCGTCCGCTGCGACAACGCAGAGTGCGGTCTGCCCGTGTTCCGCCTGAAAGCAAACCGCACCCTCTCTGATGATGAAATCAAAAACCTGCTCACCGACGGACACACGAAACTGCTCAAAGGATTCAAGAGCAAGCAGGGCAAGAGTTTTGATGCCGTAGTCGCCTTTGACGGGGACTATAACACGGTTTTCGTGTTCCCAGAAAGGAAAAGTAAAGCGACCTCTGCGAAAAGAAGAAAATAAATGTTTAACTTTGCCACTGGTTCAGAGTAATGAATTGTTCTTCGATACCGGATTACACTCATACTTTGGATTTAGTGGTGGCACTCGGAGGGATACCGGGTGCCTTTTTCTTCTCGTTTTCCAACGATTATCCCTATCATCATTATCAATCCACTAAATTCCAAAGAAATGAACAACAAGAAGAAAAACGAGGGTCGGACCGACTTTTCCTATTACGGTCTGTACCTGCTGGACTACCTCACCACGAACAAGTTTGAACAGGCAGCCGATGAAGCCTTCATCCGAGAAAGAACCGACCGTGCCGCCGAAGCGTATGAACGGGCAAGGCTCGAAGGCTATCCTGTCGACGGGGCGCAGGAACTGGCGATGAAGGTGCTGACGGAGGGCCTTCGCTACTCCAGGCACGCCATCCTGCGCGAAGTCGTGGAGAACGAATTTGCGGGTGAAGTGCCGGAAGAAAAATGTGAAGCCTTTACCCAGAAGCTGCTGCCGCTTGTCGGAAACGTATTCTCCATCTATGACCTCTCGGACGACAATTTCGCCCTGTCGCCCGAATATGACCTGCTCTACACGGAGCTGACGGGAGCCGTCATCCTCTATATCGAAGAGTATGGCGTTTAACCGCAAACAGAGGCTGAGGGACAACATCGAGGCGATACGGACGGCATTCCTCCTTGACAGGGAACAGCGCACACCCACCGCACGCGAACGGCTCTTGTTAGAGCGTTATTGCGGGTTCGGGGGACTGAAGAGCATACTCAACCCTGCAAGGGAACTGACGGATGCCGTCCACTGGGCGAAGTCCGACCTCGAACTGTTTGCCCCTACCGTGGAACTGCACAGGTTGCTGCGGGAGAACACAAAAGACGAGACGGAGTACAAACGGTATATGGATGCCATGAAGCAGTCCGTGCTGACCGCCTTCTATACCCCGCCGGAGATAACCGGGACCATCGCGGACGTGCTGCATGAACACGGCATCCGTCCCGACCGGGTGCTGGAGCCGTCGGCAGGTGTCGGTGCATTCGTGGACTCCGTGCTGGAGAACAGACCGGACGCGGACATCATGGCTTTTGAGAAAGACCTGATGACGGGCAAGATACTGAAGCACCTGCATCCCGGACAGAAAGTAAGGGTACAGGGCTTCGAGAAGATAGAAAAGCCGTTCATGAACCATTTTGATGTGGCTGTCTCCAATATACCGTTTGGCGATGTGGCGGTGTTCGACCCGGAATTTTCGGGCAGCAAGGATCCTGCAAGGCGCTCGGCGGCACGGACGATACACAATTACTTTTTCCTGAAAAGCCTTGACGCGGTGCGTGAAGGCGGAATCGTGGCGTTCATCACCTCGCAGGGGGTACTGGATGCCCCGACCAACGCGCCCATACGCGAGTATATGATGAACCATGCCAATCTGGTGGGCGTAGCCCGCCTGCCGAACAACCTCTTTACGGATAACGCGGGAACGGAGGTGGGCAGCGACCTGATTATCCTGCAAAAGAACAGCGGAAAGAATGGTGAACTGTATTACAACGAAAAACTCTTCGTGCAGACCGAACAGACCCCTATCGGCACTTCCGTAAATGGGTATGTATGGAGCATCGGCTCGCTTTCACACACGGATTTGATCAGAAGTACCGACCCGTACGGGAAACCAGCCTATAAACTCCTGCACCGTGGGGACATCGCACAACTGGCGGAAGACTTGCGGGAGCGTCTGAAAATAGAACTGCAACAACTTGACAGGAAACTGTATGAGAAACACAGCCTGCATCCGACAAAGGAGGAAAGCACGGCTGCGGAAGTGCAACCTGCTCCGAAAACAGAAAAGGTATCACCTTCTGTAATAGCCCCCGTTTCTGTAATTGAGCCTGTCAAGGGAGTGGAGAAGCCGCAGGCACAGCCCATAGAGGAAAAGCCGGAGATTGAGCCGCGCCAACCCAACCATTCGTCAGCCGTGCAGCTTACCCTGCTCGACCTTTGGGGTATGCCCATAGAGGAACCGGCAAAAAAGAAAAAGGCAGCGAAAAAGGAAAGCAAGCCGAAGCCTATGCCGTCCACGCCTAAACCGCAGGTCAAAGTTACTCCACCCGTTGAAGCCGCCAAGCCGGTAAACGGTAATAAGGAAGAAAAGCCGGAAAATGCCGAAAAGCCAAACGACCCGGACGACATTTACGCCACTCTGGATTGGGAAACCAATCCTCCCATCAACGGCTTCTATGAGACAATGATGAGTCTGACAGCGGAACGGCGCAAGGCCCTACGGCTTGAGGCAGAACGGCACAGGCAGGAACAACTGAAAAAGATGGGTATCAAAGACACGTTGAACCCTGCTTTTGCGCCTTCTTCGGACAATATGGATAAAAAGCCGGAACAAACGGAAGAAATAAAGCAACCTGAAACACCGGCAGAAGTTGTGCCTACTTCCGAAACGGTTGCCACTTCCCTGTTCCCGGAATTTGAAACGGAAAAGCCGAAAAAAGAAGCCCTCGACCTTACGCCGCGTCCCTATCACCGCACGCCGGAAATGCACCTGCGTGAAGGGTCGCTGGTGGCAAACAGGGCACGCGACATCGGTTATCTGAAGGACATTACTCCCTACGGTGCAACCTTCCAGCCGCTTGGACTAACCGGTTATCAGAAAGAGAAAGCGTTGCTGTATGTATCGCTCCGTGACGCATACGAGCGGTTGTACCGCTATGAATCGAACAGACGTGAGGAAAATGTACCTTGGCGTGAACACCTGAACACCTGTTACGACGAGTTTGTCATGCGTTATGGCAACCTCAACGCCAAACAGAACGTGAAACTGGTGATGATGGACGCCGGAGGGCGCGACATCCTTTCGCTGGAACGTGCGGAGGACGGCAAGTTCGTCAAAGCGGACATCTTCGACCGTCCCGTTTCCTTCTCGGTGGAGAACCATGCCAACGTCGGTTCTCCGGAAGAAGCCTTGTCTGCATCGCTCAACAAGTATGGTACGGTCAATCTCAACTATATGCGGGGGATAACAGACAGTACGGAAGAGGAGCTTCTCAATGCCCTCAAGGGGCGTATCTTCTACAATCCGCTCGTAACCGGTTACGAGATTAAAGACCGCTTCATCGCGGGGAACGTGATAGAGAAGGCGGAGCGTATAGAGGCATGGATGGAAAATAATCTGGAAAGCGAAAGATTGCCGGAAGTGAAACAGGCTTTGGAGGCTTTGAAGGAAGCCGAGCCGCAGCGTATCGCCTTTGAAGACCTCGACTTCAACTTCGGTGAACGCTGGATTCCCACGGGCGTGTATGCCGCCTACATGAGCCATCTTTTCGACACGGACGTGAAAATCGCCTATTCCGCCAGCATGGACGAGTTTTCCGTGGCGTGCGGCTACCGCACCATGAAGATCACGGACGAGTTTCTGGTAAAGGGCTATTACCGGAACTATGACGGTATGCACCTGTTGAAACACGCTTTGCACAACACCTGTCCCGACATGATGAAAAGTATTGGCAAAGATGAGAACGGCAACGATATCAAGGTGCGTGACAGCGAGGGCATACAGCTCGCCAACGCCAAGATTGACGAAATCCGCAACGGGTTCTCGGAATGGTTGGAAGAGCAGTCGCCGCAGTTCAAGGAACGGCTCGTGACAATGTATAACCGCAAGTTCAACTGTTTCGTGCGCCCGAAGTATGACGGTTCGCACCAGACGTTTCCCGACCTCAATCTGAAAGGATTGGCAAGCCGGGGTATTCAAAGCGTTTATCCGTCGCAGAAGGATTGCGTCTGGATGATAAAACAGAATGGCGGCGGAATATGCGACCATGAAGTCGGAACAGGTAAAACACTGATAATGTGTATTGCAGCGCATGAAATGAAGCGTCTGAACTTGGCGCACAAGCCGATGATTATCGGCTTGAAGGCGAACGTGGCGGAGATAGTAGCCACTTATCAGGCGGCATATCCTAATGCGAGGATTCTCTACGCTTCGGAAAAGGATTTCTCGACTGCCAACCGCGTGCGTTTTTTCAACAACATCAAGAACAACGACTACGATTGCGTCATCATGTCGCACGACCAGTTCGGCAAGATACCGCAGTCGCCGGAATTGCAGCAGCGCATCCTGCAAGCAGAGCTTGACACGGTGGAGGAAAACCTCGAAGTGCTACGGCAGCAGGGAAAGAACGTGTCGCGGGCGATGCTGAAAGGATTGGAGAAGCGCAAGCACAACCTTGTGGCGAAGTTAGAGAAAGTGGAACACGCCATCAAGTCGCGCACAGATGACGTGGTGGACTTCAAACAGATGGGCATCGACCACATTTTCATAGACGAGAGCCACCAATTCAAGAACTTGACTTTCAACACCCGGCATGACCGTGTGGCGGGGTTGGGAAACTCGGAGGGGAGCCAGAAAGCCCTGAATATGCTTTTTGCCATACGAACTATACAGGAGCGTACGGGCAAAGACTTAGGGGCTACGTTCCTGTCCGGCACGACTATTTCCAACAGTCTGACGGAATTGTACCTGCTCTTTAAGTACCTGCGCCCGAAGGAACTGGAACGGCAGGACATCCGCTGTTTCGACGCATGGGCGGCTATCTTCGCCAAGAAGACGACCGACTTCGAGTTCAACGTGACAAACAACGTGGTGCAGAAGGAGCGTTTCCGCTACTTCATCAAAGTGCCGGAGCTTGCCGCCTTTTACAACGAAATCACCGACTACCGCACGGCGGAGGACGTGGGTGTGGATCGTCCGCACAAGAACGAGATACTGCACCACATACCGCCTACACCCGACCAAGAGTATTTCATCAAACAACTGATGGAATTTGCCAAGACAGGTGACGCGACGTTGTTGGGCAGGTTGCCGCTGTCTGAAACGGAAGAGAAGGCTAAGATGCTCATCGCTACCGACTACGCGCGGAAGATGGCTTTGGATATGCGCATGATAGACCCCAATTACGAAGACCACTCCGACAACAAGGCGAGCCACTGCGCCAAAATGATAGCGGAGTATTACCACAAATACGATGCGCACAAAGGAACGCAGTTCGTGTTCTCCGACTTGGGTACATATCAGCCGGGGGAAGGATGGAACGTGTACAGCGAGATAAAACGCAAGTTGGTGGAGGATTACGGCATACCGGCAAGTGAGGTGCGCTTCATTCAGGAGTGTAAGACGGATAAGGCTCGTAAGGCGGTGATAGATGCCATGAACGCCGGGACGGTGCGCGTGCTGTTCGGCTCCACAAGTATGCTCGGAACGGGCGTGAATGCGCAGAAAAGATGTGTCGCCATCCATCACCTTGATACACCGTGGCGACCGTCCGACCTGCAACAGCGTGACGGACGGGGTGTTAGAGCCGGGAACGAGATTGCCAAGCATTTTGCCGAGAATAACGTGGATGTCATCATCTACGCGGTGGAAAAGTCGCTGGACAGCTACAAGTTCAATCTGCTGCACTGCAAGCAGACGTTCATATCGCAGCTCAAAAGTGGAGCGATGGGCGCACGTACCATCGACGAGGGAGCAATGGACGAAAAATCGGGTATGAACTTCTCGGAGTATATGGCGTTGCTCTCCGGCAATACCGACCTTTTGGATAAGGCGAAATTAGAGAAGCGTATCGCCTCGCTCGAAGGGGAACGCAAGTCGTGGGGCAAGGGCAAGCGCGATTCTGAGTTCAAGCTGGAATCCAAGACGGGAGAACTGCGCAACAACACGGCTTTCATCGAAGCCATGACGGAAGACTGGAACCGTTTTCTTTCCGTTGTGCAGACTGATAAGGAAGGCAGCCGCCTTAATCTTGTCAAGGTGGACGGCGTGGATTCAACGGATGAGAAGGTCATCGGTAAGCGTTTGCAGGAAATCGCCAAGAACGCCACGACTGGTGGACTGTACAAGGCTGTCGGGGAACTTTACGGCTTTCCGATAAAGGTGGTCAGCGAGAGGACACTCAAAGAAGGTCTGGAGTTCACTGACAACCGCTTCGTGGTGGAGGGTAACTACAAGTACACCTACAACAACGGGCATCTGGCGATGGCAGACCCGATTGCTGCCGCACGAAACTTTCTGAACGCATTGGAGAGGATTCCGACCATCATCGACCAGTACAAGTCTAAGAACGAAGTGCTGGAAAATGAGATTCCGCAGTTGCAGGAGATAGCGGGCAAGGTGTGGAAGAAGGAGGACGAGCTGAAACAGCTGAAGTCCGAACTCGCCGCACTGGACCGCAAGATACAGCTTGAGCTGGCTCCGGCTCAGGAAAACACAGAAGAGAACCGGCAAGGCAACGAGAAAAAACAGACGGAACAACAGCCGGAAAGCCCGCACGTGGACTTTGTACGCAGTCATTTAATTATAGGGAGACCCGGTTTATCGGAATCCAAAGGTGTAAAACTTTAATATCGAAGTCTTGACAGAAAAAGCCAGTGGTTGAATTTTTCACCACTGGCTTTAATTCTAATAATTTTTCAATCTAATATGACCGAATCTATAACGTTAAATCATAGATTATGTGTCTATTTGTGAAGAAAAAGACGTAACTTTGTATCAAAATCAAATAAGCATAACAATGGAACCATCTATATACAGTTTTTCACTTTGTGCCGCACTGCCGTTGATGTTATTCTTCGGCTTTTATTTTTTGTTTGCAAAGACTCCTGAAAAGAAAATTTTCAAGAATTATCTCCGCTCCCGACAGATTATGGGTATAGCTATGTTGCTGCTTTCAGCAAACTATTCGGTACATTTCTTCTTTGGTATCCGATTCAAAAATGCGGATTCTGCCATATTGATGAACATGTCCACATACTTTCTGTGCTATTCTCTGTTCAGTTCGGCATTGATAATGTTGCTTGATCGTTTTTACATTACCAAACGGCGTGTGTGGACACATATCATTTTATGGATTATATTCTCAACTCTTTCCGGAGTTGTGTTGTTCCTGTTGCCAAGCGGAATCATGCAAAAAATCTCTTTATTTGCTTTAGCTGTCTGGTTAATCGTTTTTGGAGTCGTTTTAGCTCGCAGAGTCATAATTGCATATCGTAGAGCCATTCGGATTTTCAATGAAACTCAGGCGGATGATATAGGCGCATATATCGAATGGCTTTCCATATTCACTTATTGGGCACTTATCTTCGGTGTCGGATGCGGATTGCTGACATTTCTGCCAGACGAATATGTTTTTATCTGGATTTTGTCGTCAATACCGTTCTACAGCTATCTTTTCTACAGCTATCAGAACTACCTGCTGTTCTATGAACAGGTAGAAAATGCGTTTGAGCAGGATATACAATCTGAAGAAGAACTTCTGACAAATTCGGAAACTGAACTTGAAATAGTTTCTGAGAAAGAAGTTCCTAGGTCCTATACAGAATTTATAGAGAGGGTTGACAACTGGATAAAGACAGACGGCTATGTCCAGCAGGGACTTACCATAAAAGAACTGTCCGAAATACTTTATACGAACCGTACCTATCTTTCCGCTTATATCAAGACTACGTATAAAATGACATTCCGCGAATGGATAACCGGTCTCCGGTTGGAGTATGCGAAAAACATACTGAAGGAGCATCCGGAAATCAATATACAGAAGCTGGCTGAGTCTTCCGGTTTTCTTTCCCGCAGTAACTTTATCAAATCATTTACAGAGAAGGAAGGATGTACGCCTGGCAAGTGGAAAAAAGCAAATCTGGAATAATTTGTGTGGTAAAAAGCCGATGAAAAAGGTCTCAGAAGCTCATTTTCAAAAAGTGCTCAAGCGACAAAAAAGTGCTAATTCGACAAAAAAAGTGCTCAAACGACAATTTGAAAAGTGCTCAAACGACAATTTTTATAAAACGCTATATTTCAACAGAAAAAGTTTTTGTAATATTTTGGGCGCTGAATGGCATTTATTACCTTTGGAGAAGACAAAGATAATAAATTCAAGTTTATATGAGCAGAAAAATCACTTTTCTCACCCTGTTTCTGTGGCTGATGACGGTAACTTTTCCTGTCATTGCGCAGCAGAAAACAGACACAGTTTACACCTTCCGCTTCGTTCCGCAGAAGGACATGTTCTACGTGCCTTGGAATGGCAATGACACGGAACTTGCCCGCCTGTTGGAATGTATCGAAAACAACAAAACCACAATTCTTGACGGCAAGCTGCCGCTACTGGTTGACGGATACTGTAATTCACTGGGCAGTGAAGCCGAGAACCTTGCCACGGCGAAGATCCGTGCCAACCGTGTGAAATCCGAACTGATTATCCGTGCGGAAATAAAAGAGGAGAATTTCATTACCCGCAACCATGCGACTGAGGGTGATTTTGTCACCGTGCGCCTGACGGTACCGGTAAAGGGAACTGCCGCGACGGATGCGGAAGCACGACGCAAGGCGGAAACCGAACGACTGGAAGCCGAGAAGCGTGCCGAACAGGAACGGCTTGCCGAAGAGCAGCGCAAGGCGGAAGAAGCCCGACTTGCCGCTGAAAAGGCAGAAGCCGAGAAAGCCGCTCAACAAAATACACTTGCCGACACGCCGTCGGAAACCAAAATCACAACTGATTATCATCTCTCCCTGCGTGCCAACCTGCTGCGCTGGGCTACCCTGACACCAGATCTTGGCGTGGAATGGCGCATCTGCCCATCGTGGGGCATTGCCGTAAACGGCTCGTGGACTTCATGGACGTGGAGCGACAAGGACCACCGCTATGCACTCTGGGAAGTGGCTCCGGAAGTGCGTTACTATATGGGTGAGAAGAAAGCCTGGTATCTGGGCGCGATGTTCAAGGCCGGACAGTTCAACTACAAGTTCTCCGAAGCAGGCAAGCAGGGCGACCTGATGGGTGGCGGCATCACCGCCGGCTATCAGCTGCGACTAAACAAGGCATTAGATCTTGATTTCAACCTCGGTCTGGGCTACCTGAATGCCGACTATGAGAAATATGAGGTCATCGACGGCGTGCGTGTACGCCACGGCAACGAGACAAAAGATTGGTGGGGCCCCATCAATGCCGGTGTGACATTGGTATGGAAGTTATTCTAACACGGAGGAATAGAATATGAAAGCAAAACAATATATAAATATGATGGGAATGGCAGCCGCCGTGCTGCTCTCTTCCTGCGTGAAGGACACGCTTTATGACACGCCGCATCCCGACTACGGGGAGATTGCGGTGACAGCCGACTGGTCGGCCTGCGGTGAGGGTATCAACACACCTGCCACGTGGACGGTCACAATGGGCGACTATACGGGTACGGAGACTTCCGCCACCCATGCCCCCGACCATCTGTTTGCTCCGGGCAGCTACACCCTTGCGGTGTGGAACCCGGCCGAGGGAATCACGGTGAACGGCACTACAGCCACCATTGCCGCAGCCACGGGAAACCGGGCAGGCACGGATGCCTTTGTGAACAATGCCCCGGGATGGTTCTTCACCTATACGGAACAGGTGACCATCGAGAAAGACAAGGACTATCCGCTGACCGCCGCAATGAAGCAGCAGGTACGCGAACTGACGCTTGTCGTCAAACCGACGGGTGATGCCGCCGGACGCATCACGGAGATTGTTGCCCATCTGACGGGTGCAGCCCGAACACTCGACTTCGCTACCGATACCTACGGAGCCGCTTCGAACGTCGTGCTGCCCTTCACCAAGATTACCGAAGGTGACGATGCCGGCAAGTGGAAAGCCACGGTGCGGCTGTTGGGTGTGACCGGCACGGAACAACTGCTGACGGGTGAAATCCGCTATGCGGACGGCAACCCGACCCCCACGATGCTGAAAAGCGACCTCACGGAAGCCCTCAAGGAGTTCAATACCGGAAAGGGCGCATCGCTGACCCTCGGCGGAACGCTGGTTGAGACTCCCGAAGGCATGGAAGTGGACGGAGCCGAAATCAACGGCTGGGAAGAAGTGAAAGGTGATGATGTAAATGCCGATTTGTAACTAATATAATGACAGATATAATGAAGACAAGATTTTTTGCACTTGCGACGCTCGTCCTCGCACTGGCAGCCTGCAACAACGACAACGAGAACCTGAACGGTGACCCCGTGGCCGCCCAGTTTACCGCCAACATCGCCCCCGCCACCCGCGCCAGCGGAACCACCTGGACTGACGGCGACCGTATCGGCATCACCGACATCGGCAACGATTCCCAGTACGGCAACGTGCCTTTCATCCTGAAAAACGGGAAATTTGAGGCAGAAGGAAAGGTTATCTATATCGAAGATACAAAGACCCATACTTTCCGCGCCTACTATCCGTACAACGCGGCGGGAGGCATCCTCACAGCCACGACCGATGCCACGGCGCAGCAAAACCAGCCTGCCATCGACTTCCTCTTTGCTTCAGGAGCCACGGGAGACAAAAACAACCCGGTAGTAAGCTTCACCGACAAAACCGCCAAAGGCGGTGAAGACAACTCCTTCCACCACCGCATGAGCCAGATAACCCTTACCTTCGAGGCGGGCGACGGCGTGAATTTCAGCGTGGTCAAGCCTGAACGTTACACGCTGGACGGATTGTTACTCACCGGTACGTTCAACACGGCCGACGGTATTGCCACCGCAGACAACGGACTACAGACCGGAGAACTGACCATGAATCTGGCAGACGGCAATCTCACGTCATCGATCATCCTCTTCCCGCAGACAGTTGCATCCCTGCCGTTGGTTGTGAATTACAAAGGTCAGGAATATCATGCCACACTCACCATGCCCGATGGCGCACTGCTGGCGGGCAACAACTATACCTATACCGTCAAGGTACGCAACAAAGTCCTTGAAGTCAGCGAAGCCACCATTGCAAAGTGGAACGATATAGACGGTGGAGATGTGGGTGCTGACCTGTAGGATTTTAATAATTAATCGATTAGAATGAAGAATTATGAGCCATAGATTATTTATCCCCGCAGCCATCGCCCTGCTGCTCGGCCTTGCCGCCTGCACGCAGGACGAACTTGCCGACGATAACCGTCTGCCCGAAGGAGAATACCCCGTAGTCATCCGTGCCACCGGACTGTCCGTAGAGGCAACGCCGCAGGCAGCCCCATCAACCCGTGCCACCGTGGACGGCGACTGGCAGGGCGTCACTTCCGTGGCACTCAAGACGGGCGATGCGGTAAAGGAATACACCGTAACGGCTTCTACCGATTTCAAGAGTGCCACGCTTTCACGCGAGAACGACCCGTACTACTGGACCAGCCGCGACCCGATTACCGTATCGGCATGGTGGCCCTTCGACAATGCCGACATCACACAGATGCCTGCCGTGAAGGTGGCCGAAGACCAAAGCAAATTGGCTGACTTCCAGAACAGCGACTTCATCTCTGCTGAGAACCGGAAAGTGGAATTTAACAACCCGACTCTTGAATTTACCCACCGCACGGCACGCGTGACAATCGAACTGAAGCCCGGCACGGGATTCACGAGCGTCGCCGGTGCCACGGTGAGCCTCGTGA
>ERZ1694966.297-NODE-297-length-35789-cov-10.882633_pt1 | contig 35789 bp, 44 predicted proteins | sample MGYA00581611_ERZ1694966 | MGnify/ENA primary metagenome ERZ1694966 (study PRJEB42213, sample SAMN07424282) | human gut metagenome | biome: ENVO:00009003; feature: ENVO:2100002; material: ENVO:00002003 | host: Homo sapiens | place: USA | collected 2014 ...
GTATCTCTTTTGGTATCTGTTGGCATCCGCCTCACGTTTCTTCTTGATCTTCTCTGTTATCTCATCCCATATCTTCTTCGCTATTTCGTCCTTCAGTTCCTTCATGGATTCGTACTCTTGCTTGGACATGCCCTCCACATCCACGGATTCTTTCTTCTTCTCGGTCTCCTTCAGTTTCCGTTCCACATTATCATGGATAAAGGAATGCGCAGATATCTCCAAGCAACGGTGACACAGGCATACGCCATAATTGAACATGGTCAGTTTCTTGATATCGGTTTCTCCACATACAGCGCAAATAGGTTCGTTCATTTTCTTTTCCTTCTTTGTTTATTGGTTATACTTAATATCTCGTTCGCTAGTAACCTAGCCTCTAGAATTGACATGTCTACTAATAGCAAACCATGTGCACCTTTCTTCACCTTCACCCTGCCGCCATCCAAGCAGGCATGTGCCCATTCCTGCTTGACTTTCCGGTGTGTCTCCTTCATCTTGGCAAGGGCTTCCTCGGCACGCTTGGACCAATCGGAGACCGTGTAAGTAGGGAAATTACTCTCATAGTCCCGGTCTAGCTTGGCTAGCTTGGATTGCATATCGGGAAGGTTCATCTCTCCGTTGTTATAGGCATTGACTATATCATTCTGCCTATCATTGTATTCTTGGTACGTCATAACCACAGCCAATCTAGGTTGAACGCATTCTTCAGCAGCATCCGGATCATCAGACCGAACCATGCTCCGGCTCCGGTCAGCCAAAAGTCTATCCAGTCCCATTTTCCGCCCCATTGGTTATCCTTGAATTCCATCCCTGCGGCTGCTCCACAGGTGAAAGCGAATCCGGCAACTAGGGATACTAGGAAGCCGTAGAATAAGTGCTTCCATCGGTTCGATTGTTTGAACCAGTTAATTAATTTCTTCATGATCAATATACTTTTAAAAATTTAACAATCGCTTTCTTTCCTATCCCTGCCGGGACGTTACGATCATACTCGACAAACGTCTCGAAGGTAGTCTCTATTTCTGCTGTAAACGGGTATTTCATCTCGTATGCTCTAGGAGCGTGAAGATAGGTTTCCACACCATCACATCTAAACAGGTCCACTGATACCTTCCAATCCAAGTAGTCACGGTACTCATTGCACCGCACTACTTTCTGATCTCTGCTATATAATTGTACCATAATTAAATTTCTGATCTTAATTCATCTACTATGTCGTACCAAAAGTCTTCCTTCTCCGGAGTATCTGAAAATGCAAAAGACATTTCTAAAACAACCGATAGGTAATTAATTTGGCTCAATCTCCGGTTTATAATGGTTCGAACTTGTGTCATAAGGTAGTCTTCGGAGAACGAATACATTCTATAGAGTTCTCTTATACGATTCTCGGAATTCTTTAGAAATATGTTGTAGATTCCTAGATCCTTCATCGTTCGAATCTTTTGAAGTGCGTTTCTTGGCTTTTCCATGATCTTATATTTTTAATTGTTACTACTTGTTTAACTTTGATGATGCAAATATAAGGCAGGTTTCTGAATTTGCCAAATTTTGAACAAAATATTAACCATGCTTAACGTTTGTACTGCGAAACCAGTTCTTTGATAGCATCTATTAACGCATCCTGCGTACTAGACTTGCCTTGAAGCGAGTTGACAACACGTTCATCGAGCGTTCTCCGGGATACGATGTGGTGGATGAAAACGGGCTTCGTCTGACCCTGCCGCCACAACCGGGCATTGAACTGCTGGTACAACTCTAAGTTCCACGTCACCCCGAACCATATGATGTTGTTTCCTCCCTTCTGAAGGTTCAGACCGTGACCCACAGAGGCAGGGTGGGCGATCAGCACCTTGATCTTCCCGGCATTCCAGTCACGCATGATCTGATTCCCGTCTCCCTTAGAATCACCACCAATGCGGACGGGCTTCAACTTGGCCAAGGCTTTCTCGATGCGGTGGGCCTCATGGAGGAAGTTGTAGGCAATGAGGACGGGAGCACCGTTCAACGCCTCGACCATCTCGCACAGGGCTTCGATCTTGGCATCGCTCACATGGTGTACGTTCCGATCCGCATCATAGATCGCTCCTCCGGCAAACTGGAGCAACTTGTTTGACAGGGCTGCGGCAGTCATGGCAGTGATAGTCTCGCCATCTCCGTTGCCCAGCAGCGAGAGTATCTGCTCCTTTTCGAACTCCTTGTACATGGTCATCTCTTTATCGGACAGGACCACATTGTCATAGATGTAGTTTACGTCCGGCATGTCTAGATAATCGACCGCCTTCATGGACAGCGTGATGTCCGATATTTTCTCGGAGAGGATCTGCTCGGTGTTTTCCCGAGGCTTGTAGTTGTAGACGATCCCACCGTTCTGAGCACCCGGTTTGAAGTAGTTAGCCCGGTAGTCAGTGATGGACCGACCAAGCCGTTTGCCTCCGTCTATGACGAACATCTGTGCCCACAAGTCGATTAGCCCGTTAGGTGCTGGCGTACCTGTCAGACCGATCACCCGGTTGGCGTATCGTCTGATCTTCTTCATTGCCTTGAAGCGTTCAGACTGATGGTTCTTGAAGGACGACAACTCGTCCACCACGATGCAGTCATACGGGAGTTTCACGCCACCGAAATTCTCCAGCAGCCAAACCAAGTTGTCACGACCTACCGTGTAGATGTCGGCATCGGCACGAGCAGCCGCAGCACGCTTCTTGGCGTTCCCTGCGATTACGGAGACACGCAGGTTATTCAGATGCGCCCAGTTAGCTATCTCGTCAGCCCACGTCACTTCGGCAACACGCTTGGGAGCTACGATCAACGCCTTCTCAACTTCGAAGTACTGGATGAGATCGGACAGGGCAGTCAGCGTGGTGACGGTCTTCCCCAGTCCCATGTCAAGGAATAGAGCACATTCCGGATTATCCTTTATGTGCTCTACCCCCTGTAACTGATACTTATGTAACTGTGATCTGTTTAGCATTCCTCTAGGTCTTCTACATCAACGTACCAATAGCTTTGCGTAGGATCGGCATCTAGGATTATCCGGTCATACAAGCCGTGTTTGTCTTCGGAATTCCAGCCACGATAGCCCATTGGAAGGGTATCGGGCAACTCTACTATAACAGAAGGTCCTCCCCATCCGTCCTTCGTGGTATACCCTGCCACAGTTACTGTTTCTCCACCGAAATTTCCCCCCTTGACAACGAACTTCTTTCCTAAGTTCTCGTCTACGAAGGTTATCACATCTCTTAATAACTCGTGACTTGTTTTCATTTTCTTACGTTTTTCTAATCTTCTTTTCATAATCCTAAACTCCTTGCGTAAATTTCTTCCGATAGCTCCTCGATGGTCCAGCGTTCCGGAAACAACTTGACTAGTGCCTCCGCAGTTTCTACAAGGTCCGGACGGAGACAGTCTGTCCCCAGCAGATCGGCTATCGTGTGTAACTTATTGTTGTTGTATATCTCGGATCGGAATGTCTCGATCAGTTCGTCCTTCCCCTGTGTCACGCATGTGTCCTCAAGGTTTCCCAAGTCTCTACGGGAATACTCGGCACGAATGATCTTGTCGGGTATCTCGGATAGGAGGAACTGTTTCAGATTGTCCGGGAGGCTTCCGATAGCCTCTCCTATGGCGTATCCTCCTGCCGGAGTATCGTTCGCCATCTTGGTGACCACATCGACAAACAACTTGATGCGGTCGGTCTTCAGCCTTTTGTTGAAATCTTCTGCCATAATTATTTTATTTTATTTTAATTTTCTGCAAATATAATAACTATTAATCGTATGGCAAAAGGTTTTTCAAAGAATCTTCCGCCATCCTCTTAGCTTCCTGCATTATGGTGTCCTTTATTCCGGAACGTATGTATATTAGGAGCGTTCCTAGGTCTTTGGTGTATGGTACGCTGAACTTACATCCTCGTACCACACTAGTTGACTGATAGTCTATGAATTCCACGCCTATTCTGTCCGGAAAACAATCTAGGTACAAACGATATCTTTCGGCATCTTTTTTCAATCCGAATCCCTTGTATCGCACGAATCCCTTTTCGTTTACGAGCTTCATTATCAGTTCTTGTCTGATTTCTTCGTTTGACTTGAACTCCGGTTCTAAAATCATTTCCTTATTTGTATCCATAAATTATCTCCTTTACTTTTAGCATGTTAGTTATAATTCTCTTAGCCATTTCGTATGACTCTACGCTGTCCACCACGAGCACCACGAATCCTAGATCATTTAGCTTTCTGTGGATGTAATCCTGTATCTTGGTAGGCTTCTTCCCGGTACTCTTGAATTCCACGAAGACCACCTGCCCTTTATTCAGAAGGAACATCCGGTCCGGCAGACCTTTGATGAACTGGGACAGCAGCTTGACTGCCATCCCACCTTGATCATCAACGTACTTCGATAAGGTTCTTTCGAATACCTTCTCGCTAGTCTCGTCCTTCTTCATCTTTCTTCTGATAGTCGCATGGTTGGAACTTCGGGAAGCGCAGGATAGCGTTCCCGTGATATTTCTCGTTGAACTGCCGCACGAACTTTCCGACGGCTTTATACGATTTACGAACCGTCTCGGCTTGCTCTTTGGTGTCGCATACCCCACCATCAATGGTGCGGAACACACCGTCATCACACAGTTCCTGTACAGCATAGCAGGAAACCTTTCCGTCCTTCTTTCTGAATTCTTTAATTCTCGTTCTCATCGTCTTCCTCCTTTACTGTGTAAGTTAGTAATACTCGGTCGCAGCGAAACAACGCCATGACGTTAGCCTTAAATTCTTCCGGTGTAAGACCTTCCACCGCTATGGGAACTTTAGTGATTGATTCCTTGATGTCTCCTTTTACAAGGGTAACTCGTTCTATCAGCAACATATTAATTAGGATTACAGATTAATAAAATGTATGCTGTTATTGCTGCACAGATCAACACGAACGCTGTGGCTTTCCATGCAAAGTTAATTATCTTTTTCATATTTCGAAAGGATTTTGTTGATTGATTCTAATGGTAACTGTAACTCTGTGTTAGTCTTCGACTTCGGGGATTCCGTGTCATAGTATTCCAGCAACTTGTAAGCTTCCGGGTATTCCTTCTTCAAGACACGCATGCTCCCGCATTTAAGGATGGCGTTCCCTATCGTGTTATAGGTCTTTTCTAAATCCTTTTTGGCTTCCTCTATTTCGATAGCTATCTGATCTACTCTTTCTATAGCCTCCTTTGTGCAGGGGATTACTACTCTGTTTCCCCATGCTTCAGTGATCAATTTGCAATCATCTACCATTTGCCAATCAAGACATAATGTCATGTATGTCATCCTAGCGATTCTTGTCCTGCTGAGAAATCCCGGATACTGCAAGTCTACTTCTTCAAGATACGCGTATTTATTCACCTTTAGGTATTCAGCCTTTATGATATTAGATGCCTTTTTCTTCAGAAGAGCGATGCGATCTCTGATCGGTTGGACCATTTTTGTTGCCATAATTATTTAAGTTTAAAGTGAGTTTCTTTTTTATCTGATCTCATGTTTCCCCCGCATTGGAAATCGGAGCATCTCATCCCGTATTCCGGATTCCTGTTGCTGAACATAAGCGGACAATCGTAACAATAGCTTATCGACACAGGACCTTCATCCGCTTCACATATTATCACTGTCCCGTCACACAATTTGTATTCCCCACCTACGGGAACTTCTATTCTGTCAATGGGTCTTCTCATCGTCTTTTTTTAATTTTACGAAATGTACTTGACTCTCATCTAATCTCTCATGGTCTGCGCAGCATATGGTATCGCATTGTTCGGAATTATGGAAAACGCAATTCGGACAGTTAAAGAAGTCATGGGGATCATCTAATATGCATTTAGCTTTTATCCCTGCGTATTCAAATTCTTCTCCAACCATTGGTTCGATTTTCGTATGTACTATCATGGTTATCTGTCTTTTATGGTTTTGATCATCTTCTTCATCTCTCCCTTGCTGACCACTATGGAAGTAGCGTACATGTCGGTGATTCCGATTTCCCAGCCTCCCATCAGTGATCCTAGATACCGGGCTACGTTCATGCCGGGATTATTTATCTCTACTGACTTTCCGGTGTCGCCCTTGTAGGCTATCATGGATTGCAGGATGGCGATTGCCCGTTCCTTGTCTCCCAAGTCAACTACTAACCGAGTATCTACGAACTGTTTGGTCTGTCCCTTGATGGCGTACTGACCGTTATTCTCGGTTAGCTTGATGATGCCCATTCGGTATGACCCGATCGTTTCTGACTTTTCCTGTTGCTTGATCTGCGCAGTTGCTGCGATTGATACTAAGATTAACGCGAATAATGTAAATAATTTTTTCATGATTGTTTTTATTTTTGTGGGCGGTTGCCCGCCCGGTTAATGATTATTTTAATATTTGTTCTACTCCTATTATATATCCAAAATAGTTAAAGCAATCTTTTAATCTTGGATCACATGATTTATAAACTTCGTCTACTATTTCAGAGAAACACGGGTACGCATTATTCGGAAATTCCAGTATTACTTTAACGGTTTTAGTCTTCTTTATTTCCGGTGCTTTGAATTTCACTTTTACTGTAATAGTCTTCATAATCTTATATTTTTTAATTGTTACTACTTGTTTAACTTTGATGATGCAAATATAGGGCAGGTTTCTGAATTTGCCAAATTTTGAATAAATTATTAACATTCGTTAGTGGACAGAAGCCCGTATTAACGTCCATTAATAAAAAACCCCCCGTATCGGGCTTCACAGCAGGATACGGGAGGAAAAATATAAATATGTATGACAAACATAAAGAAGTGAAATGTTGACTGCTCTCAGCCTAAATCTTCTTATCAGTAGTACAAGACATTAGTTATACCCCTTAAAATTCAGTGATGCAAAGATATGTATTATTCTTCAGTCTCCGAAATAAAACGGGTATAAATTGACTGCCTACCGTAAATATTAACATTTCGCTGCCCGTTCCGGATGAAGCCCAGCCTCTTGAGAGACCCGGCAACTTCCCTAGCCTTAGCTACCGTGAAGTCTTTCCGAGGCATCCCAAGACCATCGCACCATATCTCGAAGGTGCAGAAGTCTTTTCTCATCTCTGTTCCTTCTTCGAATACTCCTACACCGTCCACGAAGTCTCTCCGGTCAGCGACTATCCAGTTATCCCAATCCTTCGGGAACTTCATGTTGACGAACCGTTCGATCAGACCATGCATCGAAGATACTTCCGTGTACTCTTCACGAATACCATTGGCGATGCTTTCGGCTGTCTTGGAGAGGATCAGACTTTCCCCTGCATCATACAGTTCCTTAGCCTCCGCCCATAGCTGGTCGATGGTGTCCTCGAAGGATTTCTCGAACAGGTAGTGGCTGTTGGGATTCCACTTCACGGCAACCGGGAAGAAACGTCTGTTTCCCGTTTGGTCCTTGAGAAACTCGTCCTCGTTGGTTGACCCGAAGAACACGCATTGACGTTTGTGTGTCTTGATGCGCTTGGCGTAAGCCGCACGATACGTATCCTCACGCTTGGACAGGAAGTTCTTCATCACTTCGATGTCTGACTTCTTGACGGCTGACAACTCGGCTAACTCCACCAGCCACGCATTCTGAATCGACTCGTAAGCCTTCGTACCTTCCATTGATGTCATGGAGTCATTAAACCAGCCCTTCGACAGTCGCTGCACCAGCGTTGACTTACCAGCACCTTGATGGGAAACCATGATCAGAGCGGTGTCGAACTTCGTTCCCGGTTCGTAGATTCGGGCAACCGCAGCCACCAGCATCTTGCGGAACGCCTCTCTTGTGTATATGGAATCCTCAGCACCCATGTAGGTTTGCAGGAACATGTCAACACGCGGCTTTCCGTCCCACACAAGCGAGTCAAGGTATGTCTTGATCGGATGGAATCCGTTCTTGTTGGCTACGTATTCTATGGCATCGCACATCTTCCCGGTAGAGTAAATCTTGTGGGCTGTCTCAATGCGCTTGCGAATGATAGCCTCTGCGGTGTCATCGAAGATGTCTCCCTTGTCCTTACTGCTGTCAAAGAACGGTTTGCGAGTATACACGATGACTCCTCGGAACTGATCGTATGCGAGCAGGTTGTTCAGAAGCGGGTCGGTACGGAATGCGTTGACAAAGTTGCGGATAGTCACCTCCTTGCGTCCCTTGCTGTCAAGGTCCCAGTCCAATACTTCTTCGGTCTCTTCTACAGACTCATCGGACACGTCATCGAAGTCATCCAAGCAGTCGTTGGCAGCGACTAACTCACGGAGGCATGACTCGTCCTCCTGCACCAGTTTAGCCATCGCATGCTCGCTTTCCTCTTTGCCAAGATGTCCGAACAGGTGGATGCGAACAAGGTCGTAGGCATTGTATACGTGACCGTCACCGATCGGGTCAGTGGAATGGTGGGAGTAGGCGAACTTGTCATCGTACACGATCATTCCGGCTGCGGACGATCCTCCCTTATATGTGTAGCGGTCATAACTGCATTCTTCGTAAACGTCAGACAGGTATTTTTCAATGGCTTCCTGTACGGTGTATACCCGGCAGAACGCACCGATCATTCCCGGCTTGCTGGTCGGTTCCCCAGCCTCGGAAACGCTGCTGCGGATCGTGAGCTCCTCATTGTCGGTAAATGCCCACAGACGGACATCTTTCCACGCGTCGTCATCACCGTACATGTCGAGCAACTCGTCTATGTTCAACGCCTCGCCATCCTGCCGTTCGAAGTAAAACTCTTGGTCCTTAGATACCGATCCCCAATACATGAGGCGTTCGGCTTGGAAGGTGGTCGGATCGAACAGTTCGATGCCCATTATCTCCGCTACCTTGCGGCTGGCTGCTTCGTACTCTTCCCGGTTGTCGATCTCACGGTCCATCGGTATGATCAACCGGAATCTGCGCTTACCGGGACGGTCGGATCGTGTTCCGTAGATGACAGCAGCGCAAGAGAATTTCATGGTGAAGTCGAAGAAGAAATCATCTTCTCCGTAGTCAACGTCTAATGTGATAAGTGATCTGCCTGTTACTGAATTTTTGGTACGTCTTCCACCAGCTAGAGTCCCGCCTACGAAGCCACCGACATCCTTGCGGATCGCTTTCTCTGACTTCGCCAGCCTGTCGAATTCTCTCATAGTCTCGCTTCCGATCATCTTGGGCTTCGATAGCTCTTCCACTAGAGCGTCCCAAGTATAGGTCTTTCTCTTCCAATTGGTGCTCTTGGAAGACCCTGCAACTGATATAGAATATTTTTCCAACATATATAATTAATCCTTTTTGTAAAAGTAACTGTTAAAGCCTTCTGCTCTTAGGGGTATGTCGAACGGCTTTGCCCAATCGGGTAGTACAGACATCGCTATGCAAACATCATCCAGCGTTATGTCCGAGTCTTCCAAGCATTCGGTGATCAGTTCGTCATGGATGTGACCCACGATCCCGATCTCCTCTTCCTCACCGATGCTCAAGACATTTCTCATTGCGCTTGCCAGCAGGTCACGGGAAACAGCCTGTACCAAGTTTTCGGTCAGCTTCCCACCGTAGGTATCCAGTTCTACCCATTTGCCGGATGTCTGATCCAATCCCATGTAGTGGATGGATTCGATCTCCCTGCTGTCACCATTATCGTAACAGATCGTTTTCTTCTTTATCGAAGCATACGGGTAGTGCAGGGATCGTCCCGACGGCAAACGCAATGCGAGCGTCCGGTACTGCGGAATCCAATAGAAATGGCAGATGATTTTACCATCAATATTGACGGGTACATCCCGCTTCGCCAAGATAGCCCTTTTAGCCGAGTCCTCTAAGATGCGCCACAAAGATACAATTTTCGGTGATGCGTCACGCCATTTAAGGATGATGTTTTTAATATTCTCTTCCGGGATCGCTCCGTCACGGTCCATCGTCTTGATCGCTCCGACCCATCCACCATAGCCTAGAGCGAGCTCTGTGACCTTTCCCTGCTGACGGTAAGGAGTACCTTTTCCGCATTCGGATTCCTTCATGTTAAAGGTACGGGCAGCAGATGTTACGTAGATGTCACCTCCTCTGCGGAACGTCTCAATTCGCCAAGTCTCGTTAGCCAGCACAGCGATCACACGGGCTTCGATGGCGGAGAAGTCAGCTACCCGGAATATGTGGTGGTCACGGGCAACGAAGGCTGTACGGATCAGTTGTGACAGGATAGACGGGATGTTGTCGTAGAACAGCATCAGTTCGTCTAGGTCCATATTCTTCACGTCCTCACGCACCTTCTCAAGTTCCTTTAGGTGGTTCTGCGGAAGGTTCTGCTGCTGGACGATGCGTCCTGCCCATCTACCTGTCCGGTTAGCTCCATAAAAGCGGTACAAGCCTTTTGCCGATCCGTCCTTGCACAGGCAGTTCAGCATGGCTGCGTACTTCGCGATGGAGGTCTTGTAGGCGATCTTACGGGCTGTCAGAACACGGGTAACGTCCTTGTCATTGCATTCCTCCATGATCTGATTGATGTTGTTCTTGTTGATCGACTCGTAGAACTTACCGCTACGCTCTTCCACGAATGCGCTGATCTGCTTGCCGGATTTAAGTGACGTGATACCGTATTTAGCTTTGATCTTCTCGTTCAGACGTTTCAGATATTCCGTGTAGATGGCATCAGCGTTCCGGGCTAGCTGGACATCCACCATTGTTCCTCTGTCATTGATGTCTTGGTCTATCCCGTACAGTTCGATTTCCGATTCCGGCATTTCGATGTGTGCCAGCTTGCGGTCTATCTCACGCTCCGACAGAACGTCATATTTAAGGTATGTCTTGAAGTCTTCCCATTTGTCCGGGTATTGCTCCGGATAGATGCGTGATCCGTCCTTCTGTGGGCACGAGAATAACTTGATTAATGCGCTACCCGTGTCTAGCTTACCGTCTACCAGTTTCATGGCTGCCGAGACCTTTCCCAGTGCTTCGGGGAATCCGCAGTACAGGGCTTTCGTGGCGGAGCAGCGAAACTTGGTTGCCGGGATGTTGAAGCCATAGGCACGAAGACACAAGCGTTCGAAGGTGGCGTTGTGTGCATGGATCAGAACGTCCGATTCCTGTACCAGTCTGAAAAACGGTAGGGGGTCATCTAGGTTCACTAGGTCGATTATCTTCGGGTCTTCATCCTCTATGGCGTAACCTATCAGCAGGATTTCGAAATCGGGGTGCTCCGTATACCTGTACATCCCAGCCGTCTTGATCGGTTCGGGGGAGTAGGTTTCGAAGTCTATGTAAACATTTCTCATATGTTGTCCTTTCTTTTTAAAAAGATAGCGGATGTCTTCTACCCCATCCGCTATCCACATTTGCACCAACTTACTTAGTTAAATAATAAAATTTAGTTAATAATAAATGAATAAAAATTTAAGTTATAAATTAAAAGTTTCTTTGTTTTTATAACGACGGGTCTTCGGGGTCATCGAAGATCGGGTCGTTGTCCGTATCATCGTCTTCTTCCTCGAAGTCGTTGATAGCTGATCCTCCGCCTCCAAAGGCTTCGTCGTCTTTCACCTTCTGAACACCGTTCAAGCCGAATGTGATCCCCTTGTTAGCTATCTGATCGAATGAGTAAGCATCGATTGAAGCGACTCCCCAACATCCGGAGTAGAAATCTTCTTTCTGTGTGATCGGCTGCTTGTGCTTGTCGATGATAACCGGGCGACCTTGAGATTCGTTACGGGAAGCACGGATGTAGTACATTCCTTCGAATCCATCGTAATCAAGGTTGTCATCACCGTCTTTGATAGGATTCCATTTTGACGGATCACCGGGTAACTTACCATTGCATTTCGGGTGTTCCGCAAGATATTCCTTCTGCAACTCCTTGATAGCTGCTGCAACCTTCTTGATATTATCCTTGTCAGTCTTCGGGATTAAAATGGTCACTTCGTACTTTGATTTGCCTTGGTTGAAACGGTCTTCCGCTTCGAATACTCTCACGAATGAGAATCGTACATTTTTTAGAATTAATTTCTTTCCCATGATTTTTGTTTTTAAGTTGTTAATACTACTTGTTTAACTTTGATGACGCAAAGATAAAACGTCTATTTGGATTTGCCAAATTTTGAATAAACTATTAACGTTTATTAGCTTTCGACATCGAAATCAGATAGTGAGTTATACTCTGTTCCGGGATGGCTTTCCGGTACAAGTTTAGGCGCACCGGGCTGACTCTGAAGATATTTGCCGAATCGTGCAGCGAAAACCTTCTTGCCTAATAGCTTCTCAAGATCTGTGATGCCCTTCAAGCTGATGTTCATGATCTCATCCTCAAGATACTCGTCCAGCAGTTCGTTACGGACCTTGTCGGGATCGGTGATCTTACGGGAGGACCGACCTTCCACTAGCTTGTATCCAGCCCATTTCTTGCCGTTCATAGCCTCTTTGTAGACGAACTGGTCGAATGAGTTGATCCAGCCACGGTATCGGTCTATCTTGCCGATCATTTCGACAATCTCCTCGTCTGTCATGAGCATCGGTTCGCATTCCTCTTCAAAGTCACTGGTGATCGCATCGTATTGCGCTCTGCACCGTGCTTTGAGCGGACAGAACTGGCAGTGGTCACCGATCTTCTGTTCTCCGCCTCCTTCCCAAGCTATTTTAGCCTTCGGTTTCAAGACTTTCTCACCCCACACTAGCAAGTCATTGGCCGACATGGTGAACGTGTCGTAGTGGTCCAATCTAGGCTGTACGATCGACATCCGGACTTCCTTTATTCTGCCTTCCGGAACGGTGTTCAGCATTCCGAGAGTGTAGATCATCAACTGCGTGTTGTTTTGGGCTGAGACCTTCACACCAGCACCGTATTTCAAGTCGATCACATGCATGGCCGTAGGGCTTATCAGCGTGGCATCGGAACTACCGAAGGATTCCGGGATGTACTTGCTCAAGTCAAAGGTCGCTTCCCAATAGCCTACCACATGACCACCTTCTCCTCTTTTCTGCATGAAGTAGTACTCGTTTACCACGAAGTCTACGTAGCTTTTGACATGCCTCACCATGTCCTCGGAGAAGTAAGGGCTTTTCGCTAGATCATCGGGGACGGGCATCTCATCTATCTCCGGATAGTACAATCCTCTGTCCCACCATTCCAACGCATTCTGAGCTATCTCATGTGCCAGCGTTCCTTCATCAGCATACACGCTGCTCTTGCTCTCTACCGATTCGGCTAGTCTAGCGGATGGCGGGCAATTAAGCCATCTCTTCGAACTGGATGGAGAGAGGAGAGCGTGTCCACGCTCCCCATGATTTATCTCAGCCATATTAGATTGCTTTTACTGCTGCGTAGAACTTAGCGTAATCGGCTTCTCTCAGAGTAGCGAATGTCGAGCATCCACATGACTTGAAGACCTTGAGAACGGCTTCACGATCCTTCTTGATCTTGAGGCGTGCTTCGTTACGGCACATGTCGATGGTGATTTCCTCTTCCGGTTCCGGGTCCTCAGCTAGTTCCTTATCGAATGGCATTTCTCCATCTTCTGCTGCTTCGGCTACCTGTTCCTTAGCTGGTTCTGCCTTAGCTGGTTCTTCGACCGCCTGTTCGGTTTCTTGGGTAGGTGCTTCCAACTCGCCTTTCGATGCGCTCATCAGCAGTCTGCGCAATTTGGCGTTAGTGTTCTTTCCGGGATAATCTGACGGATCGACATTGTATATTTCAGTGAGGAGTTTCACTAGCTTGTCTGTCGGCATGGCAGCAAGGTCCTTCTCGGACATCTCGGTAACGGCTTTCTTGGCTTCCTCGTTTCCTTCGAATACTTCCTCCACTGGTGATTTGTCGTCAACGATAACTTCAGCCTTGTTCGCCTCGCTGGACGAGTCGATTACTGTCTCTTCGGCTTTCACACCGGGAATGTCTTTGGTCAAGTTCGCGAACTTCTCCTTGTCTTCCGAGATGTTCGGTTTCGGAGCAGGTGCGGGAGCAGGAATGGATGGGGTAGGTCCTTCTTCAAGTGATTTGTGGATCGCCAAATTAGCTGCGAATTCAGCAATGGCTTTCAACTCATAAGCTTTCGTTTCTCTGTCAATACTAATTTCTACTTTCATGATTACTGTTTTTTAAATGTTAAATATTTTTCTGTTATCTCTACTTTGCTAAGTCTCAACGCACCGTTCATGTTACGATAGGAATTGAGATAGCCTTGTTTTACTCTGTAACGTACCGCATTCTCGGTAAGGTCCAACATCCGGGCAGCCTCGCTGACCGTGATCAGTTCTAACTTCTTTTCTTGATTCTCCATAAATTCAATTAACTTTTTTGGTTTTCTGTAATTCCTTAAAAAATCTACATACGCTCTTTCCCTAGCCCTCTCGTAGATCGGGTGGTACAATTCGGCAGTCTTTACGATAAAGTCTTTTATTGGGTATTCAAATTCTTCTCCAAAAAACTCTAATACTAGATGCCTTGCAAATACCTCCTTCACTGTGAGGCGCAATGGGGATGAAAACTTATTAAATGCTTCGATGGCTGACTTGCATCGTGCTATGCCTTCCGTTACAGCATCATAATAAAACTTTTCGAGCGCACATAGATTCACTTTTTTCTCCATTGCTTTCGGTTTTTAATTCAGCGAGTCCGTCTATCTCCGTAGTGGTCCTTTGTTTACCACACTTATTTCCTCAGTCAAGCATAGGTGACTGAACGTCTGATTATCGGTTTACGATTACGCTGACAAAGGTACGGCTTTTATTTTAATCTGCAACAATTTGCACAAAATAATTTCAGTATTTAACGTTTATTAGCATGAAAATCCTACTATGTGCTATAACTCACTACAAATCAGCTAGTTGCAAAATCGTGCATTGATGTGCATAGATGAAAATTTGCATCTATGCTTTCTAACGGTCTGCAAATCAGTGTGTTGCAGCTATGCATTGATAAAATCGGATTTTTCTATAATATACATAAATATGGTGTGTGCGATAATATATAATTACAATATACTCGTTTTCATATATTTAATAATACCTCATTTTATCTATGCATTAATGCAAATATCTATAAATCAGCTAGTTATCCTGCATAGATGGGAAAAATATTATCAATGCACATCTATGCATGGTTTGTAGCTACTTGATTTGCAGCGAGTTATGTTGAACAGATGTGTTTTGAGACTTCTGTATTTATATTACAAATCAGTCAAAATTGGCTGAAAACGTCACGTGAAGCCTGTTTTTAGGATTTCTGTTAGTTACGGTAGTCAGTATCTTAGGCTTTCCAATCCGGAAGAACAGGAACCTTTTCTGCTTGACATGGTTGACTACGGTAAGAGAATCCACTGATGAATTGTTAATTTCTGTAGAATCCGGAGATACTCTCCCGGCTATTCGGTTCCACCCGTCATAGTATTCGAATCGGTAAACACCGGGAACGGTATCCCGGATCGTCTTGGTAACGGTGCGGATTTCCAGCTTGGTTTCTACGGTATGCGCTGCCTTGACATCCCGGAGCTTTATCTTCAAGTCCTTCACGGTCTCCTCCAAGTCAGAGTTGAATAGTTCTAGCTCCGATTTCTTCAAGGACAGCGAGCGTATCTGTTCAGCGAACTTTCCGCTTTCCGTTCTGTACTGCGTAGCCTCAAGATTCAAGGCTTCGATGTTGTTCTGTTTACGGTCCAGTTCTACCTTCTGTCGCTCTACCTTATTAAAAAGGAAGCCCACTGCTATTACTAGCAGCAGGCATGCGATAATCAAGTACTTTCTCATGGTGTGATTACTACGTCCTTCTTCAGCAGCCCGTATTCGCTCCGAACATCGAAGCATGGGCATGCCTTGATATACTCTGCTGGCTCTACTTCCCCATTTCCGTTCAAATCCGGAGATGTGTCCCGATGTCCCAGCAACTCGACAATCGGGTATCGTCTGCAAATATCGTTGATAAGATTGATCAATGCTTCCTTCTGCTGCGGTGTACGGGTATCTTTCGCTTTCCCGTTCTTATCCAGCCCACCTACGTAGCAGATACCGATCGAATGACGGTTGTACGACTCTCTTGAGAAGCCTTTTGTGTTGCAGTGAGCACCTATGGCGGTTTCACTCCTTCCCGGTTCTACAGTTCCGTCCAAGCGGATCACATAATGGTAACCGATTCCGTTGAAACCACGCTGCTTGTGCATTGCGTCAATCTCCTTAGCTCCGATGTCCTGCCCTTCACGTGTAGCACTACAATGGATAATGATTGCGTCTACCTTATTAGTATTATTTACCATCTTTAGTCCCCTCTTCCTTTCGGTTCTCACCGATGTTAAAGTTTTTGAAATAACTCTCTACTTTCCCACGAACGTAAATGCTTATGCCGAAGATTGATCCAGCCCAAATGAGGCATTGGGCAAAATACCACAACACCGACTCATGAATTGACCCGTCTCCGGATCTAAAGAAGCCTAAGTAACATAGTACAACGCCCGAAACCAACATCCCGATAGCTGTGATTATCTGTAGGTCTTCCTTCATTCCCCCTTTCATACTATATATGTGTTAGTTAATAAAACATATGCGGTATTTCTGAGGCTTGCAGCACTCGTTTTCCTGTGGTTTGATAGTTTCTTTGTACTTTTCGTAAACGGTGTGGAAGTCCTCTAAAAATGAATCCGCTTTTCCCTTTTCTGCTTCATAGCGTCTACTTTTAGAGTTGTCCGGAACGATCACCGATGCCGAATATCCGGGAATCTTGAATCCTGTGGATGTGCTTTTCTGATCAGCGTCCTTGACGTATCGTGCAAAGGCGTAATAGCACAGGATTGTGGACAGTGGGACGATTTCATAAGACTCATCACCCACATCAACGGTGAGCGAATAGGCATCGTCCGAAGTAGACGAATCCGGGATGTCCCCGCCATCCAAGCCTCCACCAAAAGAGGCGGGAACCTTAACGAAGGTATCACCGCACAGTCCCTGTTTGATGTCGAGTTTATCGGCTTCTTGAATGACCTTGTTGATCTCGGAGTCCTTGACATCAGCAGCGATGTTAAAGATATCCCGGAATTTCTTGATCACATTTGCAAAGTTAGCCATATCGTTTAAGAATTAGGTATTGTAGCCGTTTCGGTTTCCTCAAGTTCGTTTCGGATTTCGCAAAATTCCTTCGGAACATCGAAAACTCTAGCCAGTTCACGGCTGATTTTGTTACGTAATTTAACGGTTGATCTACGGTAGACCTTCTGCATCTCCTTCACGACTTCACCGGAAGCGTTGGAGAACGAGATGAGCGAAGAGTCGACAAGTGGGATCGGTATGTTGTAAGCCTGTGAAGCGATGTCCTTTTTGAGCGGTTCGCAGTAGGCTTTGTACAGGTTAGCGTCAATCGGTGTGCCCAAGTCATCCACCTTAATGAACGGACGGGATTGTGGGATCATCGTGTTGTCATCACGGACCATCACTACCGCTCCAGCACCCTCAGCGCCCATGATGTCACGCATTCCCTTCACGAAATCGTTCTGCTCGCTCTCATCGGTAAAGTCACCATGTGAAACGATCTTACACATGTGGAATCCCCTTGTCAGAGTGCGTTCCACATAGGTGGAATTCATAGCCTCTGCTTGCATCTCGGATTGCACCGCGTGGAATGGGGAAAGCGGGTAGGGCTTGGTGGTGCAGAAGTTCATGTAGAGCAACTGACCGGGATGGTTTTCGATGCCACCGTAAAACTCGCATTCGTCAGCGAAGTTGTCCGGGTCAAATGCCGGGTAGGTCACCGATGTCTTCTCAAGAGTCGTGCTTTTGATGTTCTGACGTTCCCAGTTATTAAATACCACATACTTGTGGATAACAGGATTGGTCAGATAATCCTTGTTCAGCCCGGCACGAACGTATTCGAACGGAACATGGTAGACAGCCTTCGGACGGTAATCGCCTCCGTATTGGACGATAAGCGCAGCACCCCGAAATCGTGCGATGTCGTATGCTATGGAATTCAACACATCGTTCAGCGTGTCCCCATAGGCATTCTCAAGGTTAGCGAATTCATCATGCAAGAATCCCTCGCATTCGATTGCTTCTGACAATCTCTCGGTGCTTAAAGCGGCTGTTTTACTCGCATAAATGAGCTCTGAAATAATTTGGGGATACAGGTTTCCTTCCCCGTATCCCACAACTTTCTCATTCGTGCGTGCGCTCGTCTTTAAAGCCCTGTCTATTACTACATTTACTTTCTTGTGCGCTATCATCACTAAATGGTTTGATTACTTTTCTTCGTTCAATTCTTTCTCAAGGTCTTCCAGCACCTTGTCGTCTTCGGGAGCAGCAGGTGCTTCTTCCTTCGGTGCTTCGGGATCAGCAGGTGCTTCCTCTTCCTTCGGTGCTTCCTCAACCTGCGGTTTGTCGTCCTCAGTTTCCGGGATCACAGTAGGCTGGTCTTCCTCGACTTCCGGAATAACAACAGGAACGTCTTCACCCGGCATGACAAACTCACCCAAGTCCTCGAAGTAGTCTACGTAATCCTTGTTTTCCTTCATGATGCGGACCGCAATGGCATCGGTACAGTTAAACGCACGATACACGATTCCGTCACCTACGTGGTTGATGGTAAGACCCGGCTTCATCACGTAACGGGCATGGATGCCTGTGATGTAGTGCTTCTCGTACCAGTCTTTCGCATATTTGCGATCCATGTGGCAGGTAGGGTCAAGTTTCAGATGCGTGATGCTCTTACATAACATCAGCATTTCTACTTCGTCTGTCAAAGTGACAAGTTGTCTGACAGGCTGGATATCTTTAGTTGCTTTCTTCTTAGCCATTATGCTTTCGTTTTAAGTTTGTTGTACAAATCGGCTGTGATGCTGTAACGGTAGTCACCGCATGCACCGTCCGGAGTTTTAAGAGTCGCAGTTGTCACGCCATCCGTTGCGCTGTCCGTAACCATGTCAGATACTTCGAGCGGAGAATGTGTTCCAAGCAAGTAGTACTGATTAGTTTTCGTCTTGACAGCCAGCAAGAATGATCCGGAGAGCAATCCATTGATGTACGTTACTACCGGAAGGGCAGACAGCAACTTGATGTTTGCGGTCAGTTCCAACATGGTAGGAGCGTTATCGTTTGCTCGTGCGGCTTCGGTGATCTGCACTGAGTTTTTGACGCATTGGATAGTGTAGCCTTTTGTCCCGGCTTTCAGCGTGATCAATGCGCTGCCTGTGGATGGTGTAGCAGAAACGCTAGACACATCCTCGAAGTTGATTATGATAGCTTCCTCGACGCCCACAATACCAGCAATCAGACCGGGATTGTTACAGTCAAAAGCCAAATCATCTGTTATTTTCTTGATACATGCCATATTATCCTGCTTTAGCTACTAATGTGTTCCAAGTACTTTCCGTAATCACTGCCCTCGGTTCTCCCAGCACATTTTCCGGAGTTGACAGCGTGATAGCGGTGAATCCACCGTTTTCGTTAGCTGACTCTTCCAATGCCGAGACTTCCAAACCGTAATTCGGACCGAATATCCGGTAAACTCCGTTTTCCACCATCTTGGCAACTGCTACGAGTCGAGAGTTGATGATTGTGTTCACGAAATCGGCTTCTACCTTCGTTTTCTTATACACCGTAAAGTTAACGGTCTGTTCCAGCGCATTTGGCGCATTCTCGTTTGATCTTACTGCTTCGGTCGCATTAGCTCCCTTCCGGATGGATGCGACTCTCACAGGTTTTGCGCTGCCTACCAGCGTGATGGTCGCTTCTCCTTGCTTGATAGCTACAGACTGAACGTCAGAGTAGTTGATCAGCAGCAGATCGGCAATCCCAACAGCACCGCCTAAGCAGTCATAGGTGATAGCACCTGTAATATTACTTATACATCCCATAGTTACCCGGTTATTTTGTTAGCATTAAGATAAGTCCAAGCAGTTGTGCTTGCCACCATCACAGAGTCGCCTCTTCCTCCGTCCGGAGTTTTCAGCGTGACAGTAGTAAATCCTCCTGCTGAGGATGTGTCGGAGTCTGCGCTTGCGGCTTCCAAGCCAGCCAGCCCTCCGGCTACCTTTATAACACCACCGTCTTTCAGTTTGCCGAAAGCAACAAATTTGCCATTAAGCAGAGAATCCACGATTCTTGCGCCATCTTTAGTCTTGTCGTAAACAGTAACGGTTACTGTCTGCTCCACGCCATTGGCGGCATCTAAGGATCGGATAGCTTCTGCGATCTTAACACCGTTCTTGTAGCAGTCGACTGCGTAAGCCTTTGCTCCGGAAACTAAAGTAATCGCTGTTACCTCGTTATCCACTACGGTGATAGATTGGATGTCAATTTTGTTAACTAGGAGGAGATCGGACAGACCGATAGCTCCTCCAGCACAACCGAAAACGATAGCATTATTGAGTTTAGTTAGACATGCCATTGTTTTCAGTTTTAAAGTTGTCTCTCTTTAGTCGCAAGTTTCATGATTTCGGGAACAGCCACCATTACGTCAGCAGCGAAGACAGTAGTAGAGTAATACTTACGTGTCTGAGCGTCCTGCAAGAACGGTTTGATGTTCACGTTGCTGTCTTCCAGCACGATTTGGATGTTCGTTTTCGGAGTAAACGCAATAAACGCTTCCTTCTTGGTTGTGTCAGCAGTCATAGATGCCGATACGTGAGGCAACTCGTTGATCTTGTAGCCTTCCAAGAAGTACTCCGGTTTGCCGTCCATCATGATCATCTGAGCGATGTGGTTGTCCTTAGACTCAACGAAGTCCTTGAAGATACGCATAACGTTAGATGTCACGAAGAATTCAGAGTTTTCCAACTGATCCGGACGTTGGCTGTCGATCAGTTTCTTCATAGTGCGGACAACTCCTGTAGTGTCGTCAGTATCCAGCGTCAGTGAAAGGATAGTCTCATCGCTAGTTTCCATCTGTTTGATGAAACCACCGTTTTTGAAGATGTTGTATGCTTCTTCTGCGTCTTTGTCAGCATCCAACCAAGCCAAACGGAGCAAGTCAGCTTCCAGCACCTTCAGAACTTCTGATGCCATGAAGCCAGCCAATTCGGTTTCGCTAAAGTCATCTGACAAGTGGATGCCTTTAGCAACCATTTTACCCCAAAGGTCTTGGAGACACACTACGATAGGCAACTCAACGGGCTGGAAGTCGTAGTACTTCACTTTGTCCGCCATCTCGGTGTATTCGTAATTACCGTCACATCCGGTAGACTTGCGAAGGGCTTTGTCCTTAGCAGTGAATGTCACGATAGGAGTTTTGTTGTCGATACCTGCGAGAACGGTCGCACCCTTCTGCATTTCGCCAACCAAGCCAACAGTCAGAGAGATGATCTCCGACAGGCTTTCCATGTTAAGTTTATTCAGATCAGTAAATGTCATAATTTTATGATTGATAGGTTATTAACTACTTTTTGCCGCAATATTTCTGCATGGCTTCATACGCTTGTCTGCGTCTCTCGTCTTTCGACAGTTGAGTTTTGTCATGAGAAGACTGTTTTGACTTGCTAGCGTCATTGCGTTCCTGCATGAGAGGAGTTTTTGTCTGACGTGACAGCATTGTCTTGATCTCACCCAGCGACTTTTCAACAGCCTGCAAGCGTTTCGAGAATTCGTCCGGAGTCTTTGATCCTGCTTCCTCGACTTCCACCTCTTCGGTGTACTCTTTGAATTCAGCGATCTTTCCGTCTTTGATCACGAGGATGATCTTTCCTTCTTCGCCAAGATCAACGATGACTTCGCCATCTTCGACAGGTGAACCGTCCTCTTTTACCACTTCGTCACCAACCGCAGCTTCTTCTCCGCTTGCCTTGATGGTGATCTTTTCACCGTTCACTGTGCTTACTACTTGGTCAGCCAGCTTGGTTTCTTCATCTTTCTTCTCTTCACCTGCCTTTTCCTCAGCAAATTTGGAGAATAAATTTGTAAAAAATCCCATAGATTTACGATTTTGATTGTTATTACTAAATAAAGAACTCGTAGCGGCTGGCAATCCAACCAAGTCGCACGAGAATAACTCCAAAAATTCAGTCACCTCGAAGATGTCTTCGTCCGCATTGTACACCTTTAAGTCTAGGTCGATCACGGAAACGCCAAGCATCTCCGGTTCTTTTTCGATCATTCCTGTTATAAAGGTAATTTCGTTGGGGTAGGCTTTCTCGGCAGCCTCCGAGATGGTAAGATCAGCGTATACCACGCCATCCTCTTCTATAAAGTTAGAAAAACTTCCGATGTATCGGTCCAGCATGTCCGCACCGTTATGCGATCTACGAGCGTGGATAGGTCTCTCATTGCCTAACGCAACAAGAGATGCTATGGATTCCGGCTTGATGACGATCAAGGCTTCCTTCCATTCTCCATTTACTTCTTCCCCCCACGAGTTAGCGGTGGGACCTGCTTCGATAATTCGTAATTTCTTAAAAATCATAGTTGTTCCTAATTAGTTGCAAAGGTATCTATTTACTTAATTAAATTCTAAAACTCCCGTTTCAATTTGTTGCGGAATCTATCACCAGCGTGCGTCCCTGCTGAACATCGGTAATGTCCTGTACGGAGACGATAGGATTCGGAGCATTCTGTACACCGTCAACGAAGGCTAATGCGATAGCTGCGATTGTCTTGGGTGACAGATCAACGTCCTTCTTGACAGCCTTGTTCAGATTGGTAAGCGATTGCGAACTGAGCACATCGAATCCGCCACCGTCTGCGTACTTGTACACGCTGGAGTTGCCGAAGGATCTGCCACCGTATTCCATGTTCAGAGCAGACAGCGCATTGATGGCATTGGATGCCCTGCGGTTGAGGATGTAAACATTCTCGCCACCTTCAGCCTCGAAACGCTGACCATTCGAACCGGAGAACGTCACGCCACCCTGCGCATGGGACGGACCGTATATCTGACCGCCCTTAGCGTACTTGCGGACGTTGGTGTTGGTCTTCGGCACATCCTCTTTTACCTTAGCGATGGAAGCGACCTGTTTCAGTCCGGCTGCGATTACGATGGCTGCTTGGGCAACTCCCCAAATACCGCCCTGCGCAATAGCCTTAGAAGCACCGAGATATGTGTTGATCGTAGCCTGTGCCAGCGCAAATACCTTACCTGCTGCCGATTCCTGTCCCATGATGTTGGATATCTGTCCGGCAATGTCGGCTGTCATCTGCAACTTGGCGTTGACTAGTTCCTTCTCACGTTTCTCCCGAATCTGAGCGTACTTGGCTTCGATCAGAGTCACGTCAGCACCGACCTTCTCGGCTGCGGCAACTTCTAATTGGCGTTGCTGTTCTAACCGAAGAGTTTCACGTTCGAAGTCGCTTGTTATGTTAGCTTCCTCGATGGCACGCTTGTTTTCCAAGTCAATGGCGGCTGCCTCCTTCTTCTTGTCTTCCTCAGCCTTCTCAAGTTCAGCCACCTGCTCTTGGAATGCCACACGTTGCTCCAACCGGATGTTGTCGAATTCCTGCTGCGTGATCAGACCTTGCTGGAGACGATAACGTTCCTTCTCCAAGATGGCTTGGTTCAGCCTGTCTTGATCCTCTAAGGCTTTCTTCTTGTCCACGATACCGATGTTCGACTCACGAATCTTCAATTGTATCTCGGTGATCCCAGCCTCATAGCTCTTGAGAACCTCGGCTTGCACCTTCTTGGCGGTCTCTGCTGCCTTTTTGTCAGCATCTTCCTTCGCTTTCTTGGCTTTCTCAGCAGCCGCCTTCTGTGCTTTTGCGTAATCCTCGGCACGCTTTTTGTCGGCAGCAGCCGCATTAGCCCTCTCGGTGTTCTCAAATCCGGAACGCTGACCGATTAGCTCACGTCTCTGCGCTTCGTATTCAGCCTGTTTCTGCTCCAACGCAGCTAAAGCCTCCACTTCCTTACGCCTATCCTCATCGGATGTGTAGGAAAGAGCGTTCTGCGCCTTGATCTGCTCGTATTTAGCCCTCAAAACGCTTATCTCCGCCTGCTCCATCTGCCTCAGAATCTCGACACCGCGGTCCGCAGCCTCGGTACGTTCCTGTAGACTCTTCGTCTGCTCGGCTACGATGGTCTTCATCTTCTCCAATTCCCTACGCTGACGAGCGAGGACCAGCACATTGTCGGTCTCGGCATTGTAAATATCACGCTGCACCTGTGCCATGCCTCTAGCCGATTCGATGGCTTTCACCGTTTCATCTGAGATCAGCCCAAGCCAGTTGTAAACCTTGATGTAAGCCTCTGCCAGCCATTCGAAAACCTTAACGATCTCAACGAACAGAGCAGCCACAGCGTCCAGCACCTTCGTGATGATCAGTTCGATAGGAGCAAGGATGGTCTTCACGGACACCGCTAACTCGTTGTTGCGGTCCATCAGTTTCCCGATAGCCGAGATCACCGCAAGGATAGCCGATGCGATGGCTACGAACGGATTCGCCATGAGCGCAGCGTTGAATGCCTTGATGGATGCGATACCTCCCGACATGCCCTTGATCATCTGCCCGGTCGCACCTGTCATACCGCCTAAATTAGCCGTAGCAGCCTCGATATCTTCTGCATAATTACCTACGTTCCTACGGGTGTCACCTACCCCTTTTTCCAGTTCCTTCAGTTTATCGGAAATCTCCTTAGTCTGAGCGACCATCTGTTTTCCCGATTCGGTGTTGGTGCGCTGCTCGATGGACATCTTGTTCAATGCCTTCGTGTTCAACGCTAGCTGGGCACGAAGGGTCTCCACGCTCTCCGCCTCCGAGTTGACGATGGTGGTGTGCGCCTTGATCTGCGCAGCATTCTCCGATGTGGCGACCTTGTTGTTGTTTAGCTGCTTGGTAAGAGCGATGATCGCCTCCTCCGACTTCGCTGACTGCTTCTCGAATGCCGTCTGATCCAGCAGGTTGTCCTTGTAGTTCTGACGGATGCCTGCAAGGGCGATCTTTTCCGCATTGATCTGCTTGATTAGCTGCTTCTTCTCGTCCGACAGTTCGAGCGACTTCTTGATAAGCGCATCCAAACCGTCTACGGCTTCAGCCGTGTTGAACGATAGGTCTAATAGTGTAACATTATCTGCCATTATTTTGTTCTTGCTAGATTAATTTTAGTCAATTTTACCTTACATTCCTGTGTGGATAGGTTGTAATCCGTGATCGAACGGACGTAGAAGAACGCATTTAGCTGCTTGAACCACACGATTCCGTTCTCCTTATAGCTGTTTTCGATGTGGTAATAAGGGATTTTAGCCTTAATTGTCACGTCCAATGCGTCCGAAAACAGCCCGTAGTACTCCTGTAGTGACTGCGTGTACTCGATAGACTTGAAGTATCCTACCCAAGTAGACCCCGAACCTATCGCTCCTTTACGGATAGCGAATCTCGGATACGTACCGTTTTGAGGATACGGAACACCGGATTCCACGATGGCTCCCTTAGCCGTGAACGATGCCTTCGAAACCTGTAGACTCTTGAATAAATCCCCGATCTTGAACACTGCGGTGTTCGGGAAGCCCTCAGAATCCTCGATCTTGTCGGTCGACAGGTAAAAGTCAGACCAATCCTGCCGGAACTCGTTGAATGTTATCGGACCGTTGTTCCGATCCACGTTACGGGCATCGTCAGCGATCAGTTTGTACACGTTGACGATGACGTTCGTGTTTCCGCTATCATCCACGTTTGTCGTAAACTTCCACCCCCATTGAAATATCTTGCAGATATCGGTGAGATACGTTATGGCATCCGATACTCCGCAGTTTCCAAATTCCTGCGTAAGTCCTGCGGTATTCCGCAATTCGGTTATTTTTCCCGACAGGCTTACGGCTTCATCCGGTGACATGAAGGATGGAGGAAGCGCATCCAGCCTGTCGTTAACATTGATGTCACGGCTAATATACATCCCGTGATACGTGTATATCGGGATGCAGAGAGTAGTGGATACGTACTTGTAGCGGACCTGTGTGATATCATTCTGATCATCGTCCTTTTGGAAGATGGCGATCGTCTTATTGTTGTCCACAGCCTTGAGGATCACGTAGTTCAATATCGTGCCTACCTTAGACATGTCCAGCGTGATGTAAGCGTTGTTGTCCATAGTGACCGCAGCTACGGTTGATGATGTCACCCCACCCGGTGCTGTTATGGCTGTCCGGGTATCGTACTCCTTGATGTCTAAGAAGTTCCCTCTAAAATATTTCGTACCGTCATCGGTCTCGGAAGCGTACCGCCAAAACACGGTAACTGACTTGCCTACAAGTAGATCGGAAATACCTATCTGGCCCTTGTTCTCTATGATCAGACCCGGTGCATATCCTCCGTAGTCAATAGATGGGAATGACACGGGAGTAGGAGAACCAAGTGCTTTCGTGATCAAATCGCTAGCCCGGAAGAACCGGGTATTGCCTACGTTCGAGTCGATAAGCGTAGCCTCCACGACTTCTTTGGGCAACTGCGACATCTTGAGATCCGACTGAGACAGCGCAACGCTGTAGCTCTCCTCATCGCAGGTCACCTTAGCCTTGAAACGCTTGTTGATAGCGATGCCACCTATGTAAATCCTAGCCTCGTACTTCATGTCACGCTTCACGTAACCGAAGTTGCGCATCTGATAGAAGATACCATCGTTCACCCGGTTTCTCGGTGCTTTGATGTTAGCCGAGTAGGTACGGGTAGACTCGCCAAACGAGTAGGGAGATGACGCATTGATGGAGAGTTTGACATCTGTCTTAGTCAAGCCCTCCAAGAATGTACCGTTTATAGCTATCTTTATATCCATGTTAATACTGAAATTTTAATGTTGCTGTTTTCGCCAAGCCGGATGCCGTATACTTGACTCCCGTAGTCGAGGAGCAGCGCAGCTTGGTGTCATGAGGAACGCCATCCAAGCCTCTCACCGTCACGTCCGGAGACGTTGACAGGACATCAAGAGCGAACTTGTTAGCCTCAGTCAGTTCGAATACACAGGTCAACTCCCTCTTGGTTACCGTACCACCGTCCAATCCCTGTGTGATCGTAGGCTGCGTGCTCCAATTGTAGCAGGAGATCGCATCGTATGACCCGTAAGAGTTAAGCCATTTCAGCGTGATCGCTCCACATGCGGAGATCTCCTCCGGATAGAACTTCACGGCTGCTACAGAACCGTCCGGATTCTTGAGCGTGATCTTCTTGTACTGACAGGCATCCGGAAGACCACTTCCTTGCACATAAGTCGCTTTATCCACCGAGCCATCTTGATAGACCATATCCAAGTCATAGACACGGTCACTGTATTGGCTGCTGATGAAGAAGTCGTCATCCAGCGTGTGGGCTAGCGGTGCTCTGCGACCCAGTTCGTCCCGGAAGTCCGTGTCGGCATTAGATACCCGGTTGATGTTGTTCCGGCTGGCTAGGTTCATGATCGGCATGCGGAATTGCTGTGTCTTGATATTACCCAGCAGAGACTCACGGTGAGTCAGCCCTAGCTCCACGGTGTACCCGGATATCCGGTCCTTATATGCCGGGAGGAGCGGATAGAAGTGAGATGCCAAGTCTATCTCTATCCCGTTGACAGGTTCAAGATTAGCCACGTAGAACGAGTCTAGGGAGGATCGGCATTGTATAAGGAAGTATACTATGATGTCCGTAGGCAAGTCCGTAACGACCAGCTTCAACGGGATGTTATCCCAAATGGACAGACATCCGGGATAGTTGTAGACCTTTCCGTCTGTGATATCTACGCTCATATTTAGTCTAGGAATTGCTACTCTCATTGCGTTAATATTGTTAGAATTTTTGCTTTAATGATCTTATTTATATCCAGCGTTAACCGCTTCACCCTTTCGGGATTTATGATGTCGGAGACCACCCCTCCGCCATTGTATTTGTTGGGAACTTTGATTCCATCCCGTTTGATTACGTAGGCTATGGCGTATGCCGCCTCTTCCGGGATGTCCGTTCCTGCTGTCCGGTTCTTGTCCTTGATCCACTGCTTAATAGCAGAAACGGGAGGAAAACTCCCAGCCTTCCTCCCTTTCTCCATTTGGATAACATGCTTCGGTGCTGTCAGTTTAACGGAGTCACCGTTCTCGTGTAAAATAAGATTCCTACCGAAGTCTCCGGAGGCTACCAAGCCTTTGGACACGTAGTTTTCGAATGTTTCCTTTCTCAACTGCTCAACTACCGCTACAATTTCCTTATCCATAGTTTAATAGATCATTCGTTACCGAAAATGTCACCCTCCATCCCGATTTCTCGGAGTCGTACAAGCCTTGAATCTTCACGAACTTCAAGCCTTCGACCTCGAAATGACATACAAAAGTAGACATTAGGCGGTTAATATACAAGTCCGTCCGTTCCAATGTTAGCAGTTCCTGCAAGTTGTCCGTCATATAGTGGGACGTGTCAAGACATTGCAGGATCACATCGTATCTCCGGACAGCCGGAGGCAGCTTGTTCATCCCACCACCGGGCACATCGAACGTAAGGAATATGCCGTCAATGGCGTTTACCTGCTCGTTCAGATTATCATCCGAACCGAAGTAAATAGGCAAGCCGATTATCTCGGCTTGCTCATTCATGAAGTTTACTACATCGCTGAATATCATGGCAGTTTGATTATTGCGTCACTATGACCGTTAGAACACAAGCAGTCTCCGGAAGAGAAATCGTAGCCCATCACCGCATCACCCTGTAGGACGATATCAGCGTCATGGCTGAAGTTTCGGGACAGAACTGCATTGTCGTACATCCGGATTTTAGGACCGTTTATAAACAGAGTATCGGAACCGTAGGGAACTACGATTCTAGGCTGTGGTACGAATTCCAAGACTAGCCGAGAGTTAGGTATTTCTGATGGCGTTATTGCTCCGGAAGGATCTTTCTGAATAACAATGCCCAATGACGCCACCTTTACACTAGCGATAGGTTCTCCTGCTATGAACTTAGTTACTGCGTCTAGCACCCTATGTCCTCTTGTAAACCTCGATGCAGTTGATATACTAGTTGATGGGGATACATTTATAGGACGTTTAAGTCTTACAGTAGTTCCGGATGTTGCCTTAAGATCCTCATAGGTCTTACCTGCATCTGCCGTACCCCCTGCGGTTGTTCCCTGTTCCCAATAATCCGGACCTATCAAAATGTCCTCCGGTGACCTCCGGTCTAGCTCGTTAGTGATGTATCTGCGATTCTTGAAAGCACGAAGGAACCTGACGTTGGCTATCGGAATGTCGGGGAAGTCTAAGAACTTTAGGTCCGGTTTAGTAGACAACGCAATTCCCACATAGCGTACATTAGCAGGAACGATTATTGGTCCGTCATTCCAGCCTGTATCAGACATTAGTTTCTGATCCGAATTAAACCAGCACAGAAGGATTCTGTATGCACCGGATACTGATATAATATCACCGGGATTTACCGGGTATATTGACTTTGTAGTCATGCGTATATCTGAATTCCTCCTGTCTTTCATAACATCCCAAGTTAGCCCCGGTGCGGTATTTAAACCGCCTCTGTCCCATTCGTTCACATCGAACACCCGGTTAACGTAAGGATCGCCATGTAACTGAACATCTCCGCTAACCGTACATCCTGCACCTACATAGGCTGATCCTGTGATCTCCGGAATCTTCGTATAGTCCGATACGGGAATCGATAAGTTAAGAGCGATGAACTCGGATGCAGATATTTTTTCAGTCGCAGGGTCTTTATTGACTACAAACACCACAAAAGGATAGCTCGCATCAATGCTTTGTGGGTATGATACAGACTTAGCGAATTTGAATCCGTCATCTAGATAATGCGCTACTCCTAATACATACCCCGAAGGCAATGAAGGCAAGGATAAGCCGGATGTAGAAACAGGCTTTCCGGTTCTCACTCTAAGGACTGTATCATCTTTTCCTTCTTCGTAGAACTGTCCGATAGTTGCTGTGTATGACCCCTGTTCAACTATATTGTCATCCAAAGGAATCGTATCATGCGCTTCTGTGATACTTTCAGCATTCTTAGTGTTGTTCGGATAGCTAATGCGACCCAAGAAATTACCGGAGTCCGCAGTTGCTTTATAATACAAATCATAAAGTCCCTGCTTATGACTAGCCCTAGTAACTCGGTTTCCTACTTGTATTCCCATAAACTCCCTAGAGTAAGAGAAATCAATGTTTTCGTAGGTATTCCCTTCTACCACATTGTGATCAAAGAATCCGGCAGGAACGACACAGTTACGCAATGTTAAGTCGCCCGTCAATAAGAGAGACCTACCTATGGCGCTAGGAGATATACGCAACAGAGGACAATCAGATGCCGTAATAAATGTGTCCCGTTTAGCGTTTTGATAATCTCCGGTCAGCATAAGTCTGCCGATCTCCAGCCGTTCGATGTTCCGGAACATCCCACATACGGAAACGTCTGCTGATGCCAACAGGCTGATATCACAGTTATAGGCGTGTCCTGCGAACATAGCATGTCTGTCTGTCGCAGAAGCGAAGTCGTCGGTATTCCAGTAGACATTGGTATTGTCAAGCGTGTAATTACCGGAAACTGATATACTATTGCAATACGAACAAACTGAACCGCTAACGTGTCCGAGAATCTTAGCTCCGGATTCTTCTAGTTGTGCTGGGGTCATAGCTTTTCCGTCAACCTTCCAAATGTGTATCTGTCCGATTTTGTACACCGGATTGTTCACTTCTGAAAGTCCTGCGTTATATTCCGTGTAAGTCCCCGAATACGTAGCTTGGTTCGATTCGTTAAAGTATCCCCAAAGAACTTGAGCACGCATTCCGGTAGGGATATACAATTTGAGTCCTCTTCCGATTATGAGATTAGCGAATCCTCTGCATGAATTCTGCGGAATCGGAGTTACCGCCATATTCGCAAACAGAGTCCCAGCAGGTGATTGTACACGGTATAAGCCCTGTCCGAACGGGAACGCTTTTGTACTTGCTTCCGGTCCACAGGCAACGTCCATAGTTACCCCTATGAATGAATCTTTGATAAACGTGTTGCACAATGGGTAGGCCTTCTGTGTACGCCAGCACAGTATTCCCGGAATCAATGTGTTACCGCTTAACTCCGTTATCCCGTCCGTTCTGACTTCGCTTGTACCCAGTGTAAAACCTCCGAGGTAGGCGTTATCCTTGATTACTATATCCGGACGGTTCGTGATATCACCGGAGCTGAACCAGCATTCGCCTTCCTGCGATAGCTGTGTTTCGTCCTTTATAGCACCGCCTAATCGTCCTTTAGGTATAAAGCCACCGAGAGAGTAAATGTCTCTCTCGGCTACTATTCTACCTGCGCCATTTATACTGTATTTCTGTACCATGTTACCAAGTAATTTTAGATGGTGGTAGCTCCGGACGGTTAACATCATCCGGGCTAGCGATCACATGCTTGCCGTAGATCGTTCTGCTACCATCGTTTAAGTTAAAACCTCCTACTAACTCCACATGTCCGTGTGAGATCACTTGTCCTGTTCCGATGATCTTTGCGTTGTCCTTCATGAAGATAACGCCATCAGCAGTCAATGCTGCGACATCATCGTCACGGGTGATCTCGGCATTGCCAGCCATCGCAAGGAACTGAGCAACCACGACAGCACCGATTACGGAATTGTCCCCCATCTCGATGTTGATCGTTGCTCCTGCTGCGTTCGCCTGCTTGGTGATCTGAGAATTGTCCAGCATCACCAATCTACGGATCATTGGTTTGTTCTCCACAGTTTCCGGGATGAACTTCGCATTGTCAGCCATGTAGATATAGCCTTCCACGTTTCCGTTCTTCAGTTCGGCATTGCCACCGATGTATCCTGTTCCTCGGAGCGGTGTGTCTTCGATCTGAGCGTTTCCTTCGACACGGAAGTTACCGTTGATGTCTACGGCTTCAAGGCTGTTCGAATGTACCTTGCTAGCACCGCCAAGCGTTCCACCGAATACGTTGCATCCGATAATGTTGAATACACCGTCCAGCACGCAGTCAGCGTACACCACGGAGTCGTATGAACTCTCCAATGCACCGTATCCCATATGCTCAACAGAAGCATAATCCTGCACCAGCATACCGAATACCTTGTCATCAGCGTTGCGATAGAGGCGATACATCCCTTCTACGTTGGAAGATACAAGAATCGTCTGTTTCTGTTCAAGCAGGGTCTTCCCGAGATGCTCAGAAGCCTTCGAGAAGTCGATGTCGGTGTATACGTTGCCACCCGGATTGTGGTCGTAATAGAAAATACCACCCGGAACGTTGCAGCCTTTGAATACCAGTTTTCCGTTCTTGTTGTAGAACTCCATAATGTCCGGGATAACGGAAGGAGCGAGCACGAATGCTTCACAATCGGAAACGTCTAGGATGTCCTTGAACTTGTCGTTGTCTCTTGATCCTACCCAATCCGTTCCCATCTTGATGCTCTTGACATCACGGAAGATCCCGAACAGCGTGTATGTCTGTCCTGCTGCCAGCGCACCCAAGAAGTTGCTGCGATACATCTCGGTGTTGAGGATGAGCACAGCCTTGTCAGTTGCGTTGTAGCTGATACGCAGAGTCGAGTTGTCCAAGACGGAGCGTTCTGTCCCGATGTGGCGGATGTTCAGAGCAGTACCCGGAGTCGCTGTTCTGTCGTAGCTGGCTGACAGGTTAACGTTGTTGATGTCCATGCTTGACTGCACCGAACCTTGAATGGAGAAGCCTGCTTCCGTGATGTTGGCTGGCGTGATGTCACCGCCTCCTACCTTACGGACATTCAGAACGAACGCAGCAGCGTCAGACAGGTCGATGGAAACGTCCACGCCTCCTTTTTTCCATGCTGTCGTAGCCAGCGTGATTCCATCCTCGTCCAGTTTGTTACACATGACTTCGTAGTTCTCGTTCGGCAACAGGATCTTACCAGCACCAGCCGACCATACCATCGTCTTGGACCGCACCTTGTCTGTGGCTTCACGGGCTGCTGCCTCGTAAGGAACACCAGCGTATCCTTCGTAATAGCCCTGCTCGTACATGTCGAGAGTCTGCGCTACTTCGGCAGTACTGTTTGACACGAACTGCATCATGCCCATGATCCGGCTTTTCCCGTGAATCAGAACACGTTTCATGCGTGCCGTTGGATCGAACGGTTCGTTGCTTCCCATGTCCACGATAGCCTCGTCATAGACGTGGATACCGGGATACTCCAGCGATCCACTGAAGATCCATGCCGGACAGTTCTGACCCAGCGTCTTGTCATCGTAGACGTAGCCACCGAGATCACCGATACAGACGTGACGGTCCTGCACCGTGAAGTCACGAAGAGACCGGATTCGCTTGCGTCCGCCCTCTTCAATAATTTCGTACTTTTTACATTCCATAATCAATTATTTGGATTTAGTTTTCATTCTCTCTACTTCGTCATGCCGCCTGCTGATAGCGAGAATGGCATCCGAGTAATTTATCTTCTTCGCTTCCTCGAAGGAGCACGACATCAACTCTGCTGTCATCTGAACCATGCCCAAGATGTTCTTGGCTTCCGCTATCAGGCTGGTGTCCGCTTTGCCTCCGCCTCGTGGAAGCAGCGCAGCCTCTAGCTGGTCGGCACGATGAAACTCGGTTTCAATAAACTTTGACAACTTGATCATGTCCGCCACCGTTTCCGGGACGTATCCGCACCATCCCTTGATGCGGTCAATCGCTGTCTCCGCTCTCCGGGCTTCGATCATCTGCCACAGTTCCACGTCTTCAAGTTCCGGGATTGCGTGGATGATCCGACCCTTCCGAGTTACTAGGTGCGAAGGTACGATTAATTTTGCAAAAGTGTCCATTAACGCCCTCTCATCTTGCGACATAGCCATCACGGCATCGGGCTTTAGGTTAGAGAGACTGAGCAGTGACATTAGCCTCTGCTTGCGGCTGATCCTGCGTTTCACGAATCCGTAGAAACGCTTGAAAGGACGCACCACTTGATGCGCCACGTAACTTCTGAAGTTTTTGAATTTACCCATTTTTCCTTTGATTTTTAGCACCCGGACGGTACTTGGTTATAAGATAGTCGACTGCGTAGCGAAGTGCGTCCATAGCGTGATTATTTGCGTCCTGCGGCTTCGTAGTGTCGTACATCCCTGTCATCCTGTCGAGAGTCCACGAATACTGGTCGAATTCGTCCTGCACGTTCCGTGATCCCGCGACTACATGCAACTTGAACTGCTTGACTTCACTGATCCCAGCAACCACCGATCCTCTCCCTTTGATACACGGGATGATCTTGCAGCCCAGCCGGGAAATCTCGGTGATGCTCTTCTGCTCTGCGGAGTCAGCGATGGTGTACATCTTGTGGAAGCCGAGATCATGGAGAACTTCGGAGATGTCCCAGTTGACCATGCCTGTGCGATACTCAAGTTCTTCGATGTACAGGTCTCTGCCCTTTAAGCCGACACGCACGATGGCTGTGGGGTCTCCGGTGAATCCGAAGTCAAGTCCTAGACATTGCCCGGTAACATCAGCCGGGAAACTAGGAACTATGTCGTATTCCGGGTAAACCAGCCCTTCTACGCCTCCGGTTTCTCCGAGACCGAAGATTCTCCACCAATTCTCGTCAGCCCGGTTTCTCTCGATCTCCTCGATCTGTTCGGGAGTCAAGTACGGATTGTCCTTGTAGGTGCTCACGATCTCGACCATTCCCGGTCCTTTGAAGTAGTCGTGTGCCCAAAACTTCTTGACAGGATTGAAGTCGATGTAGAGCATCAGCCGGGTACGCACCGCCATCTGACGGAACACTTCAAACGGGACACGCTGCGCCTCATTTACGAACAGGATGTCACGGGCAGGACCGAAAACCTTAGACGAGTCCTCGCAGCCAAAGAATTCGATCTGTGACCCGTTCTCCAGCGAATAAATGGAATCGGTCAGATTCATGCATTTGTCGTCCCACACGCCTTCGTCTTGCAGCATGCGCTTGAAATCACGGAACATGCCTCGCTTGATGCCCGGCATCGTGTCCGTAACGCAGGAGATGAGGAGCGGTGTTTCTGATTCCCTAGCCATGATGTAGAGAAGCTGAAGCATCGACCACGTCTTGGAGGATCGTGTTCCGCCTCTGCTGGATACGCCACGGACATTCGGGTCAACCGTAGCTTCTAGGAGTTTATCGAATACATAGGTTGTCTTCATTCCTTCGGATCGTCTAGTTTATCGTCACCGTGTTTTTCTCGCTTCTTAGCGACTTTCGCAAGGGCTTGCATACGTTTCGCTGTATCATTGCTTAAAACTTCAACACGCAGCCCGCCAGTGATCTTCTCGTCGTTGCTGGTGACATCGCTCAATGCCTTGAGTCCACGTAGCTTCGAGATGTAGTTCGGATCATACAGCCCGACAGATGCACCCTTGTCCATATCGTCTCTGATCCACTGACGGATCACCCGGATCTCCTCGAGGAACGCCAGTGACTCGTCATCGTGGTATTTCTCGTGCTGCTCCTTGTACCCCTTTTCACGGGTGTTCAGATAGTCGCAGCTAGTTCCGAGAAACTGGGTGAAGCCGAATTCCGTTACCAGCAATTTCTTGCGTACCACGTAACTCTGCCCAGCCAGCACACCGCTCTTCACGTAATCTACGGCTTCGATCGGGTGGTTGCGACACCACAGAACGTAGTTGTCGAAGACTTCCCGAAGCTGTCCCGGTTCCGTGAACATCGGTGTATGCCCGAACCGCTCCTTGTACAGAGTATAAAGTTCCTCTCCGTAGAAAGGATTATAAAGATTCGCTTGGATATTATTCATACATAAAGTGATTCTAGTTAATGCGGCAAAGGTAAGCATTATCCCCAGCATCCCCAAATTCTGCCCATCTTGATAACTGTAGAGATGACCTAGCGAATCACGACCCCACAAAACTGCCCATCTTGATAACTGTAGAGATGACCTAGCGAATCACGACCCCAAATTCTGCCCATCTTGATAACTGTAGAGATGACCTAGCGAATCACGACCC
>ERZ1694966.306-NODE-306-length-35047-cov-72.259631_pt1 | contig 35047 bp, 35 predicted proteins | sample MGYA00581611_ERZ1694966 | MGnify/ENA primary metagenome ERZ1694966 (study PRJEB42213, sample SAMN07424282) | human gut metagenome | biome: ENVO:00009003; feature: ENVO:2100002; material: ENVO:00002003 | host: Homo sapiens | place: USA | collected 2014 ...
ATTTGGTTGATGCGGTAGGCGTGACAGAACATGCGCAAACAGTGGCACCTATAGATGGCGGTCCTACAACAAAAACGATTACTCTAAAGGAGTTGTTAGAACGTATTAGTCATGGCTATATCCCTGACGAGTATCTCAAACGGCTTGCGGCAACGCTTGCACGAATATACAATAAAGCAGATGATTCGCAACGGAAAGAGTTTGTCCGTTTGTCTCATGATGACATGAAAGAGCTTTCTGTCAGAATATACGATGCGCTGGAGAAAGGCATTCTTCCATTGTTTGTAAGCACTGATGAGCCTAACAATGAACGTAAGGGGTTAGTCGCTCCGCTTGCCAATCATGCGGATGCTCGGAAATACCTTCTTATACTTGCAGCCGGATTCGTCAATACATTGATGCCGGGTGAAGATACGCTTATCTCCAAAGGGTTTTCCATTGAGGAAGCAAAAAATACGACAGAGGCTTTTGAAGATTTTTGTAAAAAGTACTATGACGAAATAGAGGCACTGCGCATCATTTACAACAATGAGGGAGAGCCTATAACCTATTCGATGCTAAAGGATTTGGAGAACAGACTCAAAATGGCAAACAATCATTTTACATCCAAACAACTCTGGAACTCTTATGCCATAGTTAATCCTAAAGTAGTAAGGCGTTCCACTACCAAAGAAGAAAGCGATGCATTGACCAATATCATACAACTTGTGCGCTTTGCTTTCCACCAAATCGAACGATTGGATAGTGTAGTTACTACCTCTAAACAGTTTTTCAATCTTTGGTTAGGACAAAACCAGCGTGAAATAACAGACAAACAGCGAGAGGTTATCAGTCGTATTGTGGATTACATCGCTTCTAACGGAGCTTGTACTATCAGAGATATTCGTGAAGATGATGCTACCCATGCAGCCCAAATGATTAGAGCGTTTGGTAATATGCAGAAGGCAGACGAGGCACTTCACTCACTTTACACATTTGTAGTTTTAAGAAAAGCAGCATAAAGAAATGGCAACAAATAATACAACAGAGCAATCGCTCACCAAAAAAGTATGGAATCTGGCAACCACTCTTGCCGGACAAGGCATTGGATTCACTGATTATATTACCCAACTGACCTATCTTTTATTCTTGAAGATGGATGCCGAAAATGTAGAAATGTTTGGAGAAGAGTCGGCTATTCCAACTGGTTATCAGTGGGCAGATTTGATAGCACTTGATGGTCTGGATTTGGTAAAACAATATGAAGAGACCCTTAAATTGCTTAGCGAGCAGGATAATCTGATAGGTACAATTTATACGAAGGCACAAAACAAGATAGACAAACCAGTTTATCTAAAAAAGGTTATCACCATGATTGATGAAGAGCAATGGCTCATTATGGACGGTGATGTGAAAGGTGCTATCTACGAAAGCATTCTTGAAAAGAACGGGCAGGATAAGAAAAGTGGTGCAGGACAGTATTTTACTCCTCGTCCACTTATTCAGGCAATGGTAGATTGCATCAATCCGCAAATGGGTGAAACGGTTTGTGACCCAGCTTGTGGAACGGGTGGATTCTTGCTTACAGCTTACGATTATATGAAAGGTCAGTCAGCAAGTAAAGAAAAACGTGATTTCTTGCGTGACAAAGCTTTACATGGTGTGGATAATACGCCCTTAGTGGTGACGCTCGCTTCTATGAATCTTTATTTGCATGGTATTGGTACAGACCGTAGTCCGATTGTTTGTGAAGATTCGTTGGAAAAAGAACCTTCAACGCTTGTTGATGTGATACTTGCTAATCCTCCCTTTGGTACTCGTCCGGCAGGCTCTGTGGATATCAATCGTCCGGATTTCTATGTGGAGACCAAGAATAACCAGTTAAATTTCCTCCAGCACATGATGCTTATGCTCAAAACCGGAGGACGTGCTGCTGTGGTGCTTCCCGACAATGTCCTTTTTGAGGCAGGGGCAGGTGAAACTATTCGCAAACGCTTATTGCAAGATTTCAATCTACATACTATCTTGCGCTTGCCTACAGGTATTTTCTATGCGCAAGGCGTAAAAGCCAACGTGTTGTTTTTCAGCAAAGGACACCCAACCAAAGAAATATGGTTTTACGATTACCGTACAGACATAAAGCATACGCTTGCCACCAATAAACTGGAGCGGCATCATTTGGATGATTTTGTTTCTTGCTACAATAATCGAGTAGAAACCTACGATGCCGAGAATAATCCGCAAGGTCGTTGGCGTAAATACCCTGTAGATGAAATTATTGCCAGAGACAAAACAAGTCTTGACATTACTTGGATAAAACAAGGTGGTGAGGTGGACGACCGTTCATTGGCAGAACTGATGGCAGACATCAAGGATAAGAGCCAAACCATTAGTAGAGCGGTGACTGAACTTGAAAAACTGCTTGCAAATATTGAAGAAAATTGAGCTATGCGAAAAGATATTAGCACAAATGATAAAGATATAAACGATCTGTTCTTAAAGGTTGTTGACCTTGTCACGCAGGCAAGGGAACGTGTGGCAACAGCCGTCAATATTGCTGAGGTCTATACTAAGTTCCATATTGGACAATATATAGTAGAATATGAGCAAAAGGGAGAGACAAGAGCCGAATACGGAAAGGCTGTACTGAAAGAACTCTCTAAACGTCTGACTGATAGGCTGGGAGATGGATGGTCGTATTCAACGCTTAAGAATATACGGCAGTTTTATATTGTCTTTTCTAAAGGGCTAACCAGTGGTTGTCCAAAGTCGAGCCAAAAGGCTAACCAGTGGTTAGCCGATTATCCGAAGGCAGAGGAACATCTTTCTGAAACGACATTCGCTCTCTCATGGTCTCATTATCTTATACTGATGAGGGTGGAAAATCCGGATGCCCGCAGTTTCTATGAAATAGAATGTACCCAACAACAATGGTCTAAAAGGCAACTCAGCCGTCAAGTAGGAAGCTGTCTTTATGAGAGATTGGCTTTGAGTCGTAACAAAGATGAAGTAATGCGGTTGGCGAAAGAAGGGCAAACTATAGGGAAACCATCTGACATCATCAAGAATCCCATCACATTAGAGTTTCTTGGTCTAAAACCCGATGCGGTGTACTCGGAGTCTAAATTGGAGAATGCCATTATCAACAAGATGCAGCAATTCCTGTTAGAACTTGGTAAAGGATTCTTATTTGAAGCAAGGCAGAAACGGTTCACGTTTGATGAGCAGCATTTCTTTGTTGACTTGGTGTTTTACAATCGTTTACTACAATGCTATGTGCTTATAGACTTGAAGATAGACAAACTTACTCACCAAGACCTTGGACAGATGCAGATGTATGTCAACTATTACGACCGCTATGTCAAACAAGACTTTGAAAAGCCGACAATTGGTATTCTACTGTGTAAGGAGAAGAACGATGCACTAGTGGAACTTACCTTGCCTAAGGATGCTAACATCTATGCTTCTGCTTATCAACTCTATCTCCCCAACAAGGCTTTATTGCAAGCTAAGGTGAAGGAATGGATTGAAGAGTTTGAAGAAAATGAGGAATTAAAGAAACTGGAAGAACATGAATAGTAATTGTGCAGCCAAAACTGCACAATTACAAACAGAAATATAACGATGGATACAAAAGCGTTACGTCAAAAGATACTCGACCTTGCGATACATGGAAAACTTGTGCCGCAAGACCCCAACGATGAGCCAGCATCTGTTCTGCTGGAACGAATCAAGGCTGAAAAAGAACGACTGATAAAGGAAGGAAAAATCAAGCGGAGCAAGAAGTCTGCCAAGACTTCTGATACGCCCCATTATGAGAACGTGCTACCGAAAGGATGGTGTTTGTCCACTTTGGGTGAGGTGTTTACACTTCAAGCAGGAAAAAACATAACAGCAAAAGATATTAAAGATGCTGTCACCGAATCACATCCTTACAAATGTTATGGTGGCAATGGCGTTAGAGGATTTGTTGCATTGTATAATAGAGAAGGAGATTTCCCAATTATCGGAAGGCAAGGAGCACTTTGCGGAAACATCAATATTGCTAAAGGAAAGTTTTATGCAACAGAACATGCCGTTGTAGTGGAAAGTTATTGTGATGTGGATTTAATGTGGGCATATTATATACTGATAACGTTAAACTTGAATCAATATGCCACTGCTACTGCTCAACCTGGACTTTCTGTAGCTGTTATTAACGATGTTTGTATTCCGATACCTCCACGAAAAGAACAAGAAAGAATCTCAAAAGAGATAGAACATTGGTTTGCCTTGATTGATCAAATAGAGCAAGGAAAATCTGACTTACAAACAATCATCAAACAAACCAAGAATAAAATTCTCGACTTCGCCATCCACGGAAAACTCGTACCGCAAGACCCGAATGATGAGCCTGCCATTGAACTCTTGAAACGCATAAATCCCGACTTCACACCTTGTGATAACGGGCATAGTGAGAAGTTCCCTTATGAAATTCCTGAGTCATGGGTATGGTGTAGTCATAATTCCATCTTAGATATATCAGGAGGAGCTCAACCATCGAAAAATTATTTTGAAAATAAACCTAAGCCAAATTACATTAGGCTTTATCAGATTAGAGATTACGGAGAGTCTCCTGTACCTGTTTATATTCCAATTAATCTTGCTTCCAAACAGGCTAAAAAGGGAGATATATTATTAGCTCGTTATGGTGGCTCTTTAGGAAAAGTATTTCATGCTGAACAAGGGGCTTATAATGTGGCAATGGCAAAGGTTATTTTTAAATTTGAGAATCTTATATATAAGGAGTTCGCATATTATTACTATTTGTCTGATCTGTATCAGGGAAAACTGAAAGAAATATCAAGAACAGCTCAAGCAGGATTTAATAGTACAGATTTTAACGATATGTATTTTCCACTTCCTCCACTTGCCGAACAACAGCGCATTGTTCAAAAGATAGAAGAGCTATTCTCAGTTTTTAATAACATTCAAAAAGCCTTAGAAGTGTAAGTGAATACACTCCTAAGGGTTAATGTGGCTTTACCAGTTTACCACTTTATCCACAATCTTCTGCTGTTCGCTGGCAGTACGGCGTAAATAGATACGAGTGGTTTCTATGCTTTCATGCCCCATAAGGTCGGCAAGTAAAGCAAGGTCGTTAAAGCGGTCAAGGAAATTTTTAGCGAAACGGTGACGGAATGAATGAGGATAAACTACCTCCTTGTTCATTCCGTATTTTTCTGCAAAATGCTTGAGTTGAGAAGCGATTCCACGAGTAGTAATACGCTGTCCGAAACGATTCAAGAAAATGTAACCGGATGTCAAGCCTTGGCTTTTCAACCATTTTTCGGCTTCTGTCCGTAGATTCTTGGGGATGTATAGTCGTCGAATCTTACCGCCTTTACTATACAAATCAAGATAACCCACTTTGATATGTTCCGCTTTGATGTGGAGCAATTCACTAACACGTGCTCCAGTGGCAGCCATGAACCACACAATGAAATACCACTCCTCATAACCATCAGTTTTAAGCTGGGATTTGAGAAATTTGTAATCGGCATCGCTGATTACATTTTCCAAAAAGTTCTTTTGTTGTACCTTTACGAACTTCACTTTCAGTTTATCTTGCTTAGTGAACTCTAAATACTTGTTGATACCCTGCAAACGTATGTTTACAGTCTGTGGCTTGAAGTTCTCCACCAAATACCCTTTGTATGCCAAAAGGTTCTTCTTGTTCACCTCCCCATAATGGTTGAGGAAATACTGTACCGTCCACACATAAGAGGTGATGGTGTTCTTGGCAAGATTTGTCTTTGCCAAATAACTTTTGAATTTTGTTACCATATTATATTGATTTATAATGAATACAGTAACAATATAGCAGAACGTATCGGGCATTATACGCAGTTACCTAATGGATGGTGCGAATGTCAATTAGAAAACATCGTAAAATATGAGCAGCCACAAGCCTATATTGTCAAATCAACTGATTACGATGATAAATATTTGATCCCTGTTTTAACGGCAGGGAAGTCTTTTATAATAGGATATACCAACGAAACAGAAGGCATTTACCAGAATACACCCTGTATCATTTTTGATGACTTTACTACAGATTCTAAACTCGTTGATTTTCCTTTCAAAGTAAAATCATCCGCAATGAAAATTTTAAGAGTGGCTGACAGTATAGAAATTGAATATGTCGCTATGTTTATGAACATAACACGGCTCATTGGTGACACTCATAAGCGTTATTGGATTTCAGAATACTCTAAACTTTGCATACCAATACCACCAAAAGAGGAACAAAAGCGTATTGCCAATGCTGTAAATGTGATGTTTAAAAAACTTAATACAATCATGGAGAATTTATAAGTTCTCCATGATTGTATCCAATCTATCTTGGGCTGAATTTATTGCAGCAACAATCTTTACTTGCTCATTATAAGGCGGTACGGGTACCTCTATTGCCTTAAATTGTTTTTTGTTCAAATGAGGTATTGCCGAACCAATTTTGTTCTCACGTAAACTCTTACGATGTAGGTTAATTACGTGCAAAAGATAGTCAGTATGAATGTTTTCAGCAATGTGTAGTTGCTTGAATGTACTACCTTGATAACCCTCAATCGGTGTTCTGAACACTTCACCAGAGTTTTCTCCATCAACTAAAATCAACAGGTTATTGGCTGCTACATATCGCCCATTGGTCAAAGTCTTAAAATCACGTTCTCCTCTTAGATATTTTACGTCAAGATTTGGCATTTCCTTACCGTCAAGTTTCTTTCCATCCGTCAAAGAACATAACATTTGCATAGGAACAACCTCCCATCCAATTGGTAACTGCGTATAATGCCCGTTATCACAAGGTGTGAAGTCAGGATTTATGCGCTTCAAGAGTTCAATGGCTGGCTCATCGTTAGGGTCTTGCGGCACAAGTTTACCGTGAATGGCAAGGTCGAGGATTTTGGATTTGGTTTGTTTGATTATTGTCTGCAAATTGACTTTACTTTGTTCTATTTGGTCTATCAGAGCAAACCATTTCTCTATCTCCATTACAATATGTTGTTGCTCACTAAGAGGCGGTAGAGGAATAAAAGTATTTACAATTATTTCTTTAGATATATTGGGTTGTGCTCCGCCACCGCCTTTTGCAATAAATTCATTTCTTTGAGACAATAGGAAATAGAACAGGTATAATTGAATGATGGCATTAAACTCGATACAAGCGCAACATGCTTGATTAGTGGTAGCAGGAAATGTCAGTATTCCTAATTTTCCAATTGTTGCACCATACATCGCAATTAACACACTTCCTGTAGGATTAATTTTAGCAGAAGAGTTTGCGACAGCTTCCTCTGTTATACTTTCTGGAATATCCGAAATCAATCCATCATTTAAATCTCCTGTTTTAAGCCAAGGTATATTTCCACCATAATATGTTTTGTTTGAACGACTAGGAGTTCCACCTGATTGCCAAGTGCCTACTTCACCCAATGTCGTCCACACCCACGATTCTGGCACCTCAAACGGCACATTCTCATAATGGGGCGTATCAGAAAGAAAAAAAGGAGAGGACAAGTCCCCTCCTCAATTCTAAACGATGTGTCAGACATTTAAGTCTTTAATCGGCAATCCATAATTGTTTTGATCAAAGATTCCTTGATAGATGAGCTTTAAACCGAGTGTCTGATAATACTTGTAGTTATCACCTTCGGTACAGAGGTATTTGTAACCGTAGCGCGGCATGTACTCCTTGAAGAAGCGAGCCAAATCTTTCAGGCTTTCTTCTTGGTTCTTCTTGAAGTTACTGCGCACAATGATGATAGACCAGTCGGGAAAATTGCCTCTTCCACAACTATACTCCCAAAAGCGGATGTAGCAGTCCAGATCACGTTCACTGATGTTCACACAAAAGCCATTGGCATGTGGCATTACGCTACAGCTTTCTCTGTAACCAAATTTCTCACACAAGTAGAGATTGAAATCAAGAATTAAATCTTTTTGTACCATAAATAATTGAATTTAAGATGTTAATAATAATGGATTATAAATGAAAGCCTCGCTTGCGCTTAGCCTTTTTCTTTTTCATCAGGCGATTGAACTCGGCTTCTTCTGCTGCAGTGGCATCGTAGGATGAGTTGCCGTTAAGCAAGCCGAGACTGATGCTTGAGCCATCATCGGAATAGGAAACGCTTTGTTGTACATTATCTTCCTTATGTCTGGATTCCTGTTTGGGTGATTCAAACAAGGATGCACAAGCATTCTCTTCCAGTCGGTTGTCGATATTCAAGTAGCTGAACTCTCGGCTAATCTTAGAGCCGGAGAAAGAAAAACCGTTGTACTCAAATTTTACACCCTGTATTTCCCGTGTAGTTCGGCTGACCTTGAATTTCATATCAATGTCTCGGTCGGCAAGCGCATCTTTCAAATCATCCCAACTATGAGCTTTGGGCAATTCATCTTTCAATGCCTTGTATATCTCATGCTTTGCCTTGTCGTAGGGACGTAAGCGTTCCTCTTTGACATGGTCTTTACCATTGGCAAAGTGCAAGCGATATTTCGCGGTCAGCATTTTGCAAACTTTCTCATTCCTACGAAAGTCATTCTTGTCGCTAATCGTCTTGCCGTCATTGTCCACTCGGTTGAAAACGATATGGCAATGTGGATGCTCACGGTCGATATGCCGAGCAATGATGTATTGCGTATTTTCAATACCCATCAGTTTCATATAGTCGTGCGCTATACTCAGCATCAGTGCATCGTCTGACTTTAGCCTTGCACTATCTTCCGGTGAGAAGTTGAGCGAAGTGTGTCCGACAATATTCTTTACCTTGTCATTGAGTAGCGATTGTAACTCAAATTGCTCTGACATCTGTTCGGGTGTACCTTCTACTCCTACCGCTTCCAATAGCTTGGATTTTTCCTCTTTGAGGACATAGCGGACGCAACCACCGAACGATGTTCCTTTAGTCTGTTTACCTATCATCTTTCAGTCGTTTTATAAGTTGATTAATGTGCTGAGCCATTTCCTCGCATCTGTCCGCAACGGCAAAGAAACCGTAGGTGTTTGCCTGTCTTGCCAACTGGTTAAGATTGGTGCTTTCGCCAATCAGTTGCCGAATGATGTGGATATGCTCTTGCGTGATTCGTTCACGTACCGAACCATTCTCGATGAGTGAACGGATGACTTCACTTTGAGTCTGCTTGCTCCGTCTGCAAAGCGCACCAAGCCATGCGTGTTGTTGATATGACAGACGGAGTGTTATTGTATATTTCTTTTCCATTTGAATCTGTTTTTAAGTGAATAAATTGTGACCATCGGGAGCCGTCTCCTCAGACTTTTTGAGGAGCAAGTGGTCGGGGAATGTAATACACCGACATTAACTTGCTACAGTAAAAAAGTCTCGATTTTTCTTCTTGCATTCAAAGCCTGAAACCTCTTTTCTTAGGTGGTGAAACCTTCGGTTGTGGAGTGCCTTGTTGTACGCTGACGAGCTTCAAATCGAATGTTTCTATCAGTGTTTTCAAGATAGGATTCTTCCTTATCATTTGTTGAAGGATGGCTTCGTCAGGCTTCACTTTGAGCAGATAATCAGCTATGTCGTACCCCTCTTTTCGCTCGCTTTCTGTAGCATTGGCTTCTAGATAATCGAACATCTGCACCTCAATTCCATAGCTTTTCATCAGGCTGATTTTGCTCTGCCAATAGTCGGTTGCACCTAAATCAGGGAATAATACAACGCTTCTTCCTGCCAAAACGGATAGGCTGTTGACATTGAAGCAACCGTTCTTTCCACCTGATGCTATCCATAGGAATTGCGGCAGATAGTAAGATGCAATAATTGCCGTTTTCTCGCTTTCGACCAGCGCAACTGGACGGCTTTTGTCTTCGGAAAGCAGATGCTCACCGAAGAAGCACTGCTTCAAATTGTAATCACCTTTGTGTAATACGGAGTGCACCCACGTAACATGATTGTATGGTTCTTTTATTCGCTTACCTGTTTCGGAATTGTAAAGCATTATCTTGCCCGTGCGGACTTTATTCTGATTGTCCGTCTGCCAGAATACGGTTGCACCGTCCCAATACTTGGATGTACCAACCTTGTATTTCTTCATGAGTTTCAATGTTTCTGTTTCTCCGAACTGAGTCGATAGAAATTGAAACAACTTGTTCGCAGGATAGCCACGTAATGATTGGTTGACTATATCTAAATCAATATAGGAAGTGGCTATTGGTTGCCCCTCTTTAATAGGTGCATAGCTCCTAAAACTATTCTCCACAAACTTTTCTTTCTCTGACGGATTCTGCTCAAAGTAATCACGAGGCGTGAAGTGATAACCGCATTTCTGCTCATGATCACAACGTCCCACGTATTCTGGAAACTGGATTTGCTTCTCCGTATCAATATACTTGGAAAAGCATCTTTGGCGGTGGCAGTTCGGGCAAGAATGCCGAGTGCTGACACCTTTGTAGGGTTCTAATATGAATCTATGTGTACTCATTGTATGTGTCTTTTTTGGTGTGTCACTTTTGTCGTTATTGTCGTTTTCTCTTGGAAAGTGTCAAAACCGACAAAAATGTCACAGATTAATCTTTGAATATTCTCCATGCTTCTCTTTGCGAAACAATGTCCCGATGTTGTCATTGAGAAAGCGTTGAAACGTGCGCTCCTTCATCCCGTTTTGCTCGGCTATCTGTATGGCTTGGGCGGTTGTAAAGGATGAAGGAAGCAGATTGACTATTGTCTGTTGTTGACTGTTGAGCGTATTTTCATTGAGGACATTTTGAACGTTCAATGCAGACTCTTTGAAATACTCCGTCAGTTTGATTGCACGTTCCACTGTCAACAGGTCGATACAGGTCTTATCACACTCTCCGCAAGTCCATCGTGCTAATTGGATAATCAGACAGAAACGGATGATGTATATTTCCAGCTTGCAATAGATACTTACGATGGTGTCGTTTGTTTCCCGGTCGCATAACTCAGAGAAATGGTGTTGCCATTCGTAAAGCCGTCTTTTGGCATCCTCTGTGAAGAGAAGAATCTGTGGTTCTATCTCTCCAAACTCATTGAGGGCATATTCTTGTTGTATCAGCTTGCCAATAATACCATTCCACTCTTGTTCAATGTTCTCCGGTAGTTCCTTGTCATTCCAACGTGCTTTCTGTTGCAGGTTGGGCATCACAAACAGAATACGGTCAATGAACCCATTGCTGGAACGTTCACCCTTAGCCAACTCACTGAGAATTTTCTTTTGGATGGTGCCGATAACTGAGATATACGGTCGCTTGATGAAGATGGAACTCTTGGCATTCTTGCGGTCGGATATAGTCGTTTTAGCACTGAACACTGACAACCAGAATTGTTCTTCTGAACCGTTGTTGTAGCGGTTGAAGTTCTTGAACCAAGCGGACAATTCATCAGCCCACAAGCATAAACCTCGTTTGTTCTGCGCATGAATAAGGTTCAATCCTTCGGGCGTTACATCCGAAATCAAGAAGCGTTTGCGGATAGGCTCTTGTGGAAATTGCTCACTACCGCTTTCCGCACGTTCCTTGCGACTCATGCTCATCAGCTCATCGTACTTGGCAAGCATTTTCTCAAATTCTTGATTCTGTTTGTAATCATAATCAAGAAACGGCTTCATCGCAAAGCTGAGCGGATGGCTTTTATTAGCTCCCGGTCTTCCAATCAATGCCATATATAGGATGGGGCTCTCCGTCCATCCTTGCTTGATTTGGGCAAGGTGCGTGTTGCCTATGCCAACTGCTATTGCCGTGAGGATGGCTGCGGCTATATAGTCAGTAGGGTAGTTATGGCATTCGTGTACCTCACGAATGATGCGTTGGATTTTGTTTGGGAATATGCTGACGGGGAATGCCGTACCGGACAATCTTGTGCTTAAATCAATCGCTTCATCAATGATAGATACCGGATTAATAGAATACGTATCCATAGCTACATCTCTTAAAGTTTCACGGATGATTTGGGTTTATGACGGACACCGTCTTGTATATTGGCAAGCATCTCTTCGTATGTTTGCTCGGAAGTTTTTCTTCGACCATTCTCAATCCATGCTAGAAGTTCGTCTTCGTAGAAATAGAGTTTTTTTCCTTTCTTATAGGCAGGAAGCAGCCCTTTGCGTACCAATGTATAAATGGTAGGCTTGGCTTTTCGGATGATACGGCAAGCATCCTCTATTTCTACCAACACATGTTTGTCAGATGGCTGTGGCTGGAGTTCCGCTACCATCTTTTTCAACTCGATGACCTGTTCGGTCAGATAACCTACCGCTTCGGGCAGCTTATCAAATGTTACTGTTTCTTTTTGCATACGCCAATCGTTTTTAATTGTTCGATGGCAAAGGAAACAGGTGTTTCAATGGTGAAATCATTCACCAAAATATAACTGATGGATAACTTTTGATGGTGCTTGTTGATGGTAAGTATTTGATAATTAGCAAATATCTGGTTGTTGACAATGTCTTTTATGGTGGTTATCGGAAATTATAGATTAAAAGAAGTATGATTGCTCCCGAAAATCGTGAATATGATATTCGCAAATGTGATGGTATAGCTGGCTTATTATGAAAAAGCGAGGTTGGATAATGATACTGAGATAAACAGAAAGTGCTATTCAAATCTATTTCAAACTAAATTCAGTAGAATATACTGCCTCCACTGAAATGTTAGTTATTGGAGACTTTATCGGTAAGTCAGAACATGGTACTTCATTAAAAGAAAAGGATTACACAGGAGTACATGGAACGATTGCAAAATAATCATTTTGCAATCGTTCCATTCAATTTAATCTTGCACTCTGATTCTGTGTGCGACATCTTGCGTTCAATGGTAGATATTTCCGAATCACGGAGAGTATGAGCAAATACCCTCTTTATAAAGGTAGCAGTCTGTAGGCGTGGCTTGCCAAATGCCTTACCTATATTCCAACCAAAGTGCATGATGTCAATGGTTTTTAATTGGGCATCAACCTTTATCTGCTCGACTTTGGGCATAGTATCTGACAAGTAATATTCTGTAATATATCCACATAGACGATTGAGGTCAGTTTCGCTAAGGTAGAGAACCAAGTTTTGTTTCGTATATGCGAGAACTTTATCTAATTTTTCTTGCGATGCTCGTTCTTTTTCTGCCATAGCATTGGCACGGAATATTTCGTATTCTGTTGGCTGATTGGATTCTTCGATGGATATATTGTTGATGGTAGAAGGTGTGGCTTCTTCCTTTGGAAGTTCTGCCACTTCTTCGTTGAGATTGGAACACGATGAAATAGAAACTTCTTCTGTTGTGTCAGATGTCGTTTCTATTTCAATTTTTGGTTCTGAAATGTAGGATTCCGAAATAATAGAACTTTCGACAAGTTCAACGTGTGCAATTGGAGTTTCAACTACCACAACCTTATTGCGGTAGCACTCAAATCTCATAAAACACTTTTCTATTGTTGGCGAAAGAATTTGACTGAATACCATTTGCAGATTGAGATAGATAGCTCCCATGATAATGGAGCATACCACTAAAATGAGGTAGCTGCTGAACTCATCCCAACCATAGTGAAGTACGGTCTGGCGGGCTAAAACACCAATGATAGCGATTGTCCCGAAAACAATCAGATTCAAAGTAATATGTTCTATCTTTTTCTGCTTCATAATAATATATGCTAATCGTTTGTGTGCAAATATATATCATTAGCAAGATGTATAAATACATTTCCCTGAAAGTGGCAGCATTTGTCACCAAAAGGTAGCATTATTCTAGGTCAACTGTGCCAAAATAGAAAAGAAAAGTCCAACGTAGAATAAAACCAAGTTGGACTTTTAGCAAAGGTATTAGCAATTGTACATGTTTGCTGCGCTTATAGGAATAAAGAGAGATATGCTCTTTTGTTTGGAGGCAACTTTACTGATAAGCCATTTTCTGAATGCAGCAGAATGTCCAGTGTCTATTTGATAGGATAGGGCTATAATCATGTTGAGATTATACACATCGGCACTATTCCCATTTTCCAACTTTATACATTGGCAGATGTCATACTTCTTTAAGATATTGGCTTTCAATATTGCTTTTAAACGGGAATGGATTGATCCAACTGTTGTATAGAACAAGTCGGCAATCTCCCAAGCGGTCATCCATACTTTTCCATCAGAAATATGGATGCCATGTCCGTTGTTTGTTATGATTCCTCGTTTCATAGCTGTAATTTATTTCAGTGAAATCTTATTTGCTGTCTCTCGTTTCTTTACATTGACCAAATCTGCGTAGATTTGAGTAGTGGAAACGTTCTTGTGAGTTAGCATCTTTGAAACAGTGTAAATATCTGTACCTAAGGAGATTTGGATTACTGCGTAGGAGTGACGAAATCCGTGGAAGGTTATCGGCTTCGTTATTCCTGCCTTTTTGAGCCAGTTCTTCAGCGGATAGTTAATCATGCTCCGTTTCAAGCCCTTGAATACTTTGCCTGTGCCGGGCGTACCACATAGTTCGTAGGCTTCGTAACTGATGGGGAGTGTCGCTTCCGTTTGGGTTTTCTGAGTTCTGATACGCAGGCAATAGCCTTGGTCGGGAGCGATGGCAAAGTCTTCCCATTGAAGATTGAGAATATCACTGATACGTAAACCTGTCAGGCAAGCAAACAAAGAAGCGGCTTTCAGAACGGGGATGTCACAAGGAGTGGCGGCAAGTTGCTTCACTTCGTCCAGTGTCAGGTACTCTTTTTTCACATCTTGTGGCTCAATCTTATCAAGGTAGTCATTGATGTTTTCGCGAAACCATTTGTCTCGGTAGGCTATCTTCAACAGCCCTCTGAAGGTGGAGTAGTAACCGGATGCCGAATTGAGTGATATGGGGCGGTTGCTGTGTTTGAGTTGTTTGGCATTCAGCAAGTATTCACGGAACTTCTTGCATAAGTCCACATTCACATCGGCAAAGGTACATTGTCCCTTGACGAAATTGTAGAAATGCTGATAGACGAATTGCCATTTCTGGTCTTTGCTTCGGCACATCTTTTTGAAGTAGGCGAGAAAGTCGGCTTTCTGTTTGGTCTTGTCTAAGAAACCGAACTCTTCATTGATGAGCGATTGCACTCTGATACAACGGATAGCCTCTGCCTTGTTCAACATATCGTTGTTGAACTCCCTTTCCATTTCGTTTTTGGGGTGGGCATAGATGTAGATGCCGAGATATTCCCGACGGCTCATCTGCATCGTCTCAGGGTTACGAACTGCCGGATAATAATCCAGATACAAGGAGATGCGATTATTCCGAATCGCTCTCTGACGAACTGTTACTTTTGTACACGTGTGTGTCATACTGATTAATATTTAGAGTTTTACATTTGTTTGGTGCAAAGGAATAGAGTGATTCAATGGTGACAACATTCACCGAAAAATAACTTATTCAATCTTTGGGGCTTCAAGCAATTTATCCAGTTCGGTTTTGGATATAAGCGTGTATTTGCCTTTCTTGACCTTAGGGATATTATGATATTTCGCATAATGATAGAGTTGGTCACGGGTAAGATTGAACTTTTCCATTGCTTCGGCTACCGTATAATACAGAGGTTCTTCGGGTACTGCCACTCCTTTGGCTATATCGACATGTTTCTTGGAATAATACACCATGATACCTTCTTTCTTCTTTGGAATGGCATTCTTAGAAACGAAAGTGTAGATAGCGGATAAGGTCATGCCGAATTTATTCTGCATTTCTTGGCTACTATACCATTCGGTAATGTCGGGATTCGGGGCTTTCTTAGCGAAGTAAGCATCCACGTGCTTCTTGCTCCAGTAGGTCTTGCCACGATTGAAAGTCCGGGGAATGTTGTTTTTCTTGGCTACCAAGAATATCCATGATTCGTTTACATGGTATTTCTCTTTTACTTCGGCTGTGGTGTAGAAGTCGGTGATAGGAATAGTGTCCTTCGGTTGTCGTTGTTCATAAGGGCGAGCTTCCAGCATTCGATCAATATCTCCTTTACGGATAAAAGACAATCTGCTACTGATGCGGAATGCTTGTAGTTTTCCTGCATATACCATTTTATATATGGCTTGTTTACTCAATCCTAATAAAGTTGCAACCTCCTTGAATGATAGGTATTCTTTATCCTTGAAATCGGATATAGGTTGTTCACTGATGACCGTTTGGACTTTGGTTTCAACTTCTTGTATTCTCTTCTGCCGTATCGCTTCTTTGTATGCAAGATTATTGCACCGATGAGAACAGAAACGTGTTGTTAGCTTTTGGGCATAGAATGTTATGCCACACCATTCGCATACCTTCTTGATTTTCATTTTACTTGTTGCCATATTCGTTACTTTTAGAGGTTTATTTCTCTTGTTATTTCTCCATTTTGTTCAACCATCGTAAATCATTGTCAACTATAGTCAACTTTCTCCACGACCTTTCCGACCTAAAATCGGAGAGTAACAAGCGAGCAACAAATGCGGTACAAAAATGAGCGGAAAAAGCCCTATAAACGATAACCATCGCTTATAAGGCTAAAAAGAAAGGCGCTCAAAATGAACGCCTTAATAATCATTGATGATATATGCTAATCGTTGGTAATCACCACTTATTTACCAATACAAAAATGTTGAAAGATATTTTGAAGCACCATATCATTCGTAACCTCCCCCGCTATGTCCGAAATAAAGAAGATACACTCTCGTATGTCTTGCGAAAGAAAATCCCCGGAAATCTGCGAATCAAGTCCGTTTTGTACTCTATGAATAGCTTCCAAAGCTTTGTTTAAAGCTTCGTAATGTCTTACGTTTGTCACAATAATATCATTCTGTGTCACTGTAGGCAAGTGTGCGGCATCAATAAGCATTTTTTGTAGCTCACTTGTATTCTTCCGTTGTTTGGCCGAGATGAAAATAGATTCCGTAGATTCTTTGGGGAAGTCTTTTAATAAAGATAATACATTCTCTTTCTGTTTATCTTCAATCAAATCAGCCTTATTGAATACAACAATCAAATGTTTTCCTTCGCAACGTGGAATTATTTTCTCCGATAACTGTTCAATTTGAGAAGCGGCATTCACAGCATCTACCATCCAAAGAACAATCTCCGCCTGATCCAACTTCTGAAAAGTACGTTCAATACCCAAACTTTCAATCGTGTCATTGGTTTCCCGGATTCCGGCGGTATCAATGAACCGGAAAGTGATTCCTCCGATATTGACAGTATCTTCGATTACATCACGTGTTGTCCCGTGAATATCACTGACAATGGCTTTATCCTCATTCAATAATACATTCAGTAAAGTCGATTTTCCGGCATTTGTTTCACCGATGATAGCTACGGGAACACCATTCTTAATGGCGTTCCCGACACTAAATGAATGAGCCAACCGCGAAATGACCTGTTCAATTTCATCTGCCAGTTTCCTTAATGCCGAACGATCGGCAAATTCCACATCCTCTTCGCTGAAATCCAACTCCAATTCAATCATGGAAGTGAAATTCAACAACTTGTTGCGTAGATCTGTCAGCTCTTTACTGAATCCACCCCGCATCTGGCTCATTGCCAATCGGTGAGTGGCAGCAGATGAAGAAGCAATCAAGTCCGCCACAGCTTCTGCCTGACTTAAATCCATTTTTCCATTGAGGAAAGCACGTTGCGTATATTCTCCCGGCTGGGCCATGCGGCAACCGTTTTTAATAAGCAACTGCATTACCTGTTGAAGAATATAAGTGGAACCATGACACGTGATTTCCGTACTGTCTTCTCCCGTATACGAATGAGGAGCACGGAAAAGGCTGACGAGCACTTCATCAATCATCTCGTCTTCGTCATAAATACGCCCGAATGTCAAAGTATATGGTTTTTGTTCGCTCAATAATTTGCCAGCTTTGGCTGGCTTGAAGATGCTGCCGGTAATAGAAATAGCTTCCGGACCGGAAACGCGGATGCTTCCGATAGCACCGCCTTGAGCGGTAGCGATGGCACAGATAGTATCTTGAATCATTCTTTTTTCTTTTTGGATGAGCAAAGATAATTGTTTCTAAGTAAAAAACAGAAAATTGAGCACAACTTGTGCTTTATTTGTTTATATTTGCTGCCATGCAGTGGTACACCAAACAAAATAAAACAATAATGCTTATGGAACCAGCGATTAATTTATATTCTTCCAATGAAAAGAGTGAACTCATACGGGAGAACTCACAAGAAATACTTTCTGTCCTTGCAGCTCATCAAATAGCTTTGTGGGAATATGATATCATTACGGGCAAATGCTCCTTTTCAAACGATTATTTTTTTACACTGGGATTAAAGGATGCCGGGATCATTTTTGAAGATATAGATGATTTCTATCGGTTTATTCATCCGGAAGATATTGAATTCTATAAACAAGCCTTTGCAGAAATGCTTTCATCAGACTCTAAGACCTCACAAATTAGAGTTCGTTGTATAAGTGAACAAGGGAAAGTAATTTGGCTGGAAGATCATTTTCTGTCTTACAAAGAGAGTTGCGAAAGTCATCCGGGTAAACTGCTGGCATATACGGTGAACGTCACTTCACAATGCGAAAAGGAGCAACATATCAAATATCTGGAAGAGTATAATCGCAAAATAATTGAAGCATTGCCGGAATTCATTTTTATTTTTGATGATAATTTCTTTATTACCGATGTCCTGATGGCACCGGGAACGATATTGCTTCACCCTGTGGAAGTGCTACGCGGAGCAGATGGACGATCTATTTATTCACCGGAGGTTAGCGACTTGTTCATTTGTAACATTAGGGAATGTTTGCGTGATGGTAAGTTGAAGGAAATAGAATATCCGCTTGAAGTGGATGGAAGTCTGCATTATTTTCAGGCACGTATCGCCCCCTTTGAAGGAAACAGGGTACTTGCGTTGATACATGATATCGGAGACCGGATTCAGCGTTCGCAGGAATTGATCGAAGCTAAACGTCGTGCGGAAGATGCTGATAAAATGAAGTCGGTCTTTTTAGCTAATATGAGCCATGAAATTCGTACTCCGTTGAATGCTATTGTCGGTTTTTCGGAGATTATCGCAGTGACAGAAAGTGAAGAAGAGAAAATGGAGTATCTGGAAATTATTCAGAGAAATAGCAACCTGTTACTGCAGTTGATTAATGATATTTTAGACCTTTCCCGTATTGAATCCGGCAAATCGGAAATGCATTTCCAGCAGGTTGAGATCGCAGGACTAGTGGAAGAAGTGGAAAAAGTGCACCAGCTGAAGATGAAGTCGAATGTAGAATTGAAAGTGATTCGTCCCGAAGGAGAATACTGGACTTCTACTGATCGTAACCGTGTGATGCAGGTATTGTTCAATTTCTTGTCGAACGCAATTAAAAATACGGAAAAGGGAAGTATAACTTTAGGCTTGAAACATGAAGGCTCCTGGCTGAAACTGTATGTCAGCGATACGGGTTGCGGTATATCCAAAGAGAAACTCCCTCAAATTTTCACCCGGTTTGAGAAACTGAATGATTTTGTGCAAGGCACCGGATTAGGGCTTTCAATTTGTAAAAGCATTGTAGAACGACTGGGCGGCCGTATCGAGGTAACTTCAGAATTGGGGCAGGGGAGTACGTTTGCACTCTATTTGCCTTATCAGGAAGTACCGAAAGAAGTTGCTGAAAGAAGCCTCTCACATAAGAAGAACGTTGATGAGGATAAACGTAAAAAGATATTAGTGGTAGAAGACATTGAGTCGAACTTTGTCCAACTTAATATTCTTCTGAATAAGGAATATATTATTTCATGGGTACGCAACGGACAGGAAGCCATCAATAGTTTTATCCGCGAAAAGCCGGATTTGATTCTGATGGATATTCGTATGCCGATCATGGACGGTATTCAAGCCACTGAAAAGATCCGTACTATTTCTCTGACTGTGCCTATTATTGCAGTGACCGCGTATGCTTTCTATACTGAACAGCAACAGGCTATTCAGGCAGGATGCAACGCTGTTATCTCAAAGCCCTATTCTTTGGAAAGGTTGAAAGAGACAATAGAATCTTATATCGGATAATTAATTTTCTAAAAGAGAACTAACATTCTGAATGTTGTAGTGTTATTTATTATATAGTAGTAACATTATAATATATTAGAATATGGAGAAAGTGAAAAAGATAGTCCTTATCGGGGCAAGCGGCTTTGTGGGCTCTGCCCTTCTGAATGAAGCATTGAATCGTGGTTTCGAGGTTACGGCAGTGGTTCGTCATCCGGAAAAGATAAAGATAGAGAATGAAAATCTGAAAGTGGTGAAAGCCGATGTCTCCGCGCTTGATGAAGTGGCTGCCGTTTGTAAGGGTGCAGATGCTGTTATTAGTGCATTCAATCCGGGATGGAATAATCCTGATATATACGATGAAACAATCAAAGTTTATCTGACCATTATTGATGGAGTGAAGAAAGCGGGTGTTAATCGCTTTTTGATGGTAGGCGGTGCCGGTTCTTTGTTTATCGCTCCGGGCTTGCGTCTGATGGATTCCGGTGAAGTACCTGAAAATATATTGCCGGGAGTGAAAGCTCTAGGAGAGTTCTATCTGAACTTTTTAAAGAAAGAAAAGGAAATAGACTGGGTATTTTTCTCTCCGGCAGCGGATATGCGTCCGGGAGTACGTACAGGACGTTATCGGTTGGGAAAAGATGATATGATTGTAGATATTGTAGGAAACAGCCATATCTCTGTTGAAGATTATGCCGCCGCCATGATTGATGAACTGGAATATCCGAAACATCATCAGGAGAGATTTACAATTGGTTATTAATAAAAAAACAATGGCTTGAATCTACACATATTATCAGTGAAAGATTCAAGCCGTTATACATTCTTTTAATTGCAATTTTATTCTTTCGATTACAATTTAACTCTCCTGAATATAGATTTATATCCTGTCAAGTACTGTCTTAATTAGCGTATCGATTGTATTCTTATATCCGGTGTTGGCCTCTTTGATAAGTCGGTTGGCTATCACCATGCAGACGGTCATAGCCTTGTGTCCCATCAATCGGCTAAGTCCTGCCAAAGCTGAACTTTCCATTTCGAAGTTGGTAATTTTGTAACCTTTATATTCGAACGCTTCAATCTTATTATTTTGTTTCGGGTCTGCTAACGGGATACGAAGTTCACGTCCTTGAGGACCGAAGAAACCTCCGGCAGCGATTGTCACTCCACGTACCATGTCGTCTTTGGCGATCCGGTCAATCAATTCTTCATTGGCATCAATGACGTAAGGAGCAGGAGCGCACATATTTCCCGACCAACCCATGTGATTGAGGAAAGCACGTTCGAAAGGCAAATCGCATACGGCATTACGTCCGGCATAGAAATTCAGTAACCCGTCGAAACCGATGGACTTTTGTGAACAGACAAAAGTTCCGACAGGCGTATTGGGTTGCAGACCGCCACATGTGCCGATACGCACTAATTCCAGTTGGCGGAACTGATCCTTTTCTTCACGGGTGACAAAGTCGATATTGGCGAGTGCATCTAATTCATTCATTACGATGTCGATGTTATCGCAACCGATTCCTGTAGAGACTACCGTAATCCGTTTACCTTTGTAAGTACCCGTGATGGTTTTGAATTCGCGGCTTTCCACTTCACATTCTTTGTTTTCGAAATGAGAAGCTACGAGTGCTACACGTCCGGGGTCACCTACCAGGATTACTTTATCTGCCAACCATTCGGGTTTTACGTGAAGATGGAATACTGAACCGTCTTCATTGATTATCAATTCAGAGGATGGAAAGTACTTTTTCATGTCATTGAAAGGTTTTAGTTTTATAATAGGATTGTATCTATAAATAGAAACGCCGGAACCGGATTTAAGTTCAGAAGAAGTCTCTTTCTTTTTCCATAGGAAAGGGGAGAACGTCTTACGACTGAAATAAAATCGGATTCCGGCGTTTGTGAACGATTATTTGCTCAATGGCTGATTGCCAGCATTGCCTGTTGTCGGCTTGGCGATATTCTCACGCATGGAAGTATCAGCTTCGATATTCTTCATGCGATAATAATCCATGATGCCTAAGTTTCCACTGCGGAAAGCTTCAGCCATTGCTTTAGGAACTTCAGCTTCTGCTTCGATCACTTTGGCACGAGCTTCCTGTGCTTTTGCTTTCATTTCCTGTTCGGAAGCTACTGCCATAGCACGGCGCTCTTCAGCTTTTGCCTGTGCAATATTCTTATCTGCATTAGCCTGATCGATTTGCAGAGCCGCACCGATGTTCTTACCTATGTCGATGTCCGCAATATCAATAGACAGAATCTCGAAAGCAGTTCCTGCGTCCAGACCTTTACGAAGTACAAGTTTAGAGATAGAATCCGGATTCTCCAATACCGATTTATGGTTTTCAGAAGAACCGATAGACGAAACGATACCTTCACCTACACGGGCAAGGATCGTATCTTCACCTGCACCACCGACCAGCTGGCGGATATTGGCACGTACTGTAACACGAGCCTTAGCTATCAACTGGATACCGTCTTTCGCAACAGCCGTTACAGGAGGAGTATCAATCACTTTCGGGTTTACAGACATCTGTACAGCTTCGAATACGTCACGTCCTGCCAGGTCGATAGCAGTAGCCATCTGGAAAGGCAATTCGATGTTGGCTTTCGATGCCGATACTAAGGCGTGAACTACCTTTTCTACGTGTCCGCCAGCCAGATAATGGGCTTCCAGTTCGTCGCGGGTGATATTTTTCAGACCGGCTTTGTGGGCTTCGATCATTCCCGGAACGATGATATACGGCGGAACGTTACGTATACGCATTAAGAATAGTTGTATCAGCGAGATGTTAACTCCCGAAACTTTAGCCGACAACCAAAGGAAGAACGGCACGTAATGGAAAAATATTATCAAGAAGATAATACCTCCGGCTATCAGAAAGATAGGCAAGTAGAAAGATGATTCCATTGATGTTTTTATTAAGTGAATATTATTCTTTGTGTTTCTCAACCATGATTGTACCGTCGGTGATCCGGCTTACGATTATCGGAGTCTTCTCATTGAGGAACCCGTCTATTGACTTTACCTCTACAATTTTTCCGTTAATCTCGGCATAACCGATTTGTGCCAGGCGGGTAGTACTGATTCCTATATCACCCACTTTGACGCTATCTTCTGCGCTACGGTCTACTTTTGAATCGATATCTTTTTTCAACGCCAGTTTGTCCAGCATTTTCGATCGCATAAACCAAATCAGGGATCCGATACAGGCAACCGTTGATATGCCAAGAGTGACAAATCCTCCTGCCATACCTAAATTGGTGAATGCATAGTAGTTGGCATACAGGATGCAAACCAATGCAGAAATTCCGGCCAGACTAATGCCCGGGATGACGAACAGTTCTACCAGAAACAGTATGACTGCGGCAATAATGAGAACGGCGATAATGAGTATATCCATAGTTCAGAGTTATTATTTATTTTGTTTTTTCTGCATTACGTACATTCACTTCGAGAGCATCGAGTTCTTCGGACATTTGCAGTATCCGCTTTTCGAGGTCGAGAATGGCAGGAGCCATTTTGGCTTTTCCCTGTTGGTTGGCACCGGCATATTGTTGACGAAGGCCGTTCAGCTTTTCTTCTTGTTGATAATAGTCTTTTTCCATCTGCTGATAGCGTTGGAAAAGTGTCTTGGCTTTTGCGGATTTAAAGTCGCTCATCAGATAGTAAGTCGTATGGTCGTCAATGACAAACTCAAAGTCCATGGCACGGCGTTCTTTGGGCTTATGACTGATAGCAGCTTTCAATCGTTGCAGTGCTTCGGTAACCGCTTGTTTATCCGTCCAGGTTTCTTTCAGCGAATGAATCTGTGCCAGACGAATGATCTCTTGCTGCTCCATTGCTTCATAATTATAAGTCTGTTTGGAAGTGTTAGGGATGAATACATAAATACATACCTTTCCTTCCGGTTGGAAACGGTCGGAAGCAAACCATCCGAGGTTGTTGTATTCATCGATGACGTACATATAATCGTTGTACGGTGAGTTGAACGGCATACCCACATTTTCCGGAACAAGATAAGTGTCGGTATTCGTGTTGTAGCGAGTGACAAAAATATCATAGCCACCCAATCCCTCGCCATCGCTGGCGTAATAAACGGTGACTCCATCCGATAGAACAAACGGATAATTCGCATTCCCGGAAGCATTGATACTACCCGGTAACGGACGTCCGTCACTCCATTCATTCAACAACTTGTTCTTTGAAAAGATATCAAGATTACCTTTCTCGCCCTTTTCGCTATAATAAATTTTATTTCCGATTTCTGTTTCATAAACAGTTCCCGGATGATCTCCTTCTGTCTTGAAGAATTCATTGAAAGTAAACAGTTTGCCCGATTCTTCGCTGATCTTGTAAGCGTTCAGGAAAGTTGCTTTGTCCACAACGAAACTGTCGATGATACATACTTCCTCAACCCCCTTCAACATACGAAGGTCAGATTTGCTTTTCTCCAGAAGTTTCTCCGCTTCTTCCGTCGGTTTCTTGCGTTTACTTAAGTCTGCGATGTATTCTTCAAAGCAGTTCACGGCATCTTCGAAGCGGTACGTCTCATTATATGCTTGTCCCAAATAGAGTTGTCCACCGGTGATACGTTTCTTTACCGCTATTTCAAGAGGTTTCACCGCCTCTTCTGCCTCTCCGGTTTTCAGGCAACATACGCCATACCAATAATTATAATTCCCGTTCGACGGTTGTGATTTAGTATACTTCTTAAAAACTGGTTTGGCTTGTTCGTACTCACCTTTGGTAAATAAGGTGCGTGCCTGTTCCAACGTTTGTGCAGAGACTTCGCAAAGGAAGAGGCTGCAAATTAAAAATAGAATATATTTTCCTTTCATCGTTTTGAGCGTTTATGAGTGACGGGTAGATTGAAAACATTGCTGCTTTCGGGCACCGGTCCATTTATCAATTGTTCAAAAGTACAAATTTATTAGAAATAAACCCTTTTTCAGTGATTCTATTATGTTAATTCTTCTTTAAATCATTCTTTTCGCTTACTTTTGCAGCCGATTTTTAAAGATATGACACAATTTACGGAAGAAGAGAAAACCATTCGCCGCATTGAACGGCGGTTTAGCAAAGGAGTGGTGCAATATGGATTGATAGAAGAAGGAGACAAAATCCTTATCGGACTATCGGGAGGAAAAGATTCGTTGGCGCTTGTGGAACTGTTGGGGAGACGCGCACGTATCTATAAACCTCGCTTTTCTGTCGTTGCCGTCCATGTAGTGATGAAGAATATTCCTTATCAGAGTGATACGGAATATTTGAAAGCGCACTGTGAGACGTATGGAGTTCCCTTTGTGCAGTATGAGACAGCTTTTGATCCTGCTACCGACACACGTAAATCTCCCTGCTTCCTCTGTTCATGGAACCGTCGGAAAGCCCTGTTCACAGTTGCCAAGGAACACGGATGCAATAAAATCGCTCTCGGTCACCATATGGATGATATTTTGGAAACTTTATTGATGAATATCACTTATCAGGGAGCTTTCAGTACAATGCCGCCCCGGTTGATGATGAAGAAGTTTGATATGACAATTATTCGTCCGATGTGTTTGGTCCATGAAGCTGATTTGGTAGAATTGGCAGCTTTGCGTCATTATCAGAAGCAAGTGAAGAATTGTCCTTATGAATCGCAGTCCAGCCGGAGTGATATGAAAGGAATTTTACGGCAGTTGGAAGCGATGAACCCGGAAGCTCGTTATAGCCTTTGGAGCAGTATGACTAATGTACAGGAGGAATTATTACCAGATAAAATAGATTAATTTGAATAGATTGTTATGAAAGGATTCTATACCATTTTGTTACTGATTGTATCTAATGTCTTTATGACATTTGCTTGGTACGGACATTTAAAGATGAAACAGGAGTACAGTTGGTTCGCAGCTCTTCCGCTGATCGGTGTGATTGCGTTCAGCTGGGCGATCGCCTTTTTTGAATATTCCTGTCAGATACCGGCCAATCGCATTGGCTTTATAGGCAATGGAGGCCCGTTTTCATTGATGCAACTAAAAGTCATTCAAGAGGTAATAACACTTGTTATTTTTACAGTGTTCACTACCATCTTCTTTAAAGGTGAGGCTTTACATTGGAATCATCTGGCTGCATTTATTTGTCTGATTGCAGCAGTGTATTTCGTGTTTATGAAATAGATATTTGCCAATTGAATAGAGGTTCTGTTTTACTCAAGTAGAACCTCTGTTTGTATAATATATATATATATATATTACGGAGTAGTTATGTATTTTTTCATTCCCTCCGTATAATAAGTCTTGAACTCTCCATTTTCTCCACTATAAATAAAGTAGGCGTCAATCGTTGTATCCGCTTTGCAGAAAGCTTCCGCTTCTTCCAGTCCCATCACCATGAAGGCGGTGGCAAGGGCGTCGGCAGTCATACAGTCTTTGGCGATTACCGTAGAGGACAAGATATTGTGTTGTACCGGATAGCCAGTTCTAGGGTCAATCGTATGGGCGTATTTCTTCCCATCCTTATAATAATAATTGCGATAGTTTCCGGAAGTAGCCAAGCCTAAATCTGTTATCTCAAGAATTGTCTGTAAGTCTTGGTTTACGGCCAGTGAATCGTCGATGGGCTTATTGATTCCAATGCGCCATAAGCCTTTGGAAGGATTTTTCCCTTTCACTACCACCTCGCCGCCTATATCTACCATATAGTTTTTTATTCCCTTACGGTCGAGCAGTTGTGCAATTACGTCTACCGAATACCCTTTGGCCACGGCACTACAACTTAACATAGTACGAGGATCCTGTTTGATAACTTTGCCGTTATCCATTTTCACTTTTTCATATCCGGTGATTTGTAACAGACTGTCTATCATTAATGAATCAGGAAAAGCACCTTTTTTGAAACCGAATCCCCAAGCATTGGCAAGAGGGGCTACTGTAATGTCGAAAGCACCCTTTGTCTCGCGGGAAATTTCCATCGAGCGATGGAAGCATTTCTGGAAAAAACTATCAGTCACCAGCTCTTCATTGCGGTTGACGCGACTGATAACAGAACTGTCATTGAATGGCGATAAAGATTGGTCGAAGCGTTTTAGTTCAGCTTCTATTTCCGGTTTTAAGTCACCGTCATGCTGATAAGTAATTTTATATACTGTCCCAAACACCAAACCTTTGACACTGTAATAGCCAACTTGTTGATTATGTCTGACTAATATCCAGATAGTTGCCAAAATCAGGAAAGCCAGCCAAAGGAAACTTTTTTTTGTTTTCATACGCTCTTCTATTTGATGAGAAAACTCGTTTTATTGAAGAAATAAATGTTCAATTAATATCTTTAGTCCGATAATGACTAGAATGATACCTCCCCATAACTCTGCTTTCAGTTTCCGGGCGATGCCGCAGCCACATTGGATACCAAAGATCAGACCGATGAGTGACATGACAAATGAAACAAACCCGATGATGCTGATAGGAGGAAGGATTTCGGTATAGTCCTGAACTCCCAGAAAGGCAAAGGAAATGCCGATTGCCAATGCATCAATACTTGTGGCTATTGCCATAGTCAATACCACTTTCGGATTTGCCGGATTGAACAGTTTACAACATTCTTCTTCTTTGAAAGATTCTAAAATCATTCGTCCGCCTAAGAAGGCAAGGATCGCGAAAGCAATCCAATGGTCTACACTTTCTATAAGATGACTGAATGTCTTTGCACACATCCATCCGATAAATGGCATGATTGCCTGAAAAAAGCCGAAAGCAAAAGCCATGATTAGCATGGGTTTCCAACGGGTACGTTTCAAAATAATACCGCTTGCAATTGAGACAGCGAAACAATCCATCGCCAGACCTATTGCAAGCAGCCAAATCTCTAGTCCTGTCATTGTATTCTAAAGAGGCAATTTATAAATAAGGGAATAAGTGATTCCCATGTTATTTGATTTAAACTTTCCGTAACCGGGCACGTACCATGGGTCTCCATATTCTCCGGTAGATGCTTTGGTTTTGTATTTCATACGTACCGACCACCCCATGTTGAAGTTTTTGTAAATACGTACTTTGACGCCTAAAACGATTTCCAGCCATTGCACCGATCCTTTCATACCCAGATGGCTGAATGGCACACTTCCTCCCCAATAACCGTCTTCCAAACTGGGGTTACCTATTACATCTCCCCAGATAGGATCATCTGCCGGCATTGTGGAAACATCATATTTAAATGAACTGAATGCATAGCGAAGTCCTGCATACAAGTAGCTATTCTTCTCTTTTTTCTTTGCCATGGTGTTGTAGTCCACACCGATTCGGAAGAATGGGGCCATTTTGCTCTTATAGTGTATGCCTGTTTCGCTCCAGGTATCTGTTCCTCCCATACCAAACTCAATAGTAGGGATGAATTTATTCTTGAGGTTAACGGCTACGCTGACTTCAGAACTCATAAAGTCGCCTCCCAGCAGCTTGCTTCCAATGCCATATAAATCCACACCGACATACGTACCATTGTAGAGCGGAATGGTATCTATCTCGGCAACCTCTTTTTTCTTCTGATCTCTTTTGGGCGTTTGCGCCGGACGTTGCTGTTGTGCCAGCAACGGAAGCCCAATGCAAAAGAGCAGAAGCAGACTAATTAGTCGTTTCATCAGGTGTGCGTTCTGGCCGATAATTATAGAATATCTGCAAGTTCTCGATTTCATTTGTATTGGCTTCTTTATTTTTTATATGAAGAGAATCTATCTGGTCCGGCTGCCCGTTGCCATAGGGAGGAGGGTTACCCGGTCTTCCCGGTTTTCCAAATTTAGCGCTGATTATATTTTGTTTCATCATATAACCACATTCCATGGACTGGAAATAAGGAGTATTTTGTTGTACAATGTATAATGTGTCAAAATCTTTTTCTCTACGTTTGGGATCGTATCTGAATATGAACACAGTAGTGTCACTTGTGTATCGTAGTGGTAACATCAGGGTATGCACATTCTTTTCATTGTTCAGAATGATAGAGTCGGTGCCTAATGCTGTGATTGTTAATGAATCAAGCGTGTCTTTTAATGCAATAGTAGGGTTATCCGGATTAATGGTATATATTGTGCAGTACATCATCGGACGTCCTGCCAATGAGCAATCGTTCTCATCCGAGCAGGCACTGTGTAAGCTGACTGCACCGCCAATGATAGTCAATATGAGAAAGATACGAATTAAATTCTTCATAGTCAGTTTATTGAATGTGAATCAAATTTTCTTTTCTATCTGATAGTTATTCCGTTCCGGTGCATTGCGCGAGATGAGTTCGCCAAGGAATCCGGCTAAGAATAATTGCGTACCTATAATCATTGCCGTAAGTGACAAATAGAAATAGGGAGAGTCGGTCACCAGTCGGTAGGGGAGACCGTTGTACATGGCATATAGTTTGCTGGCACCTACGATGATGACAGAAATCATTCCTATCAGAAACATCAATGATCCCAACAGTCCGAAGAAATGCATCGGCTTGATGCCGAATCTGGAAAGGAACCAAAGAGAGAGTAAATCCAGATACCCGTTCACGAAACGGTTTAGTCCGAATTTTGTTGTGCCGTATTTACGCGCCTGGTGGTGTACCACCTTTTCACCGATTTTCTTGAATCCGGCGTTCTTTGCCAGATAAGGTATATAACGATGCATCTCACCGTACACTTCGATATGTTTTACGACCTCTTTGCGATAGGCTTTCAATCCGCAGTTGAAGTCGTGCAGGTTTTTGATGCCTGATACTTTGCGGGCAGTAGCATTAAACAACTTGGTGGGCAGTGTTTTTGAAATAGGATCATATCTCTTTTGCTTCCAGCCGGATACCAGGTCGTAGCCATCCTTTGTAATCATCCGGTAAAGTTCGGGGATTTCGTCCGGGCTATCTTGTAGGTCCGCATCCATCGTTATGACTACGTTTCCTTCCGCTTCAGCGAATCCGCAGTAGAGTGCAGGTGATTTACCGTAGTTACGGCGGAATTTGATACCTTTTACATGTTCCGATTGAGCTTTAAGCTTTTCGATCACTTCCCATGAATGGTCGGTACTTCCATCGTTAACGAAAATCACTTCGAATGAGAATCCGTTGGCTTGCATTACCCGTTCTATCCAAGCATAGAGTTCGGGTAGTGACTCTTCTTCATTGAATAATGGGATTACAACTGATATATCCATTTTTTAATTACTAATTACTTACGAATTACAAATTACGATTGAGACACTCCGTCATTTTCCGGTTTGGCCTTTTTCATTACCATCAATGCGGTGGGAATGGCCAGGATACTTCCCCAAAATACATCCCATGACAATAGTTGCATGGTGATATTGATGGAAGTAAGTGAACGGGCGGTATCTATCGTTTCTTTTATAACTTCTTTGTTTTCTATCAGAGCCGGGGTGTTGGTCATCAGTTCGTCCCACAACTGGATGTAAGAGTTGATGATAAATCCATGATCGATGAATTGGAAATAGGCGTAGTGAGCCACAGCTACCAGCAGAGAAGCAAACATATACATAAATATGGTAAAGAGCATGGCATGTGAAAATTGGATACTTCCTCCGCAAATCTTATCCCGGTACATTTTCGCATAGTGATATCCGATGAAAGGTACGGACAATGTCAGGATTACAAATAAAAGCGAAAGGAAAGGTATGTGGAATCCCAGCGGAAATAATATGAACTTCAATATCCAGTAGATTCCCATATACGTGCCAAAATGCATGGCATATTTTTGTAAATAGCTTCTGTTCTCTGTCATCTTCATTTATAAATTGCGCACAAAGGTACAAATAATATCGGTTGGTAGGGGAAATCTGGTTGTTAAAGTTAATAAAGCAGAGGAAGTTGTTGTCTGAATATTTTTTTGCAATTTTAATTGCCTGAAATGTAGCCTGTTAGTCTTTTGTTAGTAAAAAAGTTGTCTGCAGCTATTGCAGAATACATAAAAATGTCTACCTTTGCAACCGCAAAACGGGTAAGTCCTATACGGCCAGCTCCCTTCGAATCCTCCAGGGCTTGATCGCAGCAAAGGTAGTTGGTTGTAGCGGCGCGATATAGTAAGCTTACCCACCCGCCTCTTTAGCTCAGTTGGCCAGAGCACGTGATTTGTAATCTCGGGGTCGTTGGTTCGAATCCGACAAGAGGCTCAAAAAAGGATATATAACAAATCCAAGAAAAAAGCATTCAGGTATTAGTCTGGATGCTTTTTTATATATATTCGCATATTATCGAAATACACAGTTCCCTAATTGTTGTAATATCCCATTTTTAAGAAAAGCAAAGATTTACAGTTTCTTTTTGATTCATCATTGTTATTCATTCTTGTATATTATGCTCCGGATAGGATCTGAGTAAAAGCATCACATTGGATAAATGGCGTTGCAATATTCCATGAAGTTGCTTGATGATATTTATATTCCCGGAGAGAAAAACGATGAATTGCAGTTGAGAGGCAATTTCTTGGTTCGTTTGTTTGCGTTCTTTACTTTCGATGTTATTTTGCATTAGATAAATGCCTAATGCTTTCTGAATATCGGCTATTCCCTTATCCCATTCATGTTCACCAAGTGTTTGAATGAAAGTACAATATTGCTTGAGCTTTTTGCTTAGCTTTTTTAAACTGTTGTATTCGGTGTCAATGGGAGGATTAATGTGCGCAGAGCGTATTATGTTTGACATTTGCAAATAATACGTTTTCATTCCATTTTCAGAATTGAATGTAGTCAGGATATACTGTTTCGTAGCTTCTGAAACCTCTTCCTGTAAGTCTTTTAATTGGCTGTTTTCCATAATCATTAGAATTTAAAAGATGAATAATAGATTGATGGGAGAGGAAGAAGTACTAATAAAAAAGCGGTTTCGCCTGTCCCATTGTCTAACATACCGACGGCAGGTTTAGAGGTGCATTAACACTCTCTATGGGGGTACGAAACCGCCCATATAAGAGTTCACATACGAACATAAAAATGCTCGCAGCGATAGTAGGCAGGTTTCCCCACCGTCTGTTAATATGTTAGACGTTGCAAATGTAGCCTTATTAATCCAATTCGCAAAATATTGGAGATATTTATTGATGCTTAGTGAAGCTAGTTTTCTTACGATACAAAAAAATAGTGGATGGTTGATATGTAAAAATCCCCGGATAATGTAATTGTCCGGGGATGAATTATTCAAGTAAGAGAATATTGAATTATTTAATTCTTTTGTAACCATATACAGCCAAATCGCCCAATTCCTCTTCAATGCGGAGTAACTGATTGTATTTAGCCATACGGTCGGAGCGGCTTAAAGAACCTGTCTTGATCTGTCCGCTGTTAGTAGCTACTGCGATATCGGCGATAGTAGCATCTTCTGTTTCACCTGAACGGTGAGAAGTAACAGTAGTATATCCATGACGGTGAGCCATTTCGATAGCGTTCAGTGTTTCTGTCAGCGAACCGATTTGGTTTACTTTAATCAGGATAGAGTTGGCACAGCCTTTTTCGATACCCATTGCAAGGAAATCTACGTTGGTTACGAACAGGTCGTCACCTACCAGCTGGCAACGGTTGCCGATGCGTTCGGTCAGTTTTTTCCAGCCTTCCCAGTCGTTTTCGTTCATACCGTCTTCGATAGAGTCGATAGGGAATTTGTTGATTAGTTCTTCCAGGTAGTCAACTTGTTCTGCGGAAGTGCGTTTCTTACCTTTTTCACCTTCAAACTTGGTATAATCGTAAATACCATCGTGGTAGAATTCGGAAGAAGCACAGTCCATACCGATCATAACGTCTTTGCCCGGTTCGTATCCAGCAGCTTTGATAGCGGCTAGAATAGAGTTCAAAGCATCTTCCGTACCCTCGAGGTTAGGTGCGAAACCACCTTCATCACCTACAGCAGTGCTAAGGCCACGGTCTTTCAAAACTTTCTTTAAAGCGTGGAATACTTCAGCACCCATGCGCAGACCTTCTCTGAAAGAAGGAGCACCTACGGGACGGATCATAAATTCCTGGAATGCGATCGGAGCATCGCTATGTGAACCACCGTTGATGATGTTCATCATCGGTACAGGCATTACATACGTATTTGTTCCACCGATATAGCGGTATAGAGGAAGGTCCAGATAGTTGGCAGCAGCTTTAGCTACGGCAAGAGATACGCCGAGAATAGCGTTAGCACCTAAATTCGATTTAGTCTTAGTGCCGTCCAATGCCAGCATTGTGTAGTCGATACCTCTCTGATTGAGTGAAGACATACCAATCAGTTTCGGAGCGATGATTTTATTTACATTATCAACCGCTTTTTGTACTCCTTTTCCACCATAGCGCTGTTTGTCACCATCGCGAAGTTCCAATGCTTCGTGTTCACCTGTGGAAGCGCCTGACGGTACAGATGCACGTCCCATAATGCCGGATTCCAATACTACGTCAACTTCTACTGTGGGGTTACCTCTTGAATCGAGAATTTCTCGAGCTACAATTTTTTCAATTTTCATCGTTTCTATTGTTTTTGAATAAGATTTCTGCAAAAGTACGGACTTGACGGGGAGTGAGAAATCACTATAAATAGGTATTCTTTTTGTGCCTATTCCCTATATGTCGTTAGTCCGACCTTGTACTATAACAACGGGACGATGCTTTTTGTTTGAGTGCGGCGGGGGGAATTTGCAGGATTTTAATCTTCGATAATAACCCCTAACAGTGGAAGCAAATCCATTGCTTGCAGGGAAGTGATGACAGCCCCTTTCAGATCGCTGATGTTAAGCGTGATTCCGCTGATACGGGAAGTGCGCAAATCTATTCCGCGAAGCGGAGCGTGTGAAAAATCGGCTTCTACGAGATCGCAACTCTCAAATGCGACGGATGAAAAACGGCAGTCGTTCAGACTTCCGTTGCGGAGCTGGCTGTGTGCAAAACGTACCTGGTTCATTTTACTCATAGCCAGATTGATATAACCTGCGTTGCAGTCATGCAGCAAGACGTGATTCATCGTTGTTCCCGATAGATTGGTACCCAATAGTTTGCAGGAAATGAATTCTACCCGGTAGAGCGAACTTTCAGCAAAAGAAATGTTGGATAGGTCGCAGTTCTCGAACCTGACATCGCTCAGTTGAGAGGAACGGAATTTACATTCGCTGAATGTCTGATGCTGAAAGGTGCAGTTTTTGAAACTTTTGTAAGATTTGTCGATGCCTTCTTCTTTTCCTTTGCAGAATAAAAGATGAGAGACGGTTTCTTCTCTGTCGAGCCATTCCTGTAGGGTAGTAGTACTGACTTCCTGCTCTTCCATCATGGGAGGAACAACGCGGACGGGTTTGGTTGGGTTTCTTTTAATCATGCCGTAAAGGTAGGATTTATATTCGAATTATTAAATCTGTTTTCCCACATATCCGCCGGCTAACGTTGCGGCTAATCCTATTCCTATACTTAATAATGTATATAGAACAAATGCTCCGTAAAATTCTCCTTTCAGCAGACCTACGCCATCACTGGAGAAAGTAGAGAACGTTGTGAAACCTCCACATAAACCCGTTGTCAGAAACAAACGGACCTCGAACGGAAGGTGGAATCGCTCTGAAAGAGCATAGAACAGACCGATGAGAAAACTGCCGAGAAGATTGACCGTGAAAGTGGCCCATGGAAAATGATAAGGGACGATTCGTTCGTGCATTAACAACTGGATAAAATAACGTAGTGCACTACCAGTTCCTCCACCGATAAAGATATAGATAACTTCTTTACTCATTTGATTGAAAGATTGATATTATTTGTAGGCGGCTTCAAAATCCTTTTCGAATTGTTGGAAGCCTCCGGGATAAACTAAGGTGTTGTGTCATATAAATAATAAAATGTTTGTTGATGTGATTGAGATAATAATCTGCAAATATAGAAAGATTATGCAATATTCATATTTAATCCTTTTAATTTAATCACCATAGACACTATATTTTGGGGGGGGAGACAAAATGTGTTATCTGTTTTATTATTAAGTACTTATTTCGTTTTTGAATCTGTATTCCTCTATATTTTCTTTATAAAGAAAAACACTACTTGGATTTCCGGTCTATCTTTGCCATACGATTATTAACTAACTCATTTATATCATGAAGAACATGA
>ERZ1694966.320-NODE-320-length-33865-cov-9.001923_pt1 | contig 33865 bp, 36 predicted proteins | sample MGYA00581611_ERZ1694966 | MGnify/ENA primary metagenome ERZ1694966 (study PRJEB42213, sample SAMN07424282) | human gut metagenome | biome: ENVO:00009003; feature: ENVO:2100002; material: ENVO:00002003 | host: Homo sapiens | place: USA | collected 2014 ...
GAGATAGGCTCCGGTCTCGTGGGCTCGGAGATGTGTATAAGAGACAGGTGCAAAAGAGGTGTGACAATGTCATCAAATAAATATCCGTGGGACGAGATTGAACAAGAATATATAAACGGCTTGGAGCAGTTTGAAATCCGCAAAAAATATGGTATGGCAGAGTCAACCCTGCGTAGGCATATAGACGAGTACGGTTTGCGTGAGAAAAGACAAAAAATGACACAAAATGTCTACAAAAAAGCTACAGAACAGATTGAAAAGCAAAAAGTCAACAAAATGACGAAACTTATTAAAGCCTCAGACAAGATGGATGACTTAATCCTTGATTTTTTGAGGAGAGAGGGCGATGAGTCAAACGGCTATGATGTCATTCCACCAATGCAGACCAAAGACCTGCAGAGCCTGTCAAGAGCCTTGAAAGATGCCGTAGAGGTTAAACAAAATCTACACGGCATTATCGGAAGACTTGAGGCTGAACGGCTTGCACTTGAGCGTGAACGGCTTGCTCTTGAGCGTGAGAGGCTCAAAGCACAGCAGGACAAAGACAACATAGAGCCGACTATGTTTGCTCTCTCAGATGAGGCAGAGAGGTACGCAGAATGACAAAGATTAACTATTTAGGTGTACCGAATGACAAGCAAAGACAATTCTTGCTTGCAAAGCAGAAATATGTTGCCTACGGTGGAGCGAGAGGCGGAGGAAAATCCTTTGCTGTGCGAATGAAAGCCAAATTATTGTGTGCGAGATATGCAGGGATAAAGATACTTATAGTCCGTAGAACATATCCCGAATTGCTCAACAACCACATTAACACGCTAAGGGCAGAACTGGCAGGAATTGCGAGATACAACACACAGGACAAGATTTTTACATTTCCGAACGGTTCAACGATAAAATTCGGTTATTGCAAGAACGATGCTGACCTGCAACAGTATCAAGGTGCTGAATTCGATGTAATCTTCATCGATGAGGCTTGTCTGCTCTCAGAACACCAAATCAAGGCTATTACGGCTTGCTTGCGAGGTGTAAATGATTATCCGAAAAGAATTTATTATACTTTGAATCCAGGCGGTCAGAGTCACGGTTATTTCAAGCGGTTATTCATTGACCGCAAATTTGGTCAGTATGAACAGCCTGACGATTACTGCTTTATACAGTCGCTTGTGACGGATAACAAGGCTCTTATGGAAAGTCAGCCTGAGTATATACAACAGCTTGAGGCATTGCCCCCAAAACTCCGTGATGCTTGGCTCTACGGCAGATGGGATGTATTCGAGGGAATGTTCTTCGAGGATTTCCGCACAGAGGTTGATGTTGCGGAGGCTCACAAGCTCGGTCTTTCTCCTGAGGGTGCTCTCAAGTATGGTCGATACACAAATGTGATAGAGCCGTTTGATATACCACAAGAGTGGCGAGTATATCGGGCATATGACTTTGGCTACGGTAAGCCGTTTGCAATGCTTTACATAGCTGTTGACTATGACGGAAGAGCGTATGTTTTTGACGAGTATTACGGATGCACAGCGACACCAAACGAAGGGGTCAAATGGCAACCGTATAAGCAGTTTGAGATGTTGTCGGAGTACGAACACACACAGCCACAGCTTGCAGGTCGGGTTATTCAAGGAGTAGCAGACCCCGCAATTTGGGATGGCTCAAGGGGCGAGTCTGTCAACGATGTAGCAGAAAAATACGGAATTTACTTTGACAAAGGACAGAATGACCGTATCGCAGGATGGATGCAGATGCATTATCGTTTTGCTTTTAATGAAGTCGGCAAGCCGATGCTCTATGTGTTCAGCAACTGTAAACACACAATAAGGACTCTGCCTTTGCTTATGTTTGACGAGACAAAAAAAGAGGACTTGGACACAAGCCAGGAAGACCACATTGCTGATGCGCTGCGGTATTGGTGTATGTCAAGACCGATAGCACCTGCACGCAAGATTGAACCGAAGATACCACAGCCGAATCCGCTGTCGGAAGATAACGAAAGGAAGAATTACTTATGGCATTAAGACGAAAAAAAAGACGAGAAGAAAAGGAACGCAGACAAGCAGAACAGCAGACAGAACTGCAGAGAACGCAGTCTGCTCCCGATAACCGCATCTTGTGGACTCAAGACGAACGGAATCAGCTTGAACATATGCAGAACGGCTCAAAATTGCCACAGGACGGCACAACAACAGAACAGACAACGCAGATGTCATCTGATGATAATGCACCTACACAGGGCATTGTAGGCGGTGCTACAACAGAGGCAAAAACCGTGTTGAATCCTGTGATAACTGAGCGTACAGTATTACAGGCATATGACCGATTAATGCGATACAAGACTTACAAGACAAGCCTTGACAGGCGAATCAAAGCAAATGAAGATTATTGGAAACTCCGCCAGTGGGATTACTATGACCGAAACGGCAACAAGAAAAAAGGTGACAACGAAGTCGCAACAGCTTGGTTATGGAACTGTATTGCATCAAAGCACGCAGACTTGATGGACGGTTATCCTGAATCGAACATCAGACCTAAGCGTGAGGATGATGTACAGGAAGCAGAAAAGCTCAAGAGCATTCTCCCTGTTATCTTCGAAGAAAATGACTATGAGAATACATATTCGGAACTTGCTAACTACATACTTAAACAGGGAGTTTGTTGTGCAGGTGTCTTTTGGGACGGAACTAAACACGATGGACTTGGTGATATCTCAGTCGAAAAGATTGATATACTCAATCTGTTTTGGGAGAGCGGTGTGACCGATATACAGGACAGCAAAGAAGTGTTTCACACTTCGCTTGTGGATAATGAATCGCTTGTCAAGCAATATCCACAGCTTGAAGGTAAACTCAACAGTCATAAGGTTATATCTGACCAGTATCGTACAGATGATGCCATTGATACAGACGGTAAGACAACCGTTATAGATTGGTTTTATAAGCAGTCAGAAAGCAACGGAAATCAGGTCTTGCATTACTGTAAGTTTGTAGAGGGTACGGTGCTTTTTGCAACCGAAAATGATGCAGAAAACTATCCGAATGGTTGGTATGACCACGGACTCTATCCCTTTGTTGTTACTCCGTTATTCCCTGTTGAGGGCAGTATTGCAGGATACGGATATACGGACATCGGCAGAGGTGACCAACACGCTGTTGATGTATTGACACAAGCTATGCTCACCAATGCGAGAGTAACAAGCAAGCCGAGATACTTCATCAAGACCAACGGAGCGGTCAACGAGGCTGAGTTTGCTGACTGGAACAAAGACTTTGTACACACAACAGGTAGTTTAAACGATGACTCAATCATGCCGATTGCAACCTCACCAGTACCGACATTCGTTGTCAATATGCGAGAAAACCTCATTGCTGAGATGAAGGAAACACTCGGCAACCGTGATGTGAACAATGGCGGTAGCACTTCGGGAGTCACCGCCGCATCGGCTATTGCGACAATGCAGGAGCAGAGCGGTAAGATGAGCCGTACTCATAACAAGATTATGTACACGATGCACCGCAAGATTACGAATATGGTCATTGAATTAATCCGTCAGTTTTATGATGTACTCAGAGAATACCGTATTACAGGCAAATACGGACAAGAAAAATTCGTGCAGTACAACAACGCAGGACTCAAGCCACAGAAACAGCCGAGCATTCTCGGCAGAGATATGGGACTCAGACTGCCTTGCTTTGATATAGAAGTAACCGCACAGAAAGCCTCACCATACACGAAAATGGAACAGAACGAGCTTGCGATACAGTTGTACAACCTCGGTGTGTTCTCTCCTCAGAATGTCGATATGTCGCTTATGCTGTTACAGACAATGGATTTTGCACACAAGGATGAAATCATACAGATGATAATGCAAAACGGCACGATGTTTGATAAATATCAGCAGTTACAGAAGATTGCGTTCAACCTTGCACAGCAGGTAGATATGCAGAATGGCACGCATATGGCTGAACAGCTTGCACAGGCGATACTTGTTGAAAATGGAAACAATTCCGAAGAGCCGAGCGGTAATCTCTCTGTTGATGGCATTACAACAGACGATACATCCGAAAGGTCATTTATTAAGAATGCAAGGGAAAAAGCACAGGCATCAACTCAGGTTAATCAGTAGTAAGGAGAATTCTATATGCTTAAAATTAAAGTCGATACTAAGAATTACACCGTAACAATGAGAGGTCACGCAGATTTTGCCGAAAACGGCAAGGATATTGTGTGTGCAGGAGCATCAACGCTCTTGTACACACTTGCAAACACGCTTGAAGAATTCCGCACAGCTATGACAGAATCACCGTCATTTACTATCAGCGGTGAGGGCGAGAAACAGCGTGTTACATACAGATGCAAGCCTAATGAGGAATACGAGCCTAATGTGCAGTTAGTTTTTATGACTGTTACAACAGGGTTCAATCTGCTCGCTGAAAACTATCCCGATAACATTAAGCTGACCGTTATCTAATTTTCTCCCAACTCTCTCCCAAAGTTTCTAAGCACCCAATTATGGGTGCTTTTTTTATGCCTAAAATAACATTTTGCTGATGACCGCAAAATGTTCAATTCGTAAAAATGGGTGTTTTTTACGAATTGCAAAATTTTTTATCGTTTTGAAATTGATGGTTTGAGGTATTTTATTCTGCAATGCTAAATTGTGAACATAGGCTCGTGACCTTAACCACAGACTTTATATGGAAGGAGATAGCAATGATTAAGACTATCTCAACAGCCGTTGTTACCGAACTTATGTTCCGTTGTTTCAACATTCAGCTTTTCGCTGACGGTGGCGGTGGTGCATCTGCAGGTGCATCCGCAGGAGCAGGAACAGGTGAAGGCTCAACAGGCATTGCAGGAGAAACAACAAACACATCGTTCCCTGCCGATGGCAAAGGCTCTGCACCGAAGATTGTTTACGGTAAGCAGAGTGAAAGCAACACCGAAGTCGGTGCTGTTCCCGAAGAAAAGCCGAAAATGACTTTTGCCGAACTCGTCAAGTCTGACGAGTGGAAAGACGATGCCCAAAAGTATATGGACAAAGCCTTTTCAAAGAGATTCAAGGAGCAGGAGTCGCTCAAGGCTGAGAACGCAAGAATGCGTGACATCCTCAACATAGCTAATGTCAGATACGGACTTGATTCCGCATCAGACAGTTTCCTTGATGACCTCAGCAACAGCATCCAGAATGACACGAAACTGTATGAAGATGAGGCACTTGAGGCAGGATTACCTGTTGAGGAATATGTCAAGGTAAAGAAAGCAGAGAGAATCCTCGAAAACAACAAGCGTGAACAGGCAGACAGAGAAAGACAGGCATTCATTAACGAACATTGCAAGAACCTTGTGAGTCAGTCGGATGCAATGAGAGAACAGTTTCCTTCTTTCGACCTTGAAACAGAAATGAGTAATCCTCAGTTCCGCAAGCTTGTTGACCCACAGGAATTAGGCGGTATCGGTCTTTCGGTAGACAACGCTTACCGTGTGATTCATTACAAAGACATTCTCAACGCTACTGTGAACAATGCGGTCAATCAGACAGCTATCAATACTGCAAATGCGGTTAAGGCTAACAAAGAAAGACCGAGGGAAAACGGTATGAATCACCGTGCATCTGTTATTGTGAAGGATGACCCATCACAGTTTACTCTTGATGACTTCAAGCGTATCAAGGAACAGTTTATCAGAACAGGTGTTGCTCCAAAATTCTAACAATAAAGGAGCATTATTATGTCTAATATTATGTACAATCTTATTCTCCAGCTTTTCGCTGATGAAACTACATTAAACGCAAACAAAACATCCGCAAGTGGAATGTCCCCGACAATGAAGACATTCTACGATACTTCCCTTCTTGAAAATGCAAGAGCCGAACTCATCTTCAATCAGTTTGGCGATAAGCAGAAGATTCACGGTAACAAATGCGAATGGCGTAAATTCAACACATTTCCGAAAGCTCTTACACCGATTACCGAAGGTGTTACACCGACAGGACAGGCTTTCGGTATGACGAAGATTGAAGGTACAACATCACAGCACGGCGATTACACAACAATCACAGACAGACTTGAATACGAGGCATATGACCCGATTATTCAGGGATGTACAGAAGAGATGGGTGCATCGGCAGGTGCGACTATGGACACTCTCACGAGAAATGTCCTCATTGCAGGTAACTCTGTTATGTACTGTCCGAAGAAGGATGGCACAGTAATCTCAACAAGAGATACACTCACAGCAGATTGTGTTCTCACTCCTGCAGTTGTGAAAAAGGCTGTTACTTGGCTCAAGAAGAACAAAGCACCGAAGATTAACGGTAGCTATGTATGTCTTATTCATCCCTCGGTCGCTCATGACCTTACAGAGTCTGACGAGTGGAAAGAGTACCACAAGTACAATGACACAGCACCTATCTTCAAGGGTGAAATCGGCGAACTTCACGGTTGCCGTTTCGTTGAGTCAACAGAGTGTAAGATTCACGCACACAACAAACTCGGCATCGCTACATATGACACACTTTTCCTTGGTGCAAAGGCTTTCGGCATCATTGAACCCGAAAACGAGTCAATGCATATGATTATCAAGGACAAGTCGGAAATCGGTGGTCCTCTCGAACTCTATAGCACAGTTGGCTACAAATTCAGTCACGGTGCTAAGATTCTTTATGAGGAGAGAATTCTCCGTGTCGAGTCAGGTTCTTCTTACTCATCTGTTGATGAGGAAAATTGATAAGGAGATTATCTTATATGGCTACAAATTCAAATAAGAATGCAGGTCTTACAGGTAAAAAGGTTACTGTTATTCTTCCTCGTGACCCTCAGATTGAGGGTGACGGAGCAGAACAGGAATTCTTCTCGGTCAACGGTCACAATATTCTTGTGCAGACCGATGTACCTGTTGAGGTAGATGAAATCTTTGCTGAGGTTATCAACAATAAGGCAAAGGCTCGCACACAGGCGAGGGAATTCATCAAAAAGATGGCATTCAAAGACAGCAAGCCGATGGCTTGATTATGAGATTAAGAGGCGGTTTTTCCGCCTCTTTTTTGTTTTTAAGGAGATGAAAATATGGACTACATTACAATAGCTGATGCAATCGATATGATTGATGCAACAGTACCAAACAACCGCACGGAAGATGAAAAGATTGCTTGGCTTGACTCTCTCGACAGAATGGTCAAGAATGAAGTCTTTGACACACACGAAGGCTACGAGGATGCAGACTTCATCGGATATGACGAGAACACATCACGCAATCAGCCGTTACTGATTCCCAAACCGTATGCAGTAGAGATTTACAAAGCATTTCTTGAACTCCAAATACACCTTGTCAACAAGGAATATGACAGATACAACGCATCATCTGCACAGTACAGTAATCATTATGATTCTTTCGTCAATTGGTGGCATTGTAGCCATATGCCGAAAGAAATTGCTCACATTACATTTTAGGTGGTGATACTATGGCTTTTAATTTTCCACAGCTTGATTCATCCTCTGCACAGCGAGAGTTTCAGGAGCAGTTTGCAGGATATAACCACAACATCCGCATCGGTGACACAGAGTTTTATGATATGCAGAATATGACAGGCAATTATTATCCTGTGTTGTCACCGAGAGATAAGAGGGGCATTGTACAACAGTTTATCAAACCAAAATGTATGGCAAGCCGTGATAACCTCTGCTACATTGACGGTATGTATTTATATATCAATGGTGAAAAGGTTGACCATATTATTTTGACGGACACAGATAAAACAATGGTGTCGATGGGTGCATACCTCGTTATTTTTCCTGACAAGGTCTTCGTTAATACGGAAGATATATCCGACTGGGGATATCTTGATAACACGATTGAGATAGCAACAGAGGTCAACAATGTTGTATATACAATGTGTACGCAAGATGGCACTAAGTATCAGTATCAAAATCCCAAAGGCGAAAACTATGTATATGTAGGTGATGAGTCACCTAATGTCGGTGAGAAGGAAACGGTCGCAAACGGATACAAATGGCTTGATACAAGCGGTGACACGCACTACTTGAAAGTATGGAACTCAAACACACGGATGTGGTCATCTCTTTCAACAACCTATGTGCGTATTGAGTCAACAGGCATCGGTAAAGGTTTCAAGGAAGGTGATGCCGTAACAATCAGCGGTTGTGACTCCTCTTCCTCTTCGGGTAGTGACAAAATCAAAGAACAGATTGATGCTGTTAACACCTCGATGCTCATCAAGTCTATTGATGAAAAGGAAAACTGGATTGTAGTTACTGCAATACTTGATAATGTTGTCACTCAGTCTACAGGTACAGTCAAGCTTGAGCGTGTTGCTCCGATTATGGACTTCGTTATCGAATCAAACAACCGTCTGTGGGGATGCCGTTACGGACTCAATAACGAGGGCAAAATCGTCAATGAAATCTACGCTTGCAAGCAGGGTGACTTCAAAAACTGGTTTGTATATGCAGGTATATCAACGGACTCTTATGCTGTTTCCGTTGGCTCTGACGGTGTGTGGACAGGTGCAATTGCTTACGGTAATTATTTACTATTCTTCAAAGAAAATTGCATACACAAGGTTTACGGCTCAATGCCGAGCAATTATCAGGTCATTGAGCAGAAAGTGAGAGGTGTTCAAAAGGGTTCATCAAAGAGTCTTTGCATACTCAATGAAACTCTGTTCTATAAATCCGCAACAGATGTCTGTTACTATGACGGTTCATTGCCAACAAGTATATCAAATCCTCTCGGTGCGGTTAGCTATAGTAACGCTGTCAGCGGTACTATAGCTAATAGATATTATATCTGTATGCAGGACACAAGTGGAGTATGGACTCTCTTCGTTTATGATATCACTACTGGAATGTGGCACAAGGAAGATAACATACACATCAAGGAATTCTGCAAGGTTAAAACAGACCTTTACTTCATTGATGCCGACAGTGGTCAGCTTATGACCACAACAGGCAGAGGTACAGCAGAAGATGACTTTGAATGGTATGCAGAAACAGGCTCTATAGGCTATTCTTACTCAGATAATAAGTATGTGGGCAGAATGTTACTTAGAGTGCAAAAACCGATTACAAGCCAAATTAGAGTGCGTATTCGCTATGATGACTCAGACCATTGGGAAACAGTTTCATCGATTGGCGGTCATGGAACAAAATCGTATAGCATACCTGTCCTACCTCGCAGATGTGACCATTTTGCAATTCGCATCGAGGGAAAAGGTACTTGCAAAATTTATTCGATTTCAAAGGTGTTGGAGATTGGAAGTGATGTTTAATGAATTTTATTGATTTGCCAAATATCGGCAACGGTACAGCCGAAGAACAGTTAGCACAAATACGCAGTTACATATACCGTAACAATGAACAGTTAAACGCAACACTTGCCAACCTCTCAATAGATAAAATGTGGGAGCAGACAGTATCGGCTCTGTCTGCATCCAATGGCGATATCGTAGAGGTAAACAAAGACCTTATGAGCCGTTATGCTACCATCCGTGACCTTGTAATTAAGACAGCAGATGTAGTGATACAGTCAGATGAAAAATTCACTTCGCAGATGAACGGTAATTATGTTGCTATTTCTGACTTTGGAAAATATCTTCGTGACACAACGCTCGACATTTCAGGGAGTAGTGTAGGAATTGAATATTTATACAATTATGCATCACAACTCGAAACAGACCTTGATAATTACAAAGTCAATCAGACTTCGTATATTAAGCAAGGCTTACTTGATGAAAGCGGAGCAAGTCCGATATACGGTGTTGAAGTCGGTTTGCTCTCGGATTCCTTCGAGTACAACGGCAAGGTTATTGATACACGGTCAAATCTCAAAACAAGAATTACACCGACTGAGATGTCTTGGTGGGCAGAAAACAAAAAACTTTTTTACCTCGATAAAGACTCAGTATATTTCCCTTACGCAAAAATAACTGGCGGTAGTATCAATATCGGTAACGGTACATTTACTGTTGACAGTTTCGGTAATATCAATGCAACATCGGGTACAATCGGTGGACTGGATATTACCGCTCTTACAGATATGGCAATGGGCATTGATATCCGACCTAATGCTACGCTTGTCAGAAAGACAGCTACAGAAGGATACAGTGTGCCGAACATTTCTGTAACACTTTCGTCAAGGAATGTCGAGGTTGCATCAACAAATTGGTATATATCATCAGACGGTGAAGTGTGGACACAATACACACAAACCGCAATGAAAACAAATATGATAATTTCATCTGCAACAGCTTTCAAAAATTCATCTGTTCTATATATCAAAGCCAAGTCAAAAGACTCAGCGGACAAAACATACATAGCTGTTTGTTCAATCGGTTGTGTGTCAGATGGAGAAAACGGTACTTCTGTTAAAATTCTCGGCACAGCATATAAAAAGAATGAAGATTATCAAATTGGCATTCCTTATGACTTGTATTTTGACTCTGATTGTACAAGTATCATTAACAACAGTACAACAACGCTTAACAACGGTGATTCATACATTGTCAAAGGCTATTTGTTTGTGTGGAACAATAAAAACGGTGCTTTTGTTTGCACAGGTGAAATCAAAGGTAAAGACGGTAAAGATGGCATAGATGCACAGGCTTATGAAATCTATACCGATGTATCATCGGTCAACAAAAACATTCTCGGAACATCTTGTACACCGTCAACAATAAACATTGAGTTTCGTCAGAACTCAGGCGGTAATACACAGCTTGTAACTGCAAGTGAGATAAGAGTGTGGAGAATGAACGGCAACAAATCTGTATTTTACAAGTCACAGAAAAATACAAATAATTTTTCTCTTTCGCTGTCGGGAGAATTCAACGCATATATAGCAACTTGCACGGCTATCAAAATTGAAGTCGGTTATAACAACAAAGTCTACACAAAGACAATTCCGTTAATCGTATCAGCAGAAGAAATCAAAGCTTGGTCAAAAGTAGAAAACGGTCAGACGGTTATTGACGGTTCAAAAATCTACACAGGCTCTATCACAGCCGAGAAGATAGATATAGCATACCGCAACACACTCGCAACAGGTGAACAGCTTACAACGGCTATCTCCAATGTTAATGACTCAATATCTGCTTGGGCAAGTAAAATCGACTCCAACACAACAGATATTGCAAACTTAACGGTTAAATCAAACGAAATCTCATCAACTGTTACGCAGAAAACAAGTACAAGCACTATTCAGAGTATTATTCGGCAATCGGCAAATGCGGTTGAGTTTGCTTGGAGTGAATCAAAACTTGGCAATGTGATTAAGCTTGAAGACGGTGATATTAACTTTTATTATTTTGGCAAAAAAATGTCGAGTGTATCATTGGACGGACAAGCGTTTTATCGTGACGGTCTTGCAGTTGGCTATATCGGTGCAGGACAATGGATAACATCATCAACCACTAAAGGCTTAGGTATAAGACTTAATGAGGCTTACGGCAAATATATAACATTTGGTTATCAAAATGGCAATGCTTATGATGTACAATTGGCTTTTGCAACCAACAATGCAATTGGAAACGATAACAAAGGTATATTTTGCTACGCTAATCTTTTTGGCGGTAACACATTCAACAGCGGTTGGAGTACAATACGCAGATTTTGGCTGAGAGATGTTTCTGTTGAAATGGGATTGCGTACCAAAGACAATCGAAACGGTCAGCTATACAACACGGTTACAGCAGATATACCGTATATCCGAACAATAAAATCAGGTAGTAATGGCTCAATTACTTGGACATATAGCACACTCAAGGTAGTTAATGGGTTGATTACAAGTTATTAACAAAGGAGAATTTCTATGAACGAAAACACCACAAAAACAGTAGCAGAAAACACAACAAACACACTACCGAAAGCACCTGAATCAGTATTGATTATGGATTTGAAAAACAAATTATATCAGCTTGCTAACTATCCTAATCTTTCACCGACAATTATTGAGATGGCTTTTGGCGAGGTGTACAGGTCTGTGCAGAACAAGGCATTAACAACTGTACAGACAGAGTATGAGAATTACCGCAAGCGAGTCGATGAATTTGAAAAGAAACAGAACCCGAAAGGAGATTAAAGCATATGGCATATGTATATCAAAAATACAATCAGTCGGCAAATGCAACGAGTTATCAAAACCGACAGGATGATGCAACGAACCGATATAACGATTACGCTCAGACAGGCTACACAACAGGGGCAGGTGGTTTCGGTGGTCAGATAAATTCAGCACAGGCTAAGCTTAATCAGTTATACGGTAACAACAATCTCTCACAGCAGTTTAAGTACGGCAATCAGGGAGCATACAACAAAGCGATGAACGCTGTTGCCAACCGTAAACCATTCTCCTATGACCTCTCAAATGATACGCTTTTCCGACAGGCGAAAGAGCAGTATCAGAATATGGGCAAGGTTGCAATGGCTGATACAGTAGGTCAGGCATCTGCAATGACAGGCGGTTACGGCAACAGTTACGCAACAACTGCAGGCTCTCAGGCTTATCAAGGCTATCTGCAACAGCTTAACAATGACATCGGTAATTATTACAGTATGGCATTAAGTGGTTTCAATGCCGAAACAGACAGACTTAATAACATTTACAATATGTACGCTCAGGACAGAAGTCAACAGCAGAATGAGTGGTCAAACAATTGGAATGTATATAACAATCTGTACGGCTTGTATCAGAGCGAACTGCAGAATGCACAGAGCAATGACCTCAACGCTTGGAATCAGAAAGGTACAAACCTTTACAATTCCGCTAATCTTGCAACAAATCAGTACGGTACTGCATCAAGCAATGACATTGACACTTGGAAGCAGGGCGAAACATTGCGAGCAGAACAGGCACAGCAGGAGGAAACCGAAAGGGCAAACCGTATTGAAGAGGCATACAAGAATGCACAGCTTGCAGAACAAATCAGAGCGAACAAAGCCGAAGAGGCTTATAGACAGTCTGCACTCGCTGAAACAATTCGCAACAACAGGGCTACCGAAAAAATCAATTCATACAAAGCACAAAATTCCTCTTCTTCCAAAAACAAAAACAGCGGTGAAAACTGGTACAATGTCAATGCGAAAGCAACGAGAACAGGCACAACTTCAAACCTTATCAGCGAAATTGACAACAAAGCCAGAAGCTTGCAGTATTCAAAATACTCAGGTGACTATACAAAAGCCATTAACGATATTCTTCCAAAATATCTTAATAATGCTTTTGCTAATCATACATTGTCAAGCGGTGAAATCAACTATCTTTCAAGCTACTACGGTGCATCTGACATCGGCAAAGCGTATAAGCGAGCACACAAAACATCACGCTCTAAATAAGGAGATAAATCTATGAATTACCTTGATTACCTTAAAAAGAAAAAAGATGAAAATGATAATTCCCAGTCGAACACCACGACTGGGAATACCTCTACGGCAAAAAACGAAAAAAGCGATAGTTTGCTTGATGCGATTAACGGCAAAAACGGTAACAATGATTATCTTGATTATCTCAATAGTCAGCCTGCACTCGGTCAGGAAGAAGAAGAAGCACAGGCATTACACGATATGGGTAATGGCGAGGATGTGTTGTCAAGATGGTATGACTCTGCAAGCAATGCAACATCTAAGGCTTATTATGAAAATCAAAATACAGCCTTTGATTCTTTGAAAAACAGAGCTGATACAATCTCAAAGTATTATCAAACAGCCGATGCTCTCAAAGGCTCTGCAAAACAATTTTATGATAAATACGGCTATACTGATGACTCATCAGATATGCAGAGTGCTATCTCTGACCTTAACATTGCGGAAGACAATTTCAAAACGAACGCAAAAGAAATTCAAAATGCAATGTCAGATTTTGACACAGAACAGGAATACAAATCTGCTGTTGCACAGGCAGAAGAGGATGCCAAAACTTCTGATGATTTACAGAATGAATATGACGAACTGAAAAAAGAATATGATGTAGAGAGCAAGAAAAGTTTTGACAAAGAATCATATTCAGACTCTGAAATAGCGGAGTATTATAACAATATAAACGCAAAAGCAGAACAGCTTGATAATCTACAGAGAAAAATCGACCAAAAAAAGGAACTTGAAAACGAAAAGAAATACTATACTGATTTCCGCAAGCAAAATCCCGAAGTGGCAAAAACTCTTGATGCTTACTACGATATGCAGTCATATGAAGAGGAACACTCCAAAGATGCATTTGATACATATAACAAGGATGCTTTAAAAGAGAAACTCGAAAAAGGCAAATCACCGACAGACTCCTTATATACCGATGAAGAGAAAAAAGCTATTGAAACTAACTTTAATTCGCTTAAAACTCTCGATGGTTGGAATGTTGACCAAATTTATAAATACTACAAGCGAGCCAAAGACAGAGAAAAAGCCGAGAAAGAAAATGAAAATATTAAAGATTTTGCTGATAAACACCCGATTGCAAGTACGGCTATAAGTACGCTTAATATGATTCCGTCAGCTTTTGAATCCTCACCAAAACAAGTTGCATCCAATATTGATAAATGGACAGGCGGTGACGGATATTATAATCCCGAGGAATCTGCCGTGTACCAAAACAATTTATTGCAACAGGAAGTCGCAAGTAATATAGATAATCCGTTAGGAAGATTGGCTTACCAACAGGGAGTCAGCCTTGTTGATAACGCTATTCGTATGGGTATCGCATATGCAAATCCTGCTGTCGGATTATCTATGATGGGTGCAGAGGTAGCGACACAGGGATTTAATGATACTGTTGAAAATGGCGGTTCTGTAGAACAGGCACTTTTCACAGGTCTTGCTTACGCAGGTGTTGAAGTGCTTACCGAAGGTGTATCACTTGGTAAACTGAAAAGTTTTAAAAATGGCGGTGTAAAGGAATTCAAGAGCATTTTAAAGAATGCAGGAAAGCAGATTTTGACCGAGGCATCGGAAGAAGTATCTGCAACGCTCCTCGATAGTGTAGCAGATGAAATCATTAACGGTAGCTTATCTCAGCTTGAAACAGAGTATGACAGATACATTGACAGCGGTATGTCTGAAACTGAGGCAGGACAGGCAGTAATGCTGAATTACGGTGGTCAGATTATACAGGATGCAATTGGCGGTGCATTGATGGGCGGAATTTCGGGTACTGCTGTCAATACATCTCAATACAGAAGAAATATTAAGGCAGGAAAATCTATATCCTCTCTTAATAACATAGACACGGTTAAGAATCTTGCAAAGCATTACGGTCTTAATGACAGCGTTACCGATTATGAAAGTAATCCGACTGATGCAAGACTCGGAGCTTTGCAGAGCGAGGCATATAAAAAAGCAACAGAAAGTATGCCATCCGAAAAGGAAGTTAAAAGAGTCATCAAAAAAGCAAACCTCGCATCGGACGAAAAGGTTGTTGCAAACAAACTTACAAACGGCGAGAATTTGACAGACGATGACCTCGAAAAAATCAAAAAGTCTGAAAGTTTAAAGTCACTTCTTGCAAACGATGTTGTTAATCAGGCAAAAAGTGCAAGATTTAATCAGCAAACTGCATTGCTTTCCACAGACACAAAACTGTTCACACCGAGCCTCATTGAGTTTAACTCTGAGAAAAGTGATGCTGATGCAAATTCTAACAAAGCCGAAACGCTCGACAAGTTTCTTTCGGAAAACGCTAAAAATATGACAATCAACACCGACACGGTCGATAAGATGAAAGATGCTTATAACGGATTAGAAAATAAAATTGAGCCTGACACTTTTGCTATGGAGTATGCGAGATTTTTCAATCAGGGTGTCCGTGCGGTTGCATTTAGGAGCTTGAATAGCACGGCATCGCAGTTACCGTACAATGTACAAGTATCGGCTTACGAAGATGGCTTGAATAAGTACACAACGGCACTCAAAGCAGGAAACGCTCTTTCAAAATTACAGCAGGAATGGAAAGACAAAACAAACGGTTACGCTAAAGGTACGGTTGATACTTCCGCTCTTGAAGGTATCAAACTTAACGATGAACAGAAAGCATCTGTTGATTATATCTCAGGCTATGCTAATCACGGCTTGAATGTTAAGTTTTACGCATCACAGGCTGACGAAAACGGTGTGTATATAGACGATAACGGTGGTTATGACTCTTTGACTAATACTGTAATGATTGACATTAACGCAAAGAAGGAAACCATCAACGATGTTATAAGTAAAGGTGCGATGATGTCAACTTTCGGTCACGAGCTTTCCCACCTTGCTGAACACGCACCCACAGAGTACGCAGAACTTTCAAAAGCTATTCAGGATGCCGTTGGTGCTGATACATTCAACGATGCAGTCGATAAGCATTATTTTATACTCGAAGAACGCAACAGCGACAAATGGCAAAAAATGTCAGAGGATAAAAGACAAATTTATGCGACAAGAGAGGCAGTTGCTGAGTTTTCTTCTGACCTTGTTAATCAAGCTAAAATTCTTGAAAGAATGTCAAAAGAGAATCCCTCTGTCGGAAAGAAATTTATCAATTTCATTAAGAAGGTTATTAGCAAGATTAAAAGCATTCTCAAGGATAACAGAGGTATGACCGATGAGGCAAGACTGCTTGCCAACAACCTTGCAAGCAATGCCGAAAAACTGCAGTCAATTGTTGATAAGTACGAAAAAGCTGTCATCGAAGGACTTAAAAATCAGAATGCAAAGTTCATACAAATAAATCTTCTGTAAAAGAAAATAATACAAAAACTCAAAGTAATACAAGAACAGGAGATTTTCTTACAGAAAGAGAAAGAACGCTTGTAGCAACACACAATATAAGTTCACAGAACCTTATGAATCTTATCAACGATTTTGACGGAGCAGGTTTACCAGTACCGAGCATTGCGATTGAGAAAGCTGATAGTGTTCACGATAATTTCGGTGATGTTACTCTGTTGTTTAACAAGGATACGATTGACCCACAGAACAACAGTAATAACAATGTGTACAGCCGTGATGCGTGGACAAGTACCTTCCCACAGACGGAATACAAAATTAACGCAGAGGGCATTAAAACCATTGCAAAAAAGTTAGATCTATCTGAGTATTATCTCGAAAGCAATATATTTAACGCTAATGATTTAAATGGAATTAAGCGTAAATTTTTAAATGACAGATATGTACGAAAAGCCTTTGTTAAAGAAAACAATATTGAGGTTACCCCTGTTGCATATGAAAAAAAACCTAAATTCTCATTTTTCGCAAACCCAACTGTCAAGTCTTTTATCAAAAACAACAACTGTACATTTGATAGACTTGTTAATGACAAAGAATTTCGAGATGCTTTTTTAAAGGTTGCTAAAGAGTCAATTCGACTGCGGATTGCGTTGCGACAAGTCGAAAGATTTGAAAACACTCTTGATGATTGTGCAAAATCTAAAGATGTGTACAGTGATTCCAAAGAGTCAATCGAATACTGCATTGAATATGCCAAAGGTAATGCTAAAAAAGAAGTGACTGAATACTCGTATGAAGAAGGTATAGAAAATGCTATCAATGCGCATAAAGCGGAATTTGAAAAGTATATAGACAATATGCTTTCTGAAAGCGGTGTCATCGGAGATAAATATATTGTCAGAGATGATGTTGACTTGTACAACAATGACGGTAGTAGGAAATCTTTTGAACAGACACATTACGATTACAATATTGATAATGTAGTCAAAGCTATGAAAGTAGGAAAGAGTGCTATCAGTAATTCTTTTTTTGGGGGAATAGAATACGCTAAAACAATATCAGCCAAAAATCTCAATAGCATTGAAGAAATTAAAAGTAATGAACATAAGTTACAAGAATTATCATCTGAGGAAATTGAAACCCAAAGGGAAAACATTTCCAATCTGCTTGCTCCGATAATAAAGGAAATTGCTGACAGTAGTAAATATAGCAACGGAAAATTTGATGATGGCTATACAGAAACAAGTGATAGTGTTGTTGATGCGTTTAAAAGGTACAATACTATTGACGGAGTGTATAAATATCTTAAACAGTATTATGGTAACCTCAAAAAAAGCACGATTAATAAACTTTTCAAAGCGAGAGATGAGATTGCTGAAATGCCAGTAAGATACTTCGAGGCAAAGCCACACAGAGTTGTAGGATTTGACGAGGTAATGGCGGTGGTTATTCCTGCTGATGCAGACAAAAAATTAAAAACTGCACTCAAAAAAATGGATATACCGATGTATGAGTATGCTGATGAAAGTCAAAGAGCAGATGCTACGCACAAAGCAATCAACACGGAATATACAGACAAATCGGGTGTAACTTATGACAACCTTCAATTCTCAAGTAACAGAGGTGACTTCCTCAGCAACCGAGAGGCACTTACACAGGCTCTTGAAACAACAACAATTAACGCATCAGAGCGAAATACCGTCAAGACCTATCAACAGGGACTTGAGCAGATGAACAAACTCAACAATAAGCTTAATGAGATTGACGATAAAATCAAGGCTATCAATGCCAAAGACAACATCTCTAAGAGCGATAAAGCAGAGATTGCATCACTCAAGAAAGTAAAAGCGGAAACCAAAGAAAAAATCGTAAACAAAGACAAAAGTCTATTAAAGCTTGAGTCAACCGAGGCAATGCGTAACATTTTGAAATACGAAACTTCTAAGAAAATTGCAAGGGTGCGTGAGCAGAAGAATGAGCGTATTGTTGAAATCAGAAAGCAGGAAACACAGAAACGCAAGGACGCTGTTGCTAAACTCCGTAAACAGAAGAATGATAAGATTGATGATATCATTCTGAAAAACCGTGAAAAACGCAAAGCGGATGCTGAGAAACGCAAGGATAATCAGGATTGGTCACACTCAATCAGTGAAATCAAGAAATACTCAAAGAAATTGTTAGATGCTGTCTTGCATCCGACAGAAAAGATGTATATCCCATACGGCTTGAACGAGCCTATCAAGAGTATTACATCAACCCTTCTTGATTCGATGAATCTCGATAACGATACTAAGATGTCAGACAATCTGAGGAAACTCTCTCAACAGCTTGAACAAGTCAATCAAAGCGATGAGCATTACGGCGATTTTTATAATGCTTACAGCAAAGAAATCATCGATGAAATAAAAGACTTCGCTGATTACCTTGAAGAAAGACTCGAAGGTGTCAAAATCAAGAAACAGACACAGGGAGAAAGCCTTATTGAAGGACTCACACACGAAGAGGCTAAGGAAATTGAACAGATTGTCAAAGATGTGTACCATGCAACAAGGGATGCTGTTAAGCAGATTGGCAGACAGGATGCTATTACTAACTATGAGTCAGGTTTAAGGATTATTAATCAAACAAGAGAACTCGGTGATGTTAAGCTTAATGTAATGGATTCATTACTTGACCAAGTATTATCACCGATGCGACTCATGGCGAAGTACACAGGCTACAATGCGGATGCCGAACTTATGTATCACATCAACGCTCTTAACGAGGGTACGGAAAAGTACAATATGTTTAAGATGCTTGCGGAAAAGCCTCTTAATGATTTCATCAAAGAAAATCCAAAGGAATACGAAAACTTTAAAAACGATGTCATCGAAATCAAATACCGTGACAATAAGAATGTTGCACAGACTGTCAAAATGACAAAGTCACAGGGATTGCAGATACTGATGTCTTGGACAAGAGAACATACAGAAGACTCTCACCTCAACCACATGGAGCGAGGCGGTGTTACTCTACTTGATGCCGAACAGATAAGTAAAGGCAATTATGAAAAGGCATTTGCTCAAAGAAAGACAATTAGAGGCATTAATTTAAGTTTCATATCGGCTGTGCAAAGTCAAATGGGAGATTTTGAAAACCATTACCGTGAGCTTGCTGAAACTCTCTTCAATGAAGTTTCTAATGCTTACATCAATGACACTTCTGCAATTCTTCTTCATCGTGACATTGCAACCGAAAAATACTATATACCTTTTGCTGTTAATAAGGATTTTCTTTCAACAGAAATTGACGGTCTGAAATACGATGCGACCATTGTAAATAAAGGTATGCTGAAATCCACGAAAAGAAACGCACCACAGGCTCTTAACATTGCAGGACTCGACAGCGTTATATCCAAGCATATAAGAGATGTCGGACAGTATTACGGTTACGCTGTGCCTATCCGAAACCTTAACAAGGCACTCAATGTTAAGATGTTTGACGCAAACGAAAACGGCAACAAGATTGCAACAGACTCCGTTAGAAATGCCCTTCGTGAAACCTTTAATTCTGATAAGCCTATTCAGTTTATCGAACAGGTAATGACCGACTTGCAGACATCAAGAAAATCAAACTCTCAGACCGAAAAAGCAATCAATAAGATTGTTAGGGCAGTCAGAGATAATATGATTACATCAGCACTCAAAGGCTCTGTATCGGTAGTTATTAAGCAGGGGGCATCATTGTACACCGCATCAAGCATTCTTTCAATGCGTTCTGTATCTGTCGGTGCAGTCAAAGGCATTCAGCAGATTGCTCGCAAGGGTGGTTGGAAACAGCTTACAGATGAGATTGATGCACACACGGCAGGTCATTATATGCGTAGAATTGGCTTGTCATCGATGGAAATCGAGGCAATGAAAGACTCTTGGCTCAGTAAGAAACTGCCCACAGCACTTAACCCTGCAAAATGGATACAGGGTACAGACTGTATCACAACAGCGTTGCATTGGGTAGCAACCAAGGAAGAGGTCAGCCGACTTTATAAAGAACAGGGAAAAGCTGACCAAATAGGCTCTGATGAATATTTTGACGAGGTAACAAAGTTATATGACAAAATCCTTGAAGAGACACAGCCTATGTATGATAGTCTGCACCGAGGTGAGATACAGAAAAATTCAAACGAGTTGTTAAAGTCTGTATTTATGTTCAAAACTCAGCCATTGCAGAACACAGGTATCTTATACGATGCAATTATGGATTATCAGGCTAACAAGGACAATGCAGAACTTCGAGATGTCAAAAAACAAAAGCTTGCAAAAGCAGTTTCCTCGCAGATGGCATCAGCATTTACCTTCGTAGCGATGACCTTTATTGCATCTCTTGCTCTTCATAAACCTGAACGCTACAAGGATGAAAATGATGAAGTTACTCTTTCCTCTGTTCTCGAGAGGCTCGGCATCGACTGGGCAGAAACAGGATTTAGTGTTCTCGTTCCAATTGGCGGTGCTGAACTTGCATCTTTTATCGAAAATCAGATTAACGGTAAAGATTATGATTTTGCATCAGATAATGTTGTGTCAATGCTCAACGACTTTACCTCTTCAATCGGCGATTTTAATCAGAATGTTATTGTTGCTCTCGCACAAGGTAATTTTGACCTTGACAAAGCAAAAGATGCCCTATGGGGGTTATCTGTCGATGGACTTGCATTTTTAAAAGGATTCCCATTGAAGAATTACAGTAATATCATTAACGGTATCTTCTCTAATTTGTCAGATGCAATTAGCGGTCATAGCACTTACTTTGGTTCATCGGGTGGTCGAAAAGGTAGTGAGTACGCAAACTCATATGATGTACTTATTGACAATAACCCCGAAAAGGCAAAGCAACAGCTTGAAACATTCTATAATGAGAAGTATGAAGAACAGATTGCAAAAGGAGAATCTACAACCGAGGCTAAGAAAAAAGCACAGACCTCTGTCCGTACTGCACTAACTACACAGTATAAAAAAGAATATCAGAAGGCATTTCTAAATAATGACCGTGACACAATGCAGAAAATCAGCAAGAAACTACAAAAATCAGGCTATATGAAGTGGGACGGCAAATCATTGTCAACCGTGTTAGGTGAATGGACTAAGTCGGCTCAAGAAGATTCAAACAAATAAAAACGAATCCTGTGTGGTTAGTGTACCGCACAGGATTGCCCTATAATTATTTAAAGAGGTGATTTTATGAAATCAAGAACAATGAAGTTTACGCTTGACTGCTCGAAGGTGGGTAATCAGTTATGCATAGATGGCATCAGACAGGGCGATGCCAACTCTATTGTATTTATCATTTCGCTTGCTAATGGTATCAATTTACTTGATGTTGTTGCAGGAAAAGAGGAATCTGTTGTTGTGACAATGTACGGCAAGAAAACCGACGGCACAACAATTGTCCGTGATTGTGGGATTAATGAGGATGGCAACATCACATACACTATTCACACTCAGGATACAACTTGTGTCGGCATCGTCAGTTATCAGCTTGTTGTTACATCTACAAGGGAGAAAATACTCGCATCCCCTGTTTTCAGTACAATGGTTGAAGAGCGAAATCTCTTCAAGACTTATACAGTATTGACGGCACAGCCTGATGACTGGGCAGATGGTTACGATAAGTATTATTACTATGAGAATGGCAGATTTTACAAGCTGAACCGTTTTGAGAGTGAGTCCGCTCCCGAGTGGATAATCAATAAGTATTACTCAGTCAATGACAATGAAGTTGAAAGCACATCAGACTTTGATGCCCTTGCATATGCTCTTCTCAGAGCAAAACAGTATTCAGACAAAAGCGAGGAATACCTTGCAGAAGTTAAGAAAAAAGCTGATAAAAGTACCACACTTGCAGGATACGGTATCACAGATGCCATCCAAAACGCAAAAGGCACAGTAAGCACAAATAACCTTGCCGACAATTGCGTGTCCTCTAATAAGCTGTCAGCGGATGTTCGGGCAAACATTAACAGTAAAGCTGAATCAGCGAAAGTCAGTCAGCAGTTATCGCTCAAGGCAGATGCATCATCCGTATATACTAAGTCTGAATCTGATGCACTTCTTAAAGCCAAAGCAAACTCGGCAGATGTTGATGCATCTGTCAAAACAATCAACACAACAATTGCAAACAATCAGACAAGTGTAAATGCAAGCCTTGAAAGCCTCAACACAGCATTAACAAATAAAGCCGATACAGATGTTGTCAATGAGGTAAAACAGCGTGCAGAGGCAAATACAACGGCAATAGGGCTTAAAGTAAGTTGCACCGACTTTAACAACACCGTGACCAATCTCACAAATAGCGTTAACGGAAAAGCTGACAGTAATTCCGTGTATTCAAAGACAGAATCTGATAAATTGCTTGGCAACAAAGCTGACAAGGCAGATGTTGATGTTTTACTGGCAAACAAAGCTAACCTTGTTAACAGCTCTAACATTTTTGATTTTGATGCTTGGGCGAAAGGGTTACAGAGTTTGACTACACCAGTTTATCGGGGCACACTTGATGAATTGAACTTTGCCGAAAAATCAATTACCATTACCCCTACCCCTACATCAAACGACACTTTTACGATGGGTTGGTACGCACCTTTCCCCGAAACAATGAAAATAAGTGTAAAACCAAATACTAAATATTGGATTTGTTGGCTTACAAACAACAATAACAGCAATGCTTTTGTATTTTTAAACGGAAACAGTACCAATAATGTAAGAATAACACGTGGTAAAGGAACATTTGTCACAAACAATGATACATCGTTTATAACGATTAGGTTTGGTACTAATAACATTGGTACTTTCAAGGTGTCCAAAATTATGATTGCCGAAAAAGAATCAATCTACTTACCGAATGAAGTTGCAGAGGGCGTCCCAGAGGTTGCAGACGAAATTTTGGCATTTGAAAAGACAACCCAAACTTCACTTGACGGTAAATACGATTCAGCGAACATAGAGAGCGGTACATCAAAGCTCACACCTTATTCAACCATTACCGATAAAATCAAAAGTGCAAGCTGTACCTACAAAACAATCGGTGATGTTGTAATCATCAATGCGACAATTACGATGAACGCTGTTACGATTGGAGCAAACAGTACATATCCGCTGATTAATTTGCCGTACAAATGTATTTCTGTGGATGATGTTTTTTGTGTCGGTATTTCAAACCTCGGCAAGCTTTTTAAATTTGCAGTAGTTAAGAATAACACTTGGTTGCAGTTTCAGTCACAGGATAAGACGGCTTACACATTTGCAGACGGCGAGCAAATTAATGTGATTTGCTCATACAAAATTAAATAACGGAGGTATGAAAAATGGAACTTAAAGAAAAAATCACACTTGAAATGCTCACAAAGGACAGCGTTTCGGTACTCAGACAGCAGTTTTTAACCTTTAACGGTGAAGAAATGCAGGTAGGTGGTAATACCCGAAACGCTTATATGAATTCCGAAAGTGGCAGACAGCTTATTCACAATTCACTCCCCGACGAATATTACAACGCAGTTATGGCAGTATGGGGAACTGCTTCGACAATCACAGACCCGACTGTTGATGCTCCAATAGTTGATGAGCCGACCGTTGACGAAGTCTGACGAAACATTGACGAAAGTTATCTGAAACACTCAGCAACATACAACAACAAATAACAACTTCATAAAATGACAAAAAAACAAGCTAAAACTAAGGCAGATGCTGTGTTTTGGCTTGTTTTCTATGTTTTTGCCGATGTTAAAATTCGACAATTGTTTGGTGCGCCAACAGGGACTCGAACCCTAATAAAAATGGCTTAAATACTGATGTTTCGGTGCTTATGACGAAACATTGACGAAAAAATTATCATACTGCTATTATATGCGATAACTCTTCATCAATTTTTCGCATAATTTTTTGATTGTTTTCTTTTGCTCGTCTGTTGCTGATATCGGTGTAAACATCTTTCGTTGTTGCCTCGTTTGCGTGTCCGAGCAATCTCTTAGCTTGTGTAATATCAATTCCTGCCTCGTTCAGAAGTGTAGCGTAATTGTGCCTCAGACAATGAGCCGAAATAACAGTAAGGTTATTATCGGTAGCATACTGCCTTAATCCCACATCGACACAATATGCATCCCATATCTTCTTGTAATGAGATTCAGAAAGCAATTCACCGTCTTTATCCGTAAACAGATAACCCTTTTTCTTTTTTGGAATGTGCAACATAAGCTGTTCGGGAATATATATATCTCTGATACCTGAGTCGGTTTTCGGAACTTTGAAAAAAGGTCGATTTCCCTTCCAAGACAAACTTTTAGTGATATGGAGTGTATTAGTATCTCTGTCAATGTCTTCATAGCACACAGCTAATGCCTCGCCTCGCCTGCATCCAGTCATTAAGACGAACAATGCAAACAACCCAAAAGGCTTATCGACATTTTCAAAGATTATTTTTATTTCTTCCTCTGTCGCAATTCTACGCTTTGTTGACTTCTTCCCTTTCGCCTGAATATAGTCACACGGATTGCTTTCGATGCCAAAATCACCTTTCCTAATGGCATAAGAAAAGACACTCGAAAAGACCGCAAGGTGATTTCTTTTAGTTTTCGTTGTGTATGATTGTGGTAAACTGTCAATACACCGTTGTATATCAGATGGTTTGATATTTGCGACCATAACATCTGAAAAAGCCTCTCCGAGAACTCTAAGTGCGTGAGAATATCCGCTTTGCGTTGACTCAGATAATGTCGGTAGATACTCCTCTTTATAATCTGTTAATAATACACCAAGCTTCTGACTTTCCTCAACTTCCTGCTGAAATAGCAGGATTTTTTTATTTAACTCAGCTTTTGTCTTACCGTAGAAGGTCTTACGCTTACCATTAATGGTTATTGACTTTTCGTATCTTCCATCGGCTCGTTTTTCGGACTTCTTCTCAATTTTCTTACCACAGTAGCAACAAAACTTACTATTGGTCGGAATCTCTTTCTTGCATTTCTTGCATTTTATCGTTGTTATTTTCATTTTCAGCATCTCCGTTTTTGGGGTAGCCGAAGTGAGCATCAACTCGTCTTGCAATGAAGAGAGTTAAAAAAGCGAAAACAATCATAACAATTGTTTCAAGCACACTTGCACAAAGTGCAGAACTTGCATCATATGGATTAGCATTCGACATTATTGATATTGATAGCGGTTTTTCAATTAGTGATAAAAACACAATGCCACCTATAACAACCACCCAAAACCATCCTGAATGTTTTCTTTCTTTTTTCATAGTTTTTTATCTCCTTTCGGCTATACTAATAATAGTATAGCATCTGCCTTAATAATTATTATAACTACACGCAACAACATTTGTCAACACAAAGGAGTAAAATTTATGAATACAAAGTCAAAGATTATAGCACTTATCAACAACATTGAGGATGAACAACTTTTGAAATTCATTTACAATCTAATAACCAAAGTAATAATTGAGCATATTTAAACTGGTCGATTTACACCAGTTTAAAAACTAATAAACAAAAGACAGGGTAGGTAAGGACATTAATGTCCTTACCTACCCTGTTGTGTTTTGTGCTACCCGAAAACTTTTTTGAAGTAATCTTTGATTGCGGTTCTTTGCTCAGGTGTCAATTCAAGATATTCTCTGATTAACTTTTCGTCAAGGTCATCAATTGCGTATCTGCCTTTAATTGCTGTGATGATTGAGTCATCAGATTCCATCTTCATTTCACCGTCACCATACAGCAACCAGTCATAATTAATTTCAAACTGTTTGCATACAAGAAGTAAAAAAGATTCTTTCGGTTCGACTCTGCCAACTTCATAACTTGTAATTACATCTCTTGACACGCCTAATTGACTTCCGAATTTCTCCTGACTTAATTTGTTTGCTTTCCTAACTATCTTAATCCGTTCAGGAACACTACTCATTTTATTCCCTCCTTTCTGCAATCTATTATAAAACTAAAAAATGTGTATGTCAACACAATTACATCAAAAATATTTTTAAAAATTTTTCAAAAAACTGTTGACAGTCACATTTATAAGGTATATAATGTGGGTACAGTCACAAAATAATCACAAATAAACACAAAATCAGAAAGGAGAACACGCAAGGTGAAAGAAAAATGCACAAAAAGCGAAAACAATATAGAAAAACTCGTTGAGAATGTTACTCAGCGTGAAAAGGATGCCGAAGAATTTGCAAAAATCATTGATGAGGCAAAAAAGAAAGGTGCATCCGCAGATAAGATGGCTCTCGTTATGACAGCGTTCAAACTTGGCTATGCAGTCAAAGAGAGTGAGGTGAGCAAGTAATGGCAAGAGAGAAAGAGACTTACCGCTCAATCCTCGACAGGCTCGATGAGAGATTTCCTAACAGGGAACTTATCTCGCAGAAGGATTTTGCGGATTTTCTCGGTAAGAGCCGATTCTTCATTTACAATAACTTTGAAGACATCAAGATTGTCGGTGGTTATCCCAAAACATCAATTGCAAAAATGCTTGCGAGGTGAGCCAATGTACGCATTTCTTATGTTATGTGTTTTGCTTACCGTGGGTGCAGTTTTTATCTGCGACAGCAAAAAATAAAGGAAGGATGAAACACTATGACGGAAAAAGAATTTATAGACAGTCTTAATGAAGAGGCTGTTGTCATCAGCAAGGCTGAGTATGACAGATTGAAAGGCGGTGAGGGTAATGGATAAGTACGGTTGCGGTAACTGCGGTCATACTTGGTATGACAATGAAGAGCCAACAAAATGTCCGAAATGCAAAGACTGGAATATATATCCTATTCTTGTATGCGATGACTGCGGTCTTGAAGATGCAAAGGAAGATTTTCCGTTTCACAAATTATTTGACGGAATGTGTAATGAATGTTTTTGCAAAAGCATACCAAATGCGAAAATTGCAGAATATATCAAATACATTGTTGAAACCGAAAGCAAGTCAAAATCAACGGCACACTTAGATTATCCAGAGTTGTATTGCGAAAATATTGTTGTACAATGGGTTTTTTGTATGAATTTTGATTACAGCCTTGATGTTCATCGAATTGCAATACATTACTTATATTTACAGATATTGTCTGCTCTTAATAGCGATAGTGTTGCCTATAACACTGATTTGATATGTGAAAACGCAAGAGATTGGGCTTTCAATGACTTAGAGGGTTTCTACGATTGGTGGTGTGAGTATGGGCGAAAATAAACTCACAGTCGGTCAGGTTATGGGACTTGTTAAAAGATACTATTTGACCGATTGGAAAATTGAAGGAGCAAGGACGGGTAAAACAATTTGTACAAACTATTACCGCAGTAATATATATAACTCACCACTTTATTTTCACAAAGAAGTATCGTGCTTGACTACGGAAATTTACAGTACCAAACGAAAAGATGAAATACAAGACACAGTAAAATCAAGGCTTGTAATTTCAGTTTCAGGCGAATAAAAAAAAGGAGCAAAAAACTATGAACTTATATGAAATGACAGAAACAGCAAAACAGTTAATGCAGTTATTCGAGGATGGCGATATTCCCGAAGACGCTGTCAATGATACTCTTGAGGGTATCGGAGTGCAGGACAAGCTCGAAGATTACTGCAAGGTAATCAAATCTTTTGAGTATGACACGGATAACATCGACAAAGAAATCGAAAGGCTCAAGTCAGCTAAAGAACGCACGCAGAAAGCTATCGACAGGCTCACGAAAGCTGTTACCGAGTATCTTGCAACCACGAAGAGCCGTAAAACAACGGCAGGTACATTTGCTTTATCGTTGAGAAAATCAGAGTCGGTTCAAATTACCGATGAAAGCAAAATCCCTGAAAAATTCATCGTCACCAAAACAACAGTTAAGACTTCTCCTGACAAAACCGCAATTAAGAAATTCCTTAAAGATAACGAGGAAAACACGCTTGAAGGTGCGATGCTTGTTGTCAACGAAAATCTTCAAATTAAGTGAGGTGTGATAAGTGTCAATCTATGAAAAATTGCTCTCAATTCAAACCGAACTGAAAGCACCAAAATCACAATACAATAAATTTGGTGGTTACAATTATCGTAACTGCGAAGATATCTTAGAGGCACTCAAGCCTCTGCTGAAACAGCATAATGCAACGGTACTGTTGACCGATGAAATTGAAAACATCGGTGACCGTTTCTATGTTAGAGCGAACGCAACTTTCATTGACATTGAAAGTGGAGAAAAAGTCACGGTTTCGGCTCTTGCAAGAGAAGAACTTTCAAAAAAAGGAATGGACTCATCTCAGGTCACAGGCTCAACATCATCATACGCAAGAAAATACGCATTGAATGGTCTTTTCTGTATTGATGATACAAAGGATGCCGATATGCTGAATAACAGCAAAGAGTACACAGCACCACCAAAGGCACAAAAACAGCCTACAAAGCCTGTACAGCCACCAAAACAGGCAAGTAATGTAATTATATGCCCTGTATGCGGAAAGCCTGTACAGCCTGCCAAAGCGAAAGACGGTAGCGGTTACATTCCTGCCGATGCCATCATTAAGCAGTACGGTAAATGTCCTAACTGCGTGAAGGCGGAAAGGCATCCTAATAATGCTTAACAGGGTAGTGTTACAAGGACGGATAACCCATCATCCTGAATTGACATATACGAAGGAAGGAACGGCTATACTCCGTTTCAGTATAGCCGTAAACGGCATCAATTCAACAAGCTTTTTTGACTGCTTTATGAAAGGCAAAGATGCTGAATCTCACGAACTGATGGGTAAAGGCACAGAGGTTTTCATTGTAGGGCAACTAATGCAAAGAAGGTATAAACGAAAGAATGGCAAAAATTCGTTTAAGACGGAAGTTTTCGTTGAGGAATGTAATTATATTACTTTCTCAGATTATGACGATACAGGGCAAAATACGGCAAGGAATGAGGTGATATACGGTGGTTGAAGGATTCATTATTTTTCCTCGATGGATGTACTCAGACGGAGTGCTGAACGGTGACCGTGACTACTGGTCGGTATGGTCTTATTTGATGTTCAATGTCAATTATTTTGACACGCAAGTCATTATCAAGAATGAAGTTTTGACAGTACATAAAGACCAAATTTTCACAACTCGAAGAAAGATTTCAGAGGCAATCGGAGTGTCCGAAACTAAGGTTGACAAGGCATTGAAACTCTTTGAGAAGGTCGGTTACATAAAAATGAAGTCGGACAGACGAGGACGGCTTATTTCCTTGACTTTTGAGGAATTGCGAACCAAACTGCATACAACACCCTCACAAGAAAATGTCAACTATTGTACTGACACGGTACAACCTACCGACAATCAAGAGTGTTGCAACGCAGACGGCGAAACACCGCATAGCAATGCGGAATTTGGCGGTTTTGAAACCGAAACAAAACCAAAACAAAGCCGAAACAAAGCCGAAACAAAGCCGAAACGCATACACAAAAGAAATAAATAAAGAAATAAATAAGGGAAATAAAAGAAATAAAGATATATTGTCGAGTCATCTCGACACCGTGAAATCTGTTGTCGATTACCTCAACGAAAAGTGCGGAACGAAATACAAACACTCGTCAGAGGAAACACAACGGTTGATTGTCGCAAGAATCAATCAAGGTTTCAGTCTTGAGGACTTCAAGCAAGTGATTGACAACAAGGTTTCCGATTGGGGCAATGACTCGCAGATGTCAAAATTTCTCCGACCACAAACGCTGTTCAGCAACAAGTTTGAGAGTTACCTCAATCAATCAGTTACCGTTCAGAACAAGTCGGTTGACTCTTGGAGAGATTCATCTTTCAGCATTGAGGATGTCAGCGGTTTTCATCCGTTGCCCGATTTTTAAAGTCAAATGAAGTCACAAATTCATGAAAGGAATTTGAAAATGCCAACTAACTGGGATGCGGTCAACGCACAATGTCCGTTCTATTTGACGGAAACAATCAACACGATTACCTGCGAAGGGATTATCGGTCAGACCGATGTACACGGCTTTCACTTGCGAGCAGTCAAGGCAGAACACAAAAACAAGTTTTGCAACCGCTGTTTCAAGCGATGCAAATACTACATCGCATTGATTGACGAAAAATATCCCGAAGAAAAACCTTCAACGAAAAAAAGATGAAAAATCTACGGTGTGTGAAATGTGGCAGAGAGTTTTATTCTGCGACAATTCAGAGATGCAAATTCAGTAAATCGGGAGCGTTAGTGTGTATGTACTGCTGTCAGCGGAAATGCAAATACGCACAACCGCATCCGAACGGAGTGAGGTGTGGATACAACAATGCGAAGCAAATACAACAATCATAAAGTCCGTTGTTTGGGCGAGACCTTCGACAGTATGCTTGAGTGTGAGAGATACAAGTATCTCAAGGCTCTTGAGCAACAGAAAGTCATATCAAACCTGCGGAGGCAAGTGAAATATGTCCTCTTGCCCTCTCAGAAGGATTCTAAGACACAAAAAACAATCGAGAGGGAAATTACATACCTTGCCGATTTCGTTTACGAGAAAGGCTCTCAGACGATTGTAGAAGATGTCAAAGGAATGAAAACGGATGTCTACAAGATTAAGCGAAAGCTGATGCTTTATTTTCATGGCATCAAAATCAAAGAAGTCACAAAGGAAGTGAAAACATGGGCAGTTTAGAAAATAACGAGTCGATATCCAAAGAACAGTTGATGTTCGAGAAGTGCAAGGGCGATGTTAAGATTCCGCCATTCGATGCACTCAAGGCACAAGCAAGACTTAAAAAAAGCGTGTTTAACCGTTTTCAGTCGATAATGTCGGCATACAATCTGACAGGCATCAATTTTTACAAATTCCTCGGTCGAGGATATCAGCTTAACCTTCCGTATCTTACGATGCAGGACATAACATACGCACTCAAAGTTACACCGTCATACCTTCTCTGTATTGACGATGTCAACAGGTTTGAGGAATACAGGGCAGGATATATATCGCTTGGTGATATCTTGCACTACATATACGAAGAAAATATGATGTCTGATGTTGACTTGGCAAAGGTACTTGAATGCTCGACAACATCACTTGGTAAAGTAAGACACGATGGTGTCCTCCCTGCAAGGAAATTCATCTATAACCTTGCAAAGCAGTTTAATCTTGATGTCAATAACCTTTACGGTTATTTCAAAAAATAATTTTCAAAGGAGCAAAAAACAATGGAAAAAGGAATTAAAATCACAATCAAAAACGGACTCTACGAGGTAACATTGGCTAATGTCAACGGCAAAGAAATGATGCTTTCAATCGGCACTTTGTTGCAGAGCGTATATAACCACGCAAAACAAAACGGCGTTGAGGATAAATTTGAAAAAGATATACGCCACATTGTGGATAATGTGTTTGAAAACTCATTCGCCAAAGATACGACCAACGGTAAAGATTCCAAAAGTTACGAAGCCTCTTTGAAAAGCAGAACGGATGAGTTAAAAAAAACCTATTGACTTTGCAAGAGAAATCGGTGTCAAAAATGATGAATTGCTTTCGGCGGCAGAAAAGGTAACCGAAATTGTATCAGGCTATTTTGATGAAAATATGAGGGGGTAAAATCATTATGAAAGGTTATAAAGCATTCAACAAAGGTTTAATTTGTAGAGATAAACAATATGCAGAAAACACCGTTTTTGAAGAAGAAAGTGCAGAAATTTGTAAAATCGGAATGCACTTTTGTAAAAACCCACTTGATACCCTTGATTATTACCCACTCATTGATAATAAAGGTAATATTACAGAGTTTGCGGAAGTTGAAGCACTTGACGATGCTAAAACGAATGATAACAAAAAATTTTGCACCAAAAAGTTAAAAATCGGTGCAAAATTAAATTTGTCACAGTTTATAAAGGCGAGTGTTGATGTCACTTATCAAAACATAAAATCTGAGGTTGATAAAAAATCACTGAAAGCAACCGCAGGTGGTGACTATGCCAAACTTGCAGGTGGTGACTATGCCAAACTTGCAGGTGGTGACAATGCCAAACTTGCAGGTGGTAACTATGCCACACTTGCAGGTGGTGAAAACTCTATAATTGTAGGAGATAACCACAGTATTGCTAAAGGAAAAAAAGGTGCTGTAATTGTACTGATTGAAAGGGATAATAATTGTAATATCATTGATTTCAAGGCTGTACAGGTTGACGGAGAAAAAATCAAAGAAGATATTTTATATAAACTTAAAAACGGTGAATTTGTTGAAGTAGGTGTGAAATGAAAAAGTTTTTTAACCGAATATCTGACACATCTGTGTACAGATACTCAGCAGGATTTACGATTGCTGTGCTAACAGCGTTAAAGTCAACACTTATGTGGATTCTTGAGAGAGGCTCTCTGTTTCTCGGCATCACCGCTATTATAGCGGTGACTGCCATTGACAGTCCTGCTTACAGATTTATCGTGCTGTTAGCGTATGTTTTCATTGCACCGATATATGCATTTTTCTCTCTTCGCAGAAAGGAGCATCGCAAAAATGAAAGCTAACTGGAAAGCACGCAACAAGCAGTACAATGACCATCAGAAGGGCGAAATCTTTGATGTTGGCATTGGCTACGGTCTTGAGTTAGCCTCGGTTGTACTCAACCATTATTTTGGATTCGGAGCGAAAAGATTGTATCAGCTTAATATCGAGGCTCTTCATTACATTCACAAGATGAAGGATGATGCAGAGCAGTACACCGATGAATACAAGGATAATGTCGAGTACGGTTCAATTAAGATGCACAGAGAGTTTGAAAAGATTATGGCTCTCAAGTATCACGGCATTGATTATGGCAAAAAGCTGAAAAATACAATCGACAGCGGAAGTTATTTGAATACAGAACAGGATATAGTCTTGAAAAATGATAGACTCTGAAAAAATCAAAAAAGCGTTAGATGCAATGGATAACGCAAACCTGCAAAAAGAATATAACCCTATTGCAAGCCAAAAACATATGGAAATGATGTTGAAAACAGCAAGACCATATTTATACAAAAAATACAAGGAGTGGCAGAAAGAAAATGTCAAATAAAAGTTTAGGCTGTTTAACAGCAATCGCATTAGTTATTATCACAGTTATTATGGTTCCTGTGCTGAATTTCAGCAACGACCACACATACACCGTAACAACTGTCTCTTATACACATCTGACGCTGCCGACGATCTTACGC